>Ga0134125_10005780_pt1 | contig 14029 bp, 11 predicted proteins | sample KB31751_FD_96464 | JGI IMG/M metagenome (GOLD analysis project Ga0134125, IMG submission 96464) | Terrestrial soil microbial communities with excess Nitrogen fertilizer from Kellogg Biological Station, Michigan, USA - KB3-175-1 | ecosystem: Environmental > Terrestrial > Soil > Unclassified ... | reverse complement strand
TTGGCCGCGTTGGCCCCCGTCGCGATCGACGGCATGCGCCCGTGCACGCTGTTGAAGCCGTGCGCCTGCTTGATGAAGTAGGTCGGCGTCTTCGACGAGCAGCCGATGCCCGAGAGCTTGGCCACGCGATGCGGCTCGATGTCGAGCTCCCAGAAGGTCTGGATGATCGCCGCCGTCACCGAGTCGTGGCCGCATCCGGCGCACAGCGTCGACATCGAGCCTTCATAATCGCGCCGCGTGAGCCCGAGCGCGTTCTTCTGCATGCTCGGGTGATGAACCTTGGGCTTCACGATGTACGTCATGATTATTTCGATCCCGCTTCGGCGACAGCGCGCTTTTGCGCGGGCTGCAGATAGGCCGTGACTCCGTTGGCGATGAAGCCGGCCGACATGGGGAAGCCGCCGTAATAGCGGACCGAGAGCAGCTTCTCCGGCGACAGCTCGAGCTCGATCTGCAGCATGGTCATGAGCTGCGCGTCGCGGTTCGACTCGACGACGAACACGCGCTCGTGCGCGTCGATGAACTCGTGCACCTTCTGCGAGAACGGGAAGCCGCGCACGCGGCAGTAGTCGACGTTGACGCCGCGCCGCTCGAGCTCCTCGAGCGCCTCGCGCGCCGCGCCGTCGTTCGAGCCGATGGTGATGAGCCCGAGCTTCTGCCCGACGCCGCCCTTGTTGATGATGATGGGCGCCGACACCTTCTCCGCGGCGTTCTCGATCTTGCGCGCCACGCGGTCGACGACTTCCATGTACTCGGTCGAATCTTCGGTGTAGCCGCCGAGCTTGTTGTGCCCCGAGCCGCGCGTGAAGAAGGCGCCCTTCGGATGCGTGCCCGGCAACGTGCGGTAGGGAATGCCGTCGCCGTCGCTGTCGAGGTAGCGATGGAAGCTCTGCGCCTTCTCCAGCGCCGCGGCGTCGAGCACTTTACCGCGATCGGGACGATACGCGTCGTCCCAGGTCAGCTCCTTGACCATCCAGTCGTTCATGCCGATGTCGAGATCCGACAGCACGAACACCGGCGTCTGGAAGCGCTCCGCCAGATCGAACGCCTCGGCGCCCATCGTGAAGCACTCTTCCGGATTCGCCGGATACAAGCAGATGTGCTTGGTGTCGCCGTGCGACGCGTAGGCGCAGAGCATGAGGTCGCCCTGCTGCGTGCGCGTCGGCATGCCCGTCGACGGGCCGGTGCGCTGCACGTCGAACACGACGGCCGGGATCTCCGCGTAGTACGCCAGCCCGATGAACTCGGACATGAGCGAGATGCCGGGCCCCGACGTCGGCGTGAACGAGCGCGCGCCCATCCACGAAGCGCCGATGACCATGCCGATCGCCGACAGCTCGTCCTCCGCCTGCAAGATGGCGTAGCGGCGCGTGCCGTCGGGGTTCTCGCGGAACTGCTTGCAGAAGCCGGTGAAGGCCTCCATCAGCGACGTCGCCGGCGTGATCGGATACCACGCACCGACGGTGGCGCCGGCGAAGAGCGCGCCGAGCGCCGCGGCGGTGTTGCCGTTGATCAAGATGTGGCCGGCCGTCTTGTCCATCTTGGCCATCTTGATCGGCAGCGGGCACTGGAAGTGCTTCTTGGCGTAGTCGAACCCGAGCGCGAGCGCCTTCTCGTTCGACTGAAGGAGCGCCGGCTTCTTGCCGTACGTCTCCTTGATCAGCTCGGCGATGATCTGGGTGTCCATGTCGAACAGCGCCGCGAGCACGCCCGCGTAGGCGATGTTCTTGAGGAGGATACGCTCGCGCCCACCGGAGAAGGCGCCGTTCACCATCTCCGCGAGCGGCACGCCGAGGATGGTGATGTCGGTGCGGCGCAGCTCCGGCGCCAGCGGCCAGGTCGAGTCGTAGATCAGCCAGCCGCCGACGCGCACCTCGGCGACGTCCTTCTTGTAGGTCGCCGGATTGAGCGCGACGAAGAGATCGAAGTCGGGGCAGCGCGCCGTGTGGCCGTCTTTGTTGACGCGGATCTCGTACCAGGTCGGCAGGCCCTGGATGTTCGACGGGAACACGTTCTTCCCCGACACGGGAATGCCCATGCGGAAGATGGCCTGCATGATGAGGCCGTTCGCCGACGCCGATCCCGAGCCGTTGGGCGTCGCGATCTTGAAGGCGAACTCGTTCACGCGTTCAGGAAAGGGGATCACGTTACCGCCACCTACTTGCTGCACGACTGTTTCTCACCGGCGTGGGGATGAAAGAGCTCGAACTTCACCATGTCCCAGGCGTGCGTCGGGCAGCGCTCGGCGCACAACCCGCAATGCAAGCACACGTCCTCGTCCTTCACCATCAACCGCCCCGTCTGCTTGAGCCCGCCGGAAACGAACAATGACTGCTTCGCATTGGCCGCGGGCGCAGTCAAATGCGTGCGCAGCTGCGGCTCCTCTTCATTCTTGGTGATCGTCAGGCAGTCCATCGGGCAGACGTCGATACAGGCGTCGCACTCGATGCACAGCCGATCGGTGAAGCCGGTCTGCACGTCACAGTTGAGGCAGCGCTCGACCTCGGCGACGGTCTGCTCGATGTTGAAGCCGAGCTCGACCTCGGTCTGCAGCGACCGGAGCCGCTGGCCGAGCTCGACGTGCTCCATCTTGGCGCGCGCCGCCGCCGAGTAGTCGTTGGAGTACGACCACTCGTGCAGGCCCATCTTCGCCGACGCCAGGTTCTGATGCTGCGGCGGACGCTCGGTCACCGCGATGCCCTGGCAGTGGTTGTGGACCGAGATGGCCGCCTGGTGGCCGTGCTCGACCGCCCAGATGATGTTCTCCGGGCCCCACGCCGCGTCGCCGCCGAAGAAGACGCCCGGGCGCGTCGACATGAACGTGGTCTTGTCGACGACCGGCATGTCGCCGTTGAACTCGAGGCCGATGTCGCGCTCGATCCAGGGAAACGCGTTCTCCTGGCCGATGGCGAGGATGACGTCGTCGGCGGGCAGGATGACGTTGTCGATCTTCTCCTGCTTGAGCTTGCCGTCGGCGCCGATGGTGGAACGGAAGCGCTCGAACTCCATGCCGACGAGCTTGCCGTTGTCGTAGACGAAGCGCACCGGCGAGTGATCTTCGAGGATGTCGACCTTCTCCTCCTCGGCGTCCTCGAGCTCCCAGGGCGAAGCCTTGAAGTACTTGCGCGGCTTTCTGCCGATGACGCGCACGCCGGTGGCGCCGAGGCGCTTGGCCGAGCGGCAGCAGTCCATCGCCGTGTTGCCGACGCCGATGATGAGGACGTCCTTGCCGACCGACGTGGTGTGGCCGAAGTGGATCGACTCGAGCCAGTCGATGCCGATGTGCACGTGGTCGGGCGAGTCGTAGCGGCCGGGCACGTCGAGGTTCTTGCCGCGCGGCGCGCCCGAGCCGATGAACACGGCGTCGAAGCCGCCGTCGTCGAGCAGGCGCTTGAGCGACTCGACCGGCGTCGAGTACTTGATCTCGATGCCGCCCATCTTGAGGATGTAGTTGCACTCCTCGTCGAGCACCTTGGCCGGCAGGCGGAACGACGGGATGTTGGTGCGCATGAGGCCACCCGGACGATCGAGCTTCTCGAAGATCGTCACCGAGTAGCCGAGCGGCGCCAGATCGTTGGCGACGGTCAGCGACGCCGGACCCGCGCCGACGAGCGCGACGCGCTTGCCGTTCTTCTGCGTCGGCGCCTTCGGGACGAGGTTGGTGACGTCGTCGCGATGATCGGCCGCCACGCGCTTGAGGCGGCAGATGGCGACCGGTTTGCCGTCGACGCGGCCGCGGCGGCACGCTGGCTCGCACGGGCGGTCGCAGGTGCGCCCGAGGATTCCCGGGAACACGTTCGACTTGCGATTGAGGAGGTACGATTCGGTGAAGCGCCCCTGCGCGATCAGCCGAATGTACTCGGGGATATTGGTGTGCGCCGGACAAGCCCACTGGCAGTCGACAACCTTGTGGTAGTAGCGCGGATCAGAGACGTCCGTAGGCTGCATTGCTCCTTCACCGTCGGGCAGTTAACCGGGCATATACTAATGGGGACGGGGGCCTGCGTCCACGGCTGATTGTTCCGGGCGGGTTTACGGAAAGACGTAGCGCGTCACGGCGAGACTGTCGTCACCGGCGGACATGACGTAGACGGTGCCGTCGTCGGCGACGGTGATGGGGCGGAACTGCTCGTCCGCCGTCGGCAGCGGCGGAATGGCGAGCACGCCCCTCGGGGCACCACCGGAGCCCAGTCGTGAAATCAGGATTTTTTCGTCGGTGACGCCGGCGCCGGGCACTTCGCGGCCGACGTCGACGGCGAGGTAGACCATGCCGTTGGCGTCGGAGTCGAGCGTGATGATGTGCAGGATGGCGCTGCCTAGCGCGAGCTGCTGCTTCCACGCCGGTTGGCCCGACGAGCGATCGATCGACGTGACGTTGACGAGGCCGTTGCCGGCGTCGGCGATCTCGGCGGCGAGGAGCGAGCGGCCGTCGCGCGAGGGGCGGCCGACGAGCGTCGGGCGATTGGGATCGGACTGGCCCGACGCGTCGGCGATGCGGACCACGGAGTCGTGATCGTTCTCGACGTAGATGCCGTCGTCGTCGGCGAAGACGCCGGTGATGCTGCCGCCTTCGGTGACGCCCTTGCCGGCGAGCGCGACCTCGTTGGCGAGCTTGCCGTCGGCGCCGTAGACCTGCACGTTGCCGTCGACGAGGCGATCGAGCACGAGCAGCTTACCGTCTTTTCCGAAGGCGATGTCCTGCACGGTGTCGCCGCCCATGGGGATCGTGCCGACGAGCTTGCCGTCTTTGTAGCGGAGGATGCGGCGGTTGACCTGGTCGACGACGGCGAGCTGACCATCGCGGCCGGCGGCGACGGCCATCGGCGCTTCGGGGTTCGACTCCTGCTCGCGGCGACGGCCGAATTGCCCGTCGCCGGAGCCGTAGGTGCCCTTGATGACGACGCTGCCCGACGCCGCCCTCGACGGTGACGACGACGCCGCGACGGCGCTCGCGCTCGCCGCCGCGGGCGCCGCCGCCGCCGTTCTCGACGCCGCCGCCGGCTGGACCACCTCCGACGGCGACGCCGATGCCTTGTCACGCGCCACGCGCGCTCCCCCCGCACGAAGCGCGAGTAACGCCACGATCAAGCCAGCGACGGCGGCGCCGGCTGCGGCGAGCTGCTTTCTCCGCACGCTAGTACCCGTAGCGACGGATCGGCTTGTAGTACGAGTAGGCCATGCGCGTGTCGTGCTGGATGCCGTAGCTGCAGCCCTTGGCCTCGTACGCCTTCACCCAGCCCCAGCGATCGCCGGAGTCGTACAAGAAGATGTGGCCCTCGCCGCCCTTGTTGTAGACGTAGGCGTCGCCGCGCTTGACGCTCGAGCGCGAGATGTTCGACCAGTGCGTCGTCTGGTTGTAGAAGTTGTACGTCGAGTACGGGTGCGAGCAGGTCGTGAGCGCGCTCGCGCCGGGGACCTGCCAGGCCTTGGCGACGTAGCCCGAGCAGTCGGCGCCCCACGTTCCCGAGTGCGAGCAGTTGGGGCACGAGCCGTAGCAGGCGCCGTGCGCCGACGAGCCCGGGTTCCAGCAGCCGCCGCCCCAGTGGTAGCTGAAGCCGACGCCGGTCTGCGCGCGCGCGATCGCTTTGTCGGCGGCGCTCTGTCCGCCTTCCGAGCCGCCGCCGCCGACCTCGGGCGTGAGATAGGCGCCGTCACACCAGCCGGTGTGGCCGGAGTAGGTGACCTTGTACCAGCCGCCCGAGCCGCCGACGACGCTGACGGTCGCGCCGTGCGGCATCGTCAGGATGACCGCGTGCGACGTCGACGGGCCGGTGCGCAGGTGGAGCCCGTCGGTGGCGGTGACCTTGGCGGGCTTGCCGATGACGGCGGAGTCGAACTGCACGTCGGCGGTGGTCTCTTGCGAGTCGGAGTCGCCGTCGCCGCTGGTGACCTGGCCGGCGCCGCAGCCCGCGAGCAGCAGCGACAAAAAGATGGCTGACGTAGTCGTCGTTGGGGTTCGCATGGCGCGCCTCTTTGGCAAACGGCGTGCCGGGCGTAACGTACTGAGGATGCGTCGAGCGTGGCGCCGAGGTGCGCGATCTGGGCTGCAGTGTTGCGCACGATCGTTTGCGATGTTGCTGCTCGCGTCGTGTGGTGCGAGCAGCTCGGTCGGCGGTGATGGAGGCGCCGTCGCTGACGGCAGCGCGACCGTCGACGACATGGGCGCGCTCGCGGAGATGGGCACGAGTGATCTCGCGAGCGCGAGCGGCGACCTGGCGCTGACCGGGACGCCGTACGTGTACGTGAGCGGCTACTCGACGACGATCGGAAGGTACCTGCTCGACGAGACGACGGGCGCGTTGACGGCGCAGGGGACGACGACGGCGACGGGGAGCCCGTCTTTCTTGGCGGTGGATCCGGCGCGGCGGCACTTGTACGCGGTCGACGAGACGAACAGCAAGGTGGAGGCGTTCGCGATTGATGGCGCGACCGGATCGCTCACGCATGTCGGAACGGACGCCGCGTCGGGCGGCAGCGGGCCCGCGCATTTGACGGTAGACGCCACCGGCAAGTGGGTGCTCGTGGCGAACTACGGATCGGGCGACGTGGGGATCTTGCCGATCGCAGCTGATGGCAGCGTCGCGGCGGGAACCTCGCTGCACGCGGGGACGAACGCGCACGAGGTGGTCATCGACGCGGGACTCGGCGCGGCGTGGGTGCCGTGTCTCGGTTCGCAGTACGTGGCGCAGTATTCGTGGGACGCGGCGACGGGGAAGCTGACGGCGCTCGCGGGCGGCGCGGCGACGGTGACGACGCCGGCGGGGGCGGGGCCGCGGCATCTGGCGCGGCATCCGACGCTGAAGGTGGCCTATTTGATCGAAGAGACGGACAGCATGATCGCGGCGTATGGCGTGGGCGCGAATGGGGCGCTGACGTTGTTGCAGCGGATGACGTCGCGGGCGAGTGGTGCGACGGGGCCGAACACCGGGGCGGAGGTGGCGGTGCATCCGTCGGGGAAGTGGGTGTACGCGTCGAATCGCGGAGATGACGACGTGGGGGTGTGGAGCGTGGGGACGGATGGGAAGCTGACGGCGGTGGCGCATACGAAGACGGGCGGGACGACGCCGCGGATGTTTTCGCTGGATGCGACGGGGAAGTGGCTGTTGGTGGCGAATCAGGGATCGGGGGACGTGAGGGTGTTTGCGGTGGATCCGACGGCGGGGACGTTGACGGCGGTGGGGACGCCGGTGGCGGCGACGATGCCTTCGTGGGTGGGGGTGGTGAGGGTTCCGTGATCGAAGCGCCGACGGAGGTGCGGTGCGCCCCGCGTTGCTAGCGCGTGACGGTCAGACGCGCCAGCTCTTGGCCAGCGAGAGCGCGCCTTCGTAATCGTCGACGACTTCGCGGCGGCCTTCGCTCGCGAGCACGATCGTCTTGCCGGCTTCTTCGCCGTGACCGAGCGCGAGCGACACCCAGCGCCCGTCGACGCAGGTCCAGCGAACGCTCTCGCCCTCTTCGGGCGTGCCGAGGCGCCAGGGCACGTACATGCCGGTGACGGAGCGCGGCCCCGGTGGTGGTTGCTTGATCTTCGGATCGGACAAACAGCTCCCGCAGTCTCCCCCGCCCCGCGATCGTAGCGCATTCGGACACCCTTTGGTATACGTTCCCCCTTTGCCATGAGCGCCAAAGATCCTCCTTCGCCAGCGACGACACCGCCCTCCAACTTCATTCGCGAGCGCGTGCTCGCCGACAACGCCTCGGGCAAGTACCACGAGCGCGTGGCGACGCGCTTTCCGCCGGAGCCGAACGGCTACCTCCACGTCGGGCACGCCAAGGCGATGTGCATCGACTTCGGGCTGGCTCGCGAGTTCGGTGGCACTTGTAACCTGCGCTTCGACGACACCAACCCGACGACCGAGGACGTCGAGTACGTCGACTCGATCCAGGCCGACATCGCGTGGCTCGGATTCAAGTGGGACAACCTCCATTACGCGTCCGACTATTTCGAGCAGCTCTATCAATATGCGGAAACGCTGATTCAAAAAGGCGTCGCCTATGTCGATTCGCTGAACGAAGAAGAGATCCGCGAATATCGCGGCGACTATTACAAGAAGGGCAAAGAGAGCCCGTATCGCAACCGCTCCGTCGCCGAGAACCTCGATCTGTTCCGGCGCATGCGCGCGGGCGCGTTCAAAGAGGGCGAGCACGTGCTGCGCGCCAAGATCGATTTGAATTCGCAGAACATGAACCTGCGCGATCCGCTGCTCTATCGCATTCGATATGCGAAGCACCACCGCACCGGCGACAAGTGGTGCATCTATCCGCTCTACGACTACGCCCATCCGCTGTCGGATGCGATCGAGAAGATCACGCACTCGATCTGCACGCTCGAGTTCGAGGCGCACCGTCCGCTCTACGACTGGTGCATCGCGGAGGCGGGCGCGTTTCCGTCGCAGCAGATCGAGTTCGCGCGCGGCAATTTGACCTACACGGTCATGTCGAAGCGCAAGCTGCTCGAGCTCGTGAAGGGCAAGCACGTCGCCGGTTGGGACGACCCGCGCATGCCCACGCTCGCCGGCATGCGGCGGCGCGGCTACACGCCCGAGGCGATCCGCGCCTTCTGGGAGCGCGTGGGCGTGGCCAAGGCCGACTCCACCGTCGACGTGGGCCTGCTCGAGCACACCGTGCGCGAGGATCTCAACCGTCGCTGCAAGCGCGTGATGGCGGTGCTGCGTCCGCTCAGGGTCGTGATCGAAAACCTCGACGACAAGGACGCGCGCGTGTTCGAAGCGCCGCTGCATCTCGAGGATCCGTCGCAGGGCACGCGCAAGATTCCGTTTTCGCGCGTCATCTATGTCGAGCGTGACGACTTCCGCGAGGATCCGCCGAAGGAGTGGTTCCGCCTGGCGCCGGGCCGCGAGGTGCGGCTGCGCTACGCCGCGCTCATCAAGTGCGTCGACGTCAAGAAGGATGCGAGCGGCGAAGTGGTCGAGCTGCGCTGCACGATGGATCCGCAGTCGTGGGGCGGCACCTCGCCGGACGGACGCACGGTGCGCGGCACCTTGCACTGGGTCTCGGAGGCGCACGCGGTCGACACCGAGGCGCGGCTCTACGATCGGCTCTTCTCCGTCGAGAATCCGGGGACGACCGAGGGCAAGAGCTTCCTCGAGGAGCTCAACCCCGACTCGCTCGTGCGCCTGCAGGCCAAGGGCGAGCCGTGGCTGGCGACGGCGCCGGCCGGCGAGATCGTGCAGTTCGAGCGGCTCGGCTACTTCCGTCGCGACGAGGCGGGCGGCTGGAACCGCGCGGTGACGCTCAAGGACACGTGGGCCAAGATCGAGAAGAAGCTGCCGCCAGCGCCGAAGAAACCGGAGACGAAGAAAGTGCCCGACACGAAGACGGACGAAGCGAAGGCAGGCGAGATCGGGATCGACGAGTTCGGCAAGGTGGATCTGCGCGTGGGCCTGGTCAAAGAGGCCGGGCTCGTCGAGGGCGCGGACAAGCTGATCCGCGTGATGGTCGATCTCGGCGAAGGGCGCGACCGGCAGATCTTCGCCGGGCTGCGCGCGAGCTATCCCGATCCGTCGGTGCTGGTCGGGCGGCGCGTGGTGGTGGTGGCGAACTTGAAGCCGCGGCAGATGAAGTTCGGCCTGTCGGAGGGCATGATCCTCGCCGCCGGCAAGATGGCGCTGTCCGCCGACGAGAGCGCCAAGCCGGGCGACAAGGTCTCCTAGGGAGCGACCGAACATGAGCGTACGCGATCGCTTCGCGCCGTCGCCGACGGGCTTCCTGCACATCGGCGGCGTGCGCACCGCGCTGTTCAATTGGCTGTTCGCGCGCAAGAACGGCGGGCAATACGTCTTGCGCATCGACGACACCGATCAGGAGCGCAACGTCGAGGCGGCGCTCGCGCCGATCCTGCACGGCTTCCGTTGGCTCGGCGTCGAGTGGGACGAAGGGCCCGAGGTCGGCGGCCCGCACGCGCCCTACTTCCAGTCCAAGCGCAACGCGCGCTATCAAGAGGCGGTCGATCGCCTGCTCGCGTCGGGCCACGCCTATCGCGACTACGCGCTGCCGGCGGAGATGGACGCCGAGCGCAAGGCGGCCGAAGCGGAGAAGAGGCAGTTCGTCTACTCGCGCACGTGGATGGCGAAGAGCGACGAGGATCGCGCGCGCTTCGAGGCCGAGGGGCGCAAGTGGGTCGTGCGCCTGAAGATGCCGCGCGAAGGGACGCTCGTGCTGCACGACCTCGTGCGCGGCGACGTCGAGTTCGCGTGGGCGCAAGAGGCCGACCACGTCATCCAGCGCGGCGACGGCAGCTTCATCTATCACCTCGCCAACGTCGTCGACGATCGCGACTTTCAGATCACGCACGTCATCCGCGCCGAGGAGCATCTGTCGAACACGCCGCGGCAGGTGTTCATGGTGCAGGCGCTCGGCTTTCCGATGCCCGCGTACGCGCACCTGCCCTACGTCGCGGAGCCGGGATCGAAGTCGAAGCTGTCCAAGCGCAAGCTCGACAAGTACCTCAAGAACCCCGACTTCAAGAAGGTGCACGATCACGGCTCGCAGATCGCGGCGGCGATGAAGCTGCCCGTCGCTGCGGAGACGTTCAATCCGGTGATCGTCGACTTCTACGAGCAGGTCGGCTATCTGCCCGAAGCGATCGTGAACTATTTGTTGCTGCTCGGCTGGTCGCTCGACGACAAGACCGAGTGGTTCACGCGCGAGGCGATGATCCGCGACTTCTCGCTCGAGCGCGTGCAGAAGGCGCCGGCCAGCTTCGATCCGGCCAAGCTGCTGGCGTTCCAGACGCACTACATGCAGGAGGTGCCGCTCGACGAGAAGGTGCGGCGCGTGCAGCCGTTCCTGGCGCGCGCGGGCATCGTCGCCGACGAGGGCAAGGTGCGGCGCATCGTCGAGGCGCTCGGCGATCGCATCAAGGTGTTCGGCGACATCTTGATCCAGGGCGCCTACTTCTTCGGCGACGACGTGCCGTCGTGGGACGACAAGGCGTTCGCCAAGCGCGTGCCGCCGGCGGCGGACAAGCTCGGGGCCTATCGCGACTGGCTCGCGGGCCGCGACGCGTTCGACGCGCCGTCGCTGGAGGCGGCGACGCAGGCGTGGCTCGGCGAGAAGGGCTGGCAGCTCGGCGACATCGTGCATGCGGTGCGCGTCGCCGTCACCGGGGTCGCGGGCGGGCCGGGGCTGTTCGACTGCATGGCGCTGCTCGGCCGCGACGTCTGCGTGCGCCGTATCGACCACGCGCTGGCCAAGGCCAAGAGCGCGACGGCATGACGCGCGCGCTCGTCGAGAAGCTCGACGCGCAGCTGAAGATGCTGCCGGCGGCGATCGGCGAGGCGATGCTGGCGGTCGATCGCGCGCGCTTCGTGCGCGACTGCGATCGCGCGTTCGCGTACGAGGACTGGCCGCTGCCGCTCGACACGCCGAGCGGCGCGACCGCCCCGCCGGTGGCCGAGCTCCTGAAGCGATACGGAACCTGGGGCGACGTGATCACGGCCGGCGGCATGGCCGGCGTGGGCGCGACCATCAGCGCGCCGCACATCTATCCATACGCGTTCGCCCACCTCGGGCTCGGGCCGGGACACCGGCACCTCGAGCTCGGCTGCGGCACCGGCTACGGCGCCGCGCTGGCGGCGCACATCGTCGGCCAGAGCGGGCGCGTTACGTCAGTAGACGTCGATCCGCACCTCGTGGCCGCGGCGCGCGAGCGCTGCGCGAAATGGACCAACGTCTCGCTGGTGCACGCCGATGGGCGAGACTGCGCGTCGCTCGTCGGCGGGCACGACCGCGTGTGGATGACCTTCTCGGTGACCGAGCCGCCCCGCGCGCTCATCGACGCGCTGCCCGAGGGCGCGGCCCTGCTCGCGCCGATCGGGGCGCCGCCACCCACGGTGCAGCGCTGGATGCGTTGGCAGCGCCGCGACGGCGCCATCGTCGAGCAGGATGTCGCGCCGGTCATGTTCATCCCGGCGCGCTCGCTCGTGGCGACCTAGTCTAGCGGGCGCTGCGACGGAACGTGCCGGGCGGCTGGCCCGTCCAGCGCTTGAAGGCGCGGCTGAAGGTGGCCAGATCGGCGAAGCCGAGGCGCCACCCGATCTCGGCGATCGGCGCGTCGCTGCCGGCGAGCGCGCGCTTCGCCTCCTCGGCGCGCACGGCGTCGAGCACTTCGGTGAACTGCGCGCCCGCCTCGCCGAGCCGGCGCTGCAGCGTCCGCGCGCTCATGTGCAGCGCCGCCGCCACCGCATCGACGTTCGCGCCGTCGGGCAACAGCGCGCGCACCTTGGCCGCCACGTCGTCGGCAAAGTCGTGCGTCGGCGGCTGCGCGCGCAGCGCCTCCTCGGCGAGCGGCTCCACCGTCGCGAGCAGCCGCGCGTCGGCCTCGGGCGCTGCGCGATCGAGCAGCGCCGCGTCGAACGCGATCCCGTTGTCGTCGCAGCCGAAGTCGAGCTCGCGCGTGCCGAAGAACCGATGCAGCGGCCCGAGGTCGCGCGGGCGCGGATGCATGAACCAGACGCGCCGCACCGCCGCCGCCTCCCCCGCCGCCGCCTCCCCCGCCGCGCGCCGCAGATGCAACAGCGCCGCGCCTACGCCGTACTCGTTCGACGCCTTGCCGACGCCGCGCGGATAGCCGCGCATCACCTGCCGCCAGCGCGCCTCGTCGCCGACCACGTCGAGCGCGAAGCTCATGCGCGGATGGATCAAGGACGCATAGCGCGCCACGCGCTGCATCGCCTCGCGCACGGTGCCGCTGGCGCGTGCCGCCAGCTCGTGCAGCCCGTAGCGGCGGAACGGCAGCTCCGCGGGCAGGCGCAGCGCCAGGTATGGCTCGCCGACGAGCGCGGCCACCGCCTCCATCAGCTCGTCCTGGCCGCTCGGCGTGATCGCCACCTCGTCGCGCGCCGCCGCATCCGGCGGCAGGCCGAAGCGCGCGCCGAGCAGCGCCGCATCGACGCCGCGCGCGCCGAGCCAGCGCATCAGCGCCGGCGGCAGCGGCGACGGCGACGGCGACTCCTTCGGCCGGCGATCGCGATCCACGAGCGCCAGCATACCCGCGCCCGCCCGTCGCGGCGCAGCTGGCGCAAAAGGCAAAACGGTTTGGCGGAGACGGCGCTGGCGCCGGTGCGCGACGATCGCTAGCTTGTGGCCATGGACTTCGACATCAAGCATCGTGACGGGCGCGTCCTGTGGAGCGGCGAGGCCTACGATCTCGCCGACGCCGTGCAGCGCGCCATCCACGAGCAGGCCGATCTCTCGGGCGCCAATCTGCCCGACGTCGATCTCGCCGGCGCCAACCTCGAGGAGGCGCGGCTCGTCGGCGCCAACCTGGCGCGCGCGCGGCTGCGCAACGCCAACCTCGAGGAGGCCGACCTGCGCGACGCCGATCTGAGCGGCGCCAACCTCGACGGCGTCAACGTCGAGGAGGTCGACCTGTCGCGCGCGCTGCTCGTCGACGCCTCGGCGCGCGGCGCCAACTTCGAGGAGGCGCGGCTCGAAGGCGCCGATCTGACGCGCGCGCGCGCCGAGGGCTGCAACTTCGAAGAGTGCGACCTGCGTGGCGCCCGACTCGAGCACGCCACCTTCCGCCGCAGCAACTTCGAGGAGGTGCGCCTCGACGGCGTGCGCGCCGTGTCGGCGTCGTTCAACGGCTGCAACCTGGAGAAGGCGTCGTTGCGCGACGCCGATCTCGCCGGCGCCGATCTGTCGAGCTCGAACCTCGAGCGCTGCGATCTGCGCGGCGCGCGCCTGTGGGGCGCGAACCTGTCGGGCTCGAACCTCGAGCGCGCCGACCTGCGCAACGCCGATCTCACCGACTGCGACTTTCGCGAATCGAACCTCGATCGCTGCGACGTCGACGGCGCCAAGATGGAAGGCGCCAAGATGGAGTCGGCCAACACCTCGCGGCTGCGCGGCAAGCCGGCCACGAGCACGCCCTACCGCTAGCTGTGGTGTCTCGACACGTTGTTCATCCGAGTCGCTTGAGCTTGGCGAATGGCGTCTCGCCATCGAGACTGCCATGAGGTCGGCGGCGGTTGTAGTGGCGCACCCACGGTCGCAGCACCTGCCG
>Ga0134125_10005779_pt1 | contig 14032 bp, 7 predicted proteins | sample KB31751_FD_96464 | JGI IMG/M metagenome (GOLD analysis project Ga0134125, IMG submission 96464) | Terrestrial soil microbial communities with excess Nitrogen fertilizer from Kellogg Biological Station, Michigan, USA - KB3-175-1 | ecosystem: Environmental > Terrestrial > Soil > Unclassified ... | reverse complement strand
GTCAGCGTCAGCCCGACGCTGCCCGAGGTCGCCGTATCCATCGGTCCCGGATCGATGATCTGCCTGAGCTGGGCGTCGAGGCCGAGCGACGGGATGAGGCGGAAGAGCGGCTCGCGCGCGCCCTGGCGCAGCGCCTCGGTGTGCTCGCTGGCCTCCTGGACGTCGGGGCGGCGATCCTCGGCGCGGCGCGCGACCTCGTCGGGGTTCCACGTGTTCTTGCGCGCGTTCGACGTCGTGCGCTCGGGCGCGACGAGGCCGCCGGCGACGGGCTCACCGATGAGGTAGGCGAGCTGCAGATAGGCGCGCTGGAGGTTGCCCTGCGCCGTCGCCACTTGCGACTGCGCCGTCGCCACGGCGAGCTGAGCGCGCGTGACGTCGTTGGTGCTGGTGAGCCCGGCCTGGGCGCGGGCGGCGGAGTCTTCCATGTCGGCCTGCGCGCGCTCGAGCCGCTGCTGCGCGGCGGTCAGGAGCTGCTCGTTCGAGAGCGCGGCGATGAACGCGCTCGCGGTGTCGAAGGCGAGCACGCGCAGATCCTCGACGGCGCCCCAGCGCTCGGCTTCGAGCGTGTGGCTCGCCTGCGAGTAGAGCGGGAAGGCGGGCGCGTTCACGATCGGCTGGCTGAAGTGGAGCTCGGCGTCACCGCTGAGGTTGCGGCCGTTGCGGTCGGCCGTCGAGGTCCAGCCGCCGACGCCGGCGGCGCTGAGCGTCGGCAAGAACGCGCTGCGCGCACGCTCGAGCCCGCCGAGCGCCGCCTGGACGCGCGCGGGCGCCTTGTAGGCGCGCTCGTTGTTGGCGAGCGCGAGATCGATCGCCCCTTGCAGCGTGAGCGCGGGCTCGGCGGCGCGTGCGGCAGCGGTGCCGACGAGCAGCAGCGCGCCGACCGCCCACGAGCTCACCCACGACACGCGCGCGCTCGGCATCCGCCGTCGACGATATCGCCCCGGCCGAAGAACCTCAAGCGCTTAGCGCTTGGTGCGGCGGTGGTCAGGCGCGCGGCTGGCGGCGGCGCAGCCCGAGGACGGCGAAGGCGATGAGCAGCAGCGTCGCTTCGGGCCAGGTGCCGTCGAGCGCGCCGCGGTCCGACGCCCCGATCACGCAGCCACAGCCTTTCATCGGCAACGGCGGCGTCTCGCCGTTGCCGCCGGTGCCGGTGCCCATGTCGGCGCCGGGCGTGCCGTCGCCGGTGCCGGGCGCCTGCGCCAGATCGTCGCCTTGCGCCAGGTCCGCGGGCGCGCCGAGATCAGCGGGAGACGAGTCGGTGCTGACGAGCAGCGCCGCGGTGTGCGTCTGCATCGTGCTGCCCGCGGTGGCGTCGGCGCGCACGACGACTTGCAGCCCGCTCGTCGCCGCCGGGTTGGTGGCGGTCACCGTCACCGCGGCGGTCGCGCCGGCGGTGAGCGTCGTCGGGCTGACGGTCGCGGTGATGCCCATCGGCGCCGTCACCGACAGCGTCAACATCTGCGCCGTGCCGGCGACCGAAGCGGTCTTCACCGTGAACGTCTTGGCCGCGTTCAGCGAGAGCGTCGCCACGTTCGGCGACAAGGCGACGTTGAAGTCGTTGGCGTCGGAGCTGAACGCCGTGCAGCCCTTGGTGCGCTCGTCCCAGATGTCCTGCACCGTGAACATGCCGAAGTCGGTGGTCACGGTGCCGTTCGAGCCTTCGCACAGATCGCCCATCTCGTTGCCCATCGTGTCGTTCCACGCCTGCGGGTAGTCCGGGCTGCTGGCGGGCGTGGGGATGTTGTCGGTCATCGCCTCGACGAGCTCGTGCGTCGACACCGACGTGACCGATTTGAACGACGAGCCGCAGTCGGGCATGACGAGGTAATAGGTGTTGTGGCGCTGGGTCTCGATGATGGCGTCATGGTAGGCGCCATAGCCGGAGCAGCTCTTGGAGCCGTCGAGGGTGATGGTCACGCCGGTCGGGAAGTAGACCGCGTAGAGCGAGTTGTCGTCGGGCGGCGGCAACACGCCGTCGACGAAGCCCTGGTCGATGGCCGCCTGGATCTGCGCGTCGGTGACGTCGCCCGACGGAACCTTCATGAGCGTGAGCGTACCGGCGTAGTTGCCGCGACCGATGTACTGGCCGGTGCCGGCCATGCCCGAGTGCGATCCCGCTGTGGCGTTGATGCCGGTGCTGTACTCGTTGAGCCAATCCATGAAGCTCGAGTTGGTGACGCCGGCGAAGTAGTCGGCGATCCCGCCCTTGGCCGCGGTGATGGCGGGGTTGATCTTCGACGGGTCGCCCCACCACACCACGTAGACCTTCGCGTTCGCCGTGACGGGGCCGCCGTAGTATTGCGCGGTCGCGCCGGCGGCATTCGGGGCCGGCAGGTGCGACGCGCGCGGCTTGTCGACGTGCAGCGGCGGCGCGTTGGCGCCCGCGACCGCAAGCGCGGCTGATGCGGATTCGCTCGCGCCACCGGCGCAGCCGGCGAGAAGTGCAGCAACGACACAGCTGATCACGTGTGCGGGTTTGCTGGTCACGGGCCGGCCCGTTGCAACTGCCGAGCCTGCGCGGTCGCGGCGGCGCGACGCGGCAAACCTCCTGATAGGAGAGCCGAACTATCGACTGAACACTGCAGTCGGCCCGACCGGGGTGGAAAATCCCGGGTCGTGACGACCCTGCGAGCGGGGCGCAATGCCTCGCGGACCCACGCATGCGTCCGCGACGCCGCACAGGCGTGCGCAGCGCTTGTCAATCGTGCTTGTCAGTCGCTACGCCGGCAGCGTCGTCGGCAGGCGAACGCGGCGACCAGGCGGGGATCGAGGAACGCCGTGATCGCGGCCAGCCGTTCGCCGCCTGATACGCGACCAGCGCCGGCGGGCTGGAAGACCATGCCGTCGATGGCGGCGCCGATGGCGGCCGCGCCGCGCAGCCACTCGGAGAACGGCGGCGACGTCGTCGAGCGCCGGCGGTGCCTCGACGTGCGCGTGCGCGGCCAGCGTCTCGCGCGCCCGCTGCAGCGCGCTGTTCACCGCGGCCAGCGACAGCTCGAGGAGATCGGCGGGCGAACGTCGGCGCGTCTAGCGGCGCGACGACGGCTGCGCCGGGATGGCGCGCTTGCGCGCGAGGCAGAGCCACGACTTCAGGTGGTTCTCCTGCACGTTGAACTCCGTCGAGCGGAGCTGCAGGATCTCGAGCGCCGGCTCGACGGCGTTCATGACGTCGCGCGCGCTGCGCCGCGGCGGGCCGCTGTCGCGCGGCGGCCCTTCGGTGCTGCCGATGAGGCTCAGCCACAGCCCGCCCTCGACGAGCTGCGCGGCGACGTTGGCGGCGAAGCGCGCCTGCGCCGCGGCGTCGTCGAAGACGTGAAAGCAGCCACGATCGAACACGAATTGAAACGGGCCGCCGGGCGCTGGCGCGGCGAGAAAGTCGCCGGTCTCGAAGCGCGCGCGGCCCTCCGCCTTGGCGCGCGCCTTCTCCACCGCCAGCGGCGAGACGTCGACGCCGACGACGTCGAAGCCGTGCTCGGCGAGATAGATCGCGTTGGTGCCGGTGCCGCAGCCGACCTCGAGCGTGCGGCCGGGCGAGATCGCGCGCGACTCGACCATCTCGATCAACGTCGGATCGGGCGTGCCGGTGTCCCACGGCAGCGGCTCGCCCGAGGCATATCTTTCGTTCCAGGGTGGATGCGCCATGCGGGCATCGTACGCCGATCACGCAGCGCCGGCGAGCCGGGCGAGCAGCTGCTTGCCGCGCGGGGCGATCTCGGCGAAGTCGACCGAATGCTCCCAATCGCGCTTCTTGCGCCACCAGCGGTCGATGCCCGAGAAGCGGAGGACGCCGAAGACCACGAGCCACCAGTAGACGTCGTCGAGCTCGGCGGCGTTGACCAGGTTGGCGGCGGTGCGCGCGAGCGTGGCCATGAGGTTGCGCGCGCTGCGCTTGGACCAGTCGGCGTGCTCGGCGGCGGCGGTGACCAGCACCTCGAGCAGCGTGAACTCGCCGACCATGCGCCCGTCGAGCTCGCGCTCCAGCGACGCGAGCTCGTCCCAGCGCTCGCGCTCGGCCGGCGGCGGCGACAGATCGAGGAGCGTCGCCGACGTCTTCTCGGGCACGATCGGCGTCGGCGCCGCCGGCTCGCGCGGCGCGAGCGCGCGCACGAACGGCGCCAGGTCCTCGTAGCGCTCGCCGTAAGAGAGCACCATCACGCGTTCGGCGGGATCGTGATCGCGCCGGATCGCCGCCGCCTCCGACGCGCGCGCCAGCCGGTAGTGGCGGTACGGCATCGTCCACGACACCTTGCGCGCCCAGCGCAGGAACTGGCGGAAGTTGGGATCGCGCAGGCCGGCGCCGAAGCCGACGAAGAGGAGGCTCTTGGCCATCCCGAGCGCGCGCATCACCGCCTGCGTGTGCTCGTTGTCGACGAGGCCGGCGTACTCCCACAGCCCGAGCACCACCGACTCCGGCTCCGAGTAGTGGCCGTGCAGGTGCAGGATGGCGCTCGAGTCGCCGCGCAGGATCCGATCGACGGCGGCCTCGTTGCGCCACGAGATCGCCTCGCGGTGCAGCACCTTCTCGAGGAGGTGATCGTAGTTGGTGGTCACGATCGGGACCTCGAGCGCGCCGAGCGCCTGGATCAGCGTGGCGTCGCCGACCTCGAGCGCGCCGACCGAGCGGTGCAGCCACTCGGCATACTCGCCGCCGTCGGGCGCGCCGAGCTTCGATGCCACCTGCGAAGCGACCGCGAGCAGATCGTCGACGTCGTCGGAGGCGAGCGCGCGCAGGCGATCGTCGACCCAGCCCGGCGGCAGCTCGGGATGGAGCGCGCGCACCCAGCGCACACCGCTCTCGACGAGCCGCGGCCACAGGACGGGCTCGGTGCCGGAGTCGGGGCGCGCCGACGCGGCGGCGACGCCGGCGCCGACGACGCAGATGATCTGCTTCGCGGCGATCCGCTCGCGCAGGTCGGCGGCGAGATCCGCCGTCACCATCACCCTATCGAGGATGGGCGATCCGTCGAGAATTGCCAATCCGAGCGGTTCTATGCGACCAAAAGCCGTATTGGCGCCGACAAGAAAGCGCTTGGCGGCAACTTTTTCCGGCCAGCCCTACGCCTGTCAGTGAGCGAGCGCGGTGGCGAGCTCGGGTAGGACGGTGCCGAGCGCGGCGTCGAGGCGAACGGTGGCGAGCGGATCGCCGCGCGTGGGGCCGAGGTTGACGATGGCCACCGGCACGCCGCGCTCGGCGGCGCGGCGCACGAAGCGATAGCCCGACCACACCGTCAGCGACGAGCCGAGCACGAGCAGGAGCTCCGCCTCGTCGAACAGGCGCCACGCCTCGTCGAGCACGGGGCGCGCCACGTTGTCGCCGAAGAAGACGACGTCGGGCTTGAGGATGCCGCCGCACGCGAGGCAGTCGGCGACCACGAAGCCGGCGAGCGCGGCGGCGTCGAGATCGGCGTCGCCGTCGGGGGCGATGGCGTCGGCGGCGCCGCGCCAGCCGGCGTTGAGCGCGGCCAGCCGCTCCTGCGAGTCGGCGCGGCTCTCGACGGCGCCGCAGCCGAGGCAGCGCACGCGGGCGAGCGCGCCGTGCAGCTCGACGACGCGCCGGCTGCCGGCGCGCTGGTGCAGCCCGTCGACGTTCTGCGTGATCACGCCGCCGAGGCGCCCGGCCTCCTCGAGCGCGGCAATGGCGCGGTGCCCCTGGTTCGGCGCGGCGGCCGACACGCGCGGCCAGCCGAGGAAGCTGCGCGCCCAGTAGCGGCGGCGCGTGGCGGCGCTGGCGAGGAAGTCGCGGTGCTGCAGCGGCGTGCGCGGCGGACGGCCGGCGCCGCGATAATCCGGAATTCCGGAATCGGTGCTCAGCCCGGCGCCCACGAGCGCGACGATGCGGCGCCCATCGGCGAGCGCGCGCAGGCGGTCGAAGTCACCGGGAAACGCCACGCGCTCATTGTGACACACCTCGGGTGCGCGCTCGATTGCGCGCGCCGGTGTCCGCCCCAGACACGACACGAAGCGCCAAGCGAAAGGAGCGCGCGCATGAAGATCCTGATGGTCCTGACGTCGCACGATCAACTGGGCGACACCGGACGCAAGACCGGCTTCTGGCTCGAGGAGCTCGCCGCTCCCTACTTCGTGTTCCGCGACGCCGGCGTCGACTTGACCCTGGCGTCGCCCAAAGGCGGACAGCCGCCGATCGATCCGAAGAGCGACCTGCCCGAGAACCAGACGCCGGCGATGGCGCGCTTCAAGAGCGACGAAGCGGCCAAGAAGGCGCTCGCCAGCACGCGCAAGCTCGCCGACATGAAGGCCGACGATTTCGACAGCGTGTTCTACGTCGGCGGCCACGGCCCGATGTGGGATCTCGTCGACAACCCCGACTCGATCCGGCTCATCGAGTCGTTCTACGCCAGCGGCAAGCCGGTCGCCGCCGTCTGCCATTCGCCGGCCGTCTTCCATCGCGTGAAGTACAAGGGCGCGCCGCTGGTCAAGGGCAAGCGCGTCACCGGCTTCACCAACGGCGAGGAGGAGGCCGTCCACCTGACGAAGGTGGTGCCGTTCCTCGTCGAGGACGAGCTCAAGCGCGTGGGCGGGATCTACGAGAAGGCGCCCGACTGGCAGAGCTTCGCCCTCGTCGACGGACAGCTCGTGACCGGGCAGAACCCCGCGTCCTCGACGGCGGCGGCCCATTCGCTGCTCGACCTGCTCGCGCACCGGCACGCCGCGTAGACGGCGCCACGGGCGATCGCCGGCGGCGAGTGGTAGCATCTCCGTGGATGCTCGGAACCCAGCTCGGCAGCTACCGCGTGCTTTCGAAGCTTGGCGAAGGCGGCATGGGCGCGGTCTACGTGGCCGAGCACGCCCTCCTCAAGCGCAAGGTCGCGGTCAAGGTGCTCTTGAAGGAGCTCACCAGCGACGCGTCGATCAAGCGCCGCTTCATGAACGAGGCGCGCGCCACCTCGCAGATCGTACACCCCGGCATCGTGCGCATCTGGGACTTCGGCGAGCACACCGACGGCACGACCTACATCCTCATGGAGCTGCTCGAGGGTGAGACGCTGCGCGAGCGCATCGCCAAGGGTGGCCGCCTCGCGCTCGATCACGCGCTGGCGCTGATCAAGCAGATCGCCGAGGCGCTCGGCGCCGCGCACGCGCAGCGGGTGGTGCACCGCGATCTCAAGCCGGAGAACATCTTCCTCGTCGCCGATCCGGCGGCGCCGTTCGGCATGCAGCCGAAGATCCTCGACTTCGGCATCGCCAAGATCCTCGATCCGAGCGTCGACTCGCCGCAGACGCGCGCGGGCAGCATCATCGGCACGCCGCTCTACATGTCGCCCGAGCAGTGTCTGGCGCAACCGGGGGTCGATCATCGCGCCGATCTCTATTCGCTCGGCGGCATCTTCTTCCTGCTCTTGTGCGGGCGGCCGCCGTTCGACAAGGGCAACTTCGGCGATCTGCTCGCCGCGCACCTGCACCAGGCGCCGCCGCGCCCGAGCACGTTCGTGCCGACGCTGCCGCCGTGGATCGACGAGCTGACCCTGCGCCTCCTCGCCAAGGTGCGCGAGGAGCGCTTCCAGTCGACCGAGGAGTTCCTCGACGCGCTGCAGGCCGGACGCGAGTCGCGGCGAGTCTCGTCGGAGGCGCAGACGGTGATCAGCACCGCGGCGGCGACGGCGGCGCAGCTCGCCGCGCTGGCGCCGCCCGGTGCCGCGATCGGAAGCGCGCCGACGCCGCGCGGCGGCCCGCTGATGACGCCCACTCCCCCGCCGCTGACCACGCCGCCACCGAGCGACGCGACCAAGGTCGATCCGGCCACGCCGCCGCCGTCGGGCGCGACGACGCCGCCGCCCTCGGACGGTGGCGACGACGTGTCACGCACGCGCGCGCACTCGGCCGAGGAGCTCGCGATCCCGCAGCCGCACAAGAGCCGCGCCAGCATCCCGGTGCTGCTCACGGCCGCGTTCGCCGGCACGATCGCGCTCGGGCTCGGCGGCTTCTATCTGTTCGCGCGCGCGCATCGCGCCAACGACGAGGGGCCGGCGGCGGCGCACTTCTTCATCGAGTCCGATCCGTCGGGCGCCGACGTCTACCGCGACGGCAAGTCGCTGTGCGTGACGCCCTGCAGCCTCGACGAGAAGCCGCACGCCGGCGACGCGCGCTGGACCGTCGCCAAGCGGGGCTACACCGAGGTGGAGCTGGCGCTGCCTGCCGATCACGGCGGTCACGCGCGCGTCACGCTCCATCCCGACAAGTCGCAGTGACGCGCCGCCAAAGTTGACAGCAGCGCGAAGGTTGACGAGCCTGTTGAAATGGCGACTCGTCTGCACTTCTCTTCGGTAGGCTCGCTCGTGGCGCTCGTCGCGCTCGCCGGCTGCGGCAACGGCTCCAAGCAGCCGAACGACATGTCGAGCGGCGGCGGCGATCTCGCCGGCGTCGACGCCAGCATGGGCCCGTCGGTGGGCGGCACGGTCACCGGGCTGGCCGGCACGGGGCTCGTCTTGCAGAACAACGGCGGCGACGATCTGACGGTGAGCGCCAGCGGCGCCTTCGCCTTCGCCACGCCGGTCGCCGACGGCGCCGCCTACGACGTCTCGATCAAGACGCAGCCGACGACCCCGCCGCAGCTCTGCGCCGTCGCCAACGGCAAGGGCACGATCGCGGGCGGGGCGAGCGTGTCGAGCGTGGCGGTGCGCTGCGCGCCGGTGGTGCGCTTCGTGCTCGTCGCCGACAAGATGGACGACAGCGTCGGCAGCTTCGCGCTCGACGGCGCCAGCGGGCGGCTGCGCTACGCCGGCAAGAGCGCGACCGGCATGCAGCCGGGGTCGGTCGCGACCGATCCCGACGGCAAGTTTGCCTATGTCGCCAACGCCGGCGACGGCACCGTGTCGCAATACGCCGTCGACGGCAACGGGCGGCTGAGCGCGCTCTCGCCGGCCACGGTCACCGTCGGCGCGGGCCTGACCGCCGTCGCCGTCGATCCCGCGGGCACGCACGCCTACGCCGTCGCCACCAGCGGCGTCGCGCAATACGGCGTCGGCTCGGACGGCAAGCTCACCGCGCTGTCGCCGGCGACGGCGAGCGCGGGCGCCGTCCCGTCCGCGATCGTCGTCGAGCCGTCGGGGCGTTTCGCCTACGTGGCCAACACCGGCGACGCCACCGTGTCGCAATACTCCGTCGGCGCCGACGGCACGCTCACGGCGCTCGGCAAGGCCACCGTCGCCGCCGGCATGGGACCGTCGGGGATCGCCGTCGATCCGACGGGCCGCTTCGTCTACGTGACCAACGCCGGCGACAAGACCGTCTCGCAGTACGCCATCGGCAGCGACGGCGCGCTCACCGCCGCCGCGACTGCGACGGTCGCCGCCGGCAGCGGCGCGACCTCACCGATCGTCGATCCGTCGGGCAGGTACGCCTGGGTCGTCAACCCCGGCGACAAGACCGTGTCGCAATACTCGATCGGCAGCGACGGCGCGCTCACGCCCGCCGGAACCGCCACCGCCGCCGCCGGCACCGGCGCGGCCGCCGTCCTCGTCGACGGCAGCGGCAAGTTCGCCTGGGTAGCCAACTCCGGCGACGACACCGTCGGCCAATACACCGTCGGCACGGGCGGCACGCTCGCCGCCAACGCGCCGGCGACGCTGCGGGGCCAGCTCGCGCCCGCCGCGCTCGCGCTCGTCGGTGGCCACGGTCCCGTGCAACCGACCGCCGCGCACGCCTACGTCACCGATCGCACCGGCAGCGTGCACGATTACCCCGTCGGCGCCGACGGCACGCTGCAGGCGCCGACCACGATCGCGACCGGCGGCAACCCGCAAGGGATCGTGCTCGACCCCTCGGGCACGCACGCCTACGTGCTCGACGCCCCGCGCCCGGCCGGCACCGGCCGCGTGCTGCAATACGCCATCGCGGCGAACGGCACCTGGACGCCGATCACGCCGGCGAGTGTCACCGCCGGCGACGAGCCGGGCGGCATCGCCATCGATCCCTCGGGCCACTTCGTCTACGTCGTCAACAGCGACGGCACCATGAACCTCGTCCTGCAATTCGCCGTCGGCGCCGACGGCACGCTCGCGCCCTTGTCGACGCCGTCGGTCACCACCTTGACCGAGCCGGTCGCCATCGCCGTCGATCCCTCGGGGCGCTTCGCCTACGCCGTCACCGGCGCCGTCGTCTCCTACGTCATCGCCGCCGACGGCAGCCTGACCAACCCCGTCACCGCGACCGTCTCCATGAGCGCCAACCCGCAGAGCGTGGCCATCGATCCGTCGGGCCGCTTCGCCTACGTCACCAACGCCGCCGGCAACAGCGTCCTGCAATTTTCGATCGACGCCGCCAGCGGCCAGCTCACCGCGCTGGCGCCGGCCGCGGTGGCGGCGGGCTCGGCCCCCGAGACCATCGCGCTCGACCCCTTCGGCCGCTTCGCCTACGCGGTCAACACCAACGCCTGCACCGTCTCGCAATACGTGATGAACGCGGCCGGCCCGCTCGCCGCGCTCACGCCCGCCAGCGCCGCCGCCGGCGACTGCGGCACGGCCATGGACGGCGTCACCTTCGTCGCCGTCGATCCGTCGGGCCGCTTCGCCTACGTCCCCGACGTCGGCACCTCGTCGTCGAGCGTCTTGCAATACGCCATCGGCGCCGGCACGCTCGCGCCGCTCAGCCCGGCGGCGACGGGCGCGCTCGCGGCCGCGCAGCTCGAGCGCATCGCCTTCCTGCTTCGCTTTCAGTAGGCCCGGACTAGGGCGTCGTGACCGTGACCTTGACGTTGCCCGCGAGCGTGAGCGCGCAGGTGCAGCTCTGCGCCATCGACGTGACCGTGCAGGCGGTGCAGCCGCTGCTCGCGCTCCACGAGATGCTGCCGCTCGTCGCCGTCGTCGTCGCGGTGAGCGTGACCGCGCCGCCGTCGGCGTAGCTCTGCACGCAGGTCCCGGCCGCGCTGGTGCAGCCCGTGATGTCGCCGGTGCCGAGCGTGCCGGTCGACGTCGAGCTCACCGAGCCGCCGCCGGTGACGACCACCTGGACGATGTCGGCCGGCACGCAGGTCGCCGAGCCGGCGGCGTCGCACACGCCGGTCGTCGTCGACACCGTCACGCCCGAGCCCACCAGCGGCGGCGCGCAGTCGCGGTTGACCTTGCAGCCCTGGCCGGCGTCGCACTGGAAGCAGCTCGCGCCGCCGGGGCAGGTCGCCGTGCAGTCGGTGCCGCCGCAGTCGACGTCGGTCTCGAAACCGTTGAGCACCTGGTCGTTGCACTTCGGCGACGCGCAGGTGCCGTCGCCGGTCTTGCTCGACACCGTCGAGTTGCACACGCCGCTGGCGCAGTCGGTGTTGGCCACGCAGTGCTTGGTGGCGGCGCAGCCGCTGCACGTGCCGCCGCCGCAGTCGAGGTCGGTCTCGAGGCCGTTCTGCTTGCTGTCGCTGCAGCTCGCCGCCACGCAGGCGCCGCACGGCACGCCGCCCGGGCAGGTCATCGACAGCGAGCAGACGTCGCTCGCGCAGTCCTCGTTGCTGGTGCAGCCGATGGCGGTGCCGCAGTCCTGGCCGCTGCCGAGGTGCATTCCGGCGAGACCGTTCCTGAAGGTCGTGCTCGTGACCGTCGTGGTGATCTTCACGTTGCCGACGGCGCCCTTGATGTTGTTGGTGAGCGTGATGGTGTTGCCCGCGCAGCCGCCGGCCGGGCAGCCGAGGCCGCCGGTGGCTATGTTGAGGCCCGAGCCGTTGATGGCCGCGCAGATGCGGCACATCATGTCGTCCTGCAGCGCGCTGTTCTTGATGTCGATGGGCACGTTGCCGGCGCCGATGACGCTGTTGTTGTCGAACTCGAAGGTGACCGAGTGCGCGCCGTCGGAGAGCGTGAACACCTGGCCGTCGACGTAGGCGGTGTTCTTGAACGACGCCATCGTGCCCTGCGCCGGCGTGGGCGCGGCGAGGACGCTGGCGCCGTCGGCGCTGGTGCAGCCGCTGCCGTTCTTGCAGAGGCCGCAGTCGTTGACGTTGTTGTCGTCGCACGCCTCGGCGACCGAAGCAGGCGACGTGATGCGGTCGCCGTCGCCGCACACCGGCGCGCACACCGACGGGCCGGGAGGTGAAGGCAACGAGCAGCTCCAGCCCGCGTCGGGCTGGAGGCAGCTCGCACACCCCGGCTGCGAGCCCGCGTCGCAGGTCTCGACGCCGGCTTGCACCAGGCCGTCGCCGCACGACGCGTTCTTGCAATTCGAGAGGCACGAACCGCTGTCGCCGTTCATCGATCCGCTGTCGCACTGCTCGCCGCCGGCCGGCGTCGTCGACGCGGCGTTCTTGTAGCCGTCGCCGCAGACGGCGGCGTGGCAGGCGACGCCCTTGGCGATGGCGGCCGCCGAGCTGCCGTTGCAATTCGCGGTGTCGGCGGCGCCCTTGTCGCAGGTCTCGCCGGCGGCGCTGTTGGTGTAGTTGTCGCCGCAGCTCGGGCTCAGGCAGGCGACGTTGGCGGCCTTGGCGGCGGCCGAGTTGCCGTTGCAGCTCGCGGTGTCGGCGCCGCCGAGCGTGTCGCAGGTCTCGTTCGCCTGCGTGTTGGTGTAGCCGTCGCCGCACGACGGCACCTTGCACGCCGCGCCGGCGCTGACCGCGGCGGCGGAGTTGCCGTTGCAGCCGTTGCTGTCGCTGCCGCCCATGTTGTCGCAGGCCTCGCCGGCCATCATGTTGGGGTAGCCGTCGCCGCACTTGGGGACCTTGCAGCTGGCGGCGCCCGCGTTCTTGCCGTTGCAGGTCGGCGTGTCGGCGCCGCCCTTGGTGTCGCACTCCTCGCCCGCCGCCGCGTTGACGTAGCCATCGCCGCACGACGGCGTCTGGCAGGCGACCGCGCCGGCGTTCTTGCCGTTGCAGTCGTTGGCGTCGACGCCGCCGAGGTGATCGCAGCTCTCGCCGGCCATGACGTTCTTGTAGCCGTCGCCGCAGGCGCTGGTGTGGCAGGCGGCCGGGCCGGCGCCGTTGCCGTTGCAGTTGGCGACGTCGGCGACGGGCGCGCAATTCAAGGTGCAGCTGTCGGACTGACAGGTCTTCGTGGTGCAGTCGGTCGCGGTGGTGCAGGTGGGCGTGCACGCCCCGGGGCTCACGACGGGGCCCGGATCGCACTGCTCGCCGGCGACGACGTTGACGATGCCGTCACCGCACGCCGACAGGGTGCAGTTGCCGTTGCAGTGCGCGGTCTGGACGCCGTCGTCGCACTGCTCGTTGCGCGCGAGATCGATCTTGTTGTCGCCGCAGAAGGCGACCGTGCAGTCGCGGTTGCAGCTCCCCGACTCCGTCGGGCAGTCCTTGCCGCACGACGCCGTCTCCGCCAGATCGGGACCCGGATCGCACTCCTCGCCCTTATCGACGGTGCCGTTGCCGCACTTCTCCTCCGACTTGCAGTCGGCCGAGCAGCCGTCGCCGGACGCGGTATTGCCGTCGTCGCAGACCTCGCCCTTGATGGTGTCGACGATGCCGTTGCCGCAGGTCTCGTTCGACTTGCAGTCGGACGAGCAGCCGTCGCCGGGGGTGTTGTTGCCGTCGTCGCAGACCTCGCCCTTGCAGGCATCGACGATGCCGTTGCCGCAGGTCTCGTTCGACCGGCAGTCGGTCGAGCAGCCCGTGCACTTGTTGTTGTCGGCGCCCTTGTCGCAGACCTCGCCGTCGACGACGTCGACGACGCCGTTGCCGCAGCGCTCGGTCGACTTGCAGTCCGCCGCGCAGCCGTCGCCGGAGACGTTGTTGCCGTCGTCGCAGACCTCGCCCTTGCAGGTGTCGACGATGCCGTTGCCGCAGGTCTCGTCCGACTTGCAGTCGGCCGAGCAGCCGCCGCAGCTGGTGTTGTCGGCGCCCTTGTCGCAGACCTCGCCCTTCGACTTGTCGACGATGCCGTTGCCGCAGCTCTCGTTCGACGTGCAGTCGGCCGAGCAGCCGTCGCCGTCGACGATGTTGCCGTCGTCGCAGACTTCGCCGGCGGCGGTGTCGATGCGGCCGTTGCCGCACAGGGTCTTGATGCAGACGTCCTGGTTGGCGGCGCACGTGGTCCCGGCGGGACAGACGAGGCCATTTTTGCACTGCACGCTCGTCGGCTGGAAACAGCCG
>Ga0134125_10005778_pt1 | contig 14033 bp, 10 predicted proteins | sample KB31751_FD_96464 | JGI IMG/M metagenome (GOLD analysis project Ga0134125, IMG submission 96464) | Terrestrial soil microbial communities with excess Nitrogen fertilizer from Kellogg Biological Station, Michigan, USA - KB3-175-1 | ecosystem: Environmental > Terrestrial > Soil > Unclassified ... | reverse complement strand
GGCAAGCCGGCTGCGGCCGCCGCGGAAGAGGCCCTCGAAGAAGCGTGAACCCCGTTGGGCAGCGATACGTTGCAGCACATGGCCCGGCTCGTCCGGGCCATGTGCGTTTGGTGGCTGGCAAGCCTCTTGCGACGCCGTCGCACTACGCTCAGGGCGAACGATTGGCGCGATCCAGCCCCATCAAATGTGCATGCCCATGAAACGCCGCCCCGGTCCGGATGATCCCGCCAAGCCCAAACGCAGCGCCTACGACAAGGCGCTGGGCCTGCTGGCGCGCCGCGAACATTCGCGCAAGGAGCTGAAAACCAAGTTGCGCCAGGGCGGCTACGAAGGCGAGGAAACGGCCGATGCGATCGATCGGCTGGGCGAGCAGCACTACCAGGATGACGACCGCTTCGCCGAAGTGTTGTTGCGCAGCCGTATCAGCCAGGGTTACGGCCCGATGCGCCTGCGGGTGGAGCTGAAAAGCCACGGCCTGGCCGACGCCCGCATCCGCGAATTGATGGACGAAGCCGAGGTCGACTGGGACACTTCCGCGGCCGCGCAACTGCGCCGCCGCTATGGCAGCGCGGGCACATCGGACCCGGCCGAACGCAACCGCCGGGCGCAATTCCTCTTGCGCCGCGGCTTTGCCGCCGCCACAGTACGACGTGTTACCCACGCCGATGTGGACGAAGCCGCCGACGATATTTCCTGAAACCCCCGCGGGATCATGGAGAAACCGCCGGGGCGCGTCACGGTGTGGCCTTTTGTCGTCCGCCATTCCTGATCCGCATGAAAACCTCCGAAATCCGCTCCACCTTCCTCGATTACTTCCGCGCCAAAGGCCACACCATCGTGCCGTCCAGCTCGCTGGTGCCTTCCAGCGACCCCACGCTGCTGTTCACCAACTCCGGCATGGTGCAATTCAAGAACGTGTTCCTGGGCAGCGAGAAACCGGGATACGTCCGCGCCGCCGATGTGCAGCGCTGCCTGCGTGCGGGCGGCAAGCACAACGATCTGGATGCGGTGGGCTACACCGCCCGTCACCACACGTTTTTCGAGATGCTGGGCAACTGGTCGTTCGGCGATTACTTCAAGCGCGATGCGATCGTGTTTGCGTGGGATTTGCTGACCGGCGTGTTCAAACTGCCGGCGGACAAATTGTGGGTCACCGTGTACCAGACCGACGATGAGGCGTTCGACATCTGGAACAAGGAGATCGGCGTGCCGGCCGAGCGCATCGTGCGCATCGGCGACAACAAGGGCGCGCCGTATGCGTCCGACAATTTCTGGCAGATGGCCGATACCGGCCCCTGCGGCCCGTGCACCGAGATCTTCTACGATCATGGCGCCGATATCGCTGGCGGCCCGCCCGGTTCGCCGGACGAGGATGGCGATCGCTACATCGAGATCTGGAACCTGGTGTTCATGCAGTTCGATCGCGCGCCGGACGGCACGCTGAGCCCGCTGCCGGCGCCCTGCGTGGATACCGGCATGGGCCTGGAGCGCCTCGCCGCGGTGCTGCAGCACGTGCATTCGAACTACGAGATCGACCTGTTCGCCAACCTGATCCGCGCGGCGGGTGAGTTCACCGGCACGGCGGATCTGGCCAACAAGTCGCTGCGCGTGATTGCCGACCACATCCGCGCCTGTTCCTTCCTGATCGTCGATGGCGTACTGCCTTCCAACGAAGGCCGCGGCTACGTCCTGCGCCGCATCATCCGCCGCGCCCTGCGCCATGGCTGGATGCTGGGCGTGCGCGGCGATTTCTTCTGGAAGATGGTCGCGCCGCTGGTCGCTGAGATGGGTGCGGCGTACCCGGAGCTTGCCGCGAAGCAGGCGTTCGTCGAGGACGCGCTGCGCACCGAGGAGCATCGCTTCGGCGAGACCCTGGAGCACGGCATGCGCGTGTTCGATGAGGTGGCGCAGAAATCCACCAAAACCATCGCCGGCGACGATACTTTCCGGCTGTACGACACCTACGGTTTTCCGGTCGATCTTACCGCCGACATCGCGCGTGAGCGTGGCCTCGATGTGGACATGGACGGCTTTGAGCAGGCCATGGAAGCACAGCGCCAGCGCGCCCGCGCCGCCGGCCGCTTCGAAGCGAAGGGGCAGATGCCGGCCGAACTGGCCAGCCAGCTGAAACCCACCGTGTTCCTGGGCTATGAAGCACTGCACAGCGAAGGCAGCAAGCTGCTGGGCATCGTTCGCGATGGCCGCCAGGTGGACCAGCTGGGCGAAGGCGAGGAGGCGCTGCTGATTCTCGACCGCACGCCGTTCTACGCCGAGTCCGGCGGCCAGGTGGGCGACCAGGGCGAACTGATCCACGCCCACGGCCGTTTCGAGGTCGATGACACCTTGAAGATGGGCGGCGTGTTCTTCGGTCACGCCGGTCGCTGGCATGGCGCGCAGCCATTGCGCACCGGCGATCTGCTGGCGCCGCGCGTGGATGCCACGCGCCGGCAGGCGATCGTGCTCAATCATTCGGCCACCCATTTGCTGCATGCGGCGTTGCGTCAGGTGCTGGGTGATCACGTGGCGCAGAAGGGGTCGCTGGTGGCACCGGAGCGGCTGCGTTTCGACTTCTCCCATTTCAAGCCGATGAGCGCGGACGAGTTGCAGCGGGTCGAGGCGATGGTCAATGCCGAAGTGCGCCGCAACGCTGCTGCGGAAATCCACAACATGGGCTATGACGAAGCGATCGAGTTCGGCGCGATGGCCCTGTTCGGCGAGAAGTACGGCGACGAAGTGCGCGTGCTGAAGATGGGTGATTTCTCCACCGAGCTGTGCGGCGGTACGCACGTGAGCCGCACTGGCGACATCGGTCTGTTCAAGATCACCAGCGAAGCGGGCGTGGCCTCCGGCGTGCGACGTATCGAGGCGATGACAGGCGCCGGTGCGCTGGCCTGGGTGGCGGATGAAGAGCGCCGCCTCGCCGAGTTTTCGCATCTGCTTTCCAGCAGCGGCGATGACGCGGTCGAAAAGCTGCGTCAGTTGTTCGATCGCCAGAAGAAACTCGAGCGCGAACTCGATGCGCTGCGCAGCAAGGCCGCCGGTTCCGCCACCGCGGATCTGGCCGGCAGCGCGGTCGATGTCGATGGCATCAAGGTGGTGGCTGCGCGGCTGGAAGGACTCGATGCGAAGTCGCTGCGCGATGGTGTGGATCAGCTCAAGCAGCAGCTCGGCGATTGCGTGGTCCTGCTCGCTGGCGCGGCCGATGGTCGGGTGTCGCTGATCGCCGGTGTCCACGGCAAAGGCCTTCAGCGAACGAAGGCTGGAAATGTGGTGGCGCACGTCGCCGCGCAGATCGACGGCAAGGGCGGCGGTCGCGCCGACATGGCCCAGGGTGGCGGTCGCGATGCTCCCGAATTGCCCGCTTTGCTGGCCAGCTTGCCGCAGTGGGTTTCAGCCCAATGAGCGAGCATGAACGCTAGCCTGCCCGTGCCATTTGTCACCGTCGCATTGCATTGCGCGGGGTAATGACGCTCAGTTAGTATCGGCGATAGTGTCGGCGCCACCAGGTAGCGGTGGCGTCGCCAGTCAGGACGCTAAGGAGTGTTTTGGCTGTGAGCCGGGAAGGCGAGAGGGCCTTCGACGGATCAATCGTCGAACTGTGCAAGAGGAACTCAGGGGTGAGGTTCCTTCGACCGCAGGCCTGTGAACAACAGCATTATGGAGTAGCAAAATCATGTTGATTCTGACCCGCAGGGTCGGTGAAACCCTGATGATCGGCGACGAGGTGACCGTTACCGTTCTCGGAGTAAAGGGCAATCAGGTGCGTATCGGTATCAACGCACCCAAGACCGTCGCCGTCCATCGCGAAGAAATCTATCAGCGGATCAAGGGCGAAAACGATGCCGGCGGCACGCCGGACGAGCCCACCGAACACGATCACTGAATTAAGCCTTTACCTCGACCCCGCCGGTCAGTATCCTTGCCGGCTCCGCAGCAATGCGGCGAAAGATCCGGAGAGATGCCCGAGAGGCTGAAGGGGCTCCCCTGCTAAGGGAGTATAGGGTCAAAAGCCTTATCGAGGGTTCGAATCCCTCTCTCTCCGCCAGATACGCAAAACGCCCCTTTCGGGGCGTTTTGCGTATCTGGCGGAGAGAGAGGTGTGGACGAACCCTCTTGGGTTCGACAATTTTGTCTGGAACAAAATTGGACAGCCGAAGGCTGGCCCCGCAGCGCGCAGCGCGAAGGGGTTGGGCCCATGGATGGGCCCAACAATCCCCGCGGACCTCACGTAACAGTGGAGCGCCCCGAAAGGTGCGTTTTGCGTATCTGGCGGAGAGAGAGGTGTGGACAGAACCCTCCGGGGTTCGACAATTTTGTCTGGAACAAAATTGGACAGCCGAAGGCTGACCCCGCAGCGCGCAGCGCGAAGGGGTTGGGCCCATGGATGGGCCCAACAATCCCCGCGGACCTCACGCAACAGTGGAGTGCCCCGAAAGGAGCGTTTTGCGTATCTGGCGGAGAGAGAGGTGTGGACGAACCCTCCGGGTTCGACAAATTCGCCGGGAGCGAATTTGGACAGCCGTAGGCTGGCCCTGGAGCGCGGAAGGGTTCGACCCATGGATGGGTCGAACAATCCCCATGAGCTTCATGTAACCGTGTGATTGATCGAAGCCGACGTCTTGCATATCAGGCGGAGATGAGGCGTGGACGACCCTCCCGGGTGACTCAATACATCCCGCATCGCGCCCTCCAAGCCAGCGACTTCTCCGCTATTCGCCCCGGCATCCATCCTGCCTCCGCGATCGGCAACTTGCCTGGACAACATGGGAACCGCAGGCCGGCGCCGAAACACGCCGCGCATGGAGCTTCAACCTCATTGCTCCGAACAATCTCCGCGATTTCACATCCCTTGGCCAACAATGCCTCTTCGATGGCAGTGCTGTCGCGACGAGGCCGTGGCCGGATCGGGGTGCCTGTCATCGACCCTTCAGGTTCTGCTCTGAGAATACGATCAATTCGCTCGACGCACGCCGTGCGGATAGGCACGGGGAGATGGGCCGGCGGTACTGCGGCTTCACTCGATCGTGCGTCGGTACCGCCAATGCTGCAGGAGATGGTGTCCTGACACACGAGGTGTGGCTGATATATGCCGGGTGTATTCACTATCTCGCTGGATCTGGAGTTGTATTGGGGCGTGCGCGATAGCCGCAGCTTCGAGGACTACGGAGCGAACCTGCGTGGCGAACGCGATGCCATTCGCGGCATTCTCGACCTGTTTCAAGCCTATGGCATTCACGCGACCTGGGCCACGCTCGGGTTCCTGTTTTTCAAGGACATTGCGCAGTTGCGACAGCACCTGCCTGGCGTCCTGCCCGATTACGAACGCCAGCAGCTTTCGTCCTACCGCTATATCGACGAACGTACCTGGGGCGATGACGATCTCTACCACTTCGCGCCGGACGCGATCGAACAGATCCGCCGTTGTCCCGGGCAGGAGATCGGTACACACACTTTCTCGCACTACTACTGCCTGGAGGAAGGACAGACGGTCGAGTCGTTCCGCGCGGATCTGCGCGCCGCGGTGGAGGTTGCGAAGGTCGGAGGCATCGCCACCACGAGTCTGGTGTTCCCGCGAAACCAGGCGAACCCGGCCTACCTTCCGGTGCTCGACGAATTCGGCATAGCCTGTTACCGGGGCAACGAAAGGATGTCGTTCTACAAGCCGAGAAACCAGCAGGGACAGAGTCCGCTGGTGCGTGCCCTGCGGTTGCTGGATACCTACGTCAATCTCAGCGGCCACAACACCTACAGCCTGGAGGAATGCGCGCGCAGCCGGCCATTCGACATTCCGGCGAGTCGATTCCTGCGCCCGAGTTCGCGTTCACTCGCGGCGCTGGAAGGCCTGCGGCTGCAGCGCATCAAGCGCGCCATGCACGATGCCGCGACCGGAAATCGGCTGTTCCACCTGTGGTGGCATCCGCACAACTTCGGCGCCGACGTGAAGCGCAACCTGGATTTTCTGCGGAAGATCCTGGTCCATTACGACCAGCTTCGTCAGCGCCATGGGATGCAGTCGCGCAACATGGCTGAGGTCGCGGCGCTGCTGGAACCCATGCATGTCGGCTAGGGCGCGGATCGTGTTGCTCGCAGGCGACGGATTGTCCACGCGGGTGATGTACCACAGCCTTCGGGAAGAGTTCGACGTCGTCGAGGTTTTGCTCGAAGACAAACCTTCGGCGCTCAAGATGCTCCGCCATCGTGCACGCAAGCTCGGCGTGATCCAGACATTGGGGCAACTCGGCTTCATCCTGTACAGCCGGTTGCTCGTCCGCGCTTCCCGCCCGCGTATCGAACAACTGCTGCACCGGCACGGGTTGTCGGATGCACCGATTCCCGCACCGGTGATCCGTCGCGTCGCCAGCGCCAATGGGCGCGACGTGGCAGACCGTCTGCGCCAGCAAACGCCCCAGGCCGTGGTGGTGAACGGCACGCGCATCCTGTCGAAAAGATTGTTGGCGGCCGTGGATGCGCCTTTCATCAATACACACATGGGCATCACGCCGGCCTATCGTGGCGTCCATGGTGGTTATTGGGCGTTGGCAAACGACGACCACGCGCACTGCGGCGTCACCGTTCATCTGGTGGACGCGGGCGTCGATACCGGCGGGATCCTGTATCAGGCACCCATCACGCCCGAGGCGGACGACAATTTCGCCACCTACCCGATCCTGCAACTGGTGCAGGGAGTGTCATTGATGAAGACCGCGCTGCGCGATGCCGCGGCTGGGCGCATGGTTCCACGCGTCGGCGAAGGACGATCGCAGCAGTGGTATCACCCCAGCTTGCTCGGATACTGGAAGACGCGACTGCGGCGCGGCGTCAAATGAATGCGCTTGCCCAACTTGTTGGAGTGCGGCGAGACAAATCTTGCCGTCGGGTGGTCCGCTTGGCGGTCAGTGCAGAAGCCCCAGGTGAAACATCACCCAACCGGCCACGGTGCTCAGAACCAAACAAACAGCAAGCCAGAATCCTCGAGAATTTTTCTCCCAAGCAGGCTTTTTCTTGTCGTTTCCCATGTTTTCTTGCACCAGTAACGAGCGGCAGCCGAACACGACGCGGATGGTTGCTGACGAAAGCCAGTATCGTGCCAAAGCAGGGATCGGACGTTGTTGGATGTTGAATATCGTGGTTGCAGACGCCCGAAACGGGATGGATACCGCAGTTTTCCCCTGTACCTGAACGAGGCAACGACCGGCCGGACAGGTTGCGTTGCATGGTAGCGTAACCACTCGACGCTTTCTCCGCGTGCGAAGCGACAAAAGCATGGCGGTGGGTACTTCCCTGGCGGCCATGTCGGATCGGGCAGGCGGATGGGTCGCGACGACAGGTGGGCATTCGTCGTTGTCCTGGCGAACGATGAGTGCAAACGGCCATCGTTGCGCGGCGACGATCCGCGACCGTACAAGCTGATCCGAACAAATCCCGTGAGAGTGAATGTCGGAAGACGGCCCTCCGCATGCATGCCGGCTGGAGACATCAGAGCCCACTGGCATCGCAACGGAGGGATAGGCCGGCCCGTGGCGTAGCGCCCGCTCGTGTCGACCATGATGCAGATTTTTCAGCCACACTCGACATTGCCGCGCGGCCTTGCTGGCCGAGCATTTGGACGTCCAATTCATGTCGGTCTCGTCATTATCCGATGGCGCTGTGATGTTCTCTTCACATGACATGTGGCATCAACTACCCCATTTTGTCGGACGATTATCAATTCACATTAGATCCGTGCATTGAAGTTAAATCATTGCCGGAAAAATGAATTTGCGCTTTACCGCAAACCGATCTCCCAAATGAAGATCATGAATTCGGGGCGTACGTGTTGTTTAATGCTTATTCCAGGATGCCTAGTGGATAACCATCTTCGAGGCCTAATTAAATATGAAAACAGCTCGCGCCATTATCATTCTCGGTTTCGTGTTGCTCGTTAACGGTTGCGTTTGGGCACCGGGGCAACGCATGCGTAGCGAGGGACTGGTTCGCGGTACGCCGACGGACAGCAGCCAGATCCAACTGGTGACGATCACCCCGCAACTGTTGACGCAGAACAACGCGGCGATGTTGGGCGCTACGGTGCCGCCTGCGCTGTTGTCGTACAAACCGGAGCCTTATCGCGTCGGTCCGGGCGATACGCTCTACATCACGGTCTGGGATCATCCGGAGCTGACGTCGCCGGCAGGTTCGCAGCAGCAGACGGCCGCCAATGGCCGGTTGGTCCGATCCGACGGCACGATGTTCTACCCCTACCTGGGTGCGGTGAAGGTCGCCGGCATGACGATCGAGCAGGTGCGTGACACCATCAGCATGAAGATCGCCAAGTACGTGGAGCGGCCACAGGTGGACGTCGGTGTCGTCGGCTACAACAGCCAGCACGTACTGTTGCAAGGCGCATTCAAGAAGACCGATCCGCAGCCGATCACGACGGTGCCGTTGACCTTGGGGCAGGCGCTCGGCACGGCGGCGGTCAACGCGGACGAGGCCAACATGTCCAACCTGGTACTGACCCGCGACGGACAGGACTATCACCTGGACCTGACGGCCTTGGGCAATGGCCGCGGGCTTGCGCAAAGTATCTATCTGAAGCCGGGAGATCGCCTGATGCTCCCGTACAACGATACCCAGGAGATCTACGTGCTGGGTGAGGTGCTGCGTCCGCGCGCCGTCACCTTCAGGAGCGCTTCCGACATCTCGCTGACGCAGGCCCTGGGCCGCGCCGGCGGCCTCAATCCCGTCACTTCCGACGGCAAGGAGGTCTATGTCATCCGCGGCGCGAACAACCTGGAAAACACTCCGGCCAAGGTCTTTCAGCTTGATGCCCGTTCACCGTCGGCGTTCGCGCTTGGGGACCAGTTCAGGGTAAAGCCGGGTGACGTGGTGTTTGTGGGCGCAGCTGGCGTGACGCGTTGGAACCGCGTGTTGAGCCAGTTGTTGCCGTCGGCCTCGATACTCAGCAGCGCAGCCAATGCGAACTACAGCGCGACTCACTGAGGTGGCCTGAGTTGTTCTTCACGTAAAGCGATCATCGACCGGCAGCGAATGCTGTCGGTCGATGATCGCTGCGCAGCCTGGTGGTTGCACGGGCTCGCAGAGTGATCAACCCTTCGATTGTCGTCGCAAAGTTTGGACGGCTATTCAGCGCAGGGACAGAATACGTTCAGTTCATATGTCAACACGATATGAACGAATGATTGACAAAATCATCATCTAACGATGGTGGGCCTGAATCCACGATTTTCACCATGCGAGCAGCGGCGTCCAAAGATGGTAGGTTCACAGTCTGGCATCGACCAGATTTGTTTCAATGGAAATGGTTGTCGGATTATCTCCTGGCTAAAGAATGTTTCCGCCATATAAGGCGGAGATTCGCCAGTCCATAAAAATCAATAGGTGCGGTCATCGGTTTTCTACCGCGCGTCTGCACCACTCACAACTCGAGCTCGGCTGGACCAGGGGGATCCGTTCGAGGTTGGTCGGAGGTAGGAATGCCATGCACGAGTCGCGACTAGTTGTTGATTGCCTGGTTGCTGCATGCACGTCGGCCATGGCCATCGTCGTGCTGCGTCGGTTCGCCGTCTTGCTGGGTCTGGTGGATCACCCTGACCAGCGCAAGCAGCACAGTGGTGACGTGCCCCTGGTGGGCGGGCTCGCGATCTTCATCGGCGTGGCGGCGGGGGCGGCTTGCCATGGTCAGTTCCAGGGGTTCGAAATGACCCTGTTGGGTACCGCCGCCGTGCTTGTACTGCTCGGTGCGCTGGATGACCGTTTCGACCTCAGCGTGCGGGATCGGCTGCTGATCCAGACCATCGTCATCCTGACCGTCATTGCCAGCAGCGGCGTGTACATCCATACGCTTGGGCGCATCTTCGGCCATGAGGTGACGCTGGGCTGGATCGGCGTTCCGTTGACGGTGGTCGCCGTGATCGGTCTGGTGAACGCGTTCAACATGATGGACGGCATCGACGGCCTTGCCGGTAGCCTGGAGCTGGTCAGCATTGCAGCCATCATCGTGTTTGCCGACCCCTCGCCCCTGCACGGCGTCATCGCGTTGCTGGTCGTGCTGGCCGCCGCGTCGCTGCCTTATCTCGTCGCCAACCAGGGTTTTATGGGCGGGAAGATTTTCCTGGGCGATGCCGGAAGCATGTTGATCGGCTACCTGCTGGCATGGGCGCTGATCAGCATGAGCCAGACACCCGGCACGCAGCTGTCGCCGGTCAACGTGCTGTGGTGCGTGGCGCTGCCGGTCTTCGACACGTTTGCGGTGATGTATCGACGCATGCGCCAAGGCAGGTCGCCGTTCAAGCCGGATCGCGGGCACATCCACCACATCCTGCTTGGGCTGGGCCTGGCGCCGCGCGCCACGCTGGCGGTGCTGATCCTGCTCGCTACCGGCCTGGCGCTGATCGGCGCCTTCCTCAGCAGTGCGGCCCATTCGGCGGGTACCAACCTGACCACGTTCTGCCTGACCCTGGGTGTGTACGTCATAACGGTCACGCATGTGTGGCTGCGTCAGGAGGCGCGCCAGCGCGGCGTGGCCGATGCGCAACCTGTGGTGGACGCGGGCATCATCGCGTCGGAAGCGGCGATCCAGGAAGTCGCACTGCCAGTGCCGAAGGAGGAGCGCATGTTCAGGGAAGACGACGATGCCGAGGTCTACCGTTCGCTGCGGCGGTCGTCACGCCGCTGATCGCGATGCTCCGTGTGGCGCGTCGTGGCACCGTCGGGGATGGTCGGCGGGTCTCACCGTGTTCCGTGGAATTCGATCGTCGCGCCGTTGGCGATCTTCTTTACGCTGCCCCCGACGTCGTTCTCGTACTCGAAGGAATGCTCGAGCATCAACCGGCCCCTGCTGATGCGCATGTCGTTGCTCGTACTCATGAACGACATGGAGCCGGTGCTTGCGCCGTGACTTACCACGTTCCTGGAGATCACGATCCTGTCGATGACTCTTTTGCCGTCGGGTGATTCGTCGTCGGCGAAATTGATGCAGGTTGCATGGATGTCGGTGAACACGTTGCCCGCGCATACAAGGCCGTCGGCACCCAGTACGCCGATCGCGCCCATTTGCGGGCGTATGCCGGTAAACATGTTGCCGGTGATCACCGTGTCGATGGCGTTGCGGCTGGTCCGCGACGCGATGGCGCCTAGACGGATCGCGTCGCCGCCAGGCCCGGAGCCGGATGGCGAACGACGGAAGGTGCAGCAGCTGATCTGCGTGCCGCTCAGGCCCTTGACCGCCACGTCCACGCGTACCGAGTTGAGGAAGTCGCAGTTGAGTACGCGAAGATTGTCCGGCCTGCTCGCGACGGTCTTCGCCTTGGTGGAAGAATCGATGCCCCAGTAGCAGTTCGTGAATTCGCAATCCGACACGGTCCAGTCGTGGATGTTGTCGCCGGTCTGGTGTCTGTTGAAAAACGTGATGCCCGCCGTGTTGACCGTGTCGATGTCGATGAACCGGCAACCGGCGATGGTCACGTCGCGATAGATGCTCCAGTCGTGGTCGGGCTCGAAATCGATGCCGCCCACCGAGTGGGAAAGTTTTGCGTTGCCGATGTTGCGGAAGACGCAGTGCTCCACCGTCAATCCATCGCAGTCGATGACCGACAGCCCGTTGCGGTTGTCCTTCACCGCACCGTCGAAGACGCAGTCCCGCACCACGATGCGCTGGTTGTGGCGCTCGGTGCGGGCCAGCGTGCCCGAGCCGACATACATGCCGTCGCCGCGAAAGCCGTGGAACGTCACCCGCTCGACGGTGAGGTTCGAGGTGGCATTGACGGCGAGCAGGTAGAAGAACTGCGCATAGCCGAACTCGGCCACCCGTCCGTCGAGTTTCAGGTCGTGCAGATGGATGTCGCGCATGTTGTCCGCGACCCGGCGGGTGCCGCCGTCGCGGATGTGGGTGACGAGCATGAATTCGCTGGCCAGTGATGCGTCGTAGGCTTTCAGCTGGCTGGACGGTCCTTCGCCGTACAGCTCGAAGCCGGACTTCAGGTTCAGCTGCTTCACGAGGTAAATGCCGGCGGGCACGAACGCCTTGTCGGCTGCGGCTATCGCGGCCTGGATGTCGCCGGTGCAGTCGTATGTGCTGTGGCCGGCACGAAGGGCGGCGTGTTCCGAAGCGGGGATGTAATCCAGTACGTTCGCCTGTTTCAACGGGGATGGCATGATGTGGCCTCCGGTTGCGCGATTTTCGTGGTGGGGGTGGTTATGGTTGGACCATCGGTCGAGTCTACTGCGGCAGATGTTGGGGCCATGAACCGCACATGACCTGGCCGGTCGAGCGTTGGCATATGGACGTCTAGACGGATGATTCGGAAGATGCTTGCGGCATGGTGCAAAGCTCCGCGTAGACCGCCAGTGTGCGCTCGACCACGATGCGCTCATCGAATTGCGATCTCGCCTTGCGCCGCGCCGCGTCGCCCAACTGGCGTGCGAACGCCGGATCGTCCTGCAGGCGGGCCATGGCCTGCGCCAGCGCCTCGCTGTTTCCCATCGGCACCAGCAGTCCGTCGACACCATCGAAGACCACCTCGCGACAGCCCGGCACATCGGTGGTGATCAACGGAAGTCCGCAAGCGGCGGCCTCGACCAGCGTTCGCGGCAATCCCTCGCGATAGCTCGGCAGCACCACGATGTCGACCGAGCCGAACAGGCCGACCATGTCGTCGACGTGGCCGAGCCAGGTCAGCAGGCCCTCGTCGACCCAGCCTCGTATCGTGGCCTCCGGCACGGCGGCCGGGTTGCCTGGATCCGGCGTGCCGGCGAGCAAGGCACGGAACGTACGGCCCTGCTTGCGCAGTTGCCGGATGGCGTCGACGTATTCGGCGACGCCCTTGTCCCACAGCAGGCGGCTGGCCAGCAGCATGCGCGGGCATCCGTCGGCGGGCACCTGTGGGGATATCCCGGCGAACTGCGCGCAGTTCACGCCCGAGCCGCGAATCAGCCGTACATGCGCCGGGTCGACCAGGCCGGCCTGGCGGAACAGTTCCACGTCGTCCGCGTTCTGCAGGATCAGCCGCGCATCGCGGCCGCCCAGCGCCAGCCGCAGCAGGCTGCGCACCAGCGGCCGCAGCAATCGGGCCTTCCACTGCGAACTGGTGAAAACGTAGCCCATGCCCGCCACCGCATTCACCCGCGCGTGGATGCCGGCCAGTCGCGCTGCCAGCGAACCGTACACGGCACACTTGATGGTGAAACCGTGAACCAGCGCGGGCCGTTCGCGCCGCAGCAGGCGCACCAGGTGCCACAGCAAGGCCAGCTCGCGCAGCGGGTTGAGGCTGCGCCGTTGCATCGGCAGGGATTCCCAGCGCAGGCCCATGCCGCGCAATTTCTCGCCATACGGTCCAGGCGGGGAGATCAGCAGCACGTCGTAGCCGGCCCGCTGCAGCGCCAGCGCCAGCGCGCGCCGGAAGTTGTAGAGGTACCAGTCGGTATTGGCGAACAGCACGGCCTTCATGAGCGTGCCTCGTGTGCCATAGCGGTGCGGGTGTCGGCGGCGCTCATGCGGATGCCCTCCGTTCCTGTTCCAGCCAGGCCTGGAACATCAGCACCGTCCACAGCCGGTGCTGCCAGTTGCGCCGGCCGCTCAGGTGCTCGGTCCACTTCTGCCGGATGGCGTCCGGCTGGAAATAGCCTTCGTGGCGCAGACGGTTCTCGTCGAGCAGGGCTTCCGCCCAGTCGCGCAGCGGGCCGCGCAGCCAGCTGTCCAGCGGAATGCCGAAACCCATCTTGGGCCGTTCGATGAGTTCCCTCGGCACATGCCGATACAGCACCTGGCGCAGCAGCCATTTGCCCTGGCCGTGGCGGATCTTCTGTTGCAACGGCAGGCGCCAGGCCAGTTCGACCACGCGGTGGTCGAGCATCGGTACGCGCGTCTCCAGGCTGTTGGCCATCGCGGCGCGGTCGACCTTCACCAGGATGTCGTCGGGCAGGTAGGTCTGCGCGTCCATCGCCATCATCCATTGCGCCAGGTTGTCGGTGGGCGGCCACGCCTCTGGTGTGGTCAGCAGCGTCGGCGGCTCCTGCGCGCCAAGCACGACGCG
>Ga0134125_10005777_pt1 | contig 14035 bp, 11 predicted proteins | sample KB31751_FD_96464 | JGI IMG/M metagenome (GOLD analysis project Ga0134125, IMG submission 96464) | Terrestrial soil microbial communities with excess Nitrogen fertilizer from Kellogg Biological Station, Michigan, USA - KB3-175-1 | ecosystem: Environmental > Terrestrial > Soil > Unclassified ... | reverse complement strand
CTAATTTGCGTCGGCATTTCAGCCGCCAGACGATGATTGTGATTTCTCATCGGGTGACCGCCCTGTCTTGGGTGGATCGAATCATCGTTCTTGATCATGGCCGGATTGTGGAAGATGGAAGTCACGAGTATCTGTTGCCGCGAGGCGGAATTTATAGGAGCCTCTATAACTCACCACAGGCCAGCGACGAGGGGTTGACGTCGAGTCCCGCTGAATCACTCGAGCTCTTGCCTTCTAAGCCCGTTATTGCGACCGACTAAGAGCAGAATATGCTTGCATATGCCCAAATATGCTTGCTAAAAGCCGAATATGCTCCCTGGTTTTTATTGAAGCCTCTCTAAAGCTATTGCACTATTCGGTGCATGGATGTCATTCGCTCAGCAATTGCGGTGACGTTGGTCGAAAGATCAGGCGGGCCAAGATCTATTAACCTTATCCGACCTTTGGTCAAAGCGTCATTTTTCCATCAAAGTATCTCCTCAAACTGGATTCACTCCTGCTCTCGCCCAAAGACACAAGATCATCCGATAGCGCGGCTTCGTCCAGCAATGGTGGTGCTATGTCCAGCCTAGTCACAAATGCTCCTGAGACCGAAATGTTCAAAGTGATCATTTCTCGTCACTTGAATTCCGAAGTCTTGCTCGTTCCTGATGGGAATACCTTCCAGCTGCCTGCCGTTCCAGTTCCGAAATGGTCGCGAGTCACGCCACACATCTCCGAGCGCTTGTTAGAGCTGTCGGGCATGAGAACGATCTGCCTTTTTTATCCAGAGTTACAGAAGACCACAAACGAACTTGCCGCCCAATATATGGTCGCAGAACTGACAGATCCATCATCGGAGCCAATTGGGCTCCGGTGGGTCTCGCGGGATGACGTTTGGAGCCGTTTGAGCTCCGCCGAAGAATCGCGAACTGTTGAATATGCTCTTACCGCCGGGGACGCCTACAATGCCGGTACGTCGCACGGCAATTTCGCACGTAGCGGCTGGTTTCAGGAACTTCTCGCATGGGCGCAAACGCATCTTGATCGCTATGGCCTAACCACCACCGGCGAATTCAGGCAACTGAACTGCGGTCCCACATTCAGCCTGGTGCGGCTCGAAACAACCGGTCCCGCCGTTTGGTTCAAGGCAGTGGGAGAACCGAATCTTCGTGAATTTCCCATTACTACGACTTTGGCGAGCCATTTTCCCAGCTATGTTCCGGCTCTTATAGCAACTCAGCCGTCCTGGAATGGCTGGCTCGCGTTTGAAGCAGGCGGTTCCGTGCTGGATGAAGAAACTGATATTCCAACATGGCTGGTAGCGGCACGAACACTGGCACAGCTACAGATTGAATCCAGAAAAAGAGTACCTGAGTTGATGGATGCGGGCTGCCGAATGATCCAAATCGCCATGTTACTGGATCAGATTGACCCGTTTTTTGAGGTTATGGCCCGACTCATGGCAAAACAGACCACACTTTATCCACCGCCGCTCACAGCCGACGCGCTTCATACATTAGCTGCGTCGTTGAAAGAAGCATGCATATTCCTGGCCGAGCTCGATCTGCCGGATACGTTAGGCCACATGGATTTTAATCCTGGAAATATTTGTGGGTCTTCAACGGGTTGTGTCTTCCTGGATTGGGCTGAGGCATATGTAGGCCACCCATTCTATACGTTCGAATACCTGCGCGAACAGCTGAGCCGGAATCAACCGGATAAGAAGGCATGGCAATCGGAGGTGACATCCTGGTATCTCGATCCCTGGATCTCGCTTGTATCCGCGGATGTGGCCACTCGCGCATTGGAGGTCACACCACTGGTCGCAGTTCTTGCATATGCGTTAAGCAACAATACATGGCAAGACGCAGAGAGGGTTGAGAATCCAAAACTTGCGGGATATTTCCGCAGCCTGGTCCGGCGGATGCAGCGTGAAGCGCAACTTTGGGACGAACGGAGGCAACGATGCCTGTGCTAGTGGAAGCTCCTCCATTGACAGCAATCGAACCTGTCACTGAGATTCTTCATGGTGTCTCAATCGTCGATCCCTACCGCTGGCTCGAGGACCAGGATTCGCCTCGAACCCGAGAGTGGTTAGACCGGCAAACACGTTACGCTCAGGCTTATCTGGATAGTATTCCTGGCCGGCACCGTATTCGCCAGCGTATCGCGGAATTCCTCGCCGTCGAAACCTATGACTCCCTGCAGAAGGTCGGAAGCCGCTATTTTTTTCGAAAGCGGCTTCCCGACCAGGAGCAGCCCTGCATTTATATGCGAGAAGGCGCCGACGGCGAGGATCAGCTGCTGATTGACCCGGCAGCACGCGGAGCCGGAATTTTTACTGCAGTAAAGCCTCTTCGCGTCTCCCATGACGGCACGTTGCTCTTATATGAAGTGAAAGAGGGCGGAGAGAGGACAGGCACCTTTGAGTTGCTCGACATTGCCACTCGGAAGCGTCTGCCTGATCTCCTCCCCCGCGGATACTTGCGAGGATTTGCATTCGCCCCGGATTGCAAAAGTTTCTACTACGCTCATGAAGCGATAGGCACAAAGAGGCCATTCTACCGAGCTGTATATCAACATGTACTGGGGACACCCTTCACAGATGATCGCGAGATCTTCTTTGCGGGTGAAGATGAAAAGATTCGTTTGGCCGTCACAGCTGATAAGACACGTCTAGGCTTTTTTGTCTATCACTTCCTTGAGAAGACCCTCACTGATGTTTATTTGAAACGCTTTGACGAGAGTGTGGCCCAACCGGTCTTTCTCGGAATTAGCTACATGCTGGGTCTGCGGTTACTGGATGACAAGATTCTTGCGATCACGGATCGCGACGCTCCCAACCGTCGCATCGTCGAAATCCAGCTTCGAGAGGATGGAGATCCCAAGTGGATTGATATTGTCCCCGAGAGGGACATGGTAATCAAGAATTGGTTTTTGGTAGGAGACTTGATCTTTGTCTCCTACACAAAAGACATGGCGCATCGAATATTCATTTTCGATCGCTTCGGAAGGAAGGTTTCGGAGCTGCCAGTACGGAAGGACGAGACCCTGGCAATGATCGGCGGCTCTCCAGACAGTAATGAACTGCTTTTTCAGACGGAGTCTTTTACCGAACCGCTCGGACTTTATCGCTATTCTGCAAAGGCTGCTATGCGTACTCGCTGGACGCCAACCGCTAACACCCTCGATTCGGGGAATTATGCCCATTCGCAGATTTGGTACACCTCCAAAGAGGGCACCAGGATCCCTATGTACCTGGTAGGCCGGCGGGACATCTTAGAAGGCAGGAACAGTCCGACGATCATGACGTCGTATGGTGGATATGGAGTCTCGATGACGCCGCAGTTCAGCGTTTTCGTGGCTTTCCTCATGGAGCGTGGATGTTTATTTGCGCTTCCCAATATTCGAGGCGGGGCGGAATTCGGCGACGAGTGGTACAACGCCGCGAAGCGACGTAACCGTCAGACCGCCTACGACGATTTCCTCTGCGCTGCTGAATGGCTGATCAAGAGCGGCCACACACATCCGGACAAGCTCGCCATTTTTGGTGGTTCAAATTCGGGCCTGCTGGTTGGAGCGGCAATGACCCAAAGGCCCGATCTTTTCCGGGCCGTGGTCTGCATGGTACCCATGTTGGACATGCTGCGTTACCACCTTTTCGATAACGCACACATTTGGAAGGAAGAGTTCGGTACGGCCGACGATCCCAATGATTTTGCCGCTCTAGGCCGGTACTCGCCATACCACAATGTTCGAAAGGGCGTGGCCTATCCTGCGACAATGATTGTCTCCGGGGATGCGGATCGCAACTGCAATCCGCTCCACGCCCGCAAGATGACAGCCCGGCTCCAGGCCGCCAATGTTTCCGAGTATCCAATCCTGCTCGATTACAGCTACTTTCGCGGTCATTCGCCAGTTCTTCCATTGAGTGTGCGACTCAATGCATTAACAGATCGCATGGCTTTCCTTTGCGATCAGCTGCAGTTATCTCTTTGAAGATGAGGTTTCACCATGTCATTTCTTGTGCTGAAAGCTTATTTAAAGCTCATACTTTTCGATCTTTATCTTGCTCGTGGCAATTTTGCGGCACTTTACGACAAGGTTCGAAACTACCCAGTGGCGAACATCGATCCGGCTCCTGATGCGGTGAAACGCATTTGCGATGCTGTGGATATGGCCTGCATCTGGTACTGGAAAGAAGCACTCTGTCTTCAACGCTCCTCGGCTACCACCTGCTTACTGAAGGAATACGGAGTGTGCGCACAGATGGTGATCGGTGCACAGCAGATGCCGTTCAGGGCGCACGCGTGGGTCGAGGTAGACGGCCAGGTGGTGAATGATAAGCCGTACACACCAGAGATGTACGGCATTTTGGACCGGTGCTAAACATTTCTTTAATCTAGGGAGTTAGTGTTATGAGCGTTCAGTTTGGAAGATGGAATTGTGATGGCAAACCGGTCGAGCAGGACTACCTGGACAAAATCCAACCATTGCTTCTTCCTTATGGACCAGACGATCGCGGCTCATATTCCGGCGAAGCCATCAGCATGCTCTATTGCGCCTTCCACACGACCAAGGAATCTCGACGCGAAACTCAGCCGCACATAACGGCATCGGGAGCGATTATCACCTGGGATGGGCGCCTGGACAACCGCGCCGACCTAATTAAACAGCTAGGGGATTCTGTCACCGCAGGTTTCACAGATGTTTCCATCGTCTCTGCTGCGTATGAGCGGTGGGGCAACAGTTGCTTCTCGCAGCTGATTGGAGACTGGGCGCTCGCAATCTGGGAGCCACGCACACGCTCCCTGACCCTCGCCAAGGATCCTATCGGGGTTCGTCATCTGTACTATTCTTTCGACGAGAACCAAGTCACCTGGAGCACCAGTCTCGATCCGCTGGTTCTTTTCGCAGAGAAGACATTTAGGCTGTGCGAAGAGTACATCGCCGGTTGGTTCTCGTACTTCCCAGCTGCTCACCTTACCCCCTACCTCGGAATCCATTCTGTACCCCCATCGTCGTCGGTGGTACTCGGACCTGGGAAACACAAAGTAACGAAGTATTGGGACTTCGATCCTGACAATAAAATCCGTTACCGCACACATAGCGAATACGAAGAACATTTCCGCGCGGCATTCGGCGAAGCTGTGCGGCGCCGTTTGCGCTCAGATAGCCCTATTCTGGCTGAACTTAGCGGCGGAATGGACTCCTCTTCGGTTGTCTGCATGGCTGACACCATTATCAGTCGTGGCAACGCCCCAACTCCAAGGATCGATACTCTGTCTTATTACGATGACTCGGAGCCTAATTGGAACGAGAAGCCATATTTCACAAAGGTCGAAGAACAACGCGGACGCAGAGGCACCCACATCGATGTGAGTTTACTTCGGCAGAATCAACTCAATACGGACAATGGCCGCTTTGCAGCGATACCGGGTTCAGATCAACAAGCAGATGACCGTCTCATTAAATGCATGGCTGCGCAAGGAAACCGCGTTCTACTCTCCGGTATTGGTGGCGACGAGGTCACAGGAGGGATACCCACTCCCATGCCGGAGATTGAAGATCTTCTAGCAAGAGGTGAGTTCCGGAAACTAGCTCGGCAACTGAAGGTCTGGGCATTAAACAAGAGAAAGCCTTGGTTCCATCTGTTCTTTGAGGCGACCAGGGCATTCTTACCACCTTCGCTTGTCGGTGTTCCAGCATATAAGCGACCAGCTCCATGGCTCAACCCAGATTTCGTCAAACGTAACCGGGCCGCCTTGCAGGGTTATGAAAAGCGACTGACGTTTTTTGGTCCTTTGCCAACTTTCCAGGAAAACATAGGCACGCTGAATTCCTTACGCAGGCAACTGGAGTCTTGGACCGCTCCTACAGAGCCGCTTTACGAAAAACGTTACCCGTTTATGGATCGAAGCTTTCTCGAATTCATATATTCCGTTCCTCGTGAACAGCTGGTTCGTCCAGGCCAACGTCGCTCATTGATGCGAAGGGCATTGATAGGTATTGTTCCCAAAGAATTACTGAACCGACGGCGGAAGGCGTATATCTCTCGCCGGCCTCTGAGCGCCATTTCATCCGACTGGGCTCGCTATGTCGATACGGCACAACACATGGTCAGTGCGCACCTGAAGATCATCGAACCGGACCGGCTTTTAGAAGCTCTGCAAACGGCTCGCCTAGGCGGGGACGTACCCACGGTTACGCTAATGCGCACCTTGACTCTTGAATCCTGGCTCGAGGCGAGCGTCGAGCACAATATATGGAGCGCCAACTTACCAGCATCACACGCAGCCCACACCCGCGCGATGCCCAATATAAGTGTAGCCTGCTTCAACAAGAAAAGTTCAACTAGCTAGTTGATTACATAAACAAAAGAAAGGAAAACTCCAATGAAATACGAAAAACCGATCGTAGTCGCCAATGGTTCCGCCCTTGCTTGCGTTCAGATTACCCTTAAGCCGTCTCGTAATCTGTTTGATGTCGATTCCAAGCAAACAGCCACTGCATATGAAGCAGATGAGTAAGTAGCAGCCTGGAGCGCCTGGCCACGGCTGGGCGCTCCGGATTGACTCGCAAGGTGGGAAACGCCGCCGTTTTCAAGGTGCGCGAGCTCCATTCAGCGTGGTCTATAAACAACTTTACCACATCAACTTTATTGAGTCAGAAAGGAAACTTCAATGAAATACGAAAAACCACTCGTGGTCGCCAATGGTTTTGCTCTTGCCTGCGTTCAGATAACCAATAAGCCGGCTCGCAACATGTTTGACGTTGATCACAACCAAACAGCGACTGCATATGAAGCAGACGAGTAAGTAGGCAGCCTGGGGCGCCCGGGCCACCTCTGGGCGCTCCGGATTGACCCACAAATTATTTAACTCGGAAGAACAAGTCAATGAAATACGAACAACCAAGCATCGTTGCCAACGGTTCTGCTCTTGCTTGCGTTCACATAACCAATAAGCCAGCTCCCTATGTTTTGGAGCTGGATAACAAGCACACAATGAATGCATATGAAGCAGACGAGTAATAGCAGCCCGGAGCGCCTGGCAGCCGGTGCGCGCCCCGGATTGACCCGCAAATGGGACCGGGCGCCGTTCACGGTGCGCCGTCTTCCATTCAGGGTGGCCAGTAAACAAATTCAACCCGTCTAGTTATTAAACGAGGAAGCAAATGGCATATGAAATATGAAAAGCCAGAAGTTGCAGTGAATGGTTGTGCGCTTGTCTGCATTCAGACATTCGTAAAGCCGCTGAGTAACAGATTCGATCTGACCCACACGTTGACCGCGAATGCATATGAAGCAGATGAGTAGGGTATAACCTCCAAGTGCTTGGTAACTTCCGGATAACTGGGGACCGAGCTTAGCGACACAAGTTGGTGGCAAGACAAGGCGCCCGCAGGGACCAGCAGAGACATCTACACTATGAAGCTGTATGAATGCATGAGGCAGGGCACCTCGCTGCAGCCCGCACGAGCCCGCACGACTCATTTTTGCTGGGTGGACGCGCCAAGCGCAATGGAGCTATCGCCGAGCGTGCGAAGCCCGCGCCAACGAGCGTATTGGCTGGCTTTGGAAGGGTCGGAATCCTCCTCATTCGTCAGCCAAAAACGAAACCAATCGACGTTTCCCCCTTGTGACGCAAGACGCTCATTGGGGTTACTGAGGGGATGGGTACCATAATCGATTAGGATCAAGTCAGCGGGCTTCCGCAAATAGCGGAGAATCGCGTATGGTTCCCACTCTACCAGGATTCCGGAGCTCCCAACTGCCTCAACTCTGAGCGGCGTTGACACCTTGTCCATATTAAACACCGCTGATCGTTTAATCCAGGTTTTCATTCCATCTCCAACTGGCGGAGCGCCAATTCGCCCCACGCCTAGATTCAATACTTGATCTCCGGCCCAGTGCCCGACGGTCTTCAAGAAGCCCAAATAGCCGCCAGTGTCTCCATCGCTAATTGTTGCCGCTGCAAAATGCACCCGCGACGTCACCAATGCTTGCAGCACATAAATGCAAGTTTGACTAAACCCGATGATCCCAATCTTCTCGCGATCAACAAGACCTTGGGCAACCAATTTTTCTGCAGCAGATTGATATGCGCCGATCGCGCACGCTGACTCCTCTGGACTGCTTTGATAATTTATCGTGCACTGTTGGTCATCCACTTGGAGGACTATCATGCCGGCAGCAGCCAATGGACGGGCTGCAAATGCTGTTGTCAGCCCACCGCTGGAGATAAATTCGTTTTTAAAAAGTCCGTGCGTCTGAATGACCAATGGATATCGTCGACCGGCGACATAGTCTGGTGGCATGACCAGACCGCCGACAAATGTTCGACCGAAGGAATCGCTCCAATAGTACTCAGACGCTTTTCCAAGATTAACTTTACGAAGAGCAGAGTTAGGATCAAGGATGACAGTGATGCGCCGGCTGAGCTGATCGGTTGCTATTAGCTCGGGAGGATCGTTTAAGGATTGTTGCACTGTCACTTGAAGCGGAATCTGTTTATTAGCTGCTGTGCTTCCATTGTCAATGCAAGCCCAGCTTTCATCGCGTGCCTCTCGGCAGTTAAAGATCCTAGAACTAGAATCGGATACACTTTGGTACGTAAAATGCAACTTGCTTGGTTTTGTTGAATCGAACTGTAGATCCGTTATCGAAGTAAAGCGCTCATGATGCTCCTCTTCATCATTGCTGGCAATAGGTATCAGACATACAGCCTTTTTGGTTCTAGTGTTAAACACAGCAATACAGGGCGTTGTAATCGTATGCTCGCCGGTCAGTGGGAGATAGGTGTTTACCAGGGCAATGTTGCGGCCATCAGGGGACCATACCGCCTGAAGCCTTGGGTGGTGATATCCACCGCTTGCCCCAATCGGGGCGTCAAATAACGGCTCGGCGGTCTCCTTCATCAAGTCGAGTAGCACGAAATGATAAACGAGAAGTCCTGTGTCTCTAACGTGAAGGTCCTGTGTGCCTGGTTTGAACCGTGAGAAGAGAACTTGGCCCTTATGAATTGAATATGAACTCCACTGCTCTGGAATTGATTCTACCGGTAGGGCAACTAATGCGAAGCGGCCATCGGGTGACAGCGAAACCCCTCGGCTGTAAATAGTTGGCGAAATGTGGAAAGGCTCCGTGAGTGTTTTTGCATGCACCTGGAAGCGCTTTCCATGAACTACGGCCCAAAGCTCCCGCCAATCATATTCCTCTCCTGCGGACAAACCGCCATCTCCTGAGAGGTGCAGCAAGTCATCAAGAGAGAGACCTGTTCCAATTTTAACACTTTGATGTTGCATTGCCGCCTGTAGCTCTCTTTTGACCAATGGGCTAACTGTCGTATAAATGGAGTTGCCGTTGCGAACATCAAACGTTCCATACAGGCCTGTATTTTGGTTATTCGCTGAGATGGGTGTTACGGCTCTAGTCTTTGCGCTCACGTTCATCAGCTGAAATCCACCCACTCGTTTTTGAATCCGAAACGCCAAGTGAGAGCTGTCAAGCCATTCAATGTCAAAGATCACTGGTGAATTGGCAGCAGTCATCTTCACGACAGGCATCGAACCTACCGATCGCGTTAATCGTGAGGACCGCAAGTTGCTTAATACGTTAGCCGTTTCAAATATCCACAGTGAGTCTTCCACCAGATTCGTCTTAAGCACACCACGCTCGGTTATAACAGCAAAATATTGGCGGTCTGGCGAAAAGTGCGCTGCCGCATTACTAATGTGTTCGGAGGGATCCACAAAGTGGGTCATCTCAATATCATCTCGAACTGAGAATCTCCGCGAGCCCTGTCTCACGTTGTGTGGTCCAACGCTTTCAACAGCACTCGACGAAAGCCCGCGGCTTACCGTTAACACTTGCGCAGCGGCAGAGGTCCCTAAGACACCTAACACGATCAGTGTACGCAGAAATCGTGAATGACTCATTTAAAGCGGATCCTCCAGACCTTATGTCAGCAGAAGCGCGAGCCGCCTGTTTCCAGTTGGCCCAGCTACACGTCCGGGGGGATAGTCCAAGCCACCTTCCTCTGGTTCATTACTTGGCGTGATCACTACCGTAGCTGCCGCCCTCGATTTCACATCCGGACTCTTTCGTGGTTCCACGTATTTGTGACTTCAACATCAAGGCTGCCATGTCCATGGGGCCCATCCTTCCCAGGATCAAGTCGACCTGTGTGCCGGATCCCGCTCCGTCCATAACAGATTGCCGCTCCTTTCGACAGGGAAAGCGGTAGTTCCCTTCGGGTTCTCTTTCTGGAAGTCACCCGCCGAATCGAAATTGCGCTTCTTCTTTATCCATCTTCGCCACAGGTCTAAAGCACAGCGGCGGAAAGACAATTTGAGTACCTACGTTTTCACATCGGTTCGGGAGACCTACCCTCATCACTTGCATAGGTAGACAAACTACTGTCTTTTCTCGTGGAATAGTTAGAACATGAGTTTCAAAGCACACTGTATCGATCGGGGTCCCCCAATCTGATAAAGCGGACTGAAAGATCCATTTCCAACGTTCCCGAACTGGCCCGCACCACTGAGGCTTTGGCCAAGCATAAATTGTGATTGTCCAAATTGAGGGTTAAGCGAGCCTGGGCTTCCAATATCGCCGATCGGTCGGCCAAAGTTAGGATGGTTTAGAACGTTGAACATCTCTGCTCGAAATTGCAACTTTAGGGATTCGCGAATCGGAAAGTCTCGATGAACTGCTAAGTCCCACTGGAAAGCACCCAACCCGCGCAACGCGTTCCTCCCCAAGTTACCTTGGCGGATGGGATTGCCTGTTGTCGGATCGAGTGGCGGTGGCGTGAACGCTGCCGGATTCAATCCCTTGCCACCAGGACATGATTGGCCAAACACGGCAACACATTGAGATCCTGTAACGTAGAAGGGCTGGTTCGGCACTATATCGGGACGAACATTTGCCACAGAATTAAGAAGACCGCCAAAACTAAAGTTGTCGTAAAAGACATCCACGGGTGGCGCCGAAAAGGCCGTGAAGATATTTTGCACAGACCAATCACGCAGGAATACTCTCGGGAACCCGTTAATCGTGGGTGTTGGAATGTTATAAGTCGTTCCGAGAGAGAAAGTGTGTCGTTCATCGAAATCCGACGCGCCCCGGTTTGCACCTGCGCCAAGGTTTGGAACAAATGCGTTGGAGGGAGAGAATGCTGACGTAGCAGAACCATTGTCGATAGAATGCGACCATGTATAAGAAGCGAGCGCCTGTAAGCCATGCGCCATGTCGCGGCGGAATTGCACTTGCAGTGCATTGTAATTCGACGCGCCGGTATTGCCGACCAGCTCTGCCTCGGCTAGATTCGCGTTTGGCTGAAGGACATTCTCGGTCTGAAGTAATCGCCTTCCTGAAGCGCCAACATAAGTGGCGGAGATGGTCTGTCTGGCGCCCACGCTCTGTTCGAGTGCCACATTCCATTGCAGGGTATACGGCAATTTGATATGAGGATCCAGCGCTGCGAGTGTTCCGCCATTTGCTGCATTAGGGGCTTCGATTGGGGGAGGAGTAGCTGATTGTGAATCGAGTGGAAAATTGCCGCCAATCACAAATTTGGAGCTACCAAACGGATAATTAACACTAGATATCAGGGTTCCAACGGCAGGGCTCACAAGATCATAAAATATCCCAAACCCACCGCGAATGACGGTTTGCCGAGTCGTATTTCTAGACAAAGCGTAAGCAATGCCAAACCGTGGAGCGATATTCGCAACAGTAGTGCTGAAGGGTGAAACTCCGGCTGGCGCTAAACCCACATCCGACAAATTGTTTGACGCAAATCCGACTACTGCTGGAAGACCGGGGCCGTCCACAGCAGCTGGCGCAACATCGATATCCCATCGCAATCCATAAGTAAGGGTCAGATACGGAGTCGCATGCCATGTATCCTGTGCGTAAGCACCAACATTGTGAAACAGGAAAGTGGACGAACGACTAGACTCAACAGACGCGAAAAGAAGCGATCCGCTTTCTACGGCTGCCATACTGCCAAAAAAAGCCTCCTGAAGATAAAGTGGCGGATTGACAATCGGCGACATACGGCGATAGTCGACTCCAAACTTAAGGCTGTGCAGTCCCGTTTGGATACTGAGACCGTCTACGATGTTCACCTGCCTTTGGAGATTCTCTGATTGGCGACCAAGAATTAACAGTCGTCCGGTCTTCAAAGGAGCTAAAAAAAAGGCGAATACTGAATTGTTGGTGGAGAAAGAATTTGGGACAACGGGAATCGTCAAGGGAACAGCTCCCCCGAAATCGTCCATGAAAGAAGTGCTGGAAGACTTAGTCCGACTGTAGTTGACCCTCAAGTCATTGGCAATCTTGGGCGAAGCCATCACAGTGGCTCCAAAAGTTGCCGTCTGCGTGGTGATGCGAATTGGCGTGACTATACTCAGCGGGCTAGAATTGGCGCCGCGATTGGTAATTTGAGAGGGGGAATAGTTATAGCGGCCGAAGAGCATCAGCCTTTGACCGAGTTTATGATCGATCCGAATGCTGGATGCGTTGAGAGTGGCAGGATTAGAATAGCTTTGGCTGAAATCTGCAGTGCCTGTCGGCTGGCGGCCCGAAGCGGGGCAACCATTTTGATTCGGAATGCACGGCGTGAAAGCTTCTGGACCATTTGGCAATGGAAACGCATTCAAGAAGGGCTGAATGCTTTGTACTGCGAGGGCGCGGGCATTGCCGAAAACTTGGCAGGTATTGTCGCACGGAACGGTCGTAAGCGTCGTCTGCGGTAGCTGTAACCGAAGACCCTCGAAGGAAAGGAAGAAGAAACTACGATCCTTCAGGAGGGGGCCGCCAAGCGTGCCACCGAAGTCATTTTGGCGTTCTCTCGGTTTGGCTAGGCCGGCGCTGTTAGCGAACCAGTCGTTTGCATCAAGGAAGTCGTTCCGGACGTAGTCAAAAGCTGTGCCGTGGAACTGATTAGTTCCCGACCGGGTACTGATAAAAATCTGTGCACCAGGAGTACGGCCAAATTCGGGAGCAATTGTTGATGTTTGGATTCTGAATTCTTCCATGGCATCTACCGATACCAAGCTATTTGTGCCGCCCTGCGCACTGAAAGAGCTGAGCGCCCCTCCAAGTCCGCTCCCTGGAGTATTTGTGGCACTTACACCAATGTTGGCGCTAACACCGTCCACTGTCCAGTAGTTGGAGCTAGAGCGTTGGCCATTCACACTGAACTGTCCTCCGTCAGATCCATTGGTTGGAACGGTTACAACCCCTGGCGTGAGTTGGATCAGAGATTGAAAACTTCGTCCGTTCATCGGTAGATTTTCTGCAAAATTCCGGTCAACGACCGTGCTCACCGTAGCGTCGGTAGTATTAATTTTGGCGGATTCGGCGTTAACGGTAATCGACTCGGAGACCGCTCCGATCTGCAAGGTGAAATTGCGGATGAGGTTGTCCTGAACATTGAGACTCAGCCCGGTGAGAGATACCGTTTTGAACCCCTGCTTATGGACAGAAATAACATAGTGACCAGGAGAGAGTGAGTGTATTGCGTATAGGCCTTCGGAATTGGTTGACGAAGTCACTGCAACGTTGGTGTCGATGTTGCGTATCTCGATCTCGACGTTACTAAGAACTGCGCCCGTCGGGTCTGTGACACGGCCCAGAACAGTTGCGGACTCGGTCTGCGCCGATAGGTGGGGAACCAAAAGAAGTGCGGCCAGCGCCAACAACGCGGCAGCATACGCGAATCGATAGAGTACAGAGCAGGAGAAAAATCTATGCAGCATGAGTAGGCTCCTTATCAATGTTGACGGTTCCGCGCTGCCTCGCAAGGGAGTGGCCAGAACGAACACACTCCGGCACAGGCTCTCAATGCAGTTGAACCTGCTTTTCTCGTGACTCGACTGTTTAATTAGGCCTTGCGGAAACCTGGGCATCCGCCGTCAGATTGATTTAGGATCGGCTTGCAATCACAACAACGTCCTCTGGCCTCACAGAATTTCACCAGTGGAATCAAATTTGGCTGCGGACTTGCTGCTCGTTCTGGTTGCAGAGTGCACGCACAGGATT
>Ga0134125_10005776_pt1 | contig 14035 bp, 15 predicted proteins | sample KB31751_FD_96464 | JGI IMG/M metagenome (GOLD analysis project Ga0134125, IMG submission 96464) | Terrestrial soil microbial communities with excess Nitrogen fertilizer from Kellogg Biological Station, Michigan, USA - KB3-175-1 | ecosystem: Environmental > Terrestrial > Soil > Unclassified ... | reverse complement strand
CGCAGTTTGGCCACCAGGTGCTCTAGATAAGAGAGCGGCAGGTGCTCGGCCTCGGCGACCGAGTTCAGCGAGATCGGAGTCGACCCAGGCTGACGACCCAACTCGATCATCAGTCGCACGCCGTACTCGGCTTTGGTCGAAAACAACATCAGGACGAAATCCTACCGAAGCGGTCGGTTTTGCGGGCGCGGTACCCGGGGCTAAGGCTCGATCAGGCCGCGGCGGATCGCGTAGCGGACCAGCTCGACCCGGTCGCGCATGCCCAGCTTGCGCATCGCGTTGGCGCGGTGGTTCTCCACCGTCTTCTCGGAAAGGTGCAACAGCTCGGCGATCTGCCTGGTCGTGTTGGCCTCGGCGACGAGCTTGACGATCTCCTCCTCGCGTGGGGTCAACTCCTCCTCGCCTGAGGAGCCGCGCTCGAGCACGTCTTTGATCAGCATCCGCTGCGCCTCGGGGGAGAGGAAAGGCTCGCCGCGCTCGACCGCGCGGATCGCCGCCAGCAGGTCGGTGTCGGCCTGGGCCTTCAGGACGTAGCCGGAGGCACCCGCTTTCAGCGCCTCGAAGAGGTAGCGCTCGTCGTCGTGCATGGAGAGGATCAGCACCGCCACCTCGGGCGCCTGGCGCTTGATCTCGCGGGTCGCCTGCAGGCCGGTGAGGTTCGGCATTTTCACGTCGAGGATCGCCAGATCGGGCCGCTCGCGGACGGCGAGATCGCGCGCCGTCGCCCCGTCGGCCGCCTCGGCGATCACTTCGATGTCCGGCTGGCGCTCGAGCAGGAGCCGCAGCCCGGAGCGGACGATCCCGTGGTCATCGGCGATCAGCACTTTCATCGCCCGAATCCTCCCCGATCGGCCGCGCCCCCCATGTTGATGGGCCGAAAACTCAAGCAGGGGTGGAGTTTTCGGCCCATCAACGGGAGGGGATGCGGAGGCGGACGGTGGTGCCGGCGTCGGGCCGGGACTCGATCGTCAGGTCGCCGCCGACCAGGAGCGCGCGCTCGCGCATGCCGCCGATGCCGAGGCCGCGCTCGGACTCGGCGAAGGCGAAGCCGCGCCCGTCGTCGGCGACGCTCAGCTCGACCCCGGCGGGGGCGTGGCGCAGCGCCACCGCGACGTGGGCGGCGCCGGAGTGGCGGGCGGCGTTGGAGAGCGCCTCCTGGGCGACCCGGTAGACGACCAGCTGGACGTCGTCGGAGAGGTCGGAGAAGTCACCGTCGACGGCGATCGTCGTCTCGATCTCGCCTTGGCCGAGCCGGTCGACCAGTCCCGCGATCGCCGCCGCCAGGCCGAGGTCGTCGAGCGCCGTGGGGCGGAGCTGGCGGGCGAGCGAGAGGAGCTCGCGCATCGCCTGGTTGGCGAGCGCTTTCGTCTCGGCCAGCTCCGACTCGAGCTCCGGCGGCGCCGCCTCGCGCGCCGCCTCGAGGCGGAGCAGCAACCCGGTCAGCGACTGGTTCACCTCGTCGTGGAGGTCGCGCGCCACCCGCGCCCGCTCCTCCTCCTGGGCCGCCAGCGCCGCCGACCCGGCCCGGCGCCGCTCGGCTTCCAGGCGCCGCATCATCCGCAGGAAGGCGAGCTCGAGCCGCTCCACCTCCTCGGTCTCGCCGACCCCGTCGATCGAGTCGGGGAGGAGGGACCCCGGCCGCGAGAGGTCGACCTTCTCCATCTCCTGGATCAGATCCTCGAGCGGGGCGAAGCGGCGCCGCAGCAGGATCATGTTGACCGTCGCGCCGGCGAGCACCGCAAGCGCCGCGAGCGCGACGACCTCGCCCGCCGCCAGTCCGGCCACGGCGCCGGCGGCGATCGCCACCGCCCCGAGCAGCACGGTGTTGACGACCAGCACCTGGGTGAAGAGGGAGCGGCGGCGCATCGGCTCAGCCTAGGGGCTGCCCCAGGGATCTTCAGGGGGTGGCCCCTATGGTCAGAATGCCTGGCCTCAGCGATACTCCGTCGACCACTTTCTCCTTGAGGAGACCTGAACGAGATGACCACCACCAAGCAATCGACCCTCGGCGCGACGCTGCGCACCACGATCCTGTTCGCCGCCCTCGGCGGCCTGCTGGTCGTGATCGGCGCCCTCATCGGGGGTCCCCAGGGAGCCCTCGGCTTCCTGATCCTGGCCCTGGTGATCAACCTGGGCTCCTACTTCTTCAGCGACAAACTGGCACTGGCCGCGAGCCGGGCGAAGCCGATCGACGAAGCGGAAGCGCCGCGCCTCTACCAGATGGTGCGCGAACTCTCGACCCGCGCCGGGCTGCCGATGCCGCGCCTCTACATGATCCCCAACGACCAGCCGAACGCCTTCGCCACCGGCCGCAACCCCAAGCACGCGGCGGTCGCGGTCACCCGCGGGATCACCAAACTGCTCTCCGAGGACGAGCTGCGCGGCGTCCTCGCCCACGAGCTCACCCACGTCCGCAACCGCGACATCCTGATCCAGTCGGTCGCCTCGGCGATCGGCATGGCGATCACCTACATCGCCTACATGCTGCTGTGGTTCGGCGACGACGACAACTCGCCCCTCGGCCTGATCGCCTCGCTCGGCCTGGTGATCCTGGCGCCGATCTCGGCGAGCATCATCCAGCTCGCGATCAGCCGTCAGCGCGAGTTCGCGGCCGATGCCGGGGGTGCCGAAATCTGCGGCAACCCGGAGTCGCTGGCAAGTGCTCTCCTGCGCCTCGAGCAGGGAGCGGAAGCGATGCCGATGCAGGTCAACCAGGCGGCCGAGCCGCTCTACATCGTCAAGCCGTTCGCGAGCAAGGGCATCGCCGGTCTCTTTTCAACCCACCCGCCGATCGAGGAGCGGGTGCGCAGGCTTCGTCAGATGCGTCCTTCTCTATAGGACGCCTCCCGAAGGGCTAGGTCTCGTCCGGTGACCTAAGTCAGCGCCGCGGCCGTCGATTCTGGCGACGGCCGCGGCGCGTTTTTCTTGCCCTACACAGGGCTGTAGTGGGTCGCTATACTTTTTGAAGTAAAGCTGATCCGAATTAGGGGATTTTGAAATGGCGACTGGCGCAGGAACCGAGCAGACGCAGGTGATCGAGGAGATCGAACCGTTCGAGGCGGCGCAGGAGATCGAGGGCGGCGAGATCGTCCTGGTCGACACGCGCGAGCCCCACGAGTACCAGGAGGCCCACCTCAGCGGTGGCAAGCTGGTGCCGCCCGCGATGCTCGCCGACCAGATCGAGTCGGTCGCGCCCGACAAGTCCGCCCGCACGATCCTCTACTGCCGCTCCGGCAACCGCTCCGGCATCGCCGCCGCCCAGCTACAGGCGATGGGCTACACCGACGTCGCCTCGGTCGCCGGGGGGATCATCGCCTGGCAGGAGCAAGGCCTCCCGGTCGTCTCTCCGTCCGGCATGACCGCCGAGCAGCGCGAGCGCTACTCGCGCCACACCCTGCTCCCCGAGGTCGGCGTCGAGGGCCAGCTGAAGCTGCTGAACTCGAAGGTGCTGCTGCTCGGCGCCGGCGGGCTCGGCGCACCGACCGCCCTCTACCTCGCCGCCGCCGGCGTCGGCACGATCGGCCTCGTCGACGACGACGTGGTCGACGCCTCCAACCTGCAGCGTCAGGTGATCCACAACACCGAGCGGATCGGGATGCCGAAGACCACCTCGGCGCGGATCTTCATCGAACAGCTGAACCCTGACGTGAACGTGGTCGAGCACAACGGCCGCCTCGACGCGAGCAACATCCTCGAGGTGATGTCCGATTACGACATCGTCGTCGACGGTGCCGACAACTTCCCCACCCGCTACCTGCTGAACGACGCCTCGGTGCGGCTGCGCAAGCCGGTGGTCTCCGCCTCGATCCTCGGCTTCGACGGGCAGATCTCCACCTTCATGCCCTTCGAGGGTCCCTGCTACCGCTGCCTCTACCCGACCCCGCCGCCCGCCGAGCTGGCTCCGAGCTGCTCCGCCAACGGCGTCCTCGGCGTGATGGCCGGGACGATGGGGACGCTGCAGGCCAACGAGGTGATCAAGCTGGTGCTCGGCGCCGGCGAGCCGCTGATCGGCCGCCTGCTCCTCTACGACGCGCTCGGCACCACCTTCACCGAGCTGAAGGTCCGCCGCGATCCCGACTGCCCGATCTGCGGCGAGCACGCGCCGGAGATCCCCGAGTCGGAGATGGGCCAGTTCCCCGACTACGACCTCTTCTGCGCCGGCGCCGGCGGGGACCGCTGAGCGGTCCCCACTGAGTCGCCCGGACTCGACTAGGATCCCCGCTCGATGGCGACCGTCCGCATCCCACCAGTCCTGCGCCCGAAAACCGGCGGCTCCTCCGAGGTCGACGCCGCGGGCGCCAACGTGGGCGAGGTCCTGCGCGCCCTCACCGCCGCGCATCCGGAAACCTCGGCGCAGCTGTTCGACGCCGAGGGCGAGCTGAACCGCTACGTCAACGTCTACTTGAACGACGAGGACGTCCGTGTGCTCGACGGCCTCGAGACGAGCGTCAAGGACGGCGACTCCGTGGTGATCCTCCCGGCCATGGCCGGCGGCGCGCGCTAGCGCGGTTCAAAACTTCGGCCAGGGCGAAGAAAGGAACCGCGCAAGCGGGTCAGCGCTCGAGGACCAGGCCCAGGAACTGCTGCGTGCGCTCTTCCTGGGGGTTGTCGAGGATTTGTTTCGGCTCGCCCTGCTCGACCACGACGCCGCCGTCCATGAAGACGACCTGGTCGCCGACCTCGCGGGCGAAGCCGATCTCGTGGGTGACGACCAGCATCGTCATCCCTTCCTCGGCCAGCTCGCGCATCGTGTCGAGGACCTCTTTGACCAGCTCGGGGTCGAGGGCCGAGGTGACCTCGTCGAAGAGCATCACGTGCGGTTCCATCGCCAGCGCCCGGGCGATCGCGACCCGTTGCTGCTGGCCGCCGGAGAGCGTTTCCGGGTACTGGCTGAGCCGATCGCCGAGGCCGACCCGCTCGAGCAGCGCGCGGCCTTTCTCCTCGGCCTCTTTTTTCGACTTCCCGAGCACCTGCTGCGGCGCCAGGGTGACGTTCTGGAGCACCGTCTTATGGGGGAAGAGGTTGAACTGCTGGAAGACCATGCCGACCCGCTGGCGGACGAAGTCGAGGTTCCAGCTCTGCTCGCCGGTGCCCGAGCCCGGTCCCTTGCAGATGTCCTGGCCCTCGAGGAAGATCTCGCCCTGCTCCGGCGGCGACAGCAGGTTGACGCAGCGCAGCAGCGTCGACTTGCCGGAGCCGCTCGGTCCGAGGATGCAGATCACTTCGCCTTTGGCGACGTCCAGATCCACGCCTTTCAGCACTTCGAGGTTGCCGAAGCGTTTGCGCACCCCTTTCAGCTGCACCATCGGCTCGGCCATCAGGCGACCTCGATGTGGGCGCCGCGGGCGAGTTTGCCCTGGTTGCGCTTGATCAGGTAATCGACCAGCCGCGCCCCGGGCAGGCAGATGACGAGGAAGAAGGCGGCGGTGAGGGTGAGCGCGGAGCTGTTCAGCTGTTCGGCGAGGATTTCGCGGCTGACCAGGACCGACTCGCTGAAGGCGATCACGCTGACCAGCGTGGTGTCCTTCAACAGCGAGATCAATTCGTTCAGCATCGGCGCGGGGATCTTCGTCACCGCCTGCGGCACGATGATGTGGCGCATCGCCTGCAGGTGGCTCATGCCGAGCGAGCGGGCCGCCTCCATCTGGCCGCGCGGCACCGCTTCGATCCCGGCCCGGTAGACCTCGGCCGTGTAGGCGCCGTAGACGAAGACGAGGCCGGCGACGCCGTACCAGAACGGGTCCGGCTTACCGAACCACTCGGGGATGCGGATGTCTTTCGGCAGGAAGGTGAGGAAGGGGACGCCGCCGGAGATCATCAGGATGATGATCAGCAGGGGGACCGCCCGCAGGACGTCGATGTAGGCGATCGTGACGACGCGGACGGGAAGGAATTTCTTCCCCGGCGACTGGCGTAGAAGCGCCAGGATCAGCCCCCAGATCAGGGCGACGATCGTCGCGACGAAGAAGATCAGGAGGTTCTGCAGGAAGGCTTCGAAGACTTCCCCGAAGTGTTCTCCCATGATGTGGAAGTCGAAGTACTGTTCGAAAAAGACCTTCATCTCTGCTCCTGCTGCCTCGCCCTTGGTTCCTGCCTGCTTGCCCTAAAGACGGGGGCGCCGTCGCCGGCGCCCCCGCTCCTGGATGAATCCTAGATGCAGCGCCCCCTCTATTCGGCGCCTTCGAGGAACGCTTTCGGCGGCGCTTCGTGGAACCACTTTTCGTAGACCTGCGCGTATTTGCCGTCTTTGATCGTGGCGGCCAGGCCTTCGTTGATCTGTTCCAGCAGTTCGGTGCTTTCCGGAGCCACCGCGATTCCGTAGGTTTCTTCGGTCGGCACTTTTTCGGCGACTTCGACCCCGCCGGATTCTTCGACCGCGTTGGCGGCGACCGGAGCGTCGATGATCACTGCTTCGACCGTGCCGGCCTTCAGCGCATTGATCGCGTCAGGACCTTCCGGGTAGGGCCGGAGTTCGCCCGCTTCGGCTTTTTCCTTGCCGAGTTCGAGACCGGTCGTGCCCTGCTGGGCACCGACCGTGAGGCCCTTGAGGTCGGCCAGACCCGTGATCGAGCTGCCTTCTTTGACCAGGATCGCCTGTTCGGAGAGGTAGTACGGATCGGAGAAAGCGACGACCTTTTCGCGTTCCGGGGTGATCGTCGCTGCCGACATCACCGCTTCGAACTTGCCCTGCGCGACGTCACGGAAGATCGTTTCGAAGGAGGAGTCGATGAATTCCGGTTCGCGGCCGATCTCGGCGCCGATCGCTTCCATCAGTTCGACATCGAAGCCGGTGTAACCGCCGCCCTTCGCTTTCTGCTCGAACGGGGGGTAGGGGATGTCGGATCCGACGGTCAGCTTTTCGCCGCCGCCTGCCGCTTTTTCACCGCCTTCGGCTGCGGCACCGCCGCCGGAGCTTTCGCTGCTTTCTTCGCTCGTGCCGCTCGAGCTGGAGCTGCTGCTCCCACCGCAACCGGCCACGACAAGCGCGGCGATCGCCAGCAGGAGCGCCGCGAAGAGCGCGGCGGGACGGATCTTGGTCATACGAATTGTGCCTCCGTTCGGATTGGGACGACCTGAACATATGGCCGTGAAGCCTCCCTGCTCAAGCCTCCGCGTCAGATTTGCCGCAGTGGCCGGCACCGCCGGCGGTGCCGCGCCGCAACTGCACGGTCAGAAAGTATGAAGCGACCGTGGGTTCCGTTGCGTTCACCCCGGGCCAATCCGGGCGGCGCAATTTGGGACAAGTGTCCAAAGTCCGGCGGAGGGCGAGGGAGCAGGCTTCCGTGTCCCGGTGCCGTCAATCGACAACCTTCTCCAGGAACCCTGCCTCGAATCCGCCGAGGAGCGTGACGACGGCCTGCGCCGGGCGGTCGCCGTGCAGCAGTCGTTGGCCCGGCCGGCCCTCGAAGGGCGCGGGCTCGACGGGGTCGCGGAAGCGATCTCGGCGGCGGTCGGGGGCGGCATCCTCGTCCTCGGGCCCACGCGGCGGTTGATCGCGCGCCACGACCCGACCGGGGCGCTCACCGACGAGGTTGCCGCCGAGCTGGGGCGGGAGCTCGCCGCCCGCGGCGATTCCCGGCCCTGTCTGCTCGCCCATCCGGAGCTGCCCGCCGGGGCCTACGCCCGTCCGGTCTCGTCGACGCCCGGGGCCCGTGCCCAGGCCTGGATCGTCATCGCCACGGCCGACGGCCGGGTCGACGAGTCGGTCCGCCTGGGGGTCAAGCAGGCGGAGGCGATCGTCGGGCTCGAGCTGATGCGCGGCGGCGGTATCGCCGGGGAGACCGAGCGCCGCCTCACCGCCGGTCTGCTCGGTGACGCGATCGCCGGGCGCATCGATGGCGAGGACCTCGGCCGGAGGCTCGCCGCCTTCGGGATCGAGGGCGAGGTCGCGGTCCTCATCTTCACCGTCGCCGGGGCGGCGGCGGAGCGAGGGCTGCAGGAGGCCTTCGTCGCGATGGAGCTCGCGGCGGCCGTCTCCACCCAGGGGATCGCGGAGCGGGAGCTGCTCTGCGCGATCGTCGAGGTCGGCGAGCGCGGCCCGATCGAGCTCGCGGGCGAGGTGCGCGGACGACTCGTCGACGTGGTCGGCGGCGGGCAGGCGGGGGAGATCCTCGCCGCGGTCGGCCAGGCACGGCCGGTCGCCGAGCTCGCGCACACTTTCCAGGAGGCCTGTTGGGCGCTCGAGGCGATCGAGCGCAAGGGCGGCGGCAGCGGCGCCGACGCGGCGGGCGGGGGCGAGGTCGTGGTCGGTTCCTGGCGGGACCTGGGGGTGGAGTCGCTGCTGCTCGCGGTCGCCGACGAGAACGTCCTCGGGTCCTACTGCGACCGGCTGCTCGGGCCGGTGCTGGCCGGCGAGTCGATCTACGCCGCCGAACTGCTGCGCTCGCTGGAGCTCTTCATCCTCCATAACGGCCAGTGGGAGCGCGCCGCGCGGGAGCTCCACTGCCACCGGCACACGCTCCGGTACCGGATCCGCAAGGTCGAGGAGCTGACCGGGCGCGACCTCGCCAAGGCCACCGACCGGATCGAGTTCTGGCTCGCCCTGCGGGCGCGTGAGCTTTTCCGTCACGCCCGCTGACCCTCGCTACACTTTCTGAAGTAACGGGGACCCGGCAACGCCATGGCACCAGATCCAGTTTTGAACAGACCCTGTGGGGGCCGCTTCGGCGACGTGGTCGAATCGATCGGCAATACGCCCCTGGTCGAGCTCAAGCGCCTCTCGCCGAAAGAGGAGGTCCGGATCTACGCCAAGCTCGAGGGCCACAACCCGACCGGCTCGGTGAAGGATCGCGTCGCCCGCTCGATGATCGAGAAGGCGGAGGCCGAAGGGGCGATCGAACCGGGGCAGACGATCCTCGAACCGACCTCCGGCAACACGGGCATCGCGCTGGCGATGATCTGCCGCCGCAAGGGCTACCCCTTGCAGGTGGTGATGCCCGACAACGTCACCGAGGAGCGCACCCAGCTGCTGCGCATGTACGGGGCCGAGATCGTCTATTCCGAGGGGGCGAAGGGCTCCAACGGGGCGGTCGAGGTGGCGCTCGAGCTCGCCGAGCAGCCCGGCTTCTTCATGCCCTACCAGTACGGCAACGAGGCCAACCCGCTGGCCCACTACAACGGCACCGCGGTGGAGATCCTCGAAGAGCTCGACTCGGTCGCCGCCTTCGTCGGCGGCCTCGGCACCGGCGGCACCCTGATGGGCAACGGCCGACGGCTGAAAGAGGCCGACCCGGAGACCCTGGTGGTCGCCGCCGAGCCGATGCAGGGAGAGCTGGTCCAGGGCCTCCGCTCCCTCGACGACGGCTTCATCCCGCCGATCATCGACCTCTCGCTGCTGGACCGCAAAATCATGGTCTCCAACCGCGACGCGATCGTCTGGACCAAGAAGCTGCTCGAGGAGGAGGGTGTCTTCTCCGGTGTCTCCGGCGGCGCCGTCGCCCGGGTGGCGGCGCGGATCGCCGGTGAGCTCGACTCCGGCAACGTCGTCTTCCTGATCCCCGACGACGGCTGGAAGTACCTCTCCTCCGGCGTCTACACGAAGCCGTTGGAGGAGATCGAGAACCTCGACACCACCGTCTGGTGGTAGGCGCCTCGCCCTGAATCACGGCTCGACCGGCCGGGGGCTGCTCCTCATCGTCGCCGTCCTCCTGCTCGGCGTGGCCGGCGGCGCGAGGCCGTCCTCGGGGCACGCCGCGGTCCCGGTCGGCTTCTTCGGCACCGTCTCGCAGGGGCCGGTCGAAGCCGGCGAGCTGGCGCGGATGGAAGGGGTGGTAGGCACGTTGCGGATCCCCGTCTATTGGGCCGGGTGCGAACCGTCACCGGGGATCTATGAATTCGCCGGCCTCGATGCCGAGGTCGGAGCGGCGGCCGAACGCGGGATCCGCGTGCAGCCGTTCGTCTATGGCACCCCGGCGGCGTACTCGGCGGATCCGCTGCGGCCGCCGCTCGCCGGCGCCGCCCGCGGGGCATGGCGGAAGTTCCTGGCGGCGCTCGTCGATCGCTACGGCGGCCACGGCAGCTTCTGGACAGGACGTGCGCGGCGCGAGCCGGTGCGGATCTGGCAGGTCTGGAACGAGCCGAACTTCGGCGTCTTCTGGCAGCCGCGACCGGATCCGGCCGCCTACGCACGGCTCCTGGCCGCCTCGGCACCGGTGATCCGCGCCGCCGATCGCCGGGCCCAGGTCGCGTTGGCCGGGGTGGCCCCGGTCGGCGACGGCCTGCCGACCTGGACCTTCCTCCGTCGCCTCTTTCGGCTGCGGGGCGTGCGGCGGGATTTCGACCTCGTCTCCCTCCACCCCTATTCCGCCTCGATCGCCCAGTTGGACTACGCGATCGTCAAGGTGCGTCGGGTGATGGTGCGGGCGGGGCTGGGCGCCCGGCCGCTGCTGATCAGCGAGCTCGGGGTCGCCTCGGAGGGTGACGCCGGCTCGGTCTTCACCAAGGGCCGCGACGGGCAGGCCCGTTTCCTCGCCGGGGCCTTCGGGCGGCTGCTGGAGATGCGCTCACGTTGGCACCTCGCCGGGGTCGACTGGTTCAGCCTGCAGGACGACACGCGGTTCGATCCCTACTGCTCGTTCTGCCAGGGATCGGGCCTGTTCGAGGTCGACGGCGCGCCGAAGCCGGCCTGGTCGAGATTCCGACACATCGCGCTGAGCGCGGTCCACGGTGGTCGCGCTCGCCAGGCAGGACTTCGATATATCAATGGGCGTTGAACGAACGGCAGAGGTCGGCCTTGTGGCCTACTCAAGGAGGAGCACGGTGCGAAAGGCGGTCTTGATCGGGATGGCGGCACTGGTGGCGGCACTGGTGGGAGCGGCAGGCGCGCAGGCGCGCCTCGACACCAGCTTCGGCGTGGAAGGGGTGGCCGCGGTGAATCCGCCCTTCCCGCCCGGTTGGACGAACGAAGCGGTGACGCAGATCGCCACCGGCCAGGAAGGCGAAACTTACGTCGTCGCCCACCAGCGCAACGACTCCTGTGTGACCTTCCCCTGCCCGCAGGGGGACTACGTCTTCCGTTATCTCGCCAGCGGTGCTCTCGAACCGGCGTTCGCCGCCGGGCGCGGATTCGAAATCCCGAGCGAAAGCACGGCGGCCGGCGGCTACTACAGGGTCGGGCAGGCACTGGTCGCGGTCGACTCCACCGGCCTGCCGATCCTCGCCCGCACGGTCCTGCCGGAAAAGGAAGAAGGGGCCGGCGCGATCGTCGTCCGCCGGCTGCTCACCGACGGAGAGCTCGACACGAGCTTCGGTGCCGGCGGCGCGGTCCGGCTCCCCTGTCCCTGCGAACGCGAAAACAGCCAGCTGCTCGCCGGGCCGCGGGGCTCGAGCTTCATCGTCTCGACCTCGAAGACGCGCCGGAAGCGGCAGGGTAAGAAGCCCGGCGTGACGGCGACGGCGACCCTGATCAAGCTCGACTCGAGCGGGCACCGCGCCAAGGACTACGGGACCCGCGGGTCGGTGACCGCGCCGATGCCGGGCGAAGGCGAGATCGAATACGACGCGATCACCCCGGCGGGCTCCACCTACTTCGGCGGCCGCGGCCTCACCAGCGCGACCGACGCGGGGTACCTGCTGCGGGTCTCGGCCAAGGGCCGGATCGACACCAGGTTCGACCGGCGGGCGACGAAGGCGCTGAAGCGGCTGAACGGGATCAAAGGCAACGAAGTGCGGGTCACTGCGGCGGTGATCGGCCGCCGGGGCCCGGTCGAGCTGTTCGGCTCGGCGGGCAGCATCGGCGGCTTCGAGCTACGTCTGAACCACGACGGCACGCTGCGACGAGGCTGGGCCGAACAGGGCCTGGCGCTGCTGCCGTTCCAGGTCTCGGCCGCGATCCAGGGCCGCGAAGGATCGACCATGGCCCTGACCGGCGGCGAAGCGACGGCGCCGCATCTGTTGCGGATCCTCAGCAAGGGCAAGCTCGACCCGGCCTTCGGCAAGACCGGTCAGACGCTGCCGGGGGCCACCGGCGAAAGCGGCTACTCGCTGTACCCGGCGGGGCTCGGCCGGGTCGGCATCGGTGACCTCGGGCTGCGCGAATGTCGCCAGGTCTGCGAAGCCGCGGCGAAGCTCTATCGCTTCCTCGAAGGCAGATAGGCTCGCGGGGTGAAGATCTCCCAGGCTCTGGTCGACGAGATGATCGTCCACGCGCTCGAGGATCGTCCGGACGAGTGCTGCGGCATGATCGGCGGGCGGGACGGCGTGGCGACGAAGGTCATCCCCGTCCTCAACGCGGCGGCCAGTCCGCTGCGTTACGAGATGGATCCGCAGGGGCAGTTCGACGCGCTGAAAGAGATCGAAGCCGACGGCGAGCTGCTGGCGATCTACCACTCGCACACCAAGAGCGCCGCCTATCCGTCGCAGACCGACGTGAACCAGGCGCAGAACTGGCCCGAACCCATCTACGTGATCGTCTCGCTCGCCGACGCCGAGAACCCCGATGTCCAGGCTTTTCACCTCGCCGACCTGAAAATCGCCGCCGCCGAGCTCGAGATCGGGTAGGAATACACAAGGATGTCCGAGGCAACCAAACATCGCGGCGCGCATTCGCGCGGCTCCCATCACGGTGGCGGCGGCCTCGGTGACGAGGGCGGCGGCGGTGGTGGCGGCGGGGGCGGCGGCAAGCTGATCAAGGTCGGCTTCGCCCGCAACCAGGCCGAAGCGGAGATGCTGCAGGGGCTACTGACCGAGTCCGGTATCCCGAGCATCCTCAAACGCTCAGGCGGCTTCGACGCACCGGAGTTTCTCGCCGCCGGCCCGCGTGACATCTGGGTCAACAAAGAGCATGCCGTCGAGGCCCGCCGGATCCTCGAGGAGACGATGACCGAGGGTGAGGACGAGTCGGAGGAGCGCGAAGAGCTGGAGGGCGAAGCGCGCCTGCGGGCGACCGGGGGCGAACCGATGAGCCCGCAGCGGCTGGCGATGTGGGTCGCCGGCGGTCTGATCGTCGCGATCGTCCTGATCTGGATCGTCTTCGAAGTCAGCGGCTGAGCGCCTCCCGTCCCGGCACTGGAGCGGGCGGCCGGCCGCCCCGCGCTCAGTTGACGCCGGCGGGCCGGGCCATCTCCCGCAGGTAATCGCGCCAGGCGCCCTCGATGTCGCGGAAGCGGGCGTCGAAGGCGTCTTCGAGGGTGACCGCGGGGCCGCCGGGGAGGAGGCCGTCGACGAGGCGCTCGCAGGCCTCGGGGCCGCGCTCGTTCTCGAGCAGGTCGAAGATCGTGCCGCCGAGGATCACCGCGTCGCGGCGCGAGGGCGGGAAGGAGACGCGGGCGCCGCCGCGCAGGCGCAGCAGCACCGCGGCGCGGTAGAGGCCGACCTGACGGGCGAAGTACTGGGCGCCGCCTTCGACCAGCCAGGCCCAGCGCAGGTAACGGGCGAAGCGACGCGGGGTCCAGGAGGGCGGCAGCGCGGTGTTGTTGGTGGCGATCACCAGCTGGGCGAAGAGGCGCTCCGAGGTGCCGCGCAGCGCTTCGAGCGAGTCTTCGCCTGCGGCACGCTTTTCCATGTGCCGGTCGTTGAGGACGTGGAGCTCGGTCTCCATCGGCCAGCCGGCGAGGTAGCGACGCCCCGCCGGAGCCGCCGCCCAGCGCGCCGCGGGCAGGAAGGGGTGAGCGGCGGTCAGCGAGAGCGGGTTGGTGTGGATGACGACCGTGACCTCGGCCGGCATCTTCTCGAAGCGGTCTTCGAGCCGCAGCCGCAGCGTCTCCAGCCGGTCCAGCGTGCGGTCGGCGAAGGCCGCGTCTTCGGAGTCGTGACGCGCGGTGAAAGAGAGGGACTCAGTCTCGACCCAGGACATGGGTCGAGACTAGTACCCGAAGCGGTCCGTCAAAGGTCGCTCAGACCAGCGCAGGTTCGGCCTGCTCGCAGACCGAGCGTATCTCGGCGCGAGCGCGATCGAACTCTTCGTCGGCCATCACCGGCGTGCCCTCGAAGGGCAGGTCGCGATCGATCTCGACCCAGGAGCGGCAACCGTGGTACTCGTCGCGGACCCGGACCGTGACCGGCCGCGGGATGCGGTGCACCCGCAGCAGCAGGATGT
>Ga0134125_10005775_pt1 | contig 14036 bp, 14 predicted proteins | sample KB31751_FD_96464 | JGI IMG/M metagenome (GOLD analysis project Ga0134125, IMG submission 96464) | Terrestrial soil microbial communities with excess Nitrogen fertilizer from Kellogg Biological Station, Michigan, USA - KB3-175-1 | ecosystem: Environmental > Terrestrial > Soil > Unclassified ... | reverse complement strand
CACAGCGGTTTGGCTTACTGCAACTGACGAATTTTTAAAGGACCGGATTTATAAATCGGCGCACTATTCAAACAAATCGGTAAACGAAAAATATCTGATTGATAAATTTGTAGCAAGAACGATTGCTTTTGATCATATCATTTTAAAAGAAGTAAAGGCATTAAAGCTTCCATTTCTGGAAGTACAAAAATTTGATACAGTAGCTGAATTAGCAAAAGCTTTAAAAACGTTTTAAAATTTGTAAATCGCTACACACATTACTTTCACTTTATTAATCTATATTTGGTACTTCATTACTATCAACCAATTCATTTTTAATGGAGCCTTACCTGAACGCTGCTGTTATCTGGATTATCATAGGATTCGTTTTATTTCTTTTGGAGTTCCTGTTACCAGGACTGATTCTTTTCTTTTTTGCCGTTGGGGCATGGATCGTTGCCATTCTTTGCCTTTTCTTTGATCTTACCATTAATGGGCAATTAATTGTCTTTTTAATCAGTTCTATCGCAACAATTCTTTTGCTAAGAAAATGGTTTTCAAAAATATTATGGAAAAGAAAACATTCTACTGAACTTTTGGAAGACGAATTTTTGGGTAAAACCGCTAAAGCTTTGACTGCTATTTTGCCCGGTGAAAATGGTAAAGTAGATTTCAAAGGAACGACGTGGCAGGCGGCTTCTGAAGATACCATTGAAAAAGGCGAAAATGTAATTATTATAGGAAATGAAAGTATTTTGTTACTTGTAAAATCAACTAAAACCTTATGACGACATCGACGATTATCCTCGTATTTGTAATCCTTTTTTTATTGTTGGCATTTTTATCCACCTTCAAAGTGGTGCCGCAACGGTCTGTATACATCATTGAAAGATTGGGTAAATTTAATCGGGCACTTGAAGCAGGTTTTCATATTTTAATTCCCTTTATTGACAAAGTGGCTTACAAGCAAAACCTAAAGGAACAAGCGCTGGACGTAGCTTCTCAGATCTGTATCACCAAAGATAACATTGCCGTAGAGGTTGACGGCGTATTATATCTGCAGGTGATTGACCCGCAAAAAGCATCTTATGGAATTGATAATTATAAATTCGCTGTAATCCAGATTTCACAAACCACCATGCGAAGCGTAATTGGCAAAATGGAATTGGACAAGACTTTTGAAGAGCGCGAAACGGTAAATGCAACGATTGTAGAAGCAGTGGATAGAGCCAGTGGTCCGTGGGGAATTAAAGTATCGCGATATGAAGTAAAAAATATTTCTCCACCACAAAGTATCAAAGACGCCATGGAAAAACAGATGCGGGCAGAGCGGGAGAAAAGAGCGCTGATCGCAGAATCGGAAGGCGACAAGCAAGCGAAAATAAATCGTGCTGAAGGTGAGAAACAACAAACCATCGCATTATCTGAAGGTGAAAAACAAAGAAGGATAAATGAGGCAAGCGGAAAAGCCTCTGAAATTGAAATGGTGGCAGTTGCTACTGCAAAAGGGATCCGGGAAATTGCTCAATCCATCAATGAAGAAGGAGGACTGAGTGCTGTAAACCTGCGGATTGCGGAGCAATATCTTACAGAATTTGGAAAATTGGCGCAGACTAATAACACGATGATCGTTCCTGCTGATCTTTCTGACATTGCAGGTGTGATCTCAAGTGTCACATCTGTGGTAAATAAAACGAAAATGGAATTACCCTCTTCAAAGAAATAAGCTTTTGAGGAATTGACAACAAACGAAGAAATAAGCAGAATTTATCTTTCCTGCTTTCACTTGTACGTTTTAGGAAAGAACAATGGACGTCGAAAATCAAAAATTATTGTAATTGCATTACCTGGGATTTCAATAAAACAAAAACGTGATCAGAAGCTGACGGCTTTATTTTTGCCAGCCCGGTAAAAGCGCTGAAAGCCGGCAGGATTGCATATTTTTTGCTAAAATAAAAACAAGGCAGCATCAACGATTGATTACCGCTGCCATTCATTTTTATGCCGGGATGTATATGTCCGGAAAAAGTGAAATGTTTATTTTCATTGTTGCAACTTGATGCAATATCGTGCGTAAAGCAAAAATCTTTTATCAATAATTTATTTTCAACTACCTCAATATTCGCTTCTTTATAAAATTTTTCGGATAAAATATCATGGTTCCCGCGGATCAGTTTAATTTCTACCGTGGGAAAATCATTTCGCCATTTGATAAAAAAATTCACTTCTTTATTGGCTGAACTATGAAACATGTCTCCTGCGATCAACAATACTTTTGGTTTAAAAAAAGCGATCTGGGCAAATAATTTTTGCAGGTCTTCTTTAAAAATATTTTGAGGAATGCCAATCCCGGATTTTCGAAAATGTCCGGATTTTCCAAAATGCAGATCAGATAAGATCAATGCGCTTTCTTCTTCCCAAAAAATACAACGGGCAGGTGAAAGCCACAAAGTTTGATGATGTAATTTGAATGGGAGTGGATTGAGCAAGGATACAAAAATTTACTGCTGTTCAAAATTATTGAATCATCAAGAGAATCAACAAGGTTTCAACGGAATAAACAACGGTATTGTTCGTTAAATTACAGATACACTGTTTGAAATTCTTCCACTTACTCAAAATCGATTTGAAGTAAACGAAGGAATATCAGCCAATCGTTTTTAGTATTTTTCGAGAAAAATATAAGGGCAAAAAGATTAAAAATGGCTTTTAAAGTTCATCTCCACCAAATTCTTTTTTCGCGTCTTTCAATCTTACAAAAGCTTCCATAGCGGCGTATTTTGTAAGTCCGAGTTTCGCGTATAATTCGGCGGTGTTTGCATTTCTTTCTTCCGCTCTCTGCCAAAATTCACGTTCATCACTTCCCTGGAACGGAACCGAATCTTTTTGTGATTGATGAATAAAAATTCCATAGCGCTTTTTGCGAACCTGTTCCGGACTCATGGGTACAGCCATTTCAATTTCGCTGATATCCCATTCTTCCCATGCTCCTTTGTAAAGCCATACGTAGCAATCCTTTAGCCATTCGCCATCCGGTTCATTTCTGATTACTTTAAGAGCTGCAAGAACTACATCCAGGCAAACTTTATGCGTTCCGTGCGGATCGGCCAGGTCGCCTGCACAAAAGATGGATTGCGGTTTTAATTTTCGCATAAGCTTAACCGTTATATCCACATCTTCTTTTCCCATCGGTTTTTTTTCTATCGTTCCTGTTTCATAAAAAGGAAGGTTCATAAAATGAATCTGATCATCAGTTAAGCCAACGTATTTGCAGGTGGCGCGCGCTTCGCAGCGACGGATCAATCCTTTTATTTCCCTGATTTCCGGGCTGTCCTGTTCCGTTGTTTTTTTATTCTTTAAAAACTGAGACGATGTATCAAATACTTTTCTACTAATGGTATCATCAATATGAAATATTTTTTCGAATCCTACTGCAAAATCTAAAAAGCGGGTAACAAATTCATCGGTAACGGCAATGTTGCCACTGGTTTGGTAAGCTACATTTACATTGTGGCCTTGATCGTGTAAGCGCATGAAAGTGCCACCCATACTGATAATATCATCATCCGGATGTGGTGAAAAAATTAAAATCGTTTTTGGATATGGTTCACTTCTTTCAGGATGATTCGGCATGATCGCATTTGGTTTGCCGCCCGGCCATCCGGTAATTGAATCACGAAGCATGTAATACACTTCGAGATTTATTTCATATGCATTTCCTTTTTCTACAAGAAGGTCGCTTAAGCCATTTTCGTTATAATCGTGATCAGTAAGACTAAGAACCGGTTTATCCAATTGCAAAGCCATATTCACAACGGCGCTTTTGATAATTTTTGGAGTCCATTCGCATTCGCCGGTGAGCCATGGCGATTTAAACCTGGTGAGATCAGATGCAGCAAATTCGTCCAGAACAAAAGAACAATTATCATGATGCTGAAGAAGCGATGCAGGAATTTCCTCAGTCGGCTTGCCTTCTACTGCTTTTTGAATTACGGGCGCTTTCGTTTTGCCCCAGGCCATTAGTATGATCCGGCGTGATTTCATGATGGTGCTAATTCCCATCGTAATTGCCATGCGCGGCACTTCTGACATGTTGCCAAATTCCTGTGAATTAGCAATTCGGGTAGAGTTGTCCAACGAAATCAAACGGGTTTTTGAATACATGGGCGAACCCGGTTCATTGAAACCAATATGCCCGTTTACACCAATTCCTAAAATCTGTAGATCTATTCCACCGGCTTCTTCAATTTTTCTTTCATAATCCGCACAATGTTCTTTGATCTTATCTTTTGGAATCATTCCACTTGGTAAAAAATAATTTTGTGGATCGATATCAGTTTGTTCAAATAAATATTTGCGCATAAAATAATGATAGCTATTCAGCGCGTCGGCTTCCATAGGGTAATATTGATCCAGGTTGAAGGTGATCACGTTTTTAAAACTCAGTCCTTCTTCATTGTGCATTCTTACCAGTTCGGCATATAATGATTTAGGTGTAGATCCGGTGGCAAGGCCAATTACAGCTTTTTTGCCTTCTGCATTTTTTTCTTTGATCAATACGGCGATAACTTCCGCTACATACCGTGAGCCGTCTTTTGGAGTTTTAAAAATTTCAACAGGAATTTTTTCAAGAGAATCAGAAAGATCAATATTTACCGGCATAATAAAATAAAATTTGGATTATTTTTTTGTAAAATTATTTAAATAACAAAATTGAAATAAAATAAACAGCAAGCTGTAAAAATATACTTTTATTGATAAATTCTTAAACAGCTTTTATAACGGAGCGTGATTTGTTGGATTAAATTCAGTTTATCTTACCTTCACTCACAATTTTTTTATTTGAAAAAGAGAAACGTCTTTCTGATTATTTTGCTGATCGTCATTGCTGATCAGGTACTGAAAGTTTATGTAAAAACGCATTATCATCCGGGAGAATCCCACCCGGTTTTGGGCAATTGGTTCCGGTTATATTTTATTGAAAATGAAGGGATGGCTTATGGATGGAAACTCGGTGGAGGTTTCGGTAAAATAGCCCTTACATTATTCCGGCTGGCAGCGGTGATTTTTGGAATTTTTTATCTTAATGCAATTATTAAAAGAAAATATCACCCCGGATACATTATTTGTGTTGCGTTAGTGTTTGCAGGCGCTTTGGGCAATCTGATCGACAGCATGTTTTACGGATTGATCTTCGACAACAATAGTTTTGATACCTATTCAGTGGCGAAAATATTTCCCAGGAAGGGTTATGCGGGATTTTTGCATGGCAATGTGGTGGACATGCTTTATTTACCATTGGTTCACGTGGATAAACTTCCCGGCTGGATTCCGTTTTTCGCCGGAAAACCATTTTCATTTTTCAATTATATTTTTAACATCGCTGACGCTTCTGTTTCTATTGGTGTCATCATCATTCTTTTTTTTAGAAAGCGTTTTTTCCCTTCAGAGCATAACACTTTTAAAAACAATGCCGTTTCCATTAGCGAATAATTAACGAAAGCGCTTAAAGCCCTTATTCAATTTTATTATCTTTGCGATTAAATTTTTTAAGTGAAAAAGAGAAGTGTTTTTTTAATTATTTGCCTTATTGTCCTTGCCGACCAACTTCTGAAAATCTATGTAAAAACACACTTCTACGCAGGTGAATCTCATCCGGTTCTTGGTCATTGGTTCCAGCTATATTTTATTGAAAATGAAGGAATGGCTTATGGATGGAAGTTTGGAGGTGAATTTGGCAAAATGGCACTTACGTTATTTCGTTTAGCCGCGGTTATCTTTGGTGTTTTTTACATTAAAAGAATTGTAGAAAAGAAGTACAATACCGGTTTTATTATTTGTGTGGCATTAATTTTTGCCGGTGCTTTGGGAAATTTGATCGACAGTATGTTTTATGGACTCATCTTTGAAAACAGCAGCATGGATGCAATGAACATTGCGCATATTTTTCCTGCACATGGCTATGCTGGTTTTTTGCATGGCAACGTGGTGGACATGCTTTATTTTCCAATTATTCATACACAATTTCCGTCGTGGGTTCCGATCTGGGGAGGGCAGGATTTTGATTTCTTTAGCCCGATATTTAATTTAGCCGATGCGTCCATTTCTACAGGAATCATTGCTATCTTTATTTTTCAAAAAAGATTTTTTAAATCTCACGCTGTGTCAATTGAAAATAAGATGGAAACAGAAGCAGTTGTAAAAGATGGAATACACGTTCAATAAATGCAAATCCTCAACCTTCAAAACCGCCACATGAAAACTTTCAGGATTTTTCTTTATACTTTTTTGGCCGCTGTTTTATTGAATTCCTGTGCCAAAGAATACAGTTCGGAGGTAATGGCGCCGCCAACAGGTTCGTGGCAATTCAGCGCTGGTAATACCACTTATTCAGGTTATATCAGCGATTTTCATATCAATGGCGGATCTCCCAACCAATATTCATTTACAGGAAAAACAAAGGATGGCAGCCAGAATTTTCTGTTGTATTTATACGCAGATACATTAGTGGCCGGTACTTATAAAGCTTCCGAATTTAAAGCCACACTTTCCTACACTGGTTCGACCAACCAGTCAATTTATTCTGCAAATCAACAAGTAGGAGAATTTATAGTCAACGTACTTTCAGTAGAATCTACGGTTATAGATATGACTTTTACCGGAACAGCACTGGACGCTAATGGAAACCAGGTTCAGATTACCAACGGGAAATTGTCTATTAACTGATTAAAAATTTACTTTTTTTATTTGTTTGCTGCAAAAGAAGGGCCCAATCCATTCTTTCTTTTGGTTCAAAACGCTTGTACTGTACGAATAAGTATTACTTTATTTGTTTATTCACTGTAATAAAAAATGAATAAAGATTTCTTGACGAGTTCCTGAAAAAAAAGGTTCACTCTGTTTTTAATTGAAATGCGCATATTTAAATAGGGATTTGATTTATTCTTTGTTTACTATAAATATCCTGCCAAAAATTGATAGAGCCGATTTGGTTAGTTTGTTTTAATCAATTTATTCTGCAAAACAGTACCATTAAAAACTGCTCTTAAAATGTATATGCCGGCCGGTAAATTATAAACATTGTCAAACGATAATTGAGAGTTACCTTTTCCCAACTGCATGATTTTACGGTTAACGACATTGCCATACATATCACACAAGTTGAACTCTATGTTTCCCTGAGAAGGTAAAAAAACGTCCAGTTTCAAAACGTTTTTAAACGGATTGACAGCGGTTATTTTAAAAGCAGCATTTCTGTTGTAAAGCGTAATGATTTTGGAATATTTGTTATTGCTGTAATCGGCAGTTATTAATTTTAAACGATAATAAGCAGTGTTTGAAATACTTTGTGGATCTGTCAGTGTATAATTTGCCTCGGTTGTGCCGTTTATCGCCGGCACTTTTCCAATACTGAAGAAATGGATTCCATCCATGCTTTTTTCTATTTCAAATTCTTTAATGCCGGCTTCATTTTGAGAAGTCCATTTTAATAAAGAACGGTCATTTATAATAGCGCCATTAAAATTCACGATTCTTGTTTCCAAAACAGGACATGTTTTGGGGTTATATACTTTTAAAAACACTTTCTGACTATTATTTACAGCACACTTTCCATCAGTTAAATTTTCCAGTGAAGTCGCTACTTTTAACCGCAAAAAAGTTCCGCTGTCGATTTGATTTGGTTTAAATACGGTATCTACATAATAAAGATATAAACCGTTTTGCAGCACCGGCGTTTTTGTGTTTCCTGTAGTTAACGGAATCCAGTCAATGCCATCGCTGCTTTTTTCCCAACGATAAAAATTGTAATTATTAAAATAACTTTTCACTGTATCGGTCACTGAAATTGGAGAACCGGAGCACGCAGCGGCTGTATCATTTGGATTCATGATTAGGTTTGGATAGCACGTTGCGAGTTTGATATCATCCAGCACCCAATCATTGCCTCCGCCTCCAGGTGCATTGTTTCTGATCGAAATAGTAAAACTTGTTTCGTTTGCGCCTGTTTTATATAAAAATCCTCTTTTTTTCCATTCTTGATCCCACGAAATATCGCCGGTTGTATAATAATCAATATCATTTACCGCAAATGTAAGGTTGGGTAAAACGCCAGGTTTGTTCGTGGATTTACTGTTTTGATCAATTCCGCAATAGCCACAGATATTGCGCACCCAGGCGGAGAACTCATAATTTGTGTTGGGACATAAATCAGAAATAGTTTGCCGGAAAGCTTCCCCGGTTGGAAAAGCCGCATTTACAACCAACATGTACCCACCATTTGCATTTTTGGCTGTCGGCGGGTTGCCGACGCTTGGATTAGCGGCGCCTGTATGATCACCGATGATATCCCATACTCCAAAAACCCGGTCCGGATTTCCGGTTGCTGCGCCGGTGTTAATTGTTTTTTGAGTTGGGCTCGTGTTATTTGCAATGGCATAATTTCCATCTCCGGGATCATTTGCATTCAGAAGCACTTTATTATATCCCGGAACTATGGCTGGAAGTGTTCTGTTCTGCACATTTCCGCTGCCAAACGAACTATCCGCCGTAAAACTGGCGCTTGAAAAATTAGCACACAAGCCAGAATTTTGAATGACTTTAATACCAGGATAAATAAAATGATAACTTCTATTTGTTCCGGACGTATCAAAATAATAATTGCCGCTGAGATTAACCGTGTCTCCATAATTCGCGGTAATTTTAAGTTGATAAGCAACCATAAATAAACTTCCGCCATAAAATTTTGGCAAAGTTGTGCCTGGCGTAATTGATCCTCCCCCGGAAGTTGACGTTAAATTGCCTCCGCTTCTTGCATTGCCTCCCCCCGACGGAAAATTAACACGAATTCTTGAAAAGCCTCCCGAGATGTCATATACTCCCTTGTCATCATTTGATGCATCTGTATAAGGACCATCAAATAACAAACCTTCATTTGTTACTATCTTCAAAGAACCATTTATAAACTGCGTACCCTGCCGGATTGTGTCTATATAATATATATTTTTGGTTGTCTTCTTTTGGATATACATCAACGCATGCACTTCAATGATGTCGCCGTTTTCCAAAGTGCCACCACCATTATTCCTGCTTACGTTTTCGTAACTATAGCTTAAGGTAACAGCAGGTTGAGCATAAGAATAATTGGGAAGCAATATTCCGGTAAAGAATAGAATGACGCACGTGAATATAATGGCTGTTTTGTTTGAAAGCGCAACCAGGTTTCGAGATCCTGTTTCCATTTTTTTTATTAAAGAGGTATCGAGATTTCTCATACAGAATAATTTTCGGATGGCCACAACTTCCAACGTTAAATAGAATAACGATTCAAATCTTGTTTTATTATAATGATAAGAATGCTATAATTTTTCTGTGGACGTCAAACCTTCATTTTTGATTTATTTTCAAAGTTTTCAATCCTTATGGAGATGTGAGCTGAAAACCAATTTATTGCAGAGAAACTCGGCCATCTAACAAAAACCACATCTTCGACAAACAAACAAAAACCGCAATCTTTCTATTGTGCATTTTTATAAAAATTTCTTTTTGGACCACTGCGCTTTTATAAGGCTGAAAGAGCAATTTTTATGAATGAGTATTTTTGTAGATGCTTCACCACAGAGACTTTGTGGAAAGAATAAAATTCTACAAAACAGCTATATGAAAGCGGTACTATGCGCATTTTTTGACTGGCATATTTTTTAGTGTAAATACTTGAATCACAATATTGTGAGGTTACTCAAAAAAAAAGATCATGCCTACAAAAAAAGATCATGGCCGCGACAGTAAAAATGAAGACAAGAAGAAATCTTCTTCAAGCCGCGATAGCCAAAAGAAGAATGACAGCAGTTCACGTTAACAGTGAAAAACAAAGCTAAAAAAGGCGCCTTCGAAAGACGCCTTTTTTATTTTAGTGAGTTGTTGGTTATGACTTGTGAAAACAACGAAACAGGTGTTACCATTTATTTTGCTTCTGCTTCAGCTCAAAATCATTCGGGCAATTGTCCCACCATATTTTTTGGATTGACCCATTCATCAAAGTCTTCGGGAGTAACGTATCCCAGTTTCACAGCCATTTCTTTTAAAGTAGTATGTTCTTTATGCGCCTTCTGGGCAATTTCAGCAGCTTTATAATAACCGATTTTTGGGTTTAAAGCGGTGACCAGCATCAAAGAATTGTCAACATGTTTTTTAATGTTTGCTTCGATCGGCTCAATTCCTTTCGCACAATTTTCATTGAAACTGTTGCTTCCATCGCCCAATAATCTTGCGCTGTGCAGAAAATTATAAATGATCATTGGTTTGAAAACGTTCAGTTCAAATTGCCCATTCGCACCGCCAACACTGATGGCTACATCATTTCCCATCACCTGCGCTGAAATCATCGTGAGTGCTTCACATTGTGTTGGATTTACTTTTCCTGGCATGATGGAAGATCCGGGTTCATTTTCCGGGATGCTGATTTCGCCGATTCCACTTCGTGGGCCTGAAGATAACATACGAATATCGTTGGCAATTTTCATCAGGCTTACGGCGACAGTTTTTAATGCTCCATGAGTTTCAACGATCGCATCATGAGAAGCAAGAGATTCAAATTTATTTTTTGCTGTAATAAATGGAAGGCCGGTTAATTCTGCAATCGTTTCTGCAACATTTACTGCATAATTGGGAGGCGTATTAATTCCGGTTCCGACAGCAGTGCCGCCAAGAGCGAGTTCGCTTAAATGTGGTAATGTATTTTTGATCGCTTTGATTCCATGATCCAGTTGTGATGCATATCCTGAGAATTCCTGTCCTAAGGTTAATGGCGTGGCATCCATAAAATGCGTTCTTCCGATCTTTACAATATGCATGAAATCTTTTGACTTTTGATCAAAAGTTTTTTTCAGATTTTCCAAAGCGGGTAAGGTCAGATCATGTAAGATCTTATAAGCTGCAATGTGCATTGCTGTTGGAAAAGTATCGTTGCTCGATTGCGATTTATTTACATCATCGTTCGGATGCAAAGCTTTTTGTTTGTCAGAAAGTTCACCGCCATTCAACACATGCCCGCGATACGCGATCACTTCATTTACATTCATGTTGCTTTGCGTGCCGCTCCCGGTTTGCCAAACTACCAAAGGAAATTCTTTATCTAATTTTCCGGCAAGAATTTCATCACAGACTTTGGTAATTAAATCCAGTTTTTCTTTTGATAAAACGCCTGCATCGAAATTGGTAATTGCTGCTGCTTTTTTTAAATAAGCAAATGCCTGGATAATCTCTTTTGGCATTTTATTAATGTCCTGCGCAATTTTAAAATTCTCAATGCTGCGTTCTGTTTGTGCGCCGTAATACGCGCTGGCAGGCACTTTCACTTCACCCATCGTGTCTTTTTCTATTCTGTAATCCATAATATTTTCTATTAAAACTTTTAAAGAATAGTGCAAATTTAAACGAATAGGAGTCAGGAAAAAATACAAATGATTTTTCCTGACAACGATTAATGGTAAAGCAACAAATAACGACGAATGTTATTTCTGATTTGAAAAAAAGCAGAGAGAAGTGTAATTTTTTTCAGTAAGCGGTTTGGAGCTTTATTTAAAAGCCGGTTTTCTTTTTTCTAAAAAAGCTGCGGTTCCTTCTTTCTTATCTTCAGATGCAAAAACACTTCCGAATAAATTGGCTTCTTCATCAAAACCATTTTTTTCTTTATCATAAAATGCATTTACCGCAGCAATTACTTTAGAAATTGCAACAGGAGATTTAGTCAGAATGATATTTAAAATATCTTTTGTTTTGGGTAAAAGATTTTCCGGTGATTCAACATAATTTACGAGGCCCAAAGTTTTCGCTTCATCAGCGCTGATCATATTTCCGGTCATCATCATTTCCATTGCTTTCCCTTTTCCAACAATCATGGTTAAACGCTGCGTGCCTCCATAACCGGGAATCAATCCGAGGTTCACTTCCGGCTGGCCAAATTTTGCATTGCTACTTGCGAGTCTGAAATGACAAGCCATTGCCAGTTCACAACCGCCACCGAGCGCAAATCCGTTCACAGCTGCTATTACAGGCTTTGGACAATTTTCTATTTTGGAAAAAATATCCTGGCCTTTTTTAGAAAGTAAAGCTCCTTCATCATCTTTCACCGCAACAAATTCTGCGATATCCGCTCCGGCAACAAATGCTTTTTCTCCGGTGCCTGTTATGATGACAGCTTTGACTTCAATATCATTATAAGCTTTGTCCATCGCGCTGCTTAGTTCATTCAATACCGTTTGGTTCAAAGCGTTTAATTTATCCGGACGATTGATGGTGATGGTGAATATATGGTTGTCGGCAGAAGTTAGTATAGTAGAATACATTTTTAAAATTTTTGAAAAATGATTGTTTATTTTTTTGAATTTTTATTTAAATGGATTAATTCATCTAGTCGGGCGATATCCCACAGATCTTTTTCTCTCCTGGAAAGTAATTTGATATTTTTTAAAAAATTGTAAGAGACCATTTTCAAAAGCAATCCATTTTCAAGTTGGTGAATTTCTGCTGTCGTTTCGGCTTTATCAAAATCAAGATTTTTGGGAACAACAGTAAGTATGTCGATAACATAAGGTCTGGTTCCCAAAGTGCACATAAAGTAAGTTGTAAAATCTTCATCACTTATTCTCCTGATTTCGTCATCAGGATAACCCATACATTTTAATGAGTTCAGGAAAGAAATTTTATTTTCATTTGTCGGAGCTATCCAAATATCCATATCTTCTGTAAATCTGTGAAAGCCATAATAATTAACAGCGTAGCCTCCGATGCATAAATACCTTAGATTATGTTCCTGTGCACATTTCAAAAAGAGTAAAAATTCTTTATTGTCAATCTCCATAAATAAAATGTTTACGGATAGTTATTTTCTTGACTGGCTCTTCTTTGTATTCTATATTTTTCTTTTGTATTCTTGTCAATGCTTTTAGTCTTTCCGAGGGAGTTAGATGAAAAAAATATTCAAGAAAAAACATTTCCTGTTCCTCAAACGATTTAAAAATATGCATCTCTTTTTTCATTGAAACAATGTTTAAAAATTCCTGTTTTCCTTCACCCAATTTCTTATATAATCTGCAATTTCAATTGTTGATGTGCCCGGAGAGAATAATTTTCCAACACCCATTTCATTTAATTTTTTCATGTCATCAGAAGGAATAATTCCTCCGCCAGTTACCAACACATCATCCATTCCCTTTTCTTTCATCAATGATAGTATTTTTGGAAAAATGGTGTTGTGTGCTCCGGTCAAAATACTTACACCAATCGCATCCACATCTTCCTGTAATGCGGCATTCACGACCATTTCAGGTGTTTGGCGCAATCCGGTATAGATCACTTCCATTCCCGCATCACGGAGCGAGGTCGCAATTACTTTTGCTCCACGATCATGTCCATCGAGACCAACTTTTGCCACCAAAACACGAATCGATCTTTGCTTTGCTGCCACATTTTTTTCCTCGATATTTTTTGAATCAGTCAATGAATGAGATTTTTTAAAAATGAAAAATTTATTTCATTAAAGATAAAGTATGTTCGATTCTTTTGATCGTTTCTTCCTTTCCTAAAATGAATGAGATTTCAAAAACTCCAGGGCCAAATTTTCCACCAACCAGCATGATGCGATAAATGAACATCAGATCGCCGGGTTTCAATTTGTTTGCTGCTGCCAGTTCTTTAAATGCATGTTCAATCTCTGTCGCATTCCACAAATTCATTAATGAATAAGTGCGGATCAATTCTACAAAAAACTGGTTCTTATTTTCATCCCATTTTGGAAGAAGAAGCGCCGTGTCAATTTCAGTTGGAGCCATAAAAAAGAAACTTCCCTGTTGCCAGAAATCGGTAAGCAGTGTGCATCTTTCTTTGATCAGTTCAATAATTTTTTCAAGTTTATTTTCGTCACAAACATCAACGCGATGTTCTTCAAATACTTTTTTTACATCTGGTTTTAATCTTTCAACAGATGATCTTTTTATCCATTCATGATTGAACCATTTTGCTTTTTCAAAGTCAAATTTTGCTCCGTGTGAATGAACTCT
>Ga0134125_10005773_pt1 | contig 14039 bp, 13 predicted proteins | sample KB31751_FD_96464 | JGI IMG/M metagenome (GOLD analysis project Ga0134125, IMG submission 96464) | Terrestrial soil microbial communities with excess Nitrogen fertilizer from Kellogg Biological Station, Michigan, USA - KB3-175-1 | ecosystem: Environmental > Terrestrial > Soil > Unclassified ... | reverse complement strand
CTGTTGTATTTCGCGTTCAACTGCGGCCTGGTCGCGATCGCCGTGGCGCTGGAATCGAGGCAGTCGCTGTTGTACGTGTGGCGGAAGCACTTCCTCTGGCTCGGCATCGGCTACTTCGCGTCCGCCTCCGTCGCGTTCTGTCTCGTGCTGCTGATCCAGCAGTCGAGCCTCGTCGCCGCGGTCATGGTGCTGCCGCTGCTCGTGATCTTCCACCTCACGCTGCGCGCGACGTTCGGCCGCGTCGACGACGCCCGGCGGCATTTCCACGCGATGGACCGGCTGTATCTGTCCACGATCGAAACGCTGGCCATGGCGATCGACGCCAAGGACGACGTGACGCACAGCCACGTGCGGCGCGTGCAGACGCTCGCGCTGGCGGTCGCGCGCGCGCTCGGCATCACCGACAAGTCGCAACTGAAGGCGATCGAGGCGGCCGCGCTGCTGCACGACACCGGCAAGCTCGCCGTGCCGGAACACATCCTCAACAAGCCCGGCGGGCTGACCGAGGCCGAGTTCGAGAAGATGAAGCTGCACGTGGACATCGGCGCCGACATCCTGTCGCTCGTCGATTTCCCGTTTCCGGTCGTGCCGATCGTCCGCTGTCATCACGAGAACTGGGACGGCAGCGGCTATCCGAACGGCGTCAAGGGCGAGGACATCCCGATCGGCGCGCGCATTCTCTCGGTCGTCGACTGCTTCGATGCGCTGACCTCGGATCGCCCGTATCGCAAGCGGCTCACCGACGAGGCCGCTTTCCAGATTCTCGGCGAGCGCAGCGGCCGCATGTACGACCCGAACATCGTCGACACATTCATGCGGATCCACCGCGACATCGTCCTGCCGGACGACGACCCGCCGGCGCATCGTGACGTCATGCAGCGCATCTCGCGCGCCCGGCAGACGGCGCCTGCGGCCGTCGCCGCGCCCGTCATGACGGGCATCGCGGCGTTCGCGCAGCCGGAGATGTTCGCGTTCGTCAGCCTGGCGCGGCTGGTGTCGGGCGACGCGTCGCGGGCGGACGTCCTCGCGCTCGCCTCGAATCTGATGACGCAGATCGTTCCGGGGGCCAGCGGCGCATGGCTGCTTCCGGATCCGGCGCGCGATCGTCTGGTGGCGGCCGACGTCTTCGGCCCCGCGGCGGGCGCGCTCTACGGGATGACGGTCGGGATCGGCGACCGGCTGTCCGGGTGGGTCGCCGCGTCGCGGCAGGTGATCGTGAACTCGCCGGCGGCGCTGGATCTGGGCGAGCGCGCGAGCCTCACGCAGCCCGCGCTCACGCGCTGCCTCAGCGTGCCGCTGACGTCGGGCAACGCGCTGGTCGCCGTCCTGACGCTGTATTCGTCCGACGATCACCTCTTCGACGATCAGCGCGCGCGGCTGCTGCAGATCGTCGCGCCGCACGTCGTTTCGGCGCTCACGGCCGTGGCGCAGGAGCCGTCAGCCAGGAAAGAGAGCCTCGCGGTCGAAGGCCTGCGTCCCGGCGTCGGTGCAGACCGCATACTCGGCCGGACGCACTGAGACGCCGGCACACTCCCCGCGCTCACGTCATTTCATCGGCCGTCGCCCAGATGTTTGGCGATGATCATCCGCTGCGCCTCTGACGTGCCCTGGTAGATTTCCGCGGCGCGCGCGTCGCGGAACAGGCGTTCGGCCAGCGATCCCCGGCGATAACCGGCGGACGCAAGCACCTGCATCGCTTTGTCCGCCGCCTTGTGCGCGGCTTCCGATGCGGCGAGCTTCGCCATCGACGACTCAATCAGCCCGTCGTCGCTCTGATCCTTCATCGTCGCGGCTTTCCACATCAGCATCCGGGCGGCGTCGAGCTCGGTCGCGACGTCGGCGATCATGAACTGCACCGCCTCGAACGCCGCGATGGGACGGCCGAACTGCTGCCGGGACTTCGCATGCGCGATCGCGTGCTCGAGCGCGGCCCGGCCGATGCCGAGCGCCTGCGCGGCGATGGCGACACGGCCGCCCTGCAGCGCCCACATCGCGAGCGCGAATCCCTGATTCACCTGTCCGAGGACGTGATCGTCGCCGACGGCGATGTCGAGATCGAGGTCCATGCATCCAAGCCCGCGGACGCCGAGCGAGTCGTCACGTGACGTGCGCGTGATGCCCGGCGTGTCGAGCGGCACGAGGAAGGCCGTGATCCCTTCGCGACGCGCGCCCGGTTGCGTCGACGCGAACACGACGGCGACGCCGGCGGCTTCCGCGTTCGCGACCCAGACCTTGCGTCCTTTGATCCGGTAGCCGCTTCCCTCGCGGACGGCCGTGGTCTGCTGGTTCGCCGCGTCCGTGCCCGCGCCCGCCTCCGAGAGCGCAAACGCGCCGATCGTCTGTCCGCCGGCGAGCGTCTTCAGCCAGCCGGCGTGCAACGCGTTGCGGGCGCCGTGTTCGATCAGCTCGGAGACCAGCGAGTTCGTGACGACGAGTGAAACCGCCACCGTGGCGCTCGCGTGCGCAATCGTCTCGATCGCCAGCGTGTAGCTCAGGTAGTCGCGGCCGGCGCCGCCATGTTCACGCGCGACGGTCACCCCGTACAGCCCGAGCTTCGCGGCGGCGGACATGACGACCGCCGGGAACTCCCCGTTCCTGTCGATGGTTTCGGCCCAGGGCTCGACCGTCTCGCGGGCAAATTGCTCGATGGAGTGCTTGAAGGACTGCTGCTCAGGCGTGAGGCCAAAGTCCATGATCAGATTGTCCGTCTAAAGGCGGACACGGCGAAAGGATACCCGGCGAGAGCTACGAAAGGGTTTTCGCGAGCCTCTCAAAAATCGGACGAAGACGCTGCACGGCCATCGACAGGTCCTCGGGAAGCACCCGTGTGTTGCCGATGACGCCCATGAAGTTGGTGTCGCCGTTCCAGCGCGGCACCATGTGGATGTGGAGGTGATCGAGGACGCCCGCGCCGGCCGGACGTCCGAGGTTGATGCCGACGTTGATGCCGTGCGGGTGATACGCCTCGTGGATCGCCAGCTCGGAGAGGCGCGACAGCGCCATCAGTTCGGCGCGCTCGTCGGCGCTCGTCGACGCGAGATCGGGCAGGTGGCGCTTGGGCACCACCATGAGATGCCCGTTGTTATAGGGATAGAGATTGAGGATGACGAAGCAGGTCGTGCCCGTGTAGACGACGAGGCTGTCGTCGAGCCCGTTGTTCTCGCAGAAGATGCAGCCTTCGGATTCGCCCTTCGCGGTGCGCGTCACGTAGGCCAGTCTCCACGGCGACCAGAGCCGTTCCACTACACCGCGATGGTGTCGGGCGGCGCCGATCCGCTCGCGGGCGGCACCGGCTCCTTGTTGATCAGTTCCTTCAGTTCCTTGCCGGGCTTGAAGTACGGGACCTTCTTCGGCGGCACGTCCACCTTGTCGCCGGTCTTGGGGTTGCGGCCCTTGCGCGGCTCGCGCTTCCGGAGACGGAAGCTGCCGAAGCCGCGCAGCTCGATCTTCTCGCCGCGATGCAGCGCGTCGATGATGCTCTTGAACACCGTGTCGACGATGACCTCGGAGTGCTTCTTCGTGAGGTCTGAAACCCTCGAAACTTCCTCGACGAGCTCCGCCTTCGTCATGCTGCCGCTGTTCATATATGAGCCCTCAGCCTTAGCGTTTGCGGAAGTGGTCTCCCAGCGTCGCGGTGCCGTCCCCGGCCCCTTCCCGATATTCTTCCCAGTCCGCACGGAATTCGTCCGACTTCAGCGCGCGGATCGACAGGCCGATCTTCCGCTCCGACGGCGCGAGCTTGATGATCTTCATCGGGTACGTCTCGCCGACCGTCAGCTCCACCTTGTCTTTGTTCGAATCGTCGAACTCCGACACGTGAATGAGGCCCTCGATGCCTTCGTCGAGCTCGACGAACGCGCCGAAGTTCGTCATGCGCACGACCTTGCCTTCGATCGTGTCGCCGACGTGGTGGCGCGAGAAGAAGTCGTCCCAGATGTCGGTGGCGAGCTGCTTGAGGCCGAGCGACAGCCGCTGGTTCTCGGCGTCGATGTTCAGCACCATCGCCTCGACGACGTCGCCCTTCTTCAGCACTTCAGACGGGTGCTTGATGCGCTTGCTCCACGACATGTCGGAGATGTGAATGAGGCCGTCGATCTCCTCTTCCACTTCGACGAACGCGCCGAACTCCGTCAGGTTGCGCACCTTGCCCTGGATCTTGGAACCGACCGGGTACTTGTCGGCCAGGTCGTGCCACGGGTTGCTCTCGACCTGCTTGAGGCCGAGCGAGATGCGGCGGGCCGTCGGGTCGACGCCGAGCACGAGCGCGTCGACGGTGTCGCCGACGTTCAGCAGCTTGCTCGGATGCTTGACGCGCTTGCTCCACGACATCTCGCTGACGTGGATGAGGCCTTCGACACCGGCCTCGAGCTCGATGAACGCGCCGTAGTCGGTGAGGCTCACGACCTTGCCGCCGACGCGCGCGCCGACCGGATAGCGCTCCATCACGTTCGCCCACGGATCCGTGATCAGCTGCTTGTGGCCGAGCGAGACGCGCTCGGTCGCCGGATCGTATTTGAGGACGACGACGTCGATCTCGTCGTTGACCTTGAACAGCTCCGACGGATGGCCGACGCGGCCCCACGACATGTCCGTGATGTGGAGCAGGCCGTCGATGCCGCCCAGATCGATGAACGCGCCGTAGTCGGTGATGTTCTTGACGACGCCCTTGAGGACCTTGCCTTCGGCCAGCGTCTCGAGCGTGTGCTTCTTTTTCTCGGCGTTCTCCTCTTCGAGGAGCGCCTTGCGCGACAGGACGATGTTGCCGCGCTTCTTGTTGACCTTGATCACGCGCATGCGCAGCTCCTGGCCGCGCAGTGCGTCGAGATTCCTCACCGGACGGACGTCGATCTGGCTGCCGGGCAAAAACGCGCGGACGCCGATGTCCACGGCCAGTCCGCCCTTGATGCGCTCGATGACGCGTCCGATAACGACCTTCTTCTCGGCGTAGGCCTTCTCGACTTCGTCCCAGATCTTCATCTTCTCGGCTTTTTCGCGCGAGAGGACGACGTAGCCTTCACGATCCTCGGTGCGTTCGAGCAGGACGTCGACGATGTCGCCGGCCTGCACGGTGATTTCGCCGTTTTCGTCGACGAACTCATCCACGCCGATGATGCCTTCGGATTTGTAACCGACGTCGACGATGACTTCGGAGGGGGTGACCTTGAGGACCGTTCCTTTCACGACTTCGCCTTCCGCGATGTTGCGGAAGCTGTTGTCGTAAATATCGAGCAGCTTTGCAAATTCGGTGGGATCCATCTGCTGCTCGTCTTCGCGCTGGAGGGCCTTCACGCCCACCCCTTTCGCGGAGCCGGAAAGATTCTCGTTTTCAGCGTTCGCCATGCCTTACAGTTCCTCCTCAGTCGATCGGTGTTCGCGCGGTGCGGTCGCGCTTTACTGGCGCGCTCATTGCAGCGGCGATAAGCCTCAGAGAGTACGACACTTAACGTAAGCAAGTCAAGGATTTGAAAGGATTTCCATGGCGAGCAAACGCGCAAAGAAGAGCCCCAGGAAGGCCGCAAGACGCCCAAAGAAGGCCAAACGACGGGCACGAGCGGGGAAAACTTCGCGTAAACCCGCCCGCAAACAGGCGAAAAAGGCGCGCAAGGCCTCGGCGAAACGGCCACCCGTCGCCACGCTGCGGACGCCGCCTTCCTCGCTCGACATGGATCGCGGGGCGTCCGCCGCCCGCTCGGGCCGGCGCGCGCTCAAGGAGAGCACGCGGCAGCACAACAAGATGGCCGCGCTGACCGGCGGCGACGTCGACGCGGACGTGGAAAGCGCGTACTTCACGGGCGACGGCGCGCCCGGCGGCGACAACCCCACGCCGGATCAGTCGGACGTCGACGAGATCGGCCACGCGATCGGCGTCGAATACAACGACAACCAGGAGCTGCGCGGCGGCGACGAGGTCGCCGACCGCGACAAGCATCGGTGGGATAACGAATAGCTAGGTCCGCGCGGCGACGATCGCAAGCACCCGTACGACGACGTCTTCCACCGTGGCGCCCGTCGTGTCGATCACCACGGCGTCAGGCGCGGCGTAAAGGGGGGACGCCGCGCGCGTGCGGTCGCTCTGATCGCGCGCGGTGAGCGCGCTCGCGACCTCAGCCACCGCCGCCGGACCGCCGGTGTGCGCGGGATCCTGCGCGCGCCGGCGCGCGCGTTCGTCGGGCGACGCGTCCAGGTAAATCTTCACGTCGGCATCGGGAAAGACGACGGTGCCGATGTCACGCCCTTCCATCACGATGCCGCCGTGCTTTCCCGCGGCGCGCTGCTGCTCGACGAGCACCGCGCGCACACGCGGGAGCCGCGCGACCGACGCCGCGGCCCGGTCGATCTCCGGCGTGCGGATGGCGCGCGTCACGTCCGCGCCGGCAATCGTCACGATCTCGGCCGCCACCGACGGCGGATATTGCAGCGCCAGCGCCGACACGCGCGCCTCGTCGTCCAGCGGCACGCCCTCCTGCGCCGCCTTCCAGCCGACCGCCCGGTACATCGCGCCGCTGTCCACGTGACGATAGCCGAGCCTGGCCGCAATCGCCCGCGCGACGGTGCCCTTGCCGGCGCCGGAAGGCCCGTCGATGGCGATGATTAAGGGACGCATGATGGGCTGAACGGGCGGGCGTGGCTGGATGGGCAGAATGAAAGCGTCCTGCCTTTCCTGCCCTTCCTGCCCATCCCGCCACAGACTAACATGCAGTGGTGGAGCGTCTTCAGAAGATCCTGTCGCAGGCCGGCATCGCGTCGCGCCGGGCGAGCGAAAAACTCATGCTCGAAGGCCGCGTCACCGTCAACGGCGCGACGATCACGGAGCTCGGCACGAAAGCGGACCCGTCGCACGACGACATCCGCGTCGACGGCGCGCGCATCAGGACGCCCGAACATCATCGCTACATCCTGCTGAACAAGCCGCGGGGGTACGTGACGACGCGCTCGGATCCGCACAAGCGCAGGACCGTGCTCGATCTCCTGCACGGCGTGCGCGAATACATCTATCCCGTCGGCCGCCTCGACTACGACTCCGAAGGCCTGCTGATTCTGACCAACGACGGCGATCTCGCCGCGCGGCTGACGCATCCGCGTCACGGCGTCGCTCGCGTGTACGAGGCGCGCGTGCTCGGCGATCCCGACGCGCACGACATCAGCCGCCTCTCGAAGGGCGTCTCGATCGAGGGCCGGCGCACCGAACCCGCCGAAGTCGTGGCGCTCGGCCCGGGACGTCTGCGCATCACGGTTCGAGAGGGACGCAATCGCCAGGTGCGGAAGATGTGCGACGCGATCGGCCACCCGGTCGACGAGCTGCGCCGCGTGGCCATCGGTCCGATCCGCGATGCGAAGCTGAAGTCGGGACAGTGGCGCGATCTCACGCCCGAGGAGATCCAGAGGCTGCAGAGAACAACGGAGACGAAAAACGATCAACGCAGAGATCGCAGGGATCACTGAGAAGAATTCGTTTGCCTCTCTGAGATCCCTGCGATCTCCGTGTTGATCCGTCTCCCGATCTCGTCGGCGACCAGGGCGTGCCCGGCGGCGTTGTAATGGCTCGCCGCGGTCGTGTCGTAGAGAAACAGCGACTTCGCATCCGTCCGCGCACGGAACGCCGCCAGCACGTCGATCAGCGGAATCCGCTCGGCGCGCGCGGCGTCTTCGAGAAACGGCGTCCACGGATCGACGCCGCCCAGCTCGTCGAGCGTCGGCAGATGCGCGAGGAACAGCCGGCTCCCCCGCTGCTCGTTCACGCGCTTGAGGTCGGCGAACATCGCCCGCAGCACGGCTTTCGTCCCGGCATCCTTGTCCGCGTCCGACGGCGCGTCTGGCCCGAACTTGTTCAGCACCCGCCGCGCGAACACGCCCGATCGCGTCTCGAGCAGCGCGCGCGGAATCGAATTCAACCACATGTGCGACATGAACCGTCGCGGCACGGGCACGTTGCCCGCCGCGAGCACGCCGTGTTCCAGCGTCAGCACCGGCTTGTCGATGCCGAGAAACGTCGTCGACTGCATCCGCTTGAAGTCGTTGTCGATGAAGGCGAAGACGTGCACCTGGTGCGCGAGCGTCCTGGCGTCGCGCAGGAACCGCAGATACGCCTGGTCGGCGCCGTAGCCGCCCTGCCCGAGGTTCACGGATTCGACCCGCGCGTCACGCGCGGCGAGCTGGTCGCACCACGTGTCGCCGTTGTTCACGCCGTCGCCGAACGTGAACGAGTCGCCCGAGCAGATGACGCGAATCGTCCCCGGCGCGACCGAGGAAGCGATGTCGTACGTCGCCCGGAATCGCTGTGAGTTCGTGCGGACGCCGACGCCCTTCTTCCAGAAGTCCGGAATCGAGACGTTGCGCTTCGCGATCCAGCCGAGGTCGGCGTCGTACTCGGAATACGGCGCGGACTCCCAGGCGAGCACGGTGATGTCGCGGAAGAAGAGAAAAAGGCTGACGCCGCCTTCGATGACGATGACAAGGCCGAGAAGGACGGCCAGGTTGACGGCCGCGATCTTCAGCGCTCGCTTCATTCGTCGGACGCGTCCCTAGTCTTCATCGAGCGGCAGCATCTCTTCAGGCAGCGTCTGCTCGACGAGGATCGGGGCGTCGATGCCGAGCGCTTCGGCCATGTCCTCGACCTTCGGCAGATCGCTCAGATCGTTCAACCCGAAGCGCATCAGGAATTCCTTCGTCGTCCCGTAGAGGAACGGACGGCCGACCACCTGCTTGCGGCCGACGATCTTGATCAGGTGCCGTTCGAGCAGCGTGTTGAGCACGCCCGACGCCGCGCTGACGCCGCGGACTTCGGCGATTTCGAGCGACGTGATCGGCTGCCGGTACGCGATGACCGCCAGCGTCTCGAGCCCCTGCTGCGTCAGCCGCTGCGTCGTCCGCTCGTGGAACAGGTGGCGGACCCACTCGTGCAGGTCCGGCCGCGTGACGATCTGAAAGCCGCCGGCGACTTCGACGAGCTGAATCCCGCCGGTCCGCTGCTCTGATTCCTTCCGCAGCTCGGCGAGCGCGGCCTGGACGTCTTCCTTCGGCTCGGTGCCGAGCACTTTGTACATCTGCTTCGGCGTCAGCGGCTCGGGCGAGGCGAATATCAACGCTTCGAGAATCGCCTTCAGTTCAGCGGACGGCAGCCTGTCCTGCCTTTCCTGCCCATCCCGCCCATCCTGCCCATCCTGCCCGTCCTGCCCGTCCTGCCCTGCCATCTCATCCACGATGTTCCTCCGGATCACCTATCGGGTGTGGTGCATCAGTCGGACGCGGCCGCTTGTACACGCGAATCGGTCCGAACGACCCTGACTGGAAGACGCGAACGAGCTTCAGTCGAATCATCTCGAGCAGCGCGAGGAACGTCACGATGAGGCCGCCGCGGTCGTTGACGTCGGCGAACAGATCCTCGAACCCCATCGCCTCGGTCTCCGACAGCGTCGCGAGCAGCTGCTCGATCCGGACTTCGACGGGAATCTGCTCCGGCGGCAGCAGCACCTTGGGCCGCAGCTTCGCGCGGTCGACGACGGCCTGGAAGGCCGTCAGCAGGCTGAAGAGATCGACTTCGAGCTCCGGCTCGTACTCGTCGCCCGCGATGTGCGCGACGACTTCGTCCGGGCGCTGCCACTGCGCCTGGCGCAGCTGCTCTTTCTCGTGCAGCAGGCCGGCGGCGGCCTTGAACTTCTGATGCTCGAGGAGGCGGCGCACGAGCGCGTCGCGCGGATCCTCTTCCTCGCCTTCGACGCCGGCGGCCGTCTCGGGCCGCGGCAGCAGCATCTTCGACTTGATGTGAATCAGCGTCGCCGCCATCACGAGGAACTCGCCGGCGACGTCGAGATTGAGCTCCTGCATCAGCTGGATGGCGTCCAGATACTGCTGCGTGATCAGCGCGATCGGGATGTCGTGGACGTCCACCTCGCTCTTCTTGATGAGGTGGAGCAGCAGATCGAGCGGCCCCTCGAAGTTCTCGAGCTTGACGGGGAACGCGTCGGCTGCGGACTCGAAGTCCGGATGCTGGTCGGTCATCGCTCGTACTTCAGCTTCACGGCGTCACGCACGCGCTCCATCGTTTCGATCGCGACGGCCCGCGCCTTCTTCGAGCCTTCGAACATCACGTCTTTCAGGTAGCCCGGTTTCGCGATCGCGGCGGCCCGGCGTTCACGAATCGGCTCGAGGTAGCTGTTGATCGCTTTCGCGAGCTTCGTCTTCACCTCGACGTCGCCGACCTTGCCCGCGCGGTAGCGTGCCTTCAGGTCGTCGACTTCCGCCGTATCCGGGTTGAAGGCGTCATGGTACGTGAAGACGGGGTTGCCTTCGACGGTTCCCGGAATGTCGGCCCGGACGCGCTTCGGGTCGGTGTACATCGCCCGGACGCGCTTCTGCACGTCTTCGGGCGTGTCGGACATCAGGATCGTGTTGCCGAGGCTCTTGCTCATCTTCTTGTCGCCGTCGAGGCCCGGCAGCCTCGAATGCTTCGTCAGCATCGGCTCCGGCTCCGCGAGCACCTCTCTGCCGCCGCACAGGATCCCGTTGAAGCGGCGGATCGCTTCGCGTCCGAGCTCGAGATGCGCGACCTGGTCGTGGCCGACCGGAACGAACTTCGCGTCGTACATCGCGACGTCGGCCGCCTGCAGCAGCGGATACCCGAGGAAGCCGACCGACGAGAGATCTTTGTCTTTCAGGTTCTCCTGCTGCTCTTTGTACGTCGGCACGCGTTCGAGCCACGGCACCGGCACGACCATCGACAGCAGCAGATAGAGCTCCGCGTGTTCCGGCACGAGCGACTGCACGAAGAACGTGCTTTTCTCCGGGTCGAGCCCGGCCCCGATCCAGTCCGCGACGTTGTCGTACGCGTTCGCCACCAGCTTCGACGTGTCGGCGTACTCGCTCGTCAGCGCGTGCCAGTCGGCGACGAAGTAGAAGCAGTCGTACGTCTCCTGCAGCAGCACCCAGTTGTTGAGCGCGCCGACGAGATGGCCGATGTGGAGCTGGCCGGTCGGCCGCATGCCGGAGACGACGCGGTATTTCGCCGTTACTGTAGCCACGAGAGAAGGAGCGACGAAGGGCGGCCGATCAGATAGTCGAGGCCGCGCGTGAGCATCAAAGCGTACAGCAGGATGAAGCCGTACGGGCGGATGAGCGAGTCGAAACGATACGCGAGCGGACGCGGCAGCAGCCCGCCGATCACGTTGCCGCCGTCGAGCGGCGGAATCGGAATCATGTTGAACACCGCCAGCAGCACGTTGATGTAGAGCGCCCGGCTCAGCATCGAGGCGATCGGCACCGTGACGTTGGCTTCCCCGCTGATGACCGGCGAGACGGGAATGAGCTTCAGCGCGATCGCGGCGACGACGGCGATTGCGAGATTGCTGGCCGGTCCCGCCGCGGCGACGAGCACGTAATCGCGCCGATGATGCCGCAGCTTCGTGACGTTCACGGGCACCGGCTTCGCCCATCCGATGAGCGGCACGCCGGCGACGATGGCGAGCAGCGGAAACAGAATCGTGCCGATGGGATCGACGTGGACGATGGGGTTGAGCGAGACGCGGCCGAGCACCCGCGCCGTGGGATCGCCGAGCGTGTCGGCCGTCCAGGCGTGCGCCGCTTCGTGCACCGTCAGCGAAAACAACAGGACGACAAAAAGGATGAAAACCTGCGCGAAATCGATGCTCGACAGGGCGTTCAAGAGAGGTACGTAAGGTTAAGGCCGCCCTGCGAAAAACGCAAGAACGGCATCGGCCACTTTCGCGCCGACAACCGCGCTCAATTCCTCTCTGGTGGCGCGTCGAACGCCGGCCAGACTCCCGAACGTCGTCAGCAGCGTCTTCCGCCGGCGCGGCCCGATGCCGGGCACGTGATCGAGCTCGGAGCGGAGGTCGCGATTGGTCCTCCGCAGCCGATGGAACGTCACCGCGAAGCGGTGCGCCTCGTCGCGGATCTGCTGAATCAGCAGCAGCGCCGGATCGTTCGGCGCAAGCGCGATGGGATCGACGTGCTCGCGCGTGTACAGCAGCTCTTCCTTCTTCGCGATGCCCACCGCGACGAGATTCGCCAGCCCGAGTTCTTCGAGCGCCTGGTACGTGGCCTCCAGCTGTCCCTTGCCGCCGTCGATCACCATCAAATCGGGAAACGGCCCGCCCTGCTCCAGCAGCTTCCGGTACCGCCGCTGCACCACCTCGTGCATGGCCGCGAAGTCATTCTGCTGCGCACCCTTGATCTTGAACTTCCGGTACTCGCTGCGCCGCATCCTGCCGTCTTCGCAGACGACCATCGACGCGACCGTCTCCGCTCCCTGGATCGTCGAGATGTCGAAGCACTCGATGCGCCGCGGCAGCGTCGCCAGCTTCAGGACGGCCTGCAGCGTCTCGAGCGCGCTGTAGTGCGACAACGCGGTCTGATTGAAGCGTGTTTCGTACGCGAGCGACGCGTTGCGCGACGCGAGGTCCACCATGCTCCGCTTGTCGCCGCGCTGCGGCACGACGATCCGGACCTTGCGGCCCGAGCGCGCCGACAGCCAGCTTTCGAGCGCTTCATGCTCCTCGGGCTCCGACGGCACGTGAATCTCCGGCGGCGCGATTCTCACGTCGTAGAACTGCTGCAGCGCCGCCTCGAGCACCTCCGCGTCCGAGGTGCCTTCCATCGCGGCTTCGTCCGCCAGCTGGCTCCCCAGCTCGACGCGTTCGACGACGCGGCCGTTGCGGACCTGAAAGGCCTGCACCACGACGCCGGCGGGGCCGCGTTTGAGGCCGAAGACGTCGCGATGGCCGAACTCGGTCGTCGCCATCTTCTGCTGGCGGTCCTGCAGCGTCTGCACGGTTTTGATGGCGTCGCGCAGCTGCGCGGCCTCTTCGAACCGCTCGCCGTCCGCCGCGTCCGACATCCGCGTCTTCAGGTTCTTGATCAGCTCCTCGTTGCGGCCTTCGAGGAACAGACCCGTCAGGCCGACGGCGCGCCCGTATTCCTCCGCCGAACAGATCGTGTCGACGCACGGCGCGATGCATCGCTTGATGTCGTACTCCAGGCAGGGGCGATCGCGTTTGCCGGTGATCACCTCGTTGCACGACCGGATCCCGAACAGCCGGTGCGTCAGCGACATCGTCTTGCGCGCGAACTGCGCGGGCATGAACGGCCCGGCGTACGTGCCGCCGTCGCGCTCCACACGCCTGGCGACCAGCACGCGCGGAAACGGCTCGTTGGTCGTCAGCTGCAGGTAGGGATACGTCTTGTCGTCGCGCAGCAGGATGTTGTATTTCGGCGTGCGCTGCTTGATCAGGTTGTTCTCGAGCGCCAGCGCCTCGACGACCGAGTCGGTGACGATGACCTCGAGCCGGGCGATTTCGTCGAGCAGGGCCGAGGTCTTCGGATCCGATCGATCGGCGCCCAGGTAGTTGCGCACGCGGTCGCGCAGCGCGCGGGCCTTGCCGACGTAGATGGTGTCGCCGGAGGCGTTCGAATAGATGTACACACCAGGCTGCTCGGGGAGACGCGCGATCTGCTCCTTGAGATCCTGGATGGCCATACGCTACTCTACTGCGACCGCATGACCTTCACCGGCGCCATTGGCGCAGCGTGCATGTACCCGCTGCGGATGATCATCCGCGCATGCGTCGCGCTCAGAATTCACCCGAACACGCTGACGCTGATCGGCTACTTGATCAACGTCGCCGCGGCGTTCGCGCTCGGATACGGACACTTCGTCTGGGCCGGCGGGATCATCGTCGTCGCGAACATCTTCGACATGATCGACGGCAAGGTCGCCAACGAGCTGCAGCTGAAGTCGGAGTTCGGCGCTTTCTGGGACTCCACGCTCGACCGTCTTTCCGACCTCGCGCTGCTGACCGGCCTGATCTACATGTATTCGAAGCTCGGCAGCGGCGACTACGTGATGGTGGCGGCGCTCGCGCTGATCTTTTCCATTATGACAAGCTACGCACGGGCGCGCGCAGAATCGCTCATCCAGAAGTGCAAGGTGGGCTTCATGGAGCGGCCCGAGCGCATCGTGCTCTTGATACTGGGCGCGTTCACCAACCGCATGGCCGCCGTACTCTGGGTGATTCTCTCGCTGT
>Ga0134125_10005772_pt1 | contig 14042 bp, 11 predicted proteins | sample KB31751_FD_96464 | JGI IMG/M metagenome (GOLD analysis project Ga0134125, IMG submission 96464) | Terrestrial soil microbial communities with excess Nitrogen fertilizer from Kellogg Biological Station, Michigan, USA - KB3-175-1 | ecosystem: Environmental > Terrestrial > Soil > Unclassified ... | reverse complement strand
GTCGCCAACCGCAGCGGCAAGGAAGGGAACGACGAAAACGACGACATCATCGATCGCGTCGTCGGTCACGAGACCAAGAAGCCGGGGACCGAGGAGCACGCGGACATCGTGGTGCCGTCGTCGTCCGGCATTGCGCCCACGCCCTCGGAGGTGAACGGCAAGGGCTCGTCGTCGGACTCGTCCGAGAGCAAGAAGAAGGCCTCCAAGAAGTCGAAGGCCTCCGACAATCCGATGGACGGCCTCGAGCTCTGAGCAGCGCCCTACGAGCACTGATGATGTGAGGCGCGCGGCGGTTGCGATAGCGGTCGCCGCCTCCTGGGCGGCAGGACGCGCGGGCGGCGCGGCCGCCGCCCCTTGCACCGTCCTCAACTACACGTTCCAGCCTGACTGCTTTCGCGCCGCCAGCGACGGGAGCTGCACTTTCAATGCGGCGCACCCCGATTTCGGGCCGCAGATCGCCGTCTGGCTGGAGAGCGCCGACGGGGCCCAGTTCATCGACACGCTGATGGTCACCAACGCGGTGGCCATCCACGGCATCGGCAATCGCCCCGGCACCTGGGATCTGGTCTCCGGCCCCCGCTTCCCGTACGGCCGGCGGCCGATGGCGCTGCCGATCTGGGCGCACGCGCACGGCGAGCTCTACACCTTCGTGGCGATGAACGACGCGCTGAAGTTGATGGACGCCGGGCTGGAGGACGAGCTCGTCAACCACGAGAACTTCTCCTCGCCCGAGCCCTACTTCTGCCGGCCCATGACCTCGCTCGAGGTCGTCGACGCGATCACCTGCCCGAGCGGTCAGTTTCGCAGCGCGAAGGGGCTGCTCGACGCGACGCAGCCGGCCTCGTACTACCCGCCCCGCGCCGACGTGTTCAACTTCGGCGGCAGCCTCTGCCTGCCGCGCATCGGATATCCGCAGTCCTGCGACGCGGGAGACTCGGCCGAGTACGCGGCGATGAACGACGTCGACGTGGTGGCGGCCGCCACGCCCCCCTACGGCGCGCCCTTCACCGGCAGTTGGATCATCCCCGCCGATCTGGCGGCGGGCGACTATCGCCTGGCTGTCGAGGTGGGCAAGGAGTTCGACGCCAACGCGGCCTATCAGCACGCCAACGAGGTGAGCGCGCTCGACATGCAGTATTACGCCGCCTACGGCCAGCACGGAAACGTCGGGCAGCCGTCGGTCTTGTTCCAGGTGCCCATCACCCTGGGCCCCGGCGCCGGCGGCACCTCCGCTTCGACCAGCGACATCGCGGGTTACGGCGACTGGAGCGGCGTGTCGGGCGACGTCAACCCGCCGGACGCCACCATCAGCAGCGACCCGGGCAGCGGAGGGGGGCGGCTCCTGCTCATGAACGGCGCCGGCGGGCCGGCCCGCGTGGTGGTGACGCTGGGCAGCTGTCCCTCGGTCGATTGCACCGCCAGCCCGTCGCCGGTCCCGCTTCCGGTCTCGTTCACCGCCGCGGCGACCGCCAGCGGCACCAGCGCCACGCTCGCGGTGCTGCAATCGAGCGAGAACGGCCGTGAGGCGGTCGTCGGATACGATGTCCGCTACTCGGTGCTCCCGCCGAGCGGAACGATCGACGCCACGACGTTTCCGGACTGGACGCCTGCACCGCCGCTCCCGGTCGCCGCTCCTGGGACCTCGACCAGCGCCGAGATCGACGGGCTGACGCCCCTCACCACGTACGGCGTGGGGATCAGCGCGCGGGGCGTCTGCGGCAATTCACAGCCGACCTTCCAGACCTTCACCACGCCGCGCGTCCCGTACACCAAGCTTTCGGGGTGCTTCATCGCCACGGCGGCCTTCGGCTCCGAGCTGGCGCCCGAGGTCGCCACGCTGCGCCGGCTGCGCGACGCGGCCATCGCCCGCAGCACGCTGGCCAAGACCGCCGTCGACCTCTACTACCGCTCGTCTCCGCCCCTGGCCGCCGCCCTTGCCCGCTCGGAGGTCGCCCGCGCCACCGTTCGCGCCGCCCTCCGCTTCATTCCGCCGTCCCCCTGACCGCGCTCTGCTCGGCTTTCCGTCGAATCAGGAACCCTCAAAGGGTTCCTGACCTCCCGCGACGAGGGCGGCCGAGCAAAGCTCGCCCGCCCTCACGCGATCAGGTTCGTATACCCAGACCCGGGTCAACAGCGGGATCCGGGACCGGCTCTCGTCGCGACGGGGTGGGGCGGTGGGAGGGGCGGAGCCCCTCCCGGCAAGCGAGCGCTAAAACACAGTGAAGATGTCGGGGCGAGCGGCGTCTTTGCTGATGCCCTCGAGCAGCTCTTTCTGCATGACGTTGAGCTGGCGGACCAGCATGGAGATGCTGGCGACGCGCTGCTTGTAGCTCTCCTGGCGGACCTGATCGGGGGACCCGGTCATGACGGCGTCCATGAAGGGCGTCGGCTTGATGGGGATCACGTTGCTGAGATCGAGCTTCCCGCCGATGTTGCGGTCGACCCAGGGCGCGCCGGAGCCGGAGCGGATCTTGAAGCCAGTAATGTCCGAGCCGCAGTCCTTGCCGCTCTTGCCGCCCTTGCAGGTCGGGTCGCCCACCTCGACGAGGTTGGCCACGACGATCTTGCCCGAGCTGTTGTCGAACACGATGCCGTAGTTCTTGCCGGCGTTCCCGGCCGTCTTCTCGGCGTAAGCCTTGAGCGACTCGGCGTCGTTGTCGGTTCGGCGGACGTGGCGCTCGACCTCGTTATAGAGGGCGATCGTGTCGTAGTAGTAGTTGAACAGCTTGTCGACGTCGGCGTCGGGAAGGCGGAAGAAGTCGACGCGGAAGATCGTCGCCGTCGTCGGGCGCGGATCCAGCTTGATCGACTTGAGCTCGGTGATGAGCTGGGGATCGTAGGCCAGAGGATCCTTCTTGCTCGTCTGCATGCGCTGCTGGCTGCGCGCCACCGCCAGGGCGATCTCGCCCAGGCGCTTCTGCATGCCGTCGAGCTCGCTCTTCACCGCCTTGGCAGCGTGGTTGGCGGTGTTCATGTTCGAGCGGCCGACGCTCACCATGCCGCTCCAACCGCCGAGCAGGAACGCGCCCGCGCCGACGATCACCGAGGCGATGAGGACCGTCTTGCTCTTGCTCGAGCCGACGTTCTGCACCGGGACCCCATCGTCGATCGTCCGGAGGTCGAATCCTCCCTGCGGCGCGCGCATGTTGGCGTAAGGGTTCATCCCCGCGGGCGGAGCCGCCGGGGCGGCTGCGCGGTGCGGTGCGGAGCCGGGTCCGGGTCCCGGTCCGGCGGCGACGCGACCCGAGCCCTGGGGCGCGAAGGCTTGTCCTGGGGCTGCGGCGGGACGTCCCGGGCCCGGCGGCATTCCGCCGGGCATGGGAGCGCCGGCGGGGCCGCCGTCCGGTCGCTTCAGGCCGAGACGGGCCTTGAGGTCACTGATGTCCTTGGCCGGCGGGACGCCTGGCTTCCTATTCTGGTCCACTGAGCTCCTCCGGCGCGGTCAACATCACGCGCGCTTGTCTGTCGATCGGGCGGACAAAGCGAGCAGAAACAAAGGGGAGAGCGGACCATACTGACGGCCTTTCCACCTGTCAAGCGAACCGCGTCGAAACAGGCCGCCGCCCCCGCGATAGAGCTCAAGATTCTCTCACGGAGGCGGAAGCGAGCTGTTTGTGCGCGGTCGAGCTGGGCCGGGGCTTACACGAAGCTCAGGTAGGATTCGATCGCCCAGGCGGCGTCCGGCGGCAGGTTCGTGAACCGCACCCCCACCGTCCTCCCGTCGCGGGTGATCGTCTCGCCGGACGCCGTGAAGACGTCGTTGCGATCGGGAAGCTGGAATTGGAGCCCCATGTAGCGGGGGGCCCGGCTCTGATCCGGCTCGATCATGGGGAGCAAACGGGCGCCGGTGCGACTGATATCGACCATGCGACAGAGATAGGGCTCACCATCCAAGAACCGATTCATGTAAAGGTCGACGTTGACCCGCCGATTCGTCCGTCGGTCGGGTCCATGAACCCGCCGCTGCGTACGCCGGTCGAGAATGCGATCCGAGGTCTTTTTCTTGAGCATGAGGCCCTCCTTCGGGGGTGTCCTACATGTAGGCTCAAGTGAGTGGGCGGTCAAATTTTTGTCTGTCTCCGCAGAGTTTGACTCGCGCCGCCGCGGTACCGATAATCCGGGCCGCCCCGAAGCACCTGGCGCCGTCGTCTCACCTCGCAGCGCGCCATTTCGATTCCGTTCGTTGGTCCCCACCGTTCCATTTCCCAAAGCCGAGCAGAGGAGCCAGGCATGCACCGCATGAAGATCGGGCTTGTCGCCGCCATCGTCTTACTCGCGTTCACGGCCGGCATTTATGCTGTCGTCACCCGCGAGCTGAAGGACTCGACCGTTCGTTCCGTGGAGGCCGACGTCTCGCGCGCCCAGCGGATGCACAGCGACATCGCGCGGCTGGAGGCGCTGGAGTTTGCCAACCTGGTCGCGGGCCTGGCCCGCCGGCCCGCGGTCGTGGCGGTCTTCTCCAAGGTCGACGAGAACGGCCGCCGGCAGGCGGCCTTCGAGCAGTGCGAGCAGATCAATGGCTTCCTGCAGACCGGCGGCGCCCGCAAGGCCGACATCGTCGCGGTCATCGACAGCCGCGGGAAAGTCGTGGCCCGGGACCTCAACGTCAACGCGATGTACGGCGAGGATCTCCGTTCCAAGTATCCGGCCGTGGCCAACGCGCTGCGCGGTGAAGCGACCAAGGACATCTGGACGCTCTCCGGCAGCATGACCCGCGTCGCCGTCGCGCCCGTCGTCCAGCCGGACGGCACCATCGTCGGCGCGCTGATGGTCGGCTACGTGGTCACGGCGCGCGACGCGCAGGCCAAGCGCGATCTGCTCGGCACCGAGGTCGCCTACTTCCACAACGGCAAGGTCCACACCTCGAGCTTCGTCTCCGAGGGGACCGGCGAGAACGCCAAGGAGGATGGCAACAAGACGCAGGCGCTCAACGCCGTCCTGTTCCAGTCGCCCGAGCAGTGGGGGCAGCAGGCGCTGGCCAAGAACGCGCCGTCAGAGGTCTTCACGCTGACCCTCGACGGGAAGGAATACGCCGCCGTCGCCGCGCCGCTGCAAGGCAACGCGTACGACAAGACGAGCGGCGTTGTGACGCTGGAGTCGATCTCCGACGCGCTCGACGCGGTCTCGTCCGTGGGAATGAAGCTCATCGGCTTCGGCGTGCTCTCGATCCTGGTCATGCTGGGCGCCGTGATGTTGACCGCGCAGCGGTTCATCCGACCGCTGGACAAGATCGAGCTCGGCGTCGCCGAGATCATCAACGGCAACATCGACTACCAGTTCAAGCCGGTGGGCCCCGACTTCGAGGGCCTGTCGAACGGCCTCAACGTGATGCTGGCCCGCCTGCTCGGACGCGAGGAGCCCAACGAAGACGAGCCCGAGGAGGAGCAGGACGAGACCTCGCGCTGGCGCTCGGACCAGATGCTGGTCGAGGAAGGCTCCGGCCCCTCGGCGGCGGCGTCGCCCGAGGCGGCGGCTCTGGCCCAGGAGGCCGAGCCGGTCTATTTCACGCGCATCTTCAACGAGTACGTCGCCGCGCTGAAGAGCCAGGGGAAGCCGACCAAGGGGATCACGGTTCAGGCATTCACGGCGAAGCTGCGCCTCATCGAAGGGGGCCTGAAGCAGAAGTGGAAGTGCCGCATGGTCCGCTTCAAGGTCAACACTCAGGGCGAGCAGGCCACTTTGAAGCCGATCCCCATCAACTAGTCTGGTCTGGTCGCCTCGGGCCGGGGGTGGGCCTGGGCCTTCGGCCCTAGGCCTTGCACGTAAACCGCCTGGTCGCCGGAGCGCAAGCGACCACCGGCCGCGCGCGCTTCGAAGGCCGGCCCTCGGTCTGACGCTCCCTCCGCGCGCGAACTTGTTTCGGCGCGTGGGCTGCGCTCCCGTTTTGAAATGGCAGCCCACGCGCCGAAAAAAGTCCCGTGCGGAGGGTCGCGGAAGCTCGAGCGGGCGCCGCTCGATTCCGCACGGAGCGGCGTTCACGTGAGGATTCCGCACGGGAGCGGCGTTCACGTGAGGATTCCGCACGGAGCGGGGTGAAGGCGAATCAGGCCGTGGCGAATGGGGTGGTGTAAGGTGCAGGGGTGCACGTAGAGGCCGGGCTGGACGTACTCTGCAAGGAGAAGCTCGATCTTCTACGGGGGCGCAGGGTGGGCGTCCTTTGCCATCCCGCCAGCGTCACGTCCGATCTGACCCACATCGTCGATCGCCTCATCGAAGTCGGGATAAGGCCGGCGCGCCTCTACGGGCCCGAGCATGGCGTGCGGGGCGAGGCGCAGGACATGATCGGCGTCGACGATGACCGCGACCGTCGCACGGGGATTCCAGTCGTCAGCCTCTACGGCGAGACGTTCGAGTCGCTGGCGCCGACAGCGGCGGATCTGGAGGGCGTCGACGTGCTGGTCATCGACCTGCAGGACGTCGGCAGTCGTTACTACACGTACATCTGGACGATGGTGCTGGCGCTGGAGGCGGCGTTTCGGGCGGGCGTGGCGGTGATCGTCCTCGACCGGCCCAACCCGCTCGGTGGGGTGGCCATCGAAGGCGGGACAGTCACGGAGCGGTGCGAGTCGTTCGTGGGGCTGGGCGCCATTCCGGTGCGGCACGGCTTGACCATCGGCGAGGTGGCGCGCCTGCGCCTGCGCGGGATGCCCTGGGGCGGGGCGCGGTTCGCGCGGCCGATCGCTGGCGACCTGACGGTGGTGCCGATGCGCGGCTGGCGGCGGGCGATGAACTACGTCGAGGCCGGGCTCCCCTGGGTCATGCCGTCGCCCAACATGCCGACGCCGGCCACGGCGCTGGTCTACCCGGGGCAGTGTCTGTTCGAGGGGACCAACCTCTCGGAGGGGCGGGGGACGACGCGTCCGTTCGAGATCGTCGGCGCGCCGTTCCTCGACGGGGACGACTGGGTCGCCGCGCTCGGCAAGGTGGCGCGCGAGGAGCTGCCGCTGCCGGGGGTGCGCTTCCGGCCGCTGTCGCTGCGTCCGACGTTTCACAAGTTCGCGGGCCGCTCGTGCGGCGGCCTGCAGCTGCACGTCTCCGACCGGGCCACGTTTCGCCCGTACGCGACGGGGATCGCCCTCATCGCGACGGCGCGGCGGCTGGCGCCCGGCGACTTCCGCTGGCGCACGGAGCCGTACGAGTTCGTCGCCGACCCCCCGGCCATCGACCTTTTGACCGGCAGCGACGAGGTCCGGCGGGCGATCGACGCCGGCACGCCGCTCTCCGAGCTCTGCGCCACGTTCGCGCCGTTCGAGCAGGCGTTCGCGGAGGCACGCCGGCCGGCCCTGCTGCCCGATTACTTCTGATGCGCGTCGCGATCTTCGGGGGGAGCTTCAATCCGCCGCACCTGGCGCACCAGATGGCGGCGCTCTACGTCCTGGAGACGGCACCCGTCGACGAGCTGTGGATGGTCCCCGCCTTCGAGCACCCGTTCGGCAAGGCGCTGGCGCCGTTCGCGCACCGGCTGGCCATGTGCGAGCGGGCGGCGGCGGCGCTGGGCCCGCGGGTCAAGGTCAGCGCGGTGGAGCGCGACCTCGGCGAGCGGAGCCGAACCTTGCGCACCATCCGGCGCTTGCAGGCCGAGTTCCCGGCGCACGGCTTTTCGCTGGTGATCGGCGCCGATCTCATCCCCGAGGTCCCGACCTGGTACGCCGGCGAGGAGCTGCAGCGGACGGTCCCCTTCATCGTGGTCGGGCGGACCGGGTTCGACGTGCCGGGCAAGCTGGCGCTGCCGCGCGTCTCCTCGACGGAGGTGCGCGAGGCGCTCCTCGCCGGGCGGCCGGTCGACGGGCTCGTGCCGCGCGCGGTTCTCCATTACATCTACGGCAACAACTTGTATAAGACAGCCTCATGAGCAGCTACATGTCCGAAGCCGAGGTGAACGCCCGCGCCATCGCGGAGGGCCCCGCCGAGCCGACCCCCTCGGTCTTCATCATGGGCGCCGGGATCGTGGGGACGGCGCTGGCCGCCCGCCTGGTTCGCTCGGGCGTTCCGGTCACCGGGCTCCACGGCCGCCAGGTCGAGCTGACCGACGCTGCGCGCGCCATCTCCGGCGTCGTCGGGTCGACGGGCGAGATCCCCGCCATTCTCTCCGAGTCGGACGCGGTCATCATCTCGGTGCGCGACGAGCGCGTCCCCGAGGTGGCCGAGCGGCTGGCCAAAGAGGGGCGGCTGCGGCGCGAGCAGATCCTGCTCCACACCTCGGGCGCCAACCCGGCGCGCACCATCTTGAAGGCGGCGCTGCCGCACGTGCGGGCGGTGGGGACGCTGCACCCGCTGGTCTCGTTCGCCGACGCGCGCGTCGCCGTCGAGGGGCTGGCCGAGGTCGCGTTCGGCATCGAGGGGGATGAGCCGGCGCGCGCGATCGCCAAGCGGATCGTGCGGGCGCTCGGCGCGCGCGCCGTGTTCCTGGAGGCCGAGAACTTGGCCCTCTACCACGCCGGCGCGGTGATCGCCTCCAACTACGTGGTGGCCCTGGCCGACACGGCGCAGTCGCTGCTCATCAAGGCTGGGGTGCCGGCGGATCAGGCCTTGCCCGTATTGATCCCGCTCCTCAACAGCGTCGTGCAGAACCTGTCGCAGGTCGGGCTTCCGGGCGCCTTGACCGGGCCGGTCGAGCGTGGGGACGTCACCTCCGTCGAGCGCCACCTGGGGACGCTGGCCGCGCGCGCGCCCGAGCTGGTCGAGCTCTACCGTCTGGTCGGCCGCGACGTGCTGCGGCTGGCTCGCGAGAAGTCGTCCAACCTGGATCCCGCGAGCGCGGCGCGTCTGGAGGCGCTGTTCGCGGGCGGCGGGGCGGCGCGGCCGCCCGGCAGCAACGGCAACGGCCGGCCCGGCGCCTAAAACGCGCCCGCCCGTGTGAGGAGCCTGGCCTTTTGCCGGACTCTTCGCCTAATATCGGTCCCGTTTCAACGTCGCGCCGACGGCGCAGGAGCTACGAATGCACAAGGGATCCGCGCTCCGCATGGGAACTGTCCTCGCTCTCGCCTTGCTGGCGTCCGCCGGCCCGGCGACGGCGGCCAAGCCCGAGGACGTCTTCAAGGGGAAGATCATCATCACCAAGAATCGCCTGCCGATGCACTTCTCCTCGTCGGGGGCGTTCGTCAGCGCGCTCCAGCACGGCAAGATCGACAAGATCTGGCCGACCGAGGAGCACGGCGACGACAAGGGGACCTGGCATCTCGAGTACCTGGCTTTCTTCTCTCGCCCGCTCGACGACAGCGAGATCGAGGTGAAATTTTACGACATCACCCAGGGGAAGAAGTACGTGGCCGGCGATCCGCAGTACACGCGCGAGCGCGGCTCGCGCATCTTCGGGTCGAGCATCGACCTCAGCAAGCCCGACTTCGACGTGCGCAAGCACTACCAGATGACGATCGAGTCGCGTGGCCAGACCATCGCCACGACGACGTTCTGGCTGCTCGGCAAGGGGGCGAACTACAGTGGCAAGGTCGAGTTCTCCGACTCGGAGGCGCGCGCCAAGTAGATGCCAAGCCCCGAAGCGATCGCAGCCCGGTCCTCTCCTTGAAGCGCGTCGGCTTTTCTCTCGCGCTGGTGCTGGTGGCGGCGGGAGGGCCCGCACGGGCGTCCACGTCCAAGTCTGAGTCAAAGGCCGACGAGACGCCGCGCGCCGCGCGCAAGAGCAAGGCCGCGGCGCCCAAACCGGCGGCCGCCGCGGTTCCGGCGGAACGGATCGAGGCCCTGCGCCTGGCGGTGATCGGCGCCGACGACACGGCGGCGATGGGGGCGGCGGCGAGCCTGGGCGCGGCGGCGACGCCCGCGGCGGTCGAGCCCCTCTGCGAGGTGCTGGCGGCCGGGGCCACGCCGGCGCGCCTGCAGGCGGTGCTCGACGCGCTCGGCAAGCTCGGCGAGGCCCACGCGCTGCGCGCCGACCAGACGACCGTCGATGCGCTGGTGCTCTACTCGGGGCACCGCGCGCCCGACGTCCGGATGCGGGCCATCAAGGCGTTGGGCGCGGTCGACGATCCGCGCGCGACGGCCACGCTGCTCGAGCGGCTGGGCGACGCTGCCCCCGACGTGCGCGCCGCGGCCGCCGAGGCGCTGGCCGCGCGCCACGAGGGCAAGGCGGCCAAGCGGATCTTCGCGCTCCTGGCGAGGGGCGACACGGGGGTCGCCGGCCCGCTGGCGACGCTGGCCACGCCCGAGATGATCCCCCGCATCGCCGAGCTCTCCGGCACCATCGACGACGCCGTGGTGGCGGACGCGCTCGGCGACTACGTGAAACGTTCCGACGTGCCCGACAAGCTGCGCATCGACGTGCTGCGCACCATCGGCAAGCTCTCGGGCGCGGTGGCGACGACGGCGCTGGTCGACTACATCGCTTCGGTCCCGGCCAAGGACGATCGGGCCTCGAAGAAGGAAGCGCAGAAGCTCCTCGACGAGCGGGGGACGACGCCGTGACGCGGGGACGCTCGGGCAGCGCGAGGACGGTGGCGGCGGCGCTCGCGCTCGGGGGCGCCCTGGGGGGCCTCGCCTGCGCGACCAGCCCCTATCAGCGCGCGGGCAACGCCGACGACGTGGCCGGCGCGGTGGCGCGCGCGCACGAGCCCGCCCCGACGGGGCGGAGCGTGGCTTACCTGGTCCTCGCCGGCGCGGCGGGCCCGCGGCTCGCCGCCTACGACTTGACGGCGGCGCGCCTGCTCTGGACGCGGCCGGCCGAGGTGACGACCCGGGTCGTGGCCGGAGCCAAGGTCATCGTCCACGGCGACAAGGGGACCACCCCCAACGGTGAGCTGGTGGCGCGCGACGCGGCGACCGGCGCGCCGCTCTGGCGCCACCCGTTCCCGTCCTCCGAGCACCTCTACGGTTACGCGATCGACGGCGACGCGGTCTACGTGGTGACCCGCGTGGAGAAGACGCCGAGCAAGCAGGCCGGCGCGCTCGGCGCTTACGATCTCGGGACCGGGGCCCCGCGCTGGCAGGCGGCGCTGCCGTCGGCGCGGGTGGCCGGGCCCGCCGCGCGCGGCGGCCTGGTGGCGGTGCCGCTCGAATCGCAATACGTGCTGCTGTTCGACGGCGCGACCGGGGCCGAGGTGGCGCAGATCCTCTCGACGGAGGAGGCGGCCACCTTCGTGCGGGCGCTGCCTGAAGGACTGTTCTACGGCTCGCGGGGGATCTTCCTGGTGGGTCGCGACACCGCGCGCGGGTCGCGGCACGCCCCCGGCTACCTGTCGGCGCAACTGCCGCCGTTCGTGCGGCCGACGTACGACTACGACCACTACCACCCCGAGCAGAGCGAATACTCCGCCCTCGACCGCAACCGCGTGCTCTGGCGGGTGTCGGCGGCCGCCGGCAAGCCGCAGTTCCGCGACGGGCTCGCCTTCGTGCACGACTACCGCTTCTTCTTCGCCTTCGACGCCAGCTCGGCGGCGCTGCGCTGGGCCTACGTGAGCCCCGACGACGCGGTGGGCTCGGACGACACGGGGCGCGCCATCTTGTTCGCCACCTCCAGCGGCGAGCTGGGCGCGCTCGATCCGATCACCGGCGCGCGGACCTACCAGGCCACGCTGCCGGGCGAGGTGGTCCGCGGCGTCACCTTCGACGCCGAGGGGTTCGCGCCGCCGCCCGGGGCCGGCGCCAGCACGCCGCCCGATCTGCTGGGGGCGCTGACGGCGATCATCGCCGACCCCGACCAGCGGTTCCCGGCGATGAAGCTGTTCGCCATCGAGGAGCTGGGGCGGCAGCCGGGCCGCGAGGTGACCGCCAAGCTGATCGCGATCCTGCAGAACGACAAGGCGGCGCCGCTGGCGGTCCAGAAGGCGGGGGAGATGCTGGTGGCGCGACGCGACGCGGGCGCCCTCGATCTCCTGACCGCCGCCTTGCGCGCGCACGCCGACTACGGCGAGAAGCGCGGGGCGCCGCCGGTAGAGGTCCTGGCCCGCGCCGTGGGCGCGCTCGGGCCCCTGGCGCGATCGGTGGCGCCGGAGCTCGACGTCCACCTGCGGCTGCCGGAGACCACACCGTCCGCGGCTGCGGAGATCGCCAAGGCGTTGGTGGCCATCGACGCCACCGAGTCGGTCCCCGCGCTGCGCGACTTCCTGACCATGTACCGCGCCGATCCGGTCTACGAGCGCGATCCGACGGCGCTGGTGGCGGCGGCGGAGGCCCTGCTCAAGCTGGGCGGGACGGCCGATCGCCAGCTCTTGCTGTTCTTGGCCGAAGAGGCGCACACCGCCGCCGGTCTGCGCGCGCACCTCTCGCGCGCGCTGGGCGAGACCGCCACGGCGGCGGCCCGGTAGTGCCCGTCAACGTGGTCGTCTGCCGCGGCCCGGTCTGCGGCGACAAGCGGGGCTCGGCCGCGCTCGCCGAGCACCTCCGGGCCCGGGTCGCCGCCGACGGCCTCAGCGCGCGCGTCGCGGTGAGCGAGGAGATCTGCCTCGGCCACTGTCTGCGCGGGCCCAACGTCCTGGTCTGCGACGCCGACGATCCCGACGGCCTCCTGTCGCCGCGCGCCGTGCTCTACAACCGGATGACCGTCGCCGATCTGGATCGGGTCGTGGACCGCCACCTCAAGGGTGGCCTCGCCGTCCGGGCGCTCACCAATCTGCCGCCCGTGCGCGACCGGTAGCGGGCGCGCTTGCGCCCGGGGGCGGGGGCCGCCAGAATCGCCGGCCGTTCCCGATGACCATCTACCTCGACCACAACGCCACGACGCCGCTCCGCCCGGAGGTCTTGGAGGCGATGACGGTGGCGCTGCGCGAGTTGCCGGGGAACCCCTCGAGCACGCATGGCCCCGGGCGGACGGCGCGGGCGGCGGTCGAGCGAGCGCGAGGCGAGGTCGCGGGCCTCATCGCCGCGACGGCCGAGGAGCTGGTGTTCACCTCGGGTGGAACCGAAGGGAACGCCCTCGCCATCGGCGGGCTCCTGCGCGGCGCGCGGGCAGGCCGCGGGAACGTCCGGCTGCACGTCGTCTCCTCGCCGATCGAGCACCCTTCGGTGCTGGGGGCGCTGGCGGCGGCCGACGCCGATCTGACGCTCCTGCCGGTTGGTCCCGACGGCGCCATCGATCCGGCGGCGCTGCGGGCGGCCCTCCGCCCGGAGACGGCGCTGGTGACGCTGGCGCTGGCCAACCACGAGCTGGGGAACGTCTACGACCTCGCGACGCTGGCGGCGATCGCGCACGAGCGCGGGGCGCTGGTCCACACCGACGCCGTGCAGGCCGCGGGCAAGATCGCGATCGACGTCGGCGCGCTCGGGGTCGACGCGCTCACGATCTCCGCGCACAAGATCCACGGCCCCAAGGGCGCGGGCGCGATTTTCCTGCGACGGAGCGCGCCGTTCGAGCCGAGCGGGCAGGGCGGTCACCAGGAGCGCGAGCGCCGGCCGGGGACGGAGAACGTCGCCGGCATCGTCGGCTTCGGCACGGCGGCGCGGCTGGCGCGGGCCGAGCTCGAGGAGACCGGCCCCCGGCTCGCGGCGCTGCGCGATCGGCTGGCCGCCTCGTTGTTCGCGCTCCCCGGGGCGCGGCGGAACGGCGACCTGCGGCGCGCGCTCCCCGGGACGCTCAACGTCGGTTTTGCCGGCGTGCCCGGACAGCTGGTGGCGGCGGCGCTCGATCTCGAGGGCGTCGCCGTCTCGACGGGCGCCGCCTGCACGTCCGGCTCGCTCGATCCCTCGCCGGTGTTGCTGGCGCTCGGGCGGTCGCGCGAAGAGGCGACGACGGCGCTGCGGTTCGGGCTCGGGCGCGACACGACGGCCGAGGAGATCGACGCCGTCGCGGCGCTGGTCGCCGAGATCGTGGCCCGCGTCCGCGCCCGGGGCGAAGGGGGCGTGACGAGCGGCCGAGGCGGCGCGGGCGCGCGGATCGTCGTGGCCATGTCGGGAGGCGTCGATTCGTCGGCGGCGGCGGCGATGTTGGTCGAGGCCGGCCACGACGTCGTGGGCGTCACGTTGCGGCTCTACGACGCCAGCGGGACGGCCGCCAGCATCGGCGGTCGCTGTTGCGGCCCGCGCGACATCGAGGACGCGCGGGCCACCGCCGCGCATCTCGGCATCCCGCACCACGTGATCGACGAGAGCGCCGC
>Ga0134125_10005771_pt1 | contig 14044 bp, 9 predicted proteins | sample KB31751_FD_96464 | JGI IMG/M metagenome (GOLD analysis project Ga0134125, IMG submission 96464) | Terrestrial soil microbial communities with excess Nitrogen fertilizer from Kellogg Biological Station, Michigan, USA - KB3-175-1 | ecosystem: Environmental > Terrestrial > Soil > Unclassified ... | reverse complement strand
GCTATCTCGAGAACGTCGGGGAACGCTTCGGGCGTTATCGCGGTGAGGCGCGAGGGCCCTACGTCTGGATCCACGCCGTATCCGTGGGGGAGACCCGCGCCGCCGTCCCGCTCGTCGAAGCGCTTCGCGGCCGCTACCCGGGGCATCGGTTCCTGGTCACGCACATGACGCCGACGGGGCTCGCCACGAGCCGCGAAGTGTTCGGCGACAGCGTCGAGCGCGCATGGCTGCCGTACGACCTCAGGTTCGCGGTGCGCCGGTTCCTCGCGCGCTATCGGCCGGTCGTGGGCGTGATCATGGAGACCGAGATCTGGCCGCGCCTCATCGATGAAGCCAGGGGTGCGGGCGTTCCCGTGGTGCTCGCCAACGCGAGGCTCTCGGAGCGTTCCGCGCGCCGCTACGCCCGCGCGCCTGCGCTCGCGCGCTGGGCGCTCGGGAACCTCGCGGGCGTGGCCGCGCAGACGCCCGACGATGCCGCGCGGCTCGCCGCTCTGGGCGCGCGCGCCCCCGTGGTGCTGGGCAACGTGAAGTTCGACCTCGCGGTCGCGCCCGCGATGGTCGAGCTCGGCGCCCGATTCCGCGAGCGCCTCGGTGGGCGCTCCGCGTGGGTCGCGGCGAGCACTCGGGAGGGCGAGGAAGCGCTGCTGCTCGATGCGTTCGCCGCGTGCGATGCGGATCCCCGGGCGCTCCTCGTGATCGTGCCCCGGCACCCGCAGCGCTTCGACGAGGTCGCGCGCCTCGCGGCCGAGCGCGGCTTCGAGGTGTCACGGCGCAGCGACGAGCGCCCGGTTCCCGCGACGGCACGCGTCCTGATCGGAGACTCCATGGGCGAGATGCTCGCCTACTACGCGGCCGCGGACGTCGCCATCATCGGCGGGAGCTTCCTCGACTTCGGCGGCCAGAACCTGATCGAAGCGTGCGCCCTGGGCCGCCCCGTCATCGTGGGGCCGCACACGTACAACTTCGAGGAGGCGGCGCGCGGCGCGGTCAAGGCCGGCGCGGCGCTGCGGGTTGCCGACGCCGCCCAAGCGCTGCGCGAAGCGAAGACGTTGGCGGCCGACGCGGCGCGGCGCGAGTCCATGGGCGCGAGGGGGCTTGCCTTCGTGGCGGCGCACCGCGGCGCCGTGGAGCGGCTCGCCGATTGGATCTCGGCCACCGCGAAAAAGTGATCTGTCCCCTTTTTCGCGAAAAAGGGCTCTGACCCCTTTCAGCCTCTCGCGAGGGTCCTGTTCACGGAGGCGACGTCGTCCTCGGTGAGGGTGCCGGCGGCGGACTTCAGGCGCAGCGTCGAGAGCAGGTAGTTGTAGCGGGCCTGCTGCAGGTCGCGGCGGGTCTGGAAGACCTGCTGCTGCGCGTTGAGGACGTCCACGCTGGTGCGAACGCCCACGTCGCGCCCGAGGATGGTGGAGTCGAGCTGGCTCTGGGTCGAGGCGAGCGCGCGCTCGAGAGCGCGCACCTGGGCGATGCCCGAGGTCACGTTGAGGAAGTTGGTGCGGACGTTCTGCGCGACGGTTCGCTGGGTGTTCTCGAGGTCCTGCTCGGCCTTGTCGCGGTTGGCGAGCGCCTGGCGCACGCGCGACTGGATGAGGCCGCCCGAGAAGAGCGGCACGCCGAGCACGAGGCCGATGGAGCTCACGTTGGTCGTGGCGCCGACGAGCCCCGGGACGACCTGTGTCGGATCGTTGGTGCGCTGCCACGTGGCCGAGAGGTCGAGCGTCGGAAGGTGGCCCGCGCGCTGGCGGCCGACCTCCTGCTTGTTCAGCTCGAGGTTGGCGCGCGCATTGGCGATGGCCGGGCTGCTCTCGGTGGCCGACGTGACCCAGGCCTCGATGTCGTTGGGTTGCGGGGGCGATAGCTCGAGCGGCTCGCGCAGCGGCGTGAGCCCCTCGGTAGGCTTGCCGACCAGCACCTGCAGCGCGCGGCGCTTCACCTCGAGGTCGTTCCGGTCGGAGATCTCGACGGCGCCCGCCTGGTCGTAGCGCGCCTGCGCCTCGAGCGTGTCGACGATGGTCGCGGTGCCCACCTCGAAGTTGCGCTTCGCCTGCGCGAGCTGCTCGGAGATCGCGCGCTCCTGCGCCTGCGAGAGCGCCACGTTGTCCTGGGCGAGCAGCACGTCGAAGTACGCCTGGGCGGTGCGCACCACGAGGTCCTGCTGCGACGAGGCGAGCGTCGCCTGGGCCTGCAGCACCTGCTGCTCGGCCTCGGTGATGGCGATCCAGTTCTGCAGGCGGAAGATCGGCTGCGAAAGCGTGACCGCATAGGTCTTGGTGGTGTAGTTCACCTTGCCCGCGGTCTCCTGGTCCAGGTAGTTGCGGAAGATCGACGCGCTCCCGGAGATGAGCGGCAGGTAGCCGGCGCGCGCCTGGGGAAGCGTTTCGATCGACGCGTTGTATTGCGCGCGCGCCGACTGGTAGACCGGGTCGCTCACCTGCGCGTCGTGGTAGATCGCGAGGAGGTCGGCGGCGCTGGCGCCGGAGGCCGCCAGGGCGAGCGCGGCGGCGAGGAGTGTGCGGCGGAATGTCATCGAATGGACCTTGGAAGGCGCGGGACCAGCTTTGGACGGCACGGCGCGCGGGAGCGGATTCGGCTAGAAGCGGAAACGCGGCGGCTGGGCCGCGTTCACCAGGGGTTTCACCAGCGTCTCGAAGAGCTCGACGTGCTGGAACGCGCCGGGCGAGGGCTGGCGCACGACCACCGCCTTCATCACCGGCAGGTCGCCCAGCACCGTGAAGAGCCGGCCGCCGGGCTTGAGGCGGTCGAGGAACGCCTGGGGCAGCACGGGCGTGGAGCCCGTGAGCACGATCACGTCGAACGCGGATTCGGCGAGCGGCGCGCGGGCGCCGTCGCCCTCGAGGAGCGTCACGTTGGCGATCCCGGCGCCCCGGAGCGCCGTCTGCGCGCGCGCCTTGAAGTCGCCGTGGAGCTCCACGCTCGTCACGTGGCGCCCGCGGCTCGCGAGGAGCGCCGTGAGGTACCCCGACCCGGTCCCCACCTCGTACACCGACTCGTGGGGCAGCACCGCCAGCTCCTGGACGATCCGCGCCTCGACCTTGGGCTGCATCATCGCCTCGCCGTGGCCGAGGGGCACCTCGAGGTCGGCGAAGGCGAGCGCGCGATGCTCCGGCGGCACGAACTGCTCGCGCTTCACGTGGAAGAGCAGGTCGAGCACCTGCGGATCGAGCACCTCCCAGGTGCGGATCTGCTGCTCGATCATGTTGAAGCGGGCTTGTTCGATGTTCATCGGGAGGCGCAGGGCACGAGGCGCGAGGCGCGAGACGAGCGTGGCTTTCTGAAGAGCGACATTGTATCAAAGGGGTAGGTCACCTCGTGCCTCGCGCCTCGTGCCTAGTCCAGCGTCCTCTGGTACCTCTTCAGCGCCGCCACCGACACCGCCAGCAGGATCACGCACAGCGGCCATACGCTCTGCGACACGTCGCCGAAGCCGGCGCCCTTCAGCATGATCCCGCGCACGATGCGCAGGAAGTGGGTGAGCGGGAATACCTCGCCGAGGACCTGCGCCCAGTCCGGCATGCCGCGGAACGGGAACATGAACCCCGAGAGCAGCATCGAGGGCAGGAAGAAGAACATCGTCATCTGCATGGCCTGCATCTGGCTCTTCGCGAGCGTGGAGAACGTGAAGCCGATGGCGAGGTTGGCGGCGATGAAGAGGATCAGCACCGCCGAGAGGAGCACCACGCTTCCCAGCATCGGCACGCCGAAGAGGAACTTCGCGGCCGTGAGGATCACCACCACCTGCACGTACCCCACGACGATGTACGGCACGATCTTGCCCAGCATCACCTCCAGCGGCTTCACCGGCGTGGCAAGCAGGTTCTCCATGGTGCCGCGCTCGCGCTCGCGCGTCATGGCGATGGAGGTCATCATCACCATCGTCATGGTGAGCACCACGCCCATGAGGCCCGGGACGATGTTGTACTGCGTGATGCCGTCGGGGTTGTAGCGGCGGTGCACGCGGATCTCGAAGGGCGCGGGGCCGGCCTTGCGTTGGGCGAGCGGCCCCACGAGGTCGTGGTCCAGCCCGGTGAGGCTCACCTGCTGCAGCGCCGCGATCGCGTTGCTGGTGGCCGCCGGATCGGTCGCATCGGCCTCGACGAGGACGACCGCGCCGTCGCCGCGCTGCACGCGCCGCGAGAAGTCCTCGGGAATCTGGAGCACGAACTGCACCTTGCCCAGCACCAGGAGGCGGTCGGCCTCGCCGACAGTCGCGGGCGTGGCGACCACGCGGAAGTAGCCGGTGTTCTCGAGCGCCCTCGTGAGCGAGCGCGAGAAGGCGCTCGATTCGGCGGTGACGACCGCCGCCGGCAGCCCCTTGGGGTCGAGGTTGATCGCGTAGCCGAAGAGCACGAGCTGCATGAGCGGCACGCCCAGCATCATGGCGAACGTGAGCCGGTCGCGCCGCATCTGGACGAATTCCTTCGTGAGGACGGCGATGAAGCGGCGCGCCGAGAATAGCGCGGTCAATGCGCCGCCCGCGGGTGCGGCCGCGCCGACTCGTTGAGGTCGCGCATGAGGTGGATGAAGACGTCCTCGAGCGTCGGATCGACCTGGCGCACCCGGATGCCGTCGCCGCGAACCCCCTTCACCGCCGCGGCGAGCTTGCCCGCGTCGGTGCCGGTCACGTGGAGCGAGTTGCCGAAGGGCGCCACCATCTCCACGCCGGGCTCGTCGCGAAGCCGGGCGGCCACGTCCATCACGCCGTCGCCCTCGACCTCCCAGGTGGAGAGCGCCGCCTGGTCGATCACCTCCCGGATGGTCCCGTGGGCGAGGAGCTTGCCGTAGGCGATGTACGCGATGGCATGGCAGCGCTCGGCCTCGTCCATGTAGTGCGTGCTCACGAGGACCGTGATGCCCGAGTGCGCGAGCTCGTGGATGTGGTCCCAGAACTCGCGGCGCGCGGCCGGGTCCACGCCCGCCGTGGGCTCGTCCAGCAGCAGGAGCTTGGGCTCGTGGATGAGGCAGGCGGCGAGCGCGAGGCGCTGCTTCCAGCCGCCCGAGAGCGTGCCCGCGAGCTGGTCCTTGCGCGAGGCGAGGCCCAGGCGATCGAGGGATTCGAGCACGCGGCGCTTGCGGTCGCCCACCTCGTACATGCGCGCGATGAAATCCAGGTTCTCCTCGATGGACAGGTCCTCGTAGAGGCTGAACTTCTGCGTCATGTAGCCCACCTGCCGCTTGATGAGCTCGGAGTCGCGGGCGATGTCCAGGCCCAGCACGATCCCGCGCCCTTCGTCGGGCGTGATGAGGCCGCAGATCATGCGGATCGTCGTCGTCTTGCCGCTGCCGTTGGGGCCGAGGAACCCGTAGATCTGGCCGCGCGGCACCTTCATGGCGAAATGGTCCACCACGACCCGCTTTCCGAATCGCTTGGTGAGGCCCTCGACATCGATCGCGAGCGCGGCTTCGCTCATTGCAGGCTCACGTCCACGGGCTGCCCCGGATGCAGCCTCGCCGCGTCGCCCTCCGCGGGCCGCGCCTCGACCAGGAAGACCAGCTTCGCCCTGTTGTCCTTCGAGTAGATCACCGGGGGCGTGAACTCCGCCTGCGGCGCGATGAAGGTGACCTTCGCGTCGATGGGCGCGCCGCAGGCGTCGCAGGCGAGCTTCACGCCCTGCCCGACCTTCATCGCGCCCAGCTTCGATTCCGGCACGAAGAAGCGCGCCTTCACGTTGGCGGGCGGGAGGAGCGACACCACCGGGGCGCCCGCGGGCACCCACTCGCCGCGCACGAAGAGCGTATCGACGACCACGCCGGCGACGTTCGATGCGACGCTCTTCTGGCGCAGCCTCCAGTCGGCCTGGGCGAGGGACTGCTTCGCGGCGGCGGCCTGCGCCTCGGCGGCGCGGATCTCGTCGGGGCGCGAGCCCGATTCCAGCGTCGCGAGCGCGTTCCCCAGCTCGACCACCTTGTCGTGGTCGCGGTCGCGCGCGGCCTTGGCCGAGTCGGCGGCGCTCTGGCTCACGAAGCCCCTGGAGACGAGGTCGAGCTGGCGGCGCCATTCCTTCTCGGAGAAGGCCGCGGTGGTCTGGGCCTGGAGGAGCTGCGCCTTCGAGGTCGCGATTTCCGTCTGGCGGGGGCCCCTGCGAAGGTCCTCGGCCTGCGCCTCGGCCTTGCGCACGTTCTGCTCGGCCTCGCGCTTCGCGGCGTCCTCGTTCCCGCTCTCGAGCACGAAGAGCGGGCCCCCCACTTCGACCTGGCGGCCGCGCTCGGCCTGGAGAGCGACGAGCGTCCCGGCGAAGGGCGCGGCCACGCGCACGTATTCGCCCTCGATGTAGCCCTGCAAGGGGGCTTCCTGCTTCGAGCATGCGGCGAGCGCGAGGGCGCCTGCCACCGCCAGTGCGGCCGCCTGCTTCATCTCTTGCTCCGTGATCTTGGCGCTTCTCGCGCCTCGCGCCTCGTGCCCCGCGCCCCATGTTTCGCGTCCCGATCCGCGGAAATCGCCCGCAATGCCATCTCGATCCTCTGGTCGATCGCCTCGTTGGTAAGGAGCGTCGCGTCGAGCGCCCGCGCCGTGGCGGGCTCGAGCATTCCGGAGTCGATCATCGCGCCGCCCGCGAGGATCGGCATCGCGAGCGATCCCGCGCATACGCCCATCGCCTGGGTGAGCGGCACCGCGGCGATGAGGCCCTCCTTCTGGCCCTGCGCGATGAGGGCGCGCAGCAGGTTCAGGTGGCGCGGCAGGTTGTCGCGCAGGAAATCGCGCGCGCAATCCTCGCCCGACAGCGCATCGGCCAGCACCCGCGCGAGGAAGCGGCGGTTGTCGCGCACGAAGCGCGCGATGGCCCGCAGCACGTGGCGCAGCGTTGTCGCGGTATCCAGGGGCCGCGACACCTCCAGCGAGAGCGTGGCGAACATCCCCTCGTAGGACTGCTGCATGAGCGCCCTCAGGAACGCTTCGCGGGACTTGAAGTGGTAGTGGAACATGCCGAGGTTCACGCCGGCCATCTCGGCCACCTCGCGCACCGACATTCCCGCGCAGCCGCGATCGGGAAAGAGCTCGCGTCCCGCGGCGAGCAGGGCGCGGTCGAGGTTGCGGGAAGGACGGGGCGGCATGGGTAAACTATACGACCGTATAATAATGATGTCAACCCCCCTCGTTGCTATACTCGTTTTCGAACGCAGGGGTCTGCGGCCGTCTCGGCCCGCAGTGAGAAAAACCCTTGGAACCTGATCCGGGTCATGCCGGCGTAGGGAGCGTGAAGCCCAAGGGGTTTTCTCGTCCCTCGCGTCTCGTGTCTCGCGTCTCTCGAGGAGCCCGCAATGAACGCCCATCCCCAATTCATCGCCGCCGCCGCCCACGTGGACGATGCCGCGGTGCAGCCGCTGCCCAGGTCTTCCAAGGTCTACGTGGCCGGGTCGCGCGCCGACATTCGCGTGCCGATGCGCCGGATCGAGCAGACCGACACGCCGGCTTCCTTCGGCGCCGAGAAGAACCCGCCGGTGTACGTCTACGACACGAGCGGCCCCTACACGGATCCGGCGGCGCGCATCGACATCCGCTCGGGGCTCGCGGCGCTGCGCAGGCGCTGGATCGAGGAGCGCGGCGACACGGTGGCGCTCGACGGGCCCACCTCGCGCTTCGGGCGCCAGCGCCTCGAGGATCCGAAGCTCGCGGAGCTGCGTTTCTCGCTCGGGCGCGCGCCGCGCCGGGCGAAGCCCGGGGCGAACGTGACGCAGATGCACTACGCGCGCCGCGGCATGGTGACCCCGGAGATGGAATTCGTCGCGATTCGCGAGAACCTGCGCCGGCGCGAATACATGGAAGAGCTCCAGGCGAGCGGGCCCCTGGGCGCGAAGATGGCCGGGCTTCTCGGGCGCCAGCACCGGGGTGAATCGTTCGGCGCGTCGATTCCCGCGGAAGTGACGCCCGAGTTCGTGCGCGACGAGCTCGCCCGCGGCCGCGCCATCATCCCCGCCAACGTGAACCATCCGGAATCCGAGCCGATGATCATCGGCCGCAACTTCCTGGTGAAGATCAACGCCAACATCGGAAACTCCGCGGTCTCGTCGTCCATCGCCGAGGAGGTCGACAAGATGACGTGGGCGATCCGCTGGGGCGGCGACACGGTGATGGACCTGTCCACGGGGCGGCACATCCACGAGACGCGCGAGTGGATCATCCGCAATTCGCCCGTCCCCATCGGCACGGTGCCGATCTACCAGGCGCTGGAGAAAGTCGACGGCAAGGCCGAAGACCTCACCTGGGAGATCTACCGCGACACGCTGGTCGAGCAGGCCGAGCAGGGCGTGGACTACTTCACGATCCACGCGGGCGTGCGCCTGCCCTTCATTCCCATGACCGCGTCGCGGATGACGGGCATCGTCTCGCGCGGGGGCTCGATCATGGCCAAGTGGTGCCTCGCGCACCACGAGGAGTCGTTCCTCTACACGAGGTTCGAGGAGATCTGCGAGATCATGGCCGCCTATGACGTGTCGTTCTCGCTGGGCGACGGATTGCGCCCCGGCTCCATCTACGACGCCAACGACGAGGCGCAGATCGCGGAGCTGAAGACCCTGGGCGAACTCACGACCATCGCGTGGAAACACGACTGCCAGGTGATGATCGAGGGCCCGGGCCACGTCCCCATGCAGCTCATCAAGGAGAACATGGACCTCGAGCTCGAGCACTGCCACGAGGCGCCCTTCTACACGCTGGGGCCGCTCACCACCGACATCGCGCCGGGCTACGACCACATCACGAGCGGCATCGGCGCGGCCCAGATCGGCTGGTACGGCACGGCGATGCTCTGCTACGTGACTCCCAAGGAGCACCTGGGCCTGCCCGACAAGGACGACGTGAAGGAAGGCATCGTCACCTACAAGATCGCGGCGCACGCCGCCGACCTCGCGAAGGGCCATCCGGGCGCACAGCTGCGCGACAACGCCCTCTCGAAGGCCCGCTTCGAGTTCCGCTGGGAAGACCAGTTCAACCTGGGCCTGGATCCCGACAAGGCGAAGCAGTTCCACGACGAGACGCTTCCCCAGGAAGGCGCCAAGCTCGCGCACTTCTGCTCGATGTGCGGGCCGCATTTCTGCTCGATGAAGATCACGCAGGACGTGCGCGATTTCGCGGCGAAGCACGGCGTCTCCGATTCCGAGGCGCTGAAGAAGGGCATGGAGGTGAAATCGATCGAGTTCGTGCGCCAGGGCGCGGAGCTCTACCAGAAGGGTTGATGCGGCAGGCGATGGATCTCTACGCACCCGACTCCGCGCTCGCGTCCCTCGAGGAGGGGCTGGAGCCGGCGCGCGGCGCCGAGCGCCTCGCGATCATCGCCCCGCTAGCATGGCACCTGCGCCAGCGCGACACTCGCCGCGCCGACCGCCTCGCGGTGGAAGCGCTCGCCGTCCTGGAGGCTTCCGACCCCGGCAACATCGGCTTGCGCGCGCGCATCACGCTCACCCGCGCCGAATGCGCGCTGCTCCTTGCGAGGCTGGACGACGCCGCCGCCCTCGCCTCGGAAGCGGCGCGCGGCTTCGATGCCGCGCAGGACGACGCCGGCACGGGCGACTGCGCGCTCGTGCTCGCGCGGCTTGCCGAAGCGCGCGGCGAGCGCGACCGCGAGCTTCCCCGCTACGACGAGGCGATCGCCGCCTACGCCCAGGCGAAGGACATGGAGCGGCTCGCGCACGCACGCGCCGCCTCGCTCCTCGCGCACAGCTTCGGCGATCCCACGACGCTCGCCGCGGGGCTCGCGGCGTTGCGCGACGCGCAGCCCGAACGCTCGGCCGCGGTCCAGGCCCACCACCAGCTGATCGAGGGCTTCATCGTCTTCCAGCGCGGCGCCTTCCTCGACGCGGTGCCCGAGCTCGCGGCGGCGGCGGCCCTCGGTCCCGAGTGCGGCCTGGTGGACCAGGCCTTCCGCGCCGAATCGGGCCTCGTCTCGGCGCAGTCGAACCTGGGCGACCGCGAGGCCTGCTGCGCGCTCGCCGAGAAGGTGCTCGCGAAGGCGCGCTCGCTCGGCTGGCCGCGGTCCATCGGCCACGCGCTCGCCAACTTCGGCCGCCAGCTCTCCGACACCGGGCAGCCCGAGCGCGCCATCGAGCTCTTCGTCGAGGCGCTCGACGTGCTGGGGGACCAGCCGCGATCGCGCGGCTACGCGATCGCGTGCTACTACCTTGGCGATTCGCTCCTCGCCCTGGGACGCAATGCCGAGGCGCTGGCGCGGCTCGAGCACGCGGAAAAGTGCATGCGCGACCTGGGCGCGCAACCGGAGGTGGCGTGCCTGCTCGCGATCGAGGCCACGGCGCTATCGCGGCTGGGCAACGCCCAGGAGGCGCTCGCGCGGGCCGAGGAGTCCCTCGCCCTCGCCCGCAAGACGCGCTCGCGGCTGTGGGAAGTGGAGGCGCTGCGCTCGCTCGCCGAGATCCACGCCTCGCACCGCCTCGCGCCCGCGGGCTACGCCGGCCCCAACTCGGGGCTGCGGCTCCTCGACGAAGCACTCGGCGTCGTGGAAGCGATCGGCGGCCACCACGAGAAGAGCGAGCTCTACACCGAGATCGCGCGCGCCCATGAAGGCGCGGGAGACATGCAGGGGGCGCTCCGCGCGGAGCGCGCCGCGCGGGCCGAGGAGCGCAAAGAGCAGAACCGGCGCGCGGCCAACCAGCTGCTGCTCGCGCGCGAGCGCAGCGAGACCGAGCGCCAGCGCGTCGAAGCCGAGTGGCAGCGCTCGATCGCCCATGCCGAGTCGGACCGCGCGCGCACGCTGGAGGCCGCGCTCGACACGCTCGAGCAGCTGCGCCTCGTGGGACAGGACATCACCGCGCACCTCGATCCGGGGGCGATGCTGGAAGCCATCGACCGGCACCTCACGCGCCTCGCCGACGTGTCGTTCATCGGCGTCTACGTGTTCCACGCCCAGGGCAAGCGGCTCACGCGCCATGCCATCGAACGCGGACACTCGCTCACCGTTCGCGACATCCCCCTGGAGGACCTGGAGTCCTACGGCGCGCGCGCCGCGCGCGAGCGCCAGGAGATCTACGTGGAGGCCGACGAGGGCGGCGCCCCGGGCACGCGGATTCCCGGCACGGACCTGAAGCGCAGCCTCTGGTTCGGCCCGCTCCTGCGGCACGACGAGCTGCTGGGCGTGCTCACCGTCCAGTCGTCGTCGCCGGGCGCCTATGCCGAGCGCGAGAAGCTCGTGTTCAGGACGCTCTGCGGGCACGTCGCGGTCGCCTTCGCCAACGCCCGCACCCACGGCGAGCTCGAGGAGAAGCACCGGCAGCTGCTGAAGACGGAAGCCGACATGCGGCGCCTGGCGACCATCGATTCGCTCACCGGGCTCGCCAACCGCCGGCAGTTCTTCGCGCTCGCGGAAAGCGAGCTCGCGCGCGCGAAACGCTACGGGGGCACGGTCGGCATCGTCATGGCGGACCTCGACCGGTTCAAGCAGGTGAACGACCTCTGCGGCCATGGCGCGGGCGACGCCCTCATCGCGGCGGTGGGAGAGGAGCTTCGCCTGCAGCAAAGGCCCCACGACGTGATCGCGCGCATGGGAGGCGAGGAGTTCGCGCTGGTCCTGCCCGGCGCCGACCTCGAGGCCTGCGTGGCCGCGGCCGAGCGCATTCGCGAGGCGATGGAGCACGTCTCCGTCGAATACGAGGGCGAGCGCGTGCGCGCCACCATGAGCCTCGGATGCGCGGCGGTGGCCGATGCGCGCGCCGCGGCCGAGGATGCGCCCGCCGAGATCCTCGCGCGCCTGCTCCGCGAGGCCGATGCCGCGCTCTACGAGGCGAAGCGGCTGGGCAGGAACCGCGTCCACGCCGCTCCTTCCGGGGAAGGGCGCCCCGCGAGCGCCCCGGCATGAAGCGCCCGCGGCCGATGCCGTAAACTAGCGCCCGATGGATCCGGTCGCGCTGTTCCACTCCTTCCTGCTGGGCGTCGTCGAGGGGCTCACCGAGTTCCTCCCGGTCTCCTCCACCGGCCACCTCATCATCGTCTCCGACTTCCTCGGCGCGAACGACGAGAAGGGCAAGATCTTCGACATCGTGATCCAGCTGGGGGCGATCCTCGCCGTGTGCTGGGAATTCCGCGTGCGGATCATGACGGCGTTCGCGGGCCTCGCGAAGGACCCGGTCCAGCAGCGCTTCGCCGCCAACCTCTTCGTCGCGTTCCTGCCGGCCGCGATCGTCGGCCTCGCGTTCCAGAAGGCCATCAAGGCCCACCTCTTCAACCCCACGAGCGTGGCCGCGGCGCTCATCGTGGGAGCGCTCGTGATCTTCGCGGTCGAGCGCTGGTACGCGAAGAAGGGCGAGGCGCGCGTGCTCTCCGTCTACGACATGGGGTGGCGCGACGCCCTCGTGGTGGGGATCGCGCAGTGCTTCTCGCTCATCCCGGGGACGTCGCGCTCGGGCGCGACGATCATGGGCGGGATGCTGCGAGGCCTGTCGCGCAACGTGGCGACCGAATTCTCGTTCTTCCTCGCGATCCCGGTGATGTTCGCAGCGACGGGCTACGAGCTCGTGAAGAACCGCGCGGCCCTGTCGGCCGACGACCTCGCCAACATCGCCGTGGGCTTCGTGGTGAGCTTCGCCTTCGCGCTCATCGCCGTGAAGGCGCTGATCCGGTACGTGGCGCACCACGACTTCAAGGCGTTCGCGTGGTACCGGATCGCGCTGGGAATCGCGGTGCTCTGCTACTTCCACTACCGCTAGGGGCTCAGGCGATCGCGGCCTGCGTCGTATAGCGCCTGATCAGCGCGAGGAGCTGCTCTTCCTGGTAGGGCTTGCCCATGTACTCGTTCACGCCGATCTCGAGCGCGTGGTTGCGGTGCTTGTCGGCGGTGCGCGAGGTGATCATGATGATCGGGATCGCCCGGGTGCCGGCGTCGGCGCGCAGGTTGCGGGCGAGCTCGAAGCCGTCCATGCGCGGCATCTCGACGTCGAGCAGGATGCAGTCGGGCTTCACGTCCTGGAGCTGCTGCAGCGCGTCCACTCCGTCCTTGGCGGTGACCACCTCGTAGCCCTCGCGCGCGAGCATGCGGCTCGTGATCTTGCGCACCGTGAGGGAATCGTCCACCACCATCACGAGCGGCGCCCCGGATTTCGAATCCACGACCAGCGCGGGCTCGGCGGCGCGCGGCGCGGGCTCGACGGGCGCCGCCATCGCGGTCGTGTCGCGGTGCACGAGCTGCACCGGGTTGAGGATCAGCACCACCTGCCCGTTGCCGAGCACCGTGGCGCCCGCGATGCCGGCGAGGCGCGCGAGCTGCGGGCCGATGGTCTTCACCACCACCTCGCGGTTGCCGACGATCTCGTCCACGCGGATGGCGGCGCGCTGCACCCCGCTCTTCAGGAGCAGCACCGGGATCTGGCGCGCCGGGTGCGCGGTGTCGATCTCGCCCAGCAACGGGAGCAGCGAGCGCAGCGCGTACCTGTTGTCCTTCCACACGATCTCGCCGTGCGCCATGGCTTCGGCGTAGGCGGGAGCCTTGAATTCCTGCACCTGCTCGATCATGACCGAGGGCACGGCGAAGACGCGTTCGCCCGCGCGCAGCATCACCGCCTGGGTCACGGCGAGCGTGAGCGGCAGCGTGATCGTGAAGGTCGTGCCGCGCCCGGGCGTGGAGGCGATCTCGACGCGGCCGCCCAGCGAGGTGATCTCGTTCTTCACGACGTCCATGCCGACGCCGCGGCCGGACACCTGGCTTACCTCGGTGGCGGTGGAGAACCCGGAGACGAAGATGAACTGGGCGAGCTGCGACTCGGGCAGCTCCACGTCGGGAGCGAGCAACCCGTTGGCGATCGCCTTCTCGCGGATGCGGGTGTAGTTGAGGCCCGCGCCGTCGTCGCTCACCGTGAGCACGACCTCGTTGCCGCGCTGCACGGCTTCCAGGGCGATCTCGCCGATCTCGGCCTTGCCCGCGGCGGTGCGCGCCTCGGGCTTCTCGAGCCCGTGGGAGATGGCGTTCCTCAGCAGGTGCTCGAAGGGGGCGGTGATCTTCTCCAGCACCGAGCGGTCGAGCTCCGTGCGCGTTCCCTTGAGCTCGAGGTTGGCCTTCTTGTCGAGCTCCTTGGCGGTCTGGCGCACGAT
>Ga0134125_10005770_pt1 | contig 14045 bp, 7 predicted proteins | sample KB31751_FD_96464 | JGI IMG/M metagenome (GOLD analysis project Ga0134125, IMG submission 96464) | Terrestrial soil microbial communities with excess Nitrogen fertilizer from Kellogg Biological Station, Michigan, USA - KB3-175-1 | ecosystem: Environmental > Terrestrial > Soil > Unclassified ... | reverse complement strand
GCCGACGCGGCCCGCGACCCCGCGGCGGCCACCGCCTATCGGGTCGCGGCGCGCAAGCTGGCCCCGGCCGCGGCGGAGAGCCCGCTCGCGCGGCTGCGGGAGGCCGCGCGGGCCGACGCGCGCGGCGCGCCCGCGAAGGCGAGCGAGCTGCTGGGGACGCTACCGCCCGGATCGGCGCTGGCCCAGGCGGTAAGCCGCTGGGCGGCCAGGCTTCTGCGCCGGCGTGGCGATCCGGCGGGCGCCCTGGCTTGTCTCTCCAGCATCGAGGCGCCGACGCTGACACTGGCGGCGGCGCGCGATCGCCTCGACCTCGAGGTCGCGACGGGCGCGGCGCTCGACCCGGGCAGCCTGGCCCGCCTGCGCGCGGCGGCGGCGGCGCCGGCCGCGGGCGCCAACCTGACCTGGGTCGAGGCGGGCGATCTCGTCCGCCGGGGCGAGCACGGCGCGGCGGCCGCGGTGCTCGGACCGGCCATCGACGAACAGGCGGACGCCGTTCCCCTCGCGCTGCTCGCCGAGCAGATCGCGGCGTCGACCGGCGACGCTGCGCTGCGCGCGACGGCCCTGGATCTCTGGTTGCGGGGCGACTCGGCCCGGCGGGCCGACGCGGCGCTGGCGCTGGCCGCGACGCGCGCGGCGGCCGGCAGCGGCCTCGGGGCACGCGCGGCGCTGCAGACCGCGGTGGAGTCGGCGCCCGAGTCGGCGTCCTTCTGGTTCGCCGCCGCCGCCGACGCGCGCGCGGGGCGGCGCAGCGACGCCGCGGCGACGCTGACCTACGGCGCCGAGATCTGGGAGGCGAGCACGCTCGCGCCCGGCCTGCGCGCCGCCGGTGCGGTGAAGCACGCGCCGAGCGATCCGGCGCGCGTCCTCGCCGCGCTGGGGGCGGGCGAGGGGACCCTGTCGGAGGCCGCGCAGGCCCTGGGCCCGCGGGCGGTCGCCCGGCTGGCGGAACGGGCGGCCGATCGCGGCGCGCTCGAGGCCGCGCTCGCCGCCGCCGCCGCCGAGGTCGCCGATCCGGTGGAGCGGACCTGGCTGGCGCTCCGCCGGGCTTCGGCCATCCCCCCGGGCGAGGCGGAGGCCCGCGCGCGGGCGCTGGAGGCCGCGCTCGACATCGCGCCGTCGCATCCGCTGGCGTTGGCCTTGACGCTCGCCGAGCCTGGTGTGGGGACCGGCGCCACGCTGCTGGCCCGGGCGGGCGCTGCCGCGGTCGCGGCGCCATCCTTCGGCCGGATGCTGGCGCTCGGTGCGGCGAGCGCGCACGCCCTCGGGGGGGAGCGCCCGGAGGCGCTCGCCTGCGCCTCGAAGATCCTCGGGACGGCGCCCCACGACGCCGCGGCCCGCCGCGCCGTGGCCCGCGCGGCCTCGGCCTTGGGCGGCGAGGGCGCGCGGACGCTGGCGGCCCTGGCCGTCGAACGGGCGGGAGAGGACGAGGCGCTCTCGCTGGCCATCGCCGAGGCGCGCCTGGCGGTGGGTTTTTCCGAAGCAGCCCGGCAGGCCCTCGACCTCCTCGCCAGGGGGCGTTTCTCGGTCGACGCGCAGCGGGCCTCGGCGCGGCTCGATCGGGCTTCGGTTCCAGCGCTGCCGCCCGGGATCCTGGGCGGTGTGGCGGAGCGGGCGGCGGACGAGGTGCGGGCGGGGCTCGGCGCGCTCACGGACGCGGTCACCGCCGGGCGGTGGGAAGATCTCGCCAGCGCCCTGGCGGCGCGGCCCCCGCACGAGGGGGCTGCCAGCCCGTCGACCTTGGGACTGGCGGCGCTCATCGCCGACGGGAATGGTCTGGCGACGGTCGCGGCGCGGCTCGGCCAGCGGGCGGTCGCGGAGAGCGGCGAAGGGGGGGCGAGCTCGGGCGGGGCGCCGCTGGCTCTCTTGGCCCGCGTCGCGGACAGCGCCCCGGAGACGGGGCCGCGGCTGCGCGCGCTCACGCTGATGACGTCGCGGTTGGGCGCCGCCGAGTCCGACCGGCGGAGCGCGGCGGCGGCGCTGGCCGAGCGGGCGCGCCTCGAGGCAGCGACCGGCGACGACGGCGCGGCCGTCGAGAGTTGGCGGGCGGCCTACGGCGCCGAGCCCACGTTCCTGCCCGCCGCGCGGGCGCTGCGCCTCGCCGCTGCGCGCGCCGGCGACCCGGCGGCGGCGAGCGCGGCTTGCGAGACGGAGGCCGCCTGCCTGCTGGTGCCCGAGCACCGGGTGCGGGCGCTTCTCTTGGCGGCGGCGCTGGCGCTGGAGACGGCCCCGCCCGAGCGAGAGCGGGCGCTCGGCCTCCTACGGGCGGCGCTGGCGGTCGACCCCTCCCACGACGCGGCCTTCGACCGGCTGCGGGCGTTGCTGGTGGAGATGGACGACCTCCCCGCGCTGGCGGCGGCCCTGGGCGCGCGGATCGGCGTGGCGCAGAATCCGTTCGAGGTCACCTCGCTCCGCCTCGCGCGCGCCGACCTGCTCGGCGGCAAGCTGGGCGATTGGTCGGGGGCGCAGAGCGAGCTCGAAGCGGTCCTCGGCAAGCAGCCCGAGCACGCGCGGGCGCTCGAGAGGTTGTCCGAGCTGCTGTGGACGCGGGAGGCCTGGGGCGAGGCCGGCGAGATCTATCTGCGGCGCGCGGTGGTCGAGCGCGATCCGGCGACGCTGAAGGGGATCTTCCTGCGTCTCGGCGAGATCCACTCGCTGCGAGCCCCCGATCCGAAGCGCGCCGAGGGCGCGTACGAGCGCGTCCTCGGCATCGATCCCGAAAATGTGGAGGCGCTGCGGGCGCTCTCGGATCTGACCATCGCCGAGGGCGACGCCCGGCGGGCGCTGGCGTTCACCGAGCGCCTCGTGGCGCGCGAGCCCGACGCCGCCCGTCGCCTCAGATCGCGCGTCCGGCTGGGCGAGATCCTGATGCAGGGGAGCGATCTGCGGCGCGCCGGCACGGAGCTGCGCCGGGCCGTCGACGAGGCGCCGCGCGACGTGGGCGCGGTCGGCGCGCTCGCCTCGCTGCTCGAGCGCGCGCGCGATCCCGGCGGTCGCCGCGCGGTGCTCGACCGCGCCGTGGGGCTCCTGCGCCACGATCTGATCGCCCCGGGCGCTCCGCAGATCGAGACGCTCCGCGCGCTGGCCAGCCTGCTCGACCTGCGCGACAAGCCCCACGCCGCGCTGGCGGCGGCGCAGCTGGTGGCGGCGCTCGGCGCCGGTGCCAAGGAGGGGGTGCGGGCGGCCGCGCGGCCGGGGCGCAGCCTGCGGGCGCTGCGCCGGCCCGACGTCGACGAGCGCGTCTGGTCGTCCGACCTGCCGCCTGGGATCCGCCAGCTGCTCAAGCAGCTCGGATCTTTCATGCGTCCGAGCGGACAGGAGCAGGCGCAGAAGCTGGCCTGGCACGGCGTGACGCGCGCCGATCGGCGGACGCGGGGCGCGGCGCCCCGGCCGCTCTTCGACGCGGTCGCGGCCGAGCTCGGGGTGGGGGACTTCGACCTCTACGTCAAGGCGCTGCCGGCCGCCGCCGGGCCCATCCCGCTGCGCGTCGAGCCCGGGAATCCGCCGGTGCTGATCATCGGCGCCCCGCTCGACGAGCTGGGGCCGGCGGCGATGCGCTTTGCGGCGGCGCACGCGCTCACCCTCGCGGCCAGCCACCTGGACGCGCTGGTCGCGGTGCCGCCGGAGGAGGCGGGCGCCTTGCTGGTGGGGATCATCCGGCAGTTCGTCCCCGACTTCACCCACGCCGACGTGCGCGAGTCGCTGGCCGTGGCCGAGGCGGCCCGCGCCGAGCGAGCGATCCCGCGCAAGCTCAAACCGCAGCTCATGCCGTTCGCCGTCGAGAGCGCGGGGCCGTTCGACCTGCCGGCGCTCACCTCAGCCGTGCGGGACGGCGCCAACGCGGTGGGGCTGCTGGCGGCGGCCGATCTTCCGGCCGCGCTCTCGGTGATCCTGGAGATCGCCGGGACGATCGTGGCGCCCGCCGGCGGGACGGGACTCACGCTCGGCGCCATCGGCGCCAGCCCGGAGGCGATGAATTTGCTGCGCTTCGCCGTCTCCGATGACCACGACGACCTCGCGCGCGCGCTGGAGTCGTGACGCGCGGGCGTGATAAATTGGCGCGATGCCCGTGGGTGACGCCAGTCCGCCGGCCGCCGACGATCCCCTGATCGGTACCGTCGTCTCCGAGCGCTATCGCATCATCCGCAAAGTGGGCGAGGGGGGGATGGGGGCGGTGTACCAGGCGGAGCACGCGCTCATCGAGAAACGAGTCGCGCTCAAGATCCTGTTCGCCGACCTGACCCGCCGCCCCGATCTGGTGATGCGCTTCCTGCAGGAGGCCAAGAGCGCCTCGCGCATCGGGCAGGAGAACGTCATCGACATCACCGACTTCGGCCAGTCGCCGGACGGCCTGGTCTACATCGCGATGGAGTTCCTCGAGGGGCAGGATCTCGGCCGGACGCTCAAGGCCGACAAGCAGATCCCCTGGCTGCGCGCCCGCCCGATCCTGATGCAGATCACCAAGGGGCTGCGGGCGGCGCACGCCAAGGGGATCATCGACCGCGACATGAAGCCGGAGAACGTCTACCTCGTCCAGAAGGAGGGGAAGGTCGACTTCGTGAAGGTCCTGGACTTCGGCATCGCCAAGGTGGTGAGCGCCGACGACAACGAGGGGCCGCGCCTGACGCAGACGGGGATGATCTTCGGGACGCCCGAGTACATGTCGCCCGAGCAGGCGCAGGGGCACCCGCCCGATCACCGCGTCGACGTCTACGCCGTCGGCTGCATCATGTACCACATGCTGACCGGCGCGGTGCCGTTCACAGCGGACAGCTTCATGGGGATCTTGACCAAGCACCTGCTCGAGCCGGTGATCCCGCCCCGCAAGCGGCGGCCCGATCTCGACATCCCTGCCGAGGTGGAGGCGGTCTGCCTGCGCGCGATGGAGAAGGACCGCGACAACCGCTTCCCCGACATGGACGCCTTCTATCAGGCGCTGGGCGGCGCGGGGGACGTGCCCTTCGAGCCGTCGAACGTCTGGGCGCCGCCCGAGGCGTCGCTCAAGTACCCGCGCCTCACCGAGGCGAACCCGGTGGCGGCGCGCGAGTCGAAGACGGCCATCGCCGTCTCGCCGCCGACGGGAACGTTCGAGGACGAGCGCGCCATTCGGCTCGAGCGCGCGGCGGACGGGCTCTCCCCGGGGATCAAGATCGGCCTCGGGGTCGCGGCCGCGGTGGTGGTGGCGTTGGTGCTGGCGCTCGCGCTGCGGGGCGGTCACCAGCCGGCGCCGGGGCTCGAGACGACCGCCGCCGCCGGACCGCGCGCGCCCGCGGCGCTCGCCGCGCCTCCGCCGGCGGCACCTTCGCCGGCGCCGCCTCCACCCGCCGCGCCGGCGAACGTCGAACCGGCGGTCGCCCCGTCCGCGGCGGACAAGCCCAGTCGCCCGCACCATCACCACGAGGGCGCCGAGCCGGCCAAGGTCGATCCGTTGCACCGGAGGATCGACGTGCCGGCCGAGCCGACGCCGGCCGAGCTGAAGAACCCGTTCAACGCGCCCACGCCGTAGGAGAGCTCGCTCGTGCGCGGTTACCCGGTGGAGGTGAGCGCCGAGGCCGGCGCGGCGCACGCCGCCGCGCTGGTCGTCGATCTGCACAACGACGTCCTCACCAAGCTGACGCACTCGGCGTACGACTTCTCGCGCGAGCACGGGCCGGCGACGTTCTACAACCCGCTGCGGCTCGATCTGGACCTGCCGCGCATCAAGCGGGGGGGCCTCGGCGCGCTCGGCTGCCTGATGTTCTCGGGCTTCCGGATCGATCCGGGGCGGCGGCGGTTCTGGCGGCAGCTCGAGCGGGCGCGCGCGCTGGCCCGGGCGCACGCCGGCGCTCTGGTGCTGGCCCGCAACGCGGCCGACATCCGGGCCGCGCACGCCGCCGGCCGCGTGGCGCTGTTCCTGGGCGTCGAGGGGAGCTACGCCATCGACGACGACGTGGAGGCGGGCGTGGCGCGCCTCGCCGAGGCGGGCGTCATGTTCCTCGGCCCGCTGTGGGAGCGCGACAGCGGCGCCGGCACCTCGTGCCGCACGGCCGCCGCGCGCGATCGCGGGCTCACCGACGCCGGGCGGGCCCTGGTCCGGGCCTGCGACGCCGCCGAGATCCGGCTCGACGTCGCCCACGCCAGCAAGAAGACGTTCTGGGACCTGGTCGAACACGCCGAGCGGCCGCCGTTCTCCTCGCACTCGGGCGCGGCGGGCGTCCACCCGCACCCGCGCAATCTGGACGACGATCAGATCCGGGCGCTGGCCGGCCGGGGGGGGATCGTGGGCGTCATCTTCGTCGCGCCGTATCTGGGCGGCACGTTCTGCACGCTCGAGCGCATCGCCGACCACGTCGAGCACGTGGCGCGCGTCGGCGGCGAGGACTGTGTGGCGCTGGGGTCGGACTTCGACGGCTTCTTGCCGTTGCCCCGCGGCATGCGCGACGCGGCCGATCTGCCGCGCCTCACCGAGGTCCTCTGGCGACGGGGGTGGCGCGCGCCCGCGCTCGGCAAGCTGCTGGGCGAAAACGCCCTCCGCTACTTCGCCGGCGCGCGGCGGCTGCCGCCCGGGATCACCCCACGGTCGGGGGCTTGAGCTCGTCGCCGAACATCTGCTGCATGAGCGCGGCCGCCTCGACGCGGGCCGCGCCGGTCGAGTAGGCGGCCACGACGGTGGCGAACTCGGCGGCGCTCTGGTAGCGCAGCCCCGGGTCGACGGAGAGCGCGCGCCGCACGATCGGCCCCGCCAGCGGCAGGTGATCGATCTTGGCCAGCTGCTCGGGCGTCGGCCCGGTCGCCGCCTGCAACAGCTGCTCGAAGGTTCCGTCCCCTTTATAGATCTGCTCGTTGCAGAGGCCGTAGTACATCACCAGGCCCAGCGAGAAGAGGTCCGAGCGCGGATCGACCGCCTGGCCGCGCGCCTGCTCGGGGGACATGAAGCCGACGTTCCCCTTGACCACGCCGGTCTCGGTCTTGGAGATGCGCCCGGTCGCCTTGACGATGCCGAAGTCGAACAGCTTCACCTCGCCGCGGCTGGTGACCATGATGTTGCCCGGGGCGACGTCGCGGTGGACGAGGCCCAGCGGCGCGCCGTCGGCGTCGGTCTGCGTGTGCGCGTGGGCGAGCCCTTCGAGGACGTCGTGGGTGACGTAGAGCATCAGCTTCTCGTCGAGCGGCCGTCCCAGCCGCTCGATGTGCCGCTGCAGGAGCCGCGAGATGTCGCGCCCAATGATGTACTCCTGGGCCATGAAGTACTCGTCGCCCACCTTCCCGAAGTCGAACACCGGGACGATGTTGGGGTGGACCAGCGTCGAGCCGAGCTTGGCCTCGTCGATGAACTGCTCGACCGCGCTGCGGTTGCGCGCCAGCTCGGGGCGCAACCGCTTGATGACGAACACGCGCCGGAACCCCTCCGCGCCGTGCAGGGCCGCGGTGTAGATGTCGGCCATCCCGCCGCCGTCGAGCCGGCGCAGCAGGCGGTAGCGGCCGAACACGCTCGGATCGCTGGCGGGCGTGCGGGGCGTCCCCATCTTGGCGGTCGAGCGGCGCTCCTCGTCGCTGAGGCCGTCGCCGCTGCCGATGTGGACGATCGCGTTGCGCGACGAAGCCGGCGTCTCGATCCGCGGCGCGGGCGCCGGCTCGGCGGCCGGGGGGACGACGCGGTGGATGCGCGCGCGACCGAAGCCCACCGCACCGAGCGCGAACAGCGCCGTCATCCCCAGCCAGATCCGCGGATCGCCCGAGCCGCCGGGGGCCGGGGCGGGCAGGGGGGCCAGGGTCCAGACCCACACGCTGGCCGAGGCGGGCGCGGCGACCGCCAGCTGCCCCGACGCCTCGGCGAGGTAGCGACCGGCTTCTTCCTTGCCCGGGACGGCCGCGAACAGGGCCGCCTGCGCCGGGTCTCCGGTCGAAGCGAGCAGGTGGTGTCCGTCGGAGAGCGCCACCGGCTCGCCCAGCGCCTGCGCCAGCGCCGCGGCGTCGAACGGCGCGGCCAGCATGAGCGAGGTCGGCTCGGTCCGGTGGGTCAACGTGATGGGGGCGACCGCCGCCGCGTAAGGGTGCGCGCCGACGAGCAGCCCGGCGGAGACGGAGCCGTCGCCGGTGCGCGCCGGCAGGCCGACCGGCGCCGGCAGATCCTTGTCGCCGCGGACGGCCAGGAGGTGCCCGCCGGCGACGATGGCCGCCTGGCGGCCGCGGTAGGGAGTCCACCAGTCCTCGCTGTCGAAGAGATCGACGAGCGTCGCGCCGTCGACCCGTTCGGTCAGCGCCGCCCGCAGCTCGGGGACCTGCGCGGCGCGGGCCACCTCCGCCTCGAGCGCGCGCGTCGATTCGACCAGCGCCGTGGAGAGGCGCGTGCGCGCCGCCGCCACGGCGGCGTCGATCGCCTCTGGCGAAGCCCCCTCGGCGTGGCGCGACCAGCCGAGCCCCGCGCGCGCCGCTGTCCCCAGCGCGGCGACGGCGCAGAGCAGAAGCCCGATCGTCGCTCGGCCGCGCGTGTTCATCGCTGGGCTATTCCTTGTACGATCCGTAGGGCTGGCCGAGCTTGTTGACGTGCGAGGTGGCCGCCTGCTCGTCGACGGTGAAGCTCACCTGCGCGCCGGCGGCCGTGACCTCCACCTTCTGCTGCGCCGGCTTGGTCGTCGGGCTCCAGACCGCGAGCTTCCGGGGCCCCACCGGGACGTTCTCCAGCCGGAAGCTGCCGTCGGCCCCCACCTTGGCGTAGACCGCGCTCGGCAGCACCAGGATCGAGGCGCTCATCCGGGAGTGGATGTTGCAGAAGACGTCGACGACGCCCGGCGTCCCCAGCACCACCGAGCGGGGCGTCTCGCCGGCACGGTAGGCGCCGAGGTCGAAGGCGTTGCGGCCCGAGGTGGAGAACACGTTGTGGTAGATGGCGTCGAGGTTGGGGAAGACCACGCTGGTCCCGCGCTGCACCACGGCGACGCGCGGCCAGAACTGCTTGTCCTTCTGCTTGATCTCCAGCGTCTGTCCGTGCGCCGAATGGCCGCGCACCTGATCGAGGTAGACGTAGGCGTCCTTGAGGGTCCCCGCGCGTGTCTGCACGCGGCCGGTCACCACGGCGACCGCGGGGCTCTCCTTCTCCTTGACCGCCGAGGCCTCGGGCTCCGCCGCGGCGGGCGGCGCGCCGCCCAGGGGATCGTGGGGCGGCAGGGGCGTGGTCGGGATTGTCGCGCCCTGCGGCGCCTGACCTCCCGACTGGAGCAGCTTGAGCAAGAAGTTGTAGCGCTCTTGCTCGATGGTCAGCATCTGGATGATCAGCTGCCGCTGATCGGCGACCTCGCGCTCGAGGCGGGCGAAGTCGGCGGCGGAGGGGGGCGCGGCGTTCGCGGGGCTCTTGGCGTCGGCGGCGCGCGCCGCGCGGGGGAGGGCCGCCAGGGTGAGAGCGGCCAGGGCCAACCGGACCGGCAATCCTTGCAGCTGACGACGGTTTTGCGTGTGGGTCATGTCCACCTCGAAGCGTCGGTCAGTAGGAGAGCACGAGCGAGCTGGTGAAGACGTCGTCTGGAATCTGCGGGATGCCGTCGTACTCACCATTATGAAGATACTCCGCCTTGGCCACGATGTGCTCGTTGACGACGATCCGGACGCCGGCCGTGGCCCGCCAGTTACGCGTGAGGTAGAGCCGGCTGCCGCCGCCCAGGCTGCTGGCGTTCCCCAGCCAGACGTCGGCGTCGCGCACGTCGCCCCGGGCCAGCAGGCCCACCAGCGGCGTCGCCATCCAGTCGAGCTCCAGGTACCCGCCGTGGTGCAGCGCCAGGCCGTACGGGACGTGTCTCGGGTCATACGCCTGCCCGGCCGTCAGCCCCGGCGCGCCCCCTTTGAGGTACTGCCCCTTGATGTCCAGCGACCCGATGTGCGCCAGGAGATCGGCGCCCACGAACCACATGGCGTTGGTGTTGTCGATCGCGTGGTCCTGCGGCCCCCACGAGCCCGAGAGGCCGACCTGGAGATCGAGCGGGAAGGGGCGCACGGAGACACGCCCGCTGACCGTCTTGCCCGAGTTGGTGTCGATCTCGTCGTAGAAGTGAAACGCTTCGATTGACGATGACCCGTTGGTGACGGCGGCGGCCACCACCACCCGCTCGTCGTCGCCGAGCTTGCTGCGCACCTTGAGCCCCAGCGGCGTGCCGGTCGTGTAGCGGGCGATGAGCGAGGGCGTGACGCCAAAGCGCTGGGTCGACTTGCGGTCGCGGTACTCGATCCCCAGCACCGAGTCGAACTTGCCCACGAACACCGAGGTCTTGCCCGAGGCGAACGGCTCCCACTCGAGCTGGGCGATGTCGACCTCCATGAAGTCGCCCAGCGAGAACTCCTGAATGCCCGAGCGGGGCATGAAGTCGACGCTGGCGGTGGCCAGCGCGTTCCGCGCCAAGGCGGCGTTCAGCGTCAGGTTGACCTCGTTCACGATGAAGGTCGGCGCCCCGTCCGAGTCGACACTGTCGAAACGATTGACGCCGGGGAAGTTCCCCAGGCTGGCCGGCTCGCCGCGCGAGTTCACCATCGGGGCCAGAAGATCGCCCAGGAAGACCCAGCTATACTGGTTGGCGTACCGCGGGAACACGCGGTTCGGCCCCTCGTCCTGGATGACGCCGACGCCGTTCCCCCCGGCGACGAAGAACCCGAAGTCGACGTAGCCGCCCACGCTGACGATTGGCCGGCGGAGGGTGGCGATCTGTTGCGTCTGGTCGAGCCGCGTCTCGAGCTGGTCGATGCGCTGGCGGAGCTCCACGATCTCCTCTCGCGGATCGGCGGCCGCCTCGGGCGCCTCGTCGGCTTGCTCGGGGGGCGGCGGCGCGTCGGGGATCGGCTGCGCGCGGGCGGCCCGCGGCGCCGCCCAGCCGAGCGAAAGGGGGAGCGCCAGCGTCACCAGCGCGAGGGCCCGGGGCCTCATTGTGAGGGACTTCCGTCGTTGGCAGCGGGGGAGCCGCCAGCGTCGTGGGGGGCGCCGGCATCGGGCGGCGGCGGTGCCTGGGCCAGATCAGAGGGTAGCGGCGCGTCGTTCAGCGTCTCGAGGAAGGCGACCAGGTCGGCCACCTCGTCGTCGGTGAGATCGAGCGGCTTGAGCTGGACCGCCACGTGCGGCGCGGGCGCGCCGGGCTCCAGGCAGGCGGGTCCGGTCTCACCGGGGCCGCAGAGGGGGAGCTGGAACGCGTTCGCCGCGCTGGCGACGCCCCCCATGTTGTAGTGCTGAACGACCTCGGTCAGCGTCGCGTAGTAGCCGTCGTGCATGTAAGGGGCGGTGAGCGCCACGTCGCGGAGGCTGGGGGTCCGCCAGGCGCCCTTCATGCTCGGGTCGGGCGCGCAGACCGTTCCAGGACCGGCGTCGGGGGCCGGCACGGCGATGGCGATCTGCGTGGTGGCGCAGGGCTCGGGCGCGTTCGGGTCGTCGCTCCAGGGCGCCTCCGCGTTGCCGCGACGGAACGCGCTCTCGCCGAGCTTGAGCGTGCCTCCCCAGACCCCCGACGGCAGGCAGCTCGCCGCCTCCATTCCCGGGGCGCAGTTACAGGCCGACGAGCCCGCGGGGCAGTCCTCGACGGTCGGCACGTGCTCGCCGGCCTGGGGGACGCTGATGTTGTGGAAGCGCCCGTCGGAGAGGAGCGGCGTGTTGTGGCAGTCGATGCACGACGCCTTGCCCACGAAGAGACGCGCCCCGTTCTCCGCCTGCGGCGAGATCCAGCCCGACCCGGGCCCGTCGTGGACGAAACGGTCGAACGGGGAGTCACCGCGGCTGGCGATCGCGTACTCGTAGGCGGCGATCGCCTTGCCGAAGTTGACGAAGACCTGGTTCACGGTCTTTTGGTCGTCGGCGTTCAGGCAGTCCCAGGCGTCGCCGAACGGCTCCGTCGTGCTGCCCGCCTGGCAGCCTTTCACGCTCCCCGGCTTGCCCTGCAGCGGGAACTCGGCGCTGGTGATCGACGCCGCCGGGGGGAGGGGGTAGGTGGGCGCGGGCAGGCCGCTCGACGGGTCGTCGAACACGGCCTGGTAGCTGCCGTAGTAGTTGTTGACGATGGTCCAGAAGACCTGCAGCCGGGTCCCGTTCATCGAGACGCCCGACTCGTTGACGGCGATCGCCTGCGACCAGAGCGAGTCGCTGCGGCCGTTCCAGTAGAGCAGCGGGAAATACGCGGCCACCAGCGTCTGCTGGGAGTTGACGTCGTAGATGCCAGCGCCGATCGACACCGTGTTCGGGACCGATGACTCGTCGGTTCCGGCGCGGCTCGGGTCGTGGCAGGTGGCGCAGGAGACGTTCGCCGGCGAGCCTTTGGCGGTCCGCGCGGCCGCCACCGGGCGGGCGATCGCGTCGACCAGCGTCGAGGCGCCCGAGAAGCGGGTGTCGAAATAGAACGCCTGCCCGAGCGCCGCCGCGGCCGGGGAGTTGGAGTAGGCGTTCGAGGTGTCGGGCGGCGGTGCCGGCAGGGGCGAGAGGGACTGCACGCGCGACCACTCGGTGTCGGTCCACGCGCAGCCGAGGCTCCCGCAGAAGACCTTGTCCGTGGCGTGACAGCCGGCGGCCCAGGCTCCGGAAAGGATCACCACCGCCGTTGCAATCGACCGAGCCGCGCGCCCCACGTTCCAAGACGAATATCATGCGCCCCGTCGGAGCGTCCAATCACAGGCCCGTCGGAGCGGCGGCGAAATCCTGCCGCCGAGGGCGCGCCCGGGCCTGCCGCGCGGCGTGTGATAGCCTGGGCGGCTCGTGTTGAACCTGCGGAACCTCGATCGGACCGAGCTCGGCGAGGCGCTCGGCCCGCTGGGCGTCTCTCCCCAGCTCGCGCCGCGGATCTTCGCGCGGGTCCACGGCCTCGGGGCCAGCGGATTTCCGCCCGGATCGGTCCGGGGGCTCTCCCACGCCGCGGCGGCTGCGCTGGAGCGCGCGGTGGAGTGGCCGGACCTGGAGATCGTCGAGCGCCGCCGCGCGGCCGACGGGTTCGTGAAGTACCTGTTCCGGACCGCCGACGGGCAGGCGATCGAAGCGGTGCGGATCCCGCTGCCCGACCCCGCGGACGCCCGCGCCCTCAAGGAGCGCCGCCGCGCCGGGGAGGCCAGCGGGCTCGAGGCGCTGCCGACCGCCAAGTACACCGTCTGCCTCAGCTCGCAGGTCGGCTGCGCGCTCGCCTGCGACTTCTGTGCGACCGGCCGCCTGGGCGGCATCCGCAGCCTCAAGACCTGGGAGATCCTGGCGCAGGTCCGGGCGATCGCCGCCGAGGCCGACCATCCGATCCGGGGCGCCGTCTTCATGGGGATGGGGGAGCCGTTCTTGAACTACGACAACGTGGTTCGCGCGGCCCGCATCCTGAGCGATCCGGCCGGCCCGGCCATCGCCGCCAAGGCGATCTCGATCTCCACGGCCGGCGTGCTGCCGGCCATCCGGCGCTTCACCGCCGAGGGGCACCGCTTCCGCCTCATCCTCTCGCTGGGCGCGCCGTCCGCCGAGACGCGGCGGCTGCTGATGCCGATCGAGGATCGCTGGCCGCTCCGCGAGGTGCTGGCCGCCGTCCGCGATCACGCGGAGGCGCGCGGCGTGCGGGCGACGCTGGCCTACGTCGTCATCGGGGGAGGCGTGAACGCCACGCCCGCCCACGCGCAGGCGCTGGGGGAGCTCCTGGGCGGGATGCGCGCGAAGCTGAACCTGATCGACGTCACCGACGAGACCGGTCGCTACCCGCGCGCCAGCGAGGCAGAGCTACGGTCGTTCCGCGACGCGCTGGTCGCGCTGGGGATCCCGGTGGTGCGGCGTTACTCGGGCGGCGCCGAGATCGCCGCCGCCTGCGGGACCCTGGCCGGTCAATTAAAACGGGACCCTCAGAGGGTCCCGCTCCCCCCGCGATGAGCTTCGACCGGCCAAGCCGGTCTGCGCTCGACGCGCTCATTAAACCGGGACCCTCGAAGGGTCCCGCTCCCCCCGCGATGAGCTTCCGACCGGCCAAGCCGGTCTGCGCTCGACGCGCTCATTAAACCGGGACCCTCGAAGGGTCCCGCTCCCCCCGCGATAAGCTTCGCCCGGCCAAGCCGGTCTGCGCTCGACGCGCTCATTAAACCGGGACCCTCAG
>Ga0134125_10005769_pt1 | contig 14045 bp, 11 predicted proteins | sample KB31751_FD_96464 | JGI IMG/M metagenome (GOLD analysis project Ga0134125, IMG submission 96464) | Terrestrial soil microbial communities with excess Nitrogen fertilizer from Kellogg Biological Station, Michigan, USA - KB3-175-1 | ecosystem: Environmental > Terrestrial > Soil > Unclassified ... | reverse complement strand
CGTCGTGCCGGACGTGACCGGCGTCCAGATCGTCGCGGCGCCGGCCGGCGCCGCCGTCGCGAGCAGGAGACCCGCGAGGATGGCCGCGAGGCGGCCGAGCTGCTTCGCCATGAGGATGTGCGCTCCGTCGAGAGGGAGGGTGGACGCGCGCACCGTACCAGCGCTCACAGCCGCTCCCGCGGGCGATGGACGATAATCCCGTCCGCATGATCCCCCGCTACAGCCGACCCCAGCTCGCCGCGCTCTGGAGCGACGAGGCGCGCATGTCCGCGTGGCGCGACGTCGAGGTCGCGGCGTGCGAGGCGATGGACGGGCCGACGGCCGAGGAGCTGGACGCGATCCGCGCGGCGACGTTCACGGTCGAGGCGGTCGACGAGCGCGAGAAGACGACCGATCACGACGTGGCCGCGTTCGTCGACGTGCTGTCGGCCTCCGCCGGGCCGGCGGGGCGCTGGATCCACTACGGGCTGACGTCGAGCGACGTGCTCGACACGGCGTTGGCGTTGCAGCTCAAGCGCGCGGGCGAGATCGTCGTGCCGGGTGCCTACGCGCTCGTGGGCGCGCTCGCGACGCGGGCGCGCGAGCACCGCGCGACGCTCTGCGTCGGCCGCACGCACGGCGTGCACGCCGAGCCGACCTCGTTCGGGCTCAAGCTCGCCGGCTTCGCGTTCGAGGCGCATCGCAACGCCGTGCGGCTGGAGCGCGCGTTCGCACAGGCGTCGGTCGGCGCGATCTCGGGCGCAGTCGGCACGTATTCGGCGACGTCGCCGGAGTTCGAGTCGCGTGTGCTCGACGCGCTCCGCCTCGACCGCGAGCCGGTCTCCACGCAGGTCGTCGCACGCGACCGCCACGCCGAGCTGTTGCAGGCGATCGCCTTGGCCGGCGCCGGGCTGGAGCGCTTCGCGACCGAGCTGCGCCACCTCCAGCGCACGGAGGTGCGCGAGGCGGAGGAGCCCTTCCGCGCCGGGCAGAAGGGCTCCAGCGCCATGCCGCACAAGAGAAACCCGATCAAGTCCGAGCAGCTCTCCGGGCTCGCACGCGTGCTGCGCGGCAACGCGCAGGCGGCCGTCGAGGACGTCGCGCTGTGGCATGAGCGCGACATCTCGCACAGCTCGGTCGAGCGCGTGATCCTGCCCGACTCGACGATCCTGCTCGACTACATGCAGGCGCGCGCGACCGCGCTGGTCGAGGGCATGGTCGTGCACGAGGACCGCATGCGCGAGAACCTGGAGCTGACCTGCGGCGCGCTGTTCTCCCAGCGCGTGCTGCTCGCGTTGATCGAGCAGGCCGGGATGGTGCGCGACGACGCGTACCGGATCGTGCAGCGGACCGCCCAGGCCGCCTGGGACACGCGGACGCCCTTGCGCTCGCTGCTCGAAGCCGAGCCCGCGGCGGCCGGCCTCGATCTCGACGCGCTGTTCGACTACGCGCCCTACATCCGCCACGCCGACGCGATCTTCGCGCGGCTGGACTCGATCGCGTAGCGCTCCGCCCGGGCGCCCGCCGCGTGCGAGCGTTCGCCGATGGGCATCGAGGAGGAGGGAAGCGGCTGCGCCCCCGCCGCCCGCGCGTCTTCCGTCGCAATCCGCGCCCCATCCTGCGCACTTTCCGCCATCGAAAGGCACCGGTTTTTGAGGACCGCGAATTAGACCCCCTATACGACGGTCTAATTCGCTGTCGTAAATCTGGTGCACGGTGGACAGGGGACCGTCCCCGGCGGAGGGGTGGGCGGCCGCGAGCGGAGCGCGAGACGGCCGGGCGGCGCCACCCGGCGCACGCCGCGCGCAGACGGCGCGGCGTGCGCTGAGCGACACAAGGCCTGGGCTAGGCCGGAACGGCAGCCCCGTCCAAGTACGGCTCGTTCCGCTCCGCCCGCTCCACCAACGAGGCCGGCGGCTCGAAGCGGGCGCCGTACCGAGCGGCCAGCTCGCGCGCCCGCGCGACGAACGCGGCCGGGCCGCCGGCGTCGCCGTTGCGGGTCGGGTCTCCGTACTGGTTGATGTACTGGAGCACCCCGCCGGTCCAGGCGGGGAAGCCGATGCCGAAGATCGAGCCGATGTTCGCGTCGGCGACCGACTCGATCACGCCCTCGTCGAGGCACTTCACCGTCTCCAGCGCCTCGGCGAACATCATCCGCTCCTCGAGGTCTCTCAACGAGATCGCCGATGGATCGTCCACGGGCGGGAACGCCTCGCGCAGTCCGGGCCAGAAGCCGGCGCGTCTGCCGTCCACGTACTCGTAGAAGCCGGCGCCCTCCAGCTTGCCGGGCCGGCCCTCGTCGAGCATGCGGTCGATCACGGCCTCGGAGGGATGACCGTCCCAGCCGCTGCCGGACTCCATCGCCGCCTTCGCGGCGTCGCGGATCTTGCGCATGAGCTTCATGTTCAGCTCGTCGCTCAACTGCAAGACCGGCGCGGGGTAGCCGGCCTGCGAGGAGGCCTGCTCGATGCTCGCCGCGGGGATCCCCTCGGTCAGCATCGAGATGCCCTCGTTGATGAACGTGCCGATCACGCGCGAGGTGAAGAAGCCGCGCGAGTCGTTGACGACGATCGGCGTCTTCTTGATCTGCTTGGCCACGTCCAGTGCACGCCACAGCGTCTCGTCGCTCGTCTGCTCGCCCTTGATGATCTCCAGCAGCGGCATCTTGTCGACGGGCGAGAAGAAGTGCAGGCCGATGAAGTCCGCCGGCCGCGAGACGTTCTCGGCGAGGCCGGTGATCGGCAGCGTCGAGGTGTTCGAGCCCAGCAGCGCGTCGGGCGCGAGGAACGGCTCGATCTCGCCGAACACCTGCTTCTTCACGGCCGGATCCTCGAACACCGCCTCGATCACGAGGTCGGCGCCCGCGGCCGCAGACGGGTCGTCGGTCGGGGTGATCAGCGCGAGCAGGGCGTCGCCCTTCTCCTGCGTCGTCTTCCCGCGCGAGACGCCCTTCTCGACGAGTCTCGCCGAGTAGGACTTGCCGCGGTCCGCGGCCTCCTGCGAGACGTCCTTGAGCACGACCTCGATGCCGGCCTTCGCGCACACGTATGCGATCGCGGCGCCCATCATGCCGGCGCCGAGCACGACGACCTTCTTGGCCTTGAAGGTCTCGACGTCCTCGCCGCGGCCACGCGGGCCGTTGACGGCCTGCAGGTCGAAGAAGAACGCCTGGATCATGTTCTTCGACACCTGACCGGTCGCGAGGTCCACGAAGTAGCGCCCCTCGATCTCGATCGCGTTGTCGAAGTCGACCTGCGCGCCCTCGACCGCGGCGGCCATGATGTGGTGCGGCGCGGGGTAGTTCGCGCCCTTGATCTGCTTGCGCAGGTTCGCCGGGAAGGCCGGCAGGTTCATCGCCAGCGCGGGCGTCGAGGGCGTGCCGCCGGGGATCTTGTACTTCTTGTCCGCGTCCCACGGCTGCTGCGCCTCGGGATTCGCGGCGATCCACTTCTTCGCGGCGGGGATCAGGTCCTCTCTCGACGCGACCAGCTCGTCGACGATGCCCAGCTCCTTCGCCTTGCCCGGGCGCACTCTCTGGCCCTGCATCAGGAGGCCCATCAGCGCCTGCACGATGCCGAGCATGCGGACGGTCCGCACGACGCCGCCGGCGCCGGGGAGCAGACCGAGCTGCACCTCCGGAAAGCCGAAGACGATCTTCGGGTCGTCGACGGAAATGCGGTAATGCGTCGCGAGCGCGATCTCCAGCCCGCCGCCGAGCGCCGTGCCGTTGAGCGCGGCGACGACCGGCTTGCCGAGCGTCTCCAATCGGCGCAGGTGGCCCTTGCCGATCTTCAGCCCGGCGGCCAGCTCCTCCGCCTGCGCGGGGGTGACGGCTCTGAGGTCGTTGAGGTCGCCGCCCGCGAAGAACGTCTTCTTCGCGCTGGTGATGACGACGCCCTTGATCGAGTCCTTCTCGGCCTCGAGTCTGTCGACCGTCGCCGCCATCGACTCGGCGTACGCGCGGTTCATCGTGTTCGCGCTCTGATTCGGGTCGTCGAGCGTGAGGACGACGACGCCGTCCGCGTCCTGCTCCCAGCGAATGGTCGTGGACTCGGCCACTCAGATCGCCTCCACCACGGTCGCGATCCCCATGCCGCCGCCGACGCACAGCGTCGCGAGGCCGTATCTGCCGCCGGTGCGGTGCAGCTCGTCGACGAGCGTGCCGAGGATCATCGCGCCGGTCGCGCCGAGCGGGTGGCCCATCGCGATCGCGCCGCCGTTGACGTTGACCTTCTCCATGTCGAGGCCCATGTCCTTGACGAAGCGCAGCACGACGGCCGCGAACGCCTCGTTGATCTCGACGAGGTCGAGGTCGTCGGCGGTGAGGCCGGCCTTCGCCAACGCCTTCTTGGAGGCGGGCGCGGGGCCGGTCAGCATGATCGTCGGGTCGGCGCCGGAGAGCGCGGTCGCGAGGATGCGCCCGCGGGCTCTCAACCCCAGCTCCGCGCCGGTCTTCTCATTGCCGATCGCGACCAGGGCGGCGCCGTCCACGATCCCGGAGCTGTTGCCCGGCGTGTGGACGTGGTTGATCTTCTCGACCCAGTGGTACTTCTGCAGTGCGACGGCGTCGAAGCCGCCCATCTCGCCCATCACCTCGAAGCTCGGCTTCAGCCCGCCGAGCGTCTCGACGGTCGTGCCGGGGCGGATGAACTCGTCCTTGTCGAGCACGACGTGGTCGTTGACGTCCTTGACCGGGATCACCGAGTTGTCAAACTTGCCGGCGGCCTGCGCGGCGGCGGCGCGCTCCTGCGAGCGGGCGGCGTAGGCGTCGACCGTCTCGCGGTCGAAGCCCTCGATCGTCGCGATCAGGTCCGCTGACACGCCCTGCGGGATGAAGGACGTGTCGTAGTTCGTCTCCGGGTCGAGCGCCCACGCGCCGCCGTCGCTGCCCATCGGGCAGCGCGACATCGACTCGACGCCGCCCGCGAAGACGAGGTCCTCCCAGCCGGAGGCGACCTTCTGCGCGGCGACGTTGACGGCCTCCAGGCCGGAGGCGCAGAAGCGGTTGAGCTGGACGCCCGCGACGGTGTCCGGCAGGCCGGCCTTGATCGCGGCCGTCTTGGCGATGTCCATCCCCTGGTCGCCGACCGGGGTCACGCAGCCGAGCACGACGTCGTCGACCCGCTTGGGGTCGAGCTTGTCGTTGCGGATCAGCATCTCGTGCATCAGGCCGACCACGAGGTCGACCGGCTTCGTCGTGTGCAGGGAGCCGTTCGACTTGCCCTTGCCACGCGGTGTGCGAATCGCGTCGAAGATCAACGCGTCTGTCGATCCCACGGTCGTCTCCTCGGTCCGGTGCCGTCGTTGAAACAAACTTGCGTTCGCGAATGAATGTATCGTAGGAGCGGTGACCGCGACGCAGCCGCGACGCACGCAGGAGGAGCGCCGCGCCGCGACGCGGGGAGCGCTGCTGGACGCGGCGCTCGACTGCCTCGTCGAGCACGGCTACGAGGGAACGACGACCGAGCGGGTCTCGACGCGCGCCGGCGTCTCGCGCGGCGCCGTCCAGCACCACTTCGGCACGCGCCAGAGACTGGTCGCCGCGGCGCTCGAGGAGCTCGCGACGCGCCGCCTGCAGGAGATCCGCGACGAGCTGGCGAGCCTGCCGCGCGGCGAGGAGCGCGTCGAGCAGGCGCTCGACGCCATCTGGGGCTGGTTCACCGGCCCGCTGTTCCCCGCCTCGCTCGACCTCGCCGCCGCTGCGCGCACGGACGCGGAGCTGGCCGACTCGCTTGCGCCGGTCGAGGCGCGCCTGTCGCAGGGCACGCTGCGCTGCTGCCGCGAGATGCTCGCGGACGGCGTCGAGGACCGCAGCCGCGACCCGCTGATCCAGATGACGCTCGGGACCGTGCGCGGGCTCGCGCTGCTGCCGATCGTGCACCCGGGCAACCGCAGCGCCGCGAAGCAGTGGGCGTTCGCGCGCGGCCGCCTGGCGGCCCTCTATCGCGCCTGACGCGCTGCTAGCATCGCGCCACGTGAGCGCCCTCGCCGACCTGCCCCTCATCGCCTCGGGCAAGGTCCGCGAGCTGTACGACCTGGGGGACCGGCTGCTGCTCGTCGCGAGCGATCGCATCTCGACGTTCGACGCGGTCCACCCGACGCCGATCCCGGACAAGGGCAAGGTGCTCACGGGCCTGTCGGTGTTCTGGTTCTCCAAGCTCGCCGACGTGATCCCGAACCACCTCGTCTCCGCCACCGACGGCGTGCCGGACGAGGTGCGCGGGCGCGCGCTGGTCGTCAAGAAGCTCGACATGCTCCCCGTCGAGTGCGTCGTGCGCGGATACATCACCGGCTCGGGCTGGAAGGACTACCAGGCGACCGGTCACGTCTCCGGGCTGGAGCTGCCGCCGGGCCTGCAGGAGTCCGAGCAGCTCCCGCAGCCCCTCTACACGCCGTCGACCAAGGCCGAGGTCGGCCACGACGAGGCGATCGACTTCGAGCAGACCGTCGATCTGCTCGGCGGGGACCGCGCGCTCGCCGAGCGCGCGCGCGACGTGTCGATCGAGCTGTACGCAAAGGCGGCCGAGCACGCCCGCTCGCGGGGGGTGATCCTCGCCGACACGAAGTTCGAGCTGGGCGGCGACGCCGACGACACGCTCACGCTCGGCGACGAGGTGCTGACGCCCGACTCCTCGCGCTTCTGGCCGGTCGAAGGCTACGGCGTGGGCCGCGGGCAGCCGAGCTTCGACAAGCAGTACGTGCGCGACTGGGCGGCCGAGACCGGCTGGGACAAGCGGCCGCCGGCGCCGGCGATCCCCGACGACGTCGTCGCGCGCACGCGCGAGAAGTACGTCGAGGCGTACGAGCTGATCACCGGCGAGCCGTTCGGCGCGTGGCTGGAGCGGACCGCGCCGTGAGCCGGCGGATGCGCGTGCTCGTGCGCCCGAAGGCCGGCATCCTCGATCCGCAGGGACAGGCGGTCGAGCGGGCGCTGCCGGCGCTCGGCTTCGAGGGCGTGGGGAACGTCCACGTCGGGCGGCTGATCGAGCTGGACGTCGCCGACCTCGCGCAGCTTCCGGCGATGTGCGAGAAGCTGCTCGCGAACCCGCTGATCGAGGATTACGAGATCGTCGAGGCCTGACGCCGTGCGATTCGGCGTCCTCCGCTTCCCCGGCACGTGCGACGAGGTCGATGCGCAGCTCGCATGCGAGCGCGTCGGCGAAGCCGTGATCCTGTGGCACGGCGACCGTGACCTGCAGGGGGTCGACGCGATCGTCGTGCCCGGCGGCTTCTCGTACGGCGACTACCTGCGCGTCGGCGCGATCGCGCGCTTCGCGCCGATCATGGAGTCGGTGGTCCAGTTCGCGCGCGAGGGAGGTCCGGTGCTGGGCATCTGCAACGGCTTTCAGGTGCTGTGCGAGGCGGGCCTGCTGCCGGGCGCGCTGCTGCCGAACAGAACCCTGCGCTTCGTCTGCCGCCAGGTCGACCTCGTGGTCGAGCACGCCGACACGATCTTCACGAACGCGTGCGAGCGGGGCGAGCGCCTGTCGATCCCGGCCAAGCACACGACCGGCTGCTGGTACGCGCCGCCCGCGCTGCATGAGCAGGTCGAGGCGAACGGCCAGGTGCTGCTGCGCTACGCGCCCGGCGAGAGCTTCAACGGCTCGCTCGCCGACGTTGCGGGCGTGCGCAACGAGGCCGGCAACGTGTTCGGCCTGATGCCGCACCCCGAGCATGCCGTCGATCCGCTGACGGGGTCCACCGACGGCCTCAAGCTGTTCGAGTCGATCGCCAACCACGTCGGCGCGCATGTCGGCTGACGCGCTCGCGCCCCACCGCGCGCTCGGCCTGACCGACGCCGAGTACGAGCTGATCGTCGCGAAGCTCGGGCGCGAGCCCAACGCCGTCGAGCTGTCGATGTTCTCGCTGATGTGGAGCGAGCACTGCGCCTACAAGCACTCGAAGAAGCTGCTGGGCCAGCTCCCGACCGAGGGTCCCTACCTGCTGCTGGGTCCCGGCGAGAACGCGGGCGCCGTCGACGTCGGCGACGGGCTCGCGATCGCGTTCAAGGTCGAGTCGCACAACCACCCGAGCGCGGTCGAGCCGTTTCAGGGCGCGGCGACGGGCGTCGGCGGGATCCTGCGCGACGTGTTCGCGGTCGGCGCGCGCCCGATCGCCGTGCTCGACTCGCTGCGCTTCGGCGAGCTCGACTCCGCGCGCTCGCGCTACCTGCTGGAGCATGCGGTCGGCGGGATCGGCCACTACGGCAACTCGATCGGCGTGCCGACGATCGGCGGCGAGCTGTACTTCGAGGGTCCGTACGAGCAGAACTGCCTCGTCAACGCGATGGCGCTCGGGCTCGCCGAGCACGACCGGCTGATCCGCAGCGCCGCGGCCGGACCCGGCAACGTGCTGTTCCTGTTCGGCGCGCTGACCGGCCGCGACGGCATCGGCGGCGCCTCCGTGCTCGCGTCCGCCGAGCTGGGCGAGGCCGACGCCGACAAGCGCCCGACGGTGCAGATCGGCGATCCCTTCGCGGAGAAGAAGCTGATGGAGTGCTCGCTGGAGCTGCTCGACCGTGAGCTGCTCGTCTCGCTGCAGGATCTCGGTGCGGCGGGGCTGACCTCGTCCTCGTCGGAGATGGCGTCCAAGGGCGGCCTCGGCCTCGACATCCACGTCGACCGCGTGCCGCTGCGCGAGCCGGGGATGGAGCCGTTCGAGATCATGGTCTCCGAGTCGCAGGAGCGGATGCTGTGCGTCGTCGAGCCGGCGCGGGTGAACGAGGTGCTGGCGGTCTGCGCGAAGTGGGAGACGACCGCGACCGCGATCGGCGAGGTGACCGACTCCGGCCGCCTGCGCGTGCTCTCCGGCGGCGACGTCGTCGGCGACATGCCGGTCGAGGCGCTCGTGGACGACTGCCCGCTGTACGACCTCGCGCCCGAGAAGTCGAGCGCGCGGATCTATCCGGCGCCGAGACGGAGGCTCGACAGCAACGATCCGGGCGACGCGCTGCCGGCGCTGCTGGGCTCGTGGAACCTCGCCGACCGCCGGCCCGTCTTCGAGCAGTACGACTGCCTCGTGCAGTCGCGCACGGTGCGGCGCCCCGACGACGCGGACGCGGCCGTGCTGCTGCTGCCCGAGTCGGACGGCGCGCGGCCCGCGATCGCCGTCTCGATCGACGGCTCGGGCCGGCGCGTCGCATGCGACCCGTACCGCGGCACGGTCGAGGCGGTGCTCGAGTGCGCGGCGAACCTCGCGTGCGTCGGCGCCGAGCCGCTCGGCCTCACGAACTGCCTCAACTTCGGCAACCCCGAGAAGCCGCACATCGCCTGGCAGCTCTCGGAGTCGGTGCGCGGGCTGGCGGACGCCTGCCGTGCGCTCGAGGTGCCGGTGGTGGGTGGCAACGTCTCGCTCTACAACGAGGGTCCCGACGGCCCGATCTACCCGACGCCCGTCGTCGGGATGGTCGGCCGCCTGCCCGACGCCGCGCGCGCCGGGCGGCTTGGCTTCGCCGCCGAGGGCGACGCGATCGCGTTCGCCGGGCCGTTCACGCCGTCGCTGCCCGGCGGCGAGCTGGCGAAGCTGCGCGGCGAGGCGCTGCCGGACGGCCTGCCGGAGGTCGACGTCGTGGCCGTGCGCAGAGCGCAGGAGGCGATTCGCGCCGCGGTCCGCCGCGGCGAGCTGCGCTCCGCGCACGACGTCGCCGAGGGCGGCTTGGCGGTCGCGCTGGCGGAGTGCTGCCTCGCCGGCGGCCACGGCGCCCAGGTCGACTTCCGCGGCGCCGGAACGGAGGGCGAGCAACTGCTGGAGACGCTGTTCGGCGAGGGACCGGGCGGCTTCGTCCTGTCCGGCCCGCGCCCCGTGCTGGCCGCGCTCGCGCGCGAGACCCAGCTCACGTTCGTCGGCGAGGTCGCGGGTCCCGACGACGACCTCGCCTTCACGCTGGACAGCGGGACCGTACTGAGCTGGCCGCTCGCCGAGCTGCGCGCGGCGCGCGAACGCGGGCTCGCCGATTCGTTCGGCTGAGCCCGCGCCCCATCCCGCGCCCCACGAACTACGGGCTCGCCACCCCCGCGGTGAGCCCGCCGCTCAGCACGGCGGACGTCGTGAGCGGCGCCGCCGCCGGCGCCGGCCACGCGCTCGCCGCCGTGTGCGAGCTGTTGCCGATCGCCGCGTTCGCCCAGCCGGATCTCGTGCCGCCGTAGAGCGTCCCGACTTCCGTGCCGCTGAGCGGCACGGACGCGGTCGCCGTTCCACCGTTGGTCACAACCACCCTTGCGCCTTCGATGTAGCCCCTGACGCCGGTCGCGGTCCCCCATCTTTCCTGACGATTGAGCTGTTCGCTGATCTGCGTCGGCGTGAGCTGCACGATCGGCTCGCTCGCGTTGAAGTAGCGCGAGTAGTCGGCGAGCGTCGCGTTCAGCACCGGGTAGAAGACGGCGCCTTCCGGCCTTTCCGACTCCGCCAGGTTGGTCTGATGGAAGAAGTGCGGCCTCGGGTCGTTGAGCATCATGTGGCCGAAGATCCGTTCCGACTCGGCCGCCACGTAGTCGCTCCACGTCGCCGGCCTGCTGAAGCACGTCGTGATCGCCGTATTCACGCACGCCCCGCCCAGTTCCGGCGGCAGGTACAGGTAGTTGTACTCGTCGAGCTGCTCCTGCTGCGTGGCGGTGTTGTAGTAGACGTTCGTCGGGTAGCGCGGGATCACGCGGAACCTGCCCTCGACGAACGACTGGCCCGCCGGGTACGTCGGCCCGGTCGTGCTCGTCGGCGTCACCGGGTAGGGCTTCGAGGCGTCGGCGCCCGTGTTCCTCACCCCGGCGGTTTCGAGCGCGCCGGCGAAGGCCGGGTTCTGGCTGTACGGGTCGAGCGCCGCAGTGTTGACGCTCGGCGGCGCGGCGGCCGTGCCGGCCGTGCCGATGTCGCGGAACCTGATCGTCACCGCTCCGCCGGCGTTGAACGCCGGCGACGGCTGCGGGACCGTGGCGATCAGCGCCCACGCGCCCGTCGGCAGCAGCCGGCGGTAGACCTTGTACGCGGTCGCGTGGCAGATCGCCGGGAAGTCGAGGCGCACGGAGGAGGTCGCGAGCCTGCGTCTTTCGACGACCACGGTCGTCGTCGAGGCGGTCGTCTCGCCGCGCGGGTCGGTCACGGTGACGGCGTATTCGTACGTGCCGGCTCCCAACGTGCCGCCGAGGGCGGTTTCCCACGCTTCTTCGATCGACGGCGGGTCGACCAGGCCCGGGCTGCCGGGGATCAGGTTCGCGAGCCCGGAGTGCTCGCCGGTGACGAGCTCGCCGGCGTTGACGGTGAAGCCGGCCGTCCTCGCCCACCTCGTGTTCTGCTGGATCTCTTCGACGATGAAGCCCCTCGCCGAGCAGTCGAGGTTCGGGTGGTCGTAGGTGTGGTTGACCCACCCGAACGTCGTCCTGTTGGCCAGGAAGGCCGTCAGCAGCGGGTCGCTGCCGGCGTGTTCTTCTCTGTACGCGACGCTGCCGCCGCCGTTGTAGAGCGCGTCGAGCCGCAGTCCGGTCGCTCTCGACCAGGCGACTGCGGTCGCAACGTCGCTCGGGCTCATGCGGACCGCGTCTTCGGCGTTGAAGTCGGTGAAGTGGCCCGTCGGGTTCCAGATGTCGTCCGGCAGGAAGACGTCGTCGACGTGCATCTCGAGGTAGTTGCGCTGATCGCCGAAGAAGGTGCCGCGCGTGACCCACGCGAGCTGGCCGTGGCGCAGCAGCTCGCTGTGCAACTGCACCGCGTTGTTGTCGAACGTCTGCACCATCTCTTCGCGCCCTTCGGGGTGCGTGTCGACGCCGAGCAGCGAGGCGCCGCTCGCGTCGGTCAGCAACGTGGCGAAGGTCGCCCCTTCGGCCGGCGTGGCGTCGTAGCCCCACGTTCCCGCGCTGATCTTGACGGTGCCGTTGAGGTACGGGAAGACCGCCTGGCCCGCTGTCGTCAACGTCGCTTCGTCGCCGTCGAGCGGACCGGACGTGGTCGGGAAGTTGAGGCCGACTTCGGGGTTCGGGAACGCGTACGCGGTCAGTTGGCGCACGTGGAAGGTCGTCTCGTAGGCACTCAGCGCGGCCCACTCTTCCGGCGCGAGCGCGGAGACGCAGCCGCCCGCTTCGCAGCGCGGGAGCTGACCGACGGCGACGATCACCGCCTGGTACCTCGCCTCTTCGATCCCGCCGGCGGTCTGCGAGAGCGTCGCGGCCGTGATCGGCGCATGCCCCGGCGTCGCGATCAGCTGGTCGAACGGGACGCCCTCGCGTCTGAGCTGCGCCTGCCAGCCGAGGAACGAGGGTTCGCTGCCGCTCGCGCCGAGCAGCAGGACCTTCATGTCGATGCGCTGTGCCGCCGAGGCGGCGGATGCACCTGCCGCGAACAAGGCGCAGCAGATCGAAAGGATGAGAATGATCGGCTTCGCTCGCATGTACGCCTCTCTGCCCCCGGTGACCAAGTCCGGTTCAGTCTTCCCGAGGTCACCGTCCAGACCAATGGGCCAAGCGACGCATTCGCGCGTTCAGCGCTTGAACGGTGGTCCCCCGCGGCCGCTGCTACGCTTGCGCCTCCGGGCCGGATACCGCCGTCTGGCCCCTGCCGGAGCGCTGAGACGCCTCCTCGATGACCGACCATCTGACCGATCGCGACGGGCCGCGCGACGAGTGCGGCGTCTTCGGCATATACGCGCCCGACCACGACGTCGCCCGCCTTGCGTACTTCGCGCTGTACGCGCTCCAGCACCGCGGGCAGGAGTCGGCCGGTATCGCGACCACCGACGTCGGCGGCAACATCATGACGCTGCGCGATCTCGGCCTCGTCAGCCAGGTGTTCGACGAGCAGAAGCTGCGCGCGCTGCCGGGCGACCTCGCGCTCGGGCACGTGCGCTACTCGACCACCGGCTCCTCGGCATGGGAGAACGCCCAGCCGATCTACCGCTCCGACGACCGTGAGCTGGCGCTCGCGCACAACGGCAACCTCACGAACGCGGTCGAGCTGCACGCCGAGCTGCGCGAGCGCGACGTCGCGTTCCGCTCGACCTCCGACTCGGAGATCATCGCCGCGCTGCTCTCGACGCACCCGGCCGAGCGGATCGAGGACGCGGTCGTGGACGTGCTGCCGCGGCTGCACGGCGCCTTCTCGACCGTCGTGATGACGCGCGAGAAGATCGTCGCGTTCCGCGATCCGCACGGCCTGCGCCCGCTCGCGCTCGGGATGCTCGGCGACCGCTACTGCGTCGCGAGCGAGTCGTGCGCGCTCGACATCATCGGCGCGCGCTTCCTGCGCGAGATCGAGCCGGGCGAGGTGCTCACGATCGACGGCGGCGGCATCTCTACGCGCATCGCGGTTGAAGGCGCACGCCGCGCGTTCTGCGTCTTCGAGTACATCTACTTCGCGCGGCCCGACTCGATCATGGGCGGCACGGCCCTGCAGGGCGCGCGCGGGCGGATGGGCGAGATCCTCGCGCGCGAGGCGCCGGTCGACGCCGACCTCGTGATCGCCGTGCCCGACTCGGGCAACCCGGCCGCGCGCGGCTACGCGCGCGCCAGCGCGATCCCGCACGACGACGGCTTCGTCAAGAACCGCTACGTCGCGCGCACGTTCATCCAGCCGGGGCAGGAGCTGCGCAGGCACGGCCTGCGGCTCAAGTTCAACCCGATGCCGGAGATCGTCGCCGGCAAGCGGCTCGTCGTGGTGGACGACTCGATCGTGCGCGGCAACACGACGCGCCAGATCGTGCAGATGCTGCGCGACGCGGGCGCCAAGGAGGTCCATCTGCGCATCACGGCGCCGCCGATCCGTCACCCCTGCCACTACGGGATCGACATGTCGACGCGCGAGGAGATGGTCGCGCACGGGCGCGAGGTGGACGAGATCGCCGCCGAGCTCGGCGCCGACTCGCTCCACTACCTCTCGCTCGAGGGGGTGTACGAGGCGGTCGGCGCGAGCCGCGATACCCACTGCGACGCCTGCTTCACGGGCGAGTACCCGCTGCCGCACGGCCCCGGCGGGCAGGACAAGCACGCGTTCGAGCGCGCCGTTCCCGTCATACACGCGTAGCGCCGGATCCGCCGATATCGTCGGGCGCATGGACCCTCGCGAGGCGCTGCGCGCGCACTTCGGCT
>Ga0134125_10005768_pt1 | contig 14046 bp, 13 predicted proteins | sample KB31751_FD_96464 | JGI IMG/M metagenome (GOLD analysis project Ga0134125, IMG submission 96464) | Terrestrial soil microbial communities with excess Nitrogen fertilizer from Kellogg Biological Station, Michigan, USA - KB3-175-1 | ecosystem: Environmental > Terrestrial > Soil > Unclassified ... | reverse complement strand
GTGCCTGCCTGCGCGAGTACCAGCGTGCCACCGCTTATACCTCCGAGCAACCCCCCAAACAGGACCGCGAGAAATTGCACCCTTCTTGCGCGAATACCGGCAGCTATCGCCGCCGCCGGGTTCTCCCCGATCGCACGCAGCCCAAGCCCGGCGTGCGTCCGGTACGTCCACCACGCGACCGCGGGTATGAGCATGTAGAGCAGGTACGTTATCGACGGCTGCACGAACAATGCGCGGCCGATCACGGGGATCTGTGACAGCAACGGGATCGGTGTCGGATCGAGTGTTGGTGTATTGAGGGCAGCACCGGCACTTCCGTACAGGATACGATACAGCGTGCCCGTGCCGCCCAGTGCCAGCAAGGTGACGGCGGTGCCCGATATTATCTGATCCGCGCGTAGCGTCACGGCGAACAACGCGAAGATGGCGGCAACTGCACAGCCGCACAGGGCTGCGAACGCGAAGCCCGCCCATACTCCGCCGTACCCCGCGCCGGCGACGGCGCCAAGCGCGCCGGCGATGATGCTTCCTTCCAATCCTATGTTGATGATTCCGCTCTGCTCCGTGACGGTCTCGCCAAGTGCAGCCAACGCGAGTGGAGTCGCGGTGCGAACGACGCCCTCGAGGAACGCGGATGTCGCATCGATCATGCGGCTCTCGTCACGCGGTTGGCACGCAGCTGCGCGACTGCAATCACGGCCAGTATGACGATGGCCTCGATCACCGACGCTGTAGTGGACGGAACTCCGATGTTGCGCTGCATGGCACCAGCACCGGTTTCGAGCGCGCCAAACAGAATTCCCGTTCCAATTACGCCGAGTGGATTGAGTCCGGCCAGAAGCGCCACCGCGATCGCAGTATAACCGTACCCGGGAGAGATGTTTTCATAGAGCGCAAACGTCACACCCGATACCTCGATCGCACCGGCCAGTCCCGCAATTGCCCCGCTCACGACGAATGCAACCGTTGTCACTCTGGACACATCTATGAGACCAGCACTGCGAGCCGCGAAGGGATTGACCCCGCTGGCCCTCACTCTGAACCCCGTTGCGGAATACTTCATCACCCACCACGCCATCACCGCGACGACGAGCGCGACGATAAAACCCCAGTGCAATCTCGTTCCGGATACAAGAATCGGCATGTGTGCGCCACTCGCTATCCCGCTCGTTTGGGGATACACGTGTGTCGGCTCCTGCAACGGACCGCGTACCAGGAACGACGCGCCGTACGTTGCAATGAAATTGAGCATTATCGTACTGATCACTTCGAGCACACCAAAACGCGATCGCAGCCACGCCGCCAGAGCCGCCCAGATGGCACCGGCGATGATCCCCGCGATCAGTGCGGCTACAAGTGCGAGCCATCCGATCTCCACCGATGCGGAAACCCCGACCCACGCCGCGGCAGTCGCACCAGCGATGAACTGACCGTCCGCTCCGATGTTCCACACTCCGGCACGGAACGCTATCGCGACCGCAAGTCCCGTTATGATCAGCGGCGTCGCGTGTACCAGCATGTCGATAACGAACGCGAGCGTCTCCGTCACGCTCCAGCCACCCCGAGCATTGCTCGGCCAATCCACTCATACTCGCGCGGCGGTTCAGTCACCTTCCCTGCATGCACGACGACTACGCGGCCGGCCAGAGCAAGTACTTCGTCGAGATCCGACGAGTAGATCACAACGGCCATGCCGGCATCCCGCGCGGCACGAATGCGTGCGTGTACAGCCGCGGTCGCCTGCACGTCCAGTCCGCGCGATGGATTCTCCGCCACGAGCGCGGTCTGCGAGCCAGTGATCTCCCGTCCAACGACCAGCTTCTGCTGGTTACCACCTGAGAGCGAGCGAGCCATGGCGAGCTCGTCTCGAGCGCGTACGTCGTAATCCCGAACAAGCTCGCGAGTCCGCTTGCCGATGGCGGTCCAGTTCGTGATTCCCCGCCGGGCACCTGCACCGAGCAGCGCGATATTATCGCGCAGAGAGAAATCCTGGATCAGTGCATCGCGCTGCCGGTCTTCCGGGATGAAGCCCACGATAGGCGGGATCGTGACGTCGCCGCTGCTCACATTCAAGCGACCGGCAAGTACGCGCAGCAACTCATGTTGTCCGTTTCCCTCTACTGCCGCGACTCCAAGGATCTCGCCTGCACTCACGGAGAGCGTGACCGATCTGAGGCGCTCCACGCCAGCCGCGTCGCGAACGTCCACATTCCGTAGAGAGAGAACGGTTGCGTCGTGCTCTGGCACGGTCGTGGCAGCAGATCCCGCGTCCGTTCTGGTTCGCTCCCCGCCCAGCATGGCAGCAACAAGAGTCTCCTCCGTTGCTTCAGACGCGTGTCCTGTCCATGCGGTGGACCCGCGCCTCAGCACCGTGATGTCGTCCGCGAATTCCAGCGCGTCGCGAAGCTTGTGCGTTATGAGAATCGCAGTCCCGCCATTACTTACCAGCTCGCGTGCCTTTTGAAGCAGCTCCCGCGCCTCGGCAGGAGTCAGCACAGCGGTGGGCTCGTCCAGTATCAGTATTCTGGTATCACGCGACAGCGCCTTGAGAATCTCGACTCTCTGTTGCGCACCGGCGGGAAGATCTTCTATCCGCGCAGCAGGATCAACCGCGAGCCCCGTCCGCTCGGACAGCACCACGATCGCGTCGCGAATTTGTGCGGGACGAAAGCTTCCCCGGCCACCGAGCGCAATGTTTTCGGCGACCGTCATGGCCGGAACCAGCGTGAAGTGCTGATGCACCATTCCGATCCCGGCGCTTATCGCGTCGGCGGGTGATGCGAATGAGCAATCGGTACCGTCAATGGTAATGCTGCCGGAGTCGGGTTGCAGCATTCCGAATGCGATGCGCATGAGCGTTGTCTTGCCGGCCCCGTTCTCCCCGAGCAATGCGTGGACGGTTCCACGCCGCGCACGCAGCGATGCTGCATCCAGCGCTGTCAGCCGGCCAAAGCGCTTGGTGATCGACGCCAGCTCCAGTGCGACGTCGCTCACCTGATCAGAGACCTGTCGGTGCCTCTATAAATGTCCATGGCACACCGAATCGATCCGACACGTGCGCCGCGAGCGCGCGCACACCGAGCGTCTCCGTCGCGTAGTGACCTGCGTATATGACGACGATTCCGCTCTCGTCTGCATCCACCGCGCTGTGATGCGGCCCCTCGCCGACGATCAGCGTGTCGATGCCACGCTCGCGCGCTTCGTCCAGGGTTTGGGTACTCGCGCCTGCGCCGGTGCAGATCGCCCAGGTGCGCGTCCTGCGTGCAGGGTCTATGGGTGTGGTTCGCGCCGAGCCGCCGTGTGCGCGCGCGAAGGCGTCGGCGCGCGTTGCAAGCTCTGACGTTGAAATGTCGCTTCCGCCGGACACGCCGATCGATATCGTCCTGAAGCGAGCGAATTCCGCGGACGGCTCCAGGCCAAGCTCGGCAGCAAGCAACGCGTTATTGCCGTACAACGCGTGACGATCCAGCGGCAGATGGGACGAGTAGACGGCGATGTCTCCCGCCAGAAGTGCCCGAAGCCGATCGAAGTATTTCCCCCGTATCGGCTGCACGCCGCTCCAGAACATTCCGTGATGTACTATCAGCAGATTCGCGTCCGCCTGCACTGCGGCGGTGACTGTGCGTAACGAAAAATCCACCGCAGCCGCCACTCGGCTCACCGACCCGCCATTCGCCAGTTGGAGCCCGTTCAACGCATTCGGGTAGTCCGGTACAGAATCGGTATCCAGCAAATCATCCAGATATCGAACGATTAGAGCGGTTGTCGTCATTCCGGTACCTTGAGTGTTCCTGCGCCAATCAACTTCTTCGCCGAGTCGAGCTTTGCAACCGTAGCTGGAGAGATCTCACCCGCCAGCCTGGGGTTTACCGTCCAACGGATCACTCCGTCGTTCTCACCGAGCCGGTACACGTGACCCTTGAACGCGCCACTCTTCACGTCGCGTGCGATGATCATCATTGCTCGTGGAAGATCGATCACCACGCTTCCGAGCGTAACCTCTGGCGCGACCGAGTTCTGGTCGGAGTTGGATCCGATTATCCGCACCGTCCTGGACTGGCGTGCCGCCTGAAAAACGCCCAGTCCCGCCGCGTCTGCATCCTGGAATATCACGTCCGCGCCGCGAGCGATCTGTGCGAGTGCCTGTTCCCTGGCCGCGCTGGCATCGTCCCAGTTACCGACATATGCGGTGAGCACTTTCACATTCGGGTTGACCGACCGTGCACCCGCTTCGAACGCCTTGAACGCCGCAACGACCGGTGGCAGCTGCGTGCCGCCGATTGCTCCGATGACTCCACTGTGAGACGCAGCGCCCGCAACGATGCCAGCGAAGTACGCACCATCCGAAAAGGTGAAGTACACACCTGCGACGTTGGGTGCTGTTTTCACACCTGAGGTGGTTACGAACACAGTTCGGGGAAACGATGGCGCGACGCGAATCGCGGGATCCTGGTATTCGAAGCCGTGGCCGAAGACGAGGTTGTATCCCTGAGCGCCGTACTGTCTGAAATTCTCGTCGATCTCCGCGGGGGTCTGCGTCTGCACGTTGGAGATGCGTGCTCCGAGGGAATCCCTGATTGCCAGAAGGCCCTGATAGGCACCGGCATTCCAGCCCTGATCCGAGATCGACCCCGTTGTTACGAGCGCAACCTTGAACTCATTGGATGTCGCTTTTGCCCGCTCTCCGGTGCCTCCACAGGCCAGTATCGCGATTGCGAACAAGCTGTGGATAACTGTGGAAAACTCTGGTGAGCGACGGCTCCAAACCGTGTTAAGCCCTTTCATGGCAATGGGTTACGCTAACTGTTGATAACTGTGTGAATATTCGGGAATTCATCGGTCACTCGATTGCACCCATGGCCTCCAGCAGGCGATTCAGATCTTCCGTGGAGTAGAACTGAATCCGTAGCTCGCCCTTGTCGCGCTTCTTTCGAACCAGCGACACATCCGTTTGAAAGCGCTTTCTCAGGAGGTCTTCGACATGTCTGACTTCTGGCGGGCGTGTGTCTTCCTTTCGTGGCCGGCCGCGATGTGGTTTGTCGTGGCGTGGTGCGTCCTGTCTCACGCGTTCTTCGACTGCACGCACCGAAAGTCCGTGCTCGACAGCCTCTTCGGCGAGTCTGGTGGCCAGCGTGGGATTTTCGAGCGCGAGAAGCGGGCGGGCGTGGCCAAGACTCAACGCACCGGTCTCGAGCATCCTGCGTACAGCTGGCGGTAGCTGAAGAACTCGCTGAAGGTTTGCGACAGTCGAGCGGTCCTTGCCGACGAGGTCGGCGATCTCATTCTGGGTGAGATCGAATTCGCTTGCGAGACGAGCGTAGCCTTCAGCCTCTTCGATTGGGTTGAGATCCGCGCGCTGGAGATTTTCGATCAGTGCGAGGGTCAGCATCGTGCGGTCGTCGTAGTCCCGGACTATTGCTGGAATAGTGGGCCAGCCGAGTGATTTGACTGCGCGGAATCGACGCTCGCCGGCTACCAGCTCGTAGCCGCCCTTCACGCTTCGCACCGCGATGGGCTGGAGCAGCCCTGCCATTCGAATGCTATCGGCGAGCTCTTTCAGCTCTTCCGTGCTGAATTCCTTCCTGGGCTGGTAGTGGTTGGGGCGTATGTCGGCGACCGCAATTTCGCGGAGAGCGCTGATTGTGTCTGCTGATTGTGTCCCGGATTGCTCGGCTGACGTCGTGGGCGCCGATCTTGGTCGTTGCGTCGTCCGCTCACCGAGGAGAGCATCGAGGCCTCTTCCAAGGCGTCGTGGCGGAGGAGTTTTGTCAGCGCTCATTGGGCTATGTCTCCATTGCCGGTGGCTGCTCTCTGAATCAACTCCCTCGCGACTCCCATGTACGCTTGCGCACCAACAGAAGCGACATCGTAGAGAATGATCGGCTTGCCGAAGCTGGGTGCTTCGGCGAGTCGTACGTTGCGCGGGATCACAGTTTCAAAGACCTGGGTGCCGAAGTATTCACGTGCATCGCTGGCCACCTGGCGGCTCAGGTTGAGTCGCGCGTCGTACATGGTGAGGAGAACCCCGTCGATGCCGAGTGATGGATTGACGCCTTGCTGGACGCGGTGAACTGTGTTGAGGAGCTGGGAGAGCCCTTCCAGGGCGTAGTACTCGCACTGTAGCGGGATGATCAGGGCATCTGCCGCGGCCAGCATGTTGATCGTGATGAGTCCCAGCGACGGCGGGCAATCGATGAGGATGAAATCGTATTCATCTCTGACCGGTTTCAGCGCGTCTCGCATTCGCTGTTCCCTGTGGGGCTGATCTACGAGCTCGATCTCTGCGCCGGCGAGGTCTGGCGTTGCGGGGAGGACGTCGAGCAGGCGAAAGTGCTCGCCTATCTTGCGTGCTTCGGCGACCGTGGCTTCGCCCAACAGGACTTCGTAGACCGTTTTGGAAATGTCCCTGGTTTCTATTCCGACGCCACTGGTAGCGTTCCCCTGCGGGTCTCCATCGTCCAGGAGCGTACGTTGTTCTGCTGCCGAGAGAGAGGCTGCAAGGTTCACCGCGGTGGTCGTCTTGCCGACACCGCCTTTTTGATTCGCGACAGCTATGACTCTGGACAATGGACGGGATGTACCGGACAGAGGGGAGGCCGAGGAATCTAAAGCCAGCCAGCCGGCGCCGCATGCGCTTGCGGCGAGAAAGCGAATCACTCCACCGCACGTCGCCGCACGTCGCAGCACTTCCTGGTACTTGGCAGCGACGAAAAGAGGGCAGCGTTGGCTGCCCTCTTTTGTGGAACGTGGAAAAAGAAAGACTGTGGAACGTGAAAAATCCAGAAATCAGGGATTCGGAGTGAAGCGCCAGTCAGCTGACACATTGACGCTGATGGTCTGCTGGCCCGGGTTGATCTGGGTCTCTACGGACTGCGCCATTGCCTTCGCGGCGAACATGGGCCTCGGCGGCGGTGGGTAAGCACCGCCACCGCCCACGTTCAGGTGCATGAGCGCACCAAGCGATCCACCAGCGGCTCTGGCAGCGACTTCAGCGTCTGCGCGAGCTTTAACGACTGCCTCTGCAAGCGCCTTCTGGCGCGCCGCGTCCGTGTTGGCGGCGTAGAAGTCGAGCGAGGAGATCATGTTGGACCCGCTTGCAAGCGCGGTATCGAGAACCTTGCCAACCTGCTTGAGGTCGTGAATATCCGCGAGGACGGTATTCGTTACTGTGTAACCAGTAAGTGTAGGAGTCCGATTGGGATCATAGCGATACTCCGGGTTCACGTTGTAGCCCGTGGTGGAGAGCTGGTCGTTAGTTAATCCTAACCCCCGTAATGCGGACAGAACAGCATTTTGCTTCTTCGCGTTGTCGGCGGCCGCGGCTGCGGCGGTTGGCGCCCTGGTCTGGACGCTTATGCTGATCGTAGCACGGTCGGGCGTGTATTTGGCTTCGGCGGTCGCCGAGCTGGCTATGGTCGGAATCGGCTCGCGTGGCGTGGGTGCACTCTGCGCTGCGAGCAGCGTCCCCGAAATAGCCGAAAGTGTGACGACCCTTACCAGGACTTTGTCGAATAGCATCAAGGCTCCATGAAATTTGTGGGAAGAAATTGGTCCGGCCGCTGATGTTGGGACACCGACGCGGCAGCTATTGTGCCGAGCAGGTGCGACGCTCAAGCGCGAAGCTCAGGCCTCGACGCGCTCAAAGTCATGAATGCGGGCGAGATCCATCCCGGTCGTGCCCCTGCTTTTGGACTCGATGAACATGGAGCGGAACCGGGCATTCCAGATGATCTCGCTGGCCTTGTACGACGTCCGTGAGTGCACAGTCTGCGCGAAGGTCTCATCGTTTCCCGACAGCAGAACGAGGAACTCCGCTTCGTTCGCGGCCAGCGTTTCCGCGGTGCAATGAAAGAGCGGACTGGATTCGTCGATGGGATGAACCACGGTCCAGCTCAGGGCGAAGAACGTGACCTTGTCGAACTCCAGCGGGAGCGACGTGAACTCACGCACGCGATCGCCGTTGGGACGTACCGCGATTCTGCTGTACATGATTCGCACGGAGACTTCGATCAACTGATTGCTGCGCTCATTCGCGCAGCGAAACATGAACGCCTTGATGCCGCGGTACGGTGCAATCAGAGCGTGTCTGCTGTACAGGATCGCGGCGTTCGGCCGTGAAAACCGCGCGAACACCAGGCCTGTCGCCAATGCCGCGCTCAACAATCCAACAAACGATTCCGCGGTAACGAGAATGTTCGCAGACATTCCGACCGGCGCGATGTTACCATAGCCGATCGTACCGAATGTCTCGACACTGAAGAAGTACGCGCGAAAGTAATCGCTGAAGAGCGCAGAATGTCCGGCGAAGCCGGGACCAGCGAGTGTACCGCTGCCGCATGCGAGATACGCGACAGCGAACACGCCATTCACAACTACGTAGAACGTCGCGACGATGAGCAGGAAGCGCCCCCATCCCATGCCGAGTAGCGCGTGGTAGGGGGCGAACGTATGTCGTCCTCTCGTGCCGGCGAGCTCTACATTGAACGTACCATCACGATTTAGTAACCTTTCGCGACTATCTACAGCGATGCGGTTACCGAAGCCGAGGTTGCGGGCAGCGTCCGGGTCTGTGACCGGCTTGCCTGAAGGTGATTCCGGGTCAGCGATGCGACGTGGTCCTCAGCAAATGGTCAGTCGCTAACTGTAACCTTTATACCACCCACGGTGCCAGCGACGAGGTTGTAGATCAGCGCTCCGATGAAACCGGAGATGTAGCCGATCACTCCGTAGAAGAGCGGAATGAAGATCGCTCCAACACCACGCGCGGTGCTGCCGAACGGTGCCGGCATGGGAATCATCGAAGTAAAGATGTACATCAGGACGCCAATGATGATTCCGATCAGTACGTACGTGACACCCATTATGAGCGCGAACTGACCAGGTTCAATTCTCGTGATGCTCCGAATGCTCGACATTATGTAAGCTCCGTCTGCGGGTGAACTGCACGTATGCGCGAATTGGTCGCATGCCAGCAAGTATCGATAACTGGCAACGCCAAAATACGACGTTCCGGAATCGAAGGGAACGAGCAATACGCCAGCCCAACCTGTGCCTACTTCACCACGCCGCGCCGGTGGTGACGCTCGACTTCCATCACCAGGTTCTGGATGTCGCTCGGGCTCACGCCAGGAATGCGGGACACCTGGGCAAGCGAGCGCGGTCGGATCGCGGTGAGCTTGTGACGCGCTTCGAAAGTGAGTGACGCCATTCCGGTGTAATCGAGGTCTTCCGGTAGTGCAAACTCACCCATTCGCCTGATCCGGTCTGCCTGGATACGCTCGCGGTCGAAGTAGCCGGCGTACTTGATCTCGAGTTCGGTCGAGAGGACTGCTGCCGGATCAAGGTCCTGCCCCACACCGACGGCATCGAACAACGAAGCGAGTGAAATATTCTGACGCCGGGCCAGCTCGGCGATCTTAACGGAATGTACGAGCGCATTGCTGTCCACGTCCGACAGGATCGGCGCCGCTTGCTCAGGCCGAATACTGGTCTCTTCAGCGAGCCGACGTGCGTCGCGATCGGCGGCGCGGCGCTGGCTGACGACCTGTCGCTCGCGCTCACTGTAAATGCCGAGCTCGATCGCAATGGGAGAGAGACGCTCGATCGCGTTATCCTGCCGAACGGTGAGGCGAAACTCGGAGCGGGATGTGAACAGCCGGTACGGCTCATCCACGCCGCGCGTGACGAGGTCGTCGACCAGTACTCCTATATATGAGGTATGTCGCCCGAGCACGACGGGCTCGCGGCCGGTAGCGGCGAGGCCGGCGTTCAAACCCGCAACCACTCCCTGCCCGGCCGCTTCCTCGTAGCCTGTCGTGCCGTTGATCTGGCCGGCAAAGTACAGACCGCGTACGGCCTTGACCTGTAGCGAAGAGTCGAGCTGCGTGGGCGGATAGTAATCGTATTCGATAGCATACCCAGCGCGGTTCATGTGGGCTCGCTCGAGACCAGGGATACTGTGGAGGATCTCGACCTGCACGTCGGCCGGAAGCGACGTGGAGAGCCCGTTGACGTACAGCTCGCTCGTGTCGTGGCCTTCCGGCTCGAGAAATATCTGATGCCGCTCCGCGTCAGGAAATCTGAGGATCTTGTCTTCTATCGACGGACAGTAGCGCGGACCGCGGGCTGAAATTGCGCCACCATACATGGCCGACCTGCCGATATTGTCCGCTATTATCTGCTTTCCGGGAGCACCGAGGTAGGTGATCCAGCACGGGAGCTGGTCCGGATGACGTGTACCGTGTGCACCCGAGCGGGGCGTTGGCCAGAAATGGGACCAGGAGTAGTTGAACTGCTCGATCTCGCTTTCCTGGACCTGCAGTTGCGAGAAGTTCACGGACCGGCCGTCGATGCGTGGTGGGGTTCCGGTCTTGAACCTCGCCACCGCGAGTCCGGCACGCTCGAGCTGCTCGGCGAGATGTGTTGTGGCCGCCTCACCGGCGCGACCGCCGGAGAGGTTCATCTCCGTGCCGATGTGGATTCTTCCTCTGAGAAACGTTCCGGCGGTTATTACGACGCAGCGGGCGCCAAACTTCCGGCCTTCGAGCGTTTCGACGCCGCGCACGGTTGCGCCTGTCTCATCCATGATGAGGCGTGCAACCGTGCCCTGGATGGTCTGGAGCCTGGCGTGCTCCTCGATGAGGCTGCGCACTGCCCTGCGATAGAGACCTCGATCGCACTGGGCGCGGGGCGACCAGACTGCGGGGCCCTTGCTCCGATTGAGCATGCGGAACTGTAGTGACGCAAGGTCGGTGGCTCGGCCCATGATTCCGCCGAGCACGTCGACTTCACGGACTACCGTACCCTTGGCCACTCCGCCTATGGCCGGATTGCAGGACATCTGGCCAATGGTCTCGAGCGCACTGGTGACGAGGGCGACTGACGCACCCAGCCGTGCTGCCGCGACTGCCGCTTCAGTGCCGGCGTGGCCGCCGCCGATGACGATTACGTCGAACGAAGATTCGAAATTTTGCATGATCGTGGGTCTCGTTATAAATGTAGGATACAGCGCTAACTTTGGATCATGCCGATCTCCGTTACTCGTGACCGTCCCACCGTCTTTGTCCGACGCGAAGCCTTCGAGCGCGCGGGGCTGGAGCGTCACGCTATCGATGCCCGCTTCAATCTGACCGACGAGGAATTCGCGGTTGAAGGAGGCTTGATTGCGATTGGCCCGCTGCCGTCCGATGACATGTTGAGCGATCTGGTGATTCAACTGGAGACGATCGGATTGCGCTATTTCGACGACTTCTTCGAGTTGAGCGGGAACTGGCCCGACTGGCTGAGCATGTTCGTAACATCTGCGTGATCTGATAGTGACATGGCGGGCGCGCGTCGGCATGCGGGCGCGTGGATACGTATCTGCAGCTGGCATGGCTGCGGTCGCCCTGTACGCGGGCTGTGCTGCGCATACCCGGACCGTTGCACCCGTTCCGCAATCGGAGGCTGCCGAGCCGGTTACACACGTTGCTCCTGTAGAGATTCCGACTCCACCGGTGATGCCATCGCTTCAGGAGAGCGACGAGGCAACGTCGTCGGAGCTCGATCGCGCGCTGGACGAAGGAAAGGCACTCGGGCGCGAGCTGGCGTGGGTCGAGGCTCGGGAAGCGGCGGCGAGCGGCGAGATGGCGGCTGGGGAATACCTCGTCACCTATCTGATAACGCCGGCCGACGACTACTACGATCTCGAAGCAGCCCAGTCGAATCTGCCAGCGCATCACACGACCGTCGTGCCGGGATCGGCGCACGTTGCAGTGGTGATTCGAGACGCTGCTGACGGACGGATGGTTCAGGGACTCCAGGTACGTGTCGTGTTGCACGCGGACGATTCCGGTGACGAACAGACTACCGTGCTTCCGTTCGAGTGGCACCCCATTCTCAATCGATACGGCGAGAATCTGGTCTTGCCACCGAGTCCGTTCACACTGCGCGTTTACATCTCGATGCCGACGTACGCCCGGCATGATCACACCAACGGTGACCGCTTTGGCAGGAACGTAATGGCGAGGTTTGCACACGTTGTCGTTTCGCGCGATTCACTCGCGGTTGCATCGGAACAGCTGGCACGAGGCGAATCCCGTCAGACGGCGGCGCTTGCGCGTGCCGAGGGCGACGCGATCGATCGCCCGATTGCGGAGCTGTTGCGCAGTGCCGACGCGAGCGGATCTCAGGTGCGCTCGGGGGATTACAAGGTTGCCGTGGTGGTGCAGGCTGCGCGCGGCGCGTGGGCGGATCGTAATGGGGATCTGAGTTACGAGAGCGCGAACGACAACATCGGGCCGATTGCGCATCTGGATGTGAGCATACGCGATGCAATTACGGGGCGCTTCATACCTGGTCTGAGAGTACGCGCTACGATTCTCGATTCACACAAGCGAGAGATTGACACGTACGCGGCGCCGTTCATGTGGCATCCATGGATGAACCATTACGGTTTGAACGTGCCGGTTCCTGGAAAGGGGCGATACACGGTGCGTATACGTGCGGACGCTCCGGCGTTCCGGAGGTTTGGCAGCACGGCGCTCCGGAAGTTCAACAAGGACGTTGATGTGACGGTGCGTAACGTGCGGTTTGCGCGGTAGGGTTACGCAGGCGACCTACAGGCGCTGCTCGACGATTGACCACAGTTCGACGTCGGCGACGCCGTTTTCGATCTTGTCGATGACGACTTCGGTTCCGGCGGCGACCGCATCGCCGGCGATGCTGCGTGCGGGGAGGCGTGTTGGGGATCCGCGGAACGAATACGAAATTTCACCGAGTTCAGTAGGTGTGATCGCTCGTGTGACGGTTGCAACTGTTCCTTGCAGCTCCTCGATTTCCTCGTGCGGATCATTGAGTGATCCGCGCAGCGCCCACTTGGCCATCAGGACCGTCATCCCGATCCATCCGGCGGCCGCGGCTACGAGGGCGGCGATCAATATGATAATAGTATCATATTGCGAATATTTTGTGGTCAGGTAGCCGACTGCTCCGAATGCGCCAAGTGCTGCACCGATGACCGGCGTGTTGAAGCCGGCCATCGGGAATCTTATCGCACCCGGCTCATGTCCCTTGCGGACCGTGCCGTGAAGCATCGCGTAAACACCGACGAACAATCCGACGCCGAAGATGACGGCGTAAAAGACAATCTCAGCTTCGTGCAGTGACATCATGAACCAAGATACTTTCGGAACCATTCGATTGTTGCGGGCCAGGCCTTCTGCGTTGCTGTCATGTTCGCGCCGTTGTTGCCCGTCTGTGCTCTGAGGAAGCCGTGTCCGGCGCCTTCGAAGATGTGCGGCTCGTAAATCTTGTGCATCGCCTTCATGGCCGAATCAGCGGGCGCTACCGTTGCAACGACTCGCGCGTCACTGCCGCCGTACAGTCCGAGCACTGGCGCCTTGACGGACATCAGGTCCGCTGCGCTTGGTGATGTTCCATAGTACACGACGGATGCGCCGAGTGTAGGGGAGGCGACGGCGTGGGCGAACGAAGCGGTGCCGCCCCAGCAGAAGCCCACGACTCCGTATTTGTGCAGTGCGGACGGAAGCGCCATCGCGTAGTTCGCTGCGGCGGTAATACCGGCCTGCACGTTTGCGGGATTGAGCTTGGAGACGGCGGCCACGCCTTCCTGATTCGTGAGTGTATCAGCGCCGACGGGGATCTTTCCGCCCGGTATGAGATCCGGTGCAATCGCGATATAACCTTCCTTGGCGAGCTGATCTGTCACGGCACGGACCCATGTACTCATGCCGAATATTTCGTGGATTACTACAACCACCGGCGCCTTGGTTGAACGCTCCGGATATACAATCCACGCGTGCAGTGAGTCTCCGGTCGATGTCCTGAGCATCACCCACTGGCCATGCCGTGGAGACGCATCGAGGCGTGCCAGCGAATGCGCAGCATCGGGCGGAAGGGTGGTGTCGTCAGCCGCGTTTGCCGATGCGTGTGAAGACATATCATGCGAGGACATGTCGTGTGCCATGCCGCCCTGTGCCAGAGCGAGTGCCGGCGCGGCAATGAGTATAGAGCTTGCCAGAACGGTAGTGATACGCATGGTTGGTG
>Ga0134125_10005767_pt1 | contig 14047 bp, 13 predicted proteins | sample KB31751_FD_96464 | JGI IMG/M metagenome (GOLD analysis project Ga0134125, IMG submission 96464) | Terrestrial soil microbial communities with excess Nitrogen fertilizer from Kellogg Biological Station, Michigan, USA - KB3-175-1 | ecosystem: Environmental > Terrestrial > Soil > Unclassified ... | reverse complement strand
GATCGCGGTCATCGGTCGGTCTCCTGATTCACTCGTAATGCCAGTCGGGATCCTCAGGATGCTTGAGGTCCCACAGCGGACGCCGGCTCCCGACCACCGGCTGCTCCGCGAAGTTGTAAGGAGGCGGCGGCGAGCTGGTGGCCCATTCCAGGGTCCAGGCGTCCCACGGGTCATTGCCCGCGACGGCCCCGCGCCGGTACGAGCGGACGAGGTTCCACGCGAAGCAGATGATGCCGGCCACCTGGAAGGCGACGCCCAGCGACGAGACCAGATTCCAGATCTCCAGTCCCCGCCCGGGCAGGAAGGTGTACACGCGCCGCGGCATGCCGAGCATGCCCGCAAAGTGCTGCGGGATGAACGTGAGGTTGAATCCGATCAGGAACAGCCAGAAGTGCCACTTCCCCAGCCGCTCGCTCAGCATCCGGCCGGTCGCCTTTGGATACCAGTAGTAGACGGCCGCGAAAATCGCGAACAGCAGGCTGCCGACCAGCACGAAGTGGAAGTGCGCCACCACGAAGTAGGTGTCGGTCAGCTGCCAGTTGAACGGTACCACCGCCAGCATCACGCCGGTGATGCCCGCGATCAGGAATTGAACCAGGACGGCGATCGCGAACAGCATGGGTGTCCGCAGCTGGATCCGGCCGCCCCACATGGTACCGAGCCAGTTGAAGATCTTGATGCCGGTGGGCACGGCCACGAGGCCGGTCGACACCGCGAAGAAGGTATTCGCCGCCGGTGACATCCCGATGGCGAACATGTGGTGGGCCCAGACGCTGACGCTGATGAAGCCGATCGCCACGGTCGCCGCCACCATCACGGGGTAGCCGAAGATCACCTTGCGGGAGAACACCGGGATGATCTCGGAGAGGAACCCGAAGCCCGGGAGCATGAGCACGTAGACTTCGGGGTGCCCGAACACCCAGAAGACGTGCTGCCACAGGACGGCGGAGCCGCCGGCCTGGGTGTCGAAGAAGTGAGCCCCCAACCCGCGGTCGAGGAGGAGCAGGATCAGCGCCGCGGTGAGGGGCGAGACCGCGATCAGGATCATGCACTGGACCACCAGTGTGATCCAGGTAAACAGCGGCATCCGTCCGAGCGTCATTCCCTTGGTGCGCATCGTGAGAATCGTCGTGGCAATGTTGACGGCGCCGGCGATACTGCCGAACCCGACGATGATCAGGCCGATCACCCAGTAGTCAGTCGCGTTGCCCCGGGAGTAGGCCGGCTCGGTCAGGGGCGCATATCCGAACCAGCCGACATCGGGCGCCCCGGCGCCCCCGAACAGGGCGGGCCCAGTCAGGAAGCTGGAGTTGAGCAGCAGGCCGCCGAAGCAGGTCACCCAGAACGCGAACGCATTGAGCCGAGGAAACGCGACGTCGCGCGCCCCGATCTGAAGAGGGACCAGGTAGTTGGCGAACCCGGCGAGGATCGGCATGCCCACCAGGAAGACCATCGTGGTCCCGTGCATGGTGAACAGGACATTGAACGTATGGGCTGAGACGAGGTGGTTGTCGGCCACGGCGAGCTGCAGGCGGATCAGGGTCGCTTCGATACCACCAATCACCAGGAATCCCAGCGCGAACACGATGTACATGATGCCCAGCCGCTTGTGATCCACCGTGACCACCCACTCGCGCAGCCGATCGAATACGGAACGCGCGCTCTCCGATGCGGGGGCAGGTATCGGGAACGTGGTGGTCGTCATGGGTGTCTCGATCAGCGCAGCGTGACGAGATACGCGACGAGCTGATCGAGATACTCGTCGTCGATTTGCATGGCCGGCATCAGCACACCGCGCTTGAGGCCGTCCGGGTTCCGGACCCAGGCGCGCAGGCGTTCCCGGGTGTTGGCCGCAACGCCGGCTCCGATGGTTGCCCGAGACATCAGATGGGTGAGATCCGGCCCGTAGCGGCCGTTCGCGACCGTCCCCGCGACCGCGTGGCAGCTGGCGCACACCGTGCCGAGAAATACTCGGCGACCGGCGGCGGCAGCCGGGTCCGCCGGTGCCGGGGCCGCGGTCTGGCGCTGCTGCTCCACCCAACGGGCAAACTGCTCCGGGGGCTCCGCGACGATGCGCAACAGCATGAAGGCGTGCTGGGTCCCGCAGTACTCGGCACACTGGCCCAGATAGGTGCCCGGCTCATGCGGCTCCACCCACATGCGATTGGTCCGGTTGGGGATCAGGTCGGTCTTGCCGGCAACCCGGGGGACCCAGAAGCTGTGGACCACATCGGCCGACTCGAGCGTGAGGAAGGTCGGCCGCCGAGTGAGGGAATCAGAGACGGGCACATGCAGCTCGTTGGCGGTTACCACCCCGAGTTTCGGATATCGGATCTCCCACCACCATTGCCGCCCGACGACCGTCACTTCGACCGCGGTGGGCGGCTGCGGCGCCGCCTGGATTTCGTAAATCACCCGGCCGGTGGCCAGCATGAGGACGATGACAATGATGAGAGGAATCGCAGTCCACGCGGCCTCCACCTGAGCGCTCCCGTAGACCTGAGGCGGCTCTGAACCCTGCTCCTCGGCGGGAGCGCGAAATCGCATTACGCTGTACGCGATGAGCCCCGCGACCACGATGAACACGACGCCGCTGAGGACGAGCACAAAGTTGGCCAGGTCGGCTTCCTTGGCCGCTGGCGTGGACACCGGCGCGAAGATGCTCGAGACCGTATCGGGAGTCCACGAGATCCCACTCATTGCCGGGCGAGCGCCTTCTGCAGGGGTAGTTGTCGAATCCGCTTTCCCGTTGCGGCGAACACGGCATTGGCCAACGCCGGAGCGGTGGCGGCCGTGCCCGGCTCGCCGATCCCACCGGGGGCCTCGAGATTCCGTATCAGGTGGACCTCGATCGGTGGCGCCTCGTTCATGCGCAGCACGCGATAGTCGTGGAAGTTGGATTGCTCCACCCGGCCGTTCTTGAGGGTGATCTCGCCCCACAGAGCACCACCGATGCCGAAGACGACCCCACTTTCGATCTGCGACGTCACCGTATCCGGGTTGATGATCGTGCCGCAGTCCACCGCGCACACGACCCGCCGCACCGCGATCTCGCCTGTGCCGGTCACCTCCACCTCGGCGACCTGAGCGAGATAGGTGTCCCACCCGCTGTACATCAAGGCCACGCCGCGTCCGTGGGCGGGAGGGAGGGGCGCGCCCCAGCCGGCCTTCTCCGCTGCCAGGTCGAGCACCGCCCTGGCTCGCGGCGATTTGCCTAGCAGGCCGCGGCGGAACGCGACCGGGTCCTGCTTCGACGCAGCGGCAATCTCGTCGATGAAGGTCTCGACCACGAAGCAATTGTGGGTGACTCCCACGCCTCGCCACCAGCCGGTGTGCACGACCGGCTCCTCGTGGCGCACGTACTCGATCCGGATGTTCGGGATGTCGTAGAGCAGCTGCACCGACCCGTCCAGCGCATCTCCATCGAGCCCGTTCTTGAACGCGGGCGGTGCCCAGCGGGCGAGAATGGAGATGCCGATGATCCGGTGGTTCCAGGCGGCCAGCTTGCCGCGCGCATCGAGGCCGGCGGCGATCCGGTCGTAGTAGTAGGGGCGATAGACGTCGTGCTGAACATCTTCCTCGCGCGTCCAGACGATCTTGACTGGGCCCTCGACCTGCTTGGCGATACGGACGGCCTGAGTGACGTAGTCATGCTCCAGGCGCCTGCCGAATCCACCACCCAGTAGGTAGTTGCGGAACACGACTTTCTCGAGCGGCAGACCGGTGACCTCCGCGGCGGTCGCGCGGGCTCGGCCCTGCACCTGCGAGCCGGCCCACACCTCGCAGCTGTCAGGTCGCACGTGGACCGTGCAGCTCAGCGGCTCCATGCAGGCGTGCGCCAGGAAGGGTGCCTGGTAGACGGCCTCGATCTTCCGAGCCGCCCGGCCCAGCGCCGACAGTGCGTCGCCGTCCTTGCGGGCCACGAGCCCGGGCTTCCGTGATGCTTCCTCCAGTTCCTTGACGACATCGGCCGTGGAGACCTGTGCGTTCGGCCCGTCGTCCCAGCGGAGGGCGAGCGCCGCCAGGCCCTGCTTGGCGGCCCACATGTGGTCGGCGACGACCGCGACGACATCGTCCAGCCGGACCACCTGATGCACGTCCTTGATCGCCAGCGCCTTGCGCTCGTCCAACCCAGCCACCTTGCCGCCCAGCACCGGGCTCGCCGCCACCGTCGCGATCCTCATTCCCGGCAGCCGGACGTCGATGCCGAACTGCGCCGTCCCATTCACCTTGGAGGGGATGTCGAGCCGCTTGGCCGGCGTGCCGACCAGAGTGAACGTCTTCGGATCCTTGAGCTGCACTTGCTGAGGCACCGGCAGCGTGGCCGCCCGCTCCGCAACTTCTCCGTACCCGAGCTTCCGGCCGCTCTCGGCGTGGATGACGGTGCCCTTCTCGGCACGGCACGAGGCGGGCTCGACGCCCCAGCGCTGCGCCGCCGCGGCGACCAGCATGGTGCGGGCGACGGCCCCGGCCTGCCGCATCGGCCGGTAGAATGCCCGCACCGAGGTGGACCCGCCCGTGACCTGAAAGCCGAGGCCTGGGTTGGCGTAGATCCGATCATCGCCGGGCGCATGCTCCACCCTCACCCGGTCCAGCCCAAGCTCCAGCTCTTCGGCCACCAGCATGGGCAGAGCCGTGTAGATGCCCTGTCCCATCTCCGCCTGTGGCAGCGTCACGGTGACCACGTCATCGATGCCGACGCGCACGAACGCGTTGGGGGCAAACGCCGGTGGGTCGGGGTCCCGAGCCGATTTTGCCGCGCCGGACGCGGCGCGACTCGGCCCATCGACTCGGCACCCGAGCAGCAGGCCGCCACCCGCCGCGCCCATCACGACCACGAAGTCGCGCCGGGAAACGCGGCGGCCAGGAACGGATCTCACGGTCAAGCTCTGTTTCCGGCGGCCTGCTTGATGGCGGCACGGATCCGGCCGTAGGTGCCGCAGCGGCAGATATTGCCCGACATGGCGCTGTCGATGTCGCCGTCGGTGGGTGTGGGGGTCTTGGCCAGCAGCGCCGACGCCGACATGATCTGGCCCGACTGGCAGTAGCCGCATTGTGGGACCTCGAGCGCGATCCAGGCGTTCTGGACCTTCTTACCCGCAGGAGTCTGCCCGATGGCCTCGATGGTTGTGATCTGCTTGCCGGCAACCGTGCTGGCCGGCGTGGCGCAGGAGCGGATCGCCCGACCATCCACATGTACGGTGCAGGCGCCGCACGCGGCGATGCCGCAGCCGAACTTGGTTCCGGTGAGGCCGAGCACGTCGCGCAGCACCCAGAGGAGGGGCATGTCCTCGGGTACGTGAACCGTGCGGGCCTTGCCGTTCACTATGAGTTCCACAGTCCGCCCCCATTGTCCTCATCTTCCGCTTCAATCCACCGGCCGATGTACGCCGGGCAGTTCACCAACTGTGTCCCCTCGGCAGCCGCATGGCGGAGGTATGCGATTGCTTCCCGACTCGCCATCGTCAAATCCGCCAGGTCGAACGCGATAGGACCAGACCGTTCGCCCTCGACCAGCGCGGCAATCTCGGTAAGCTCGTTCCGGGTCAACTCTCCGCTGAACCCGAAGGTGACGCGCGTCGCGCTCACCACTCGACTCAGTCTGAATGTCACGCGGCCTCCCTAGAGCCCGTAGGGCAAGCCGAGTGCCAGTCATAAGTCGTTGATTCGGTTAGTTGGCGGGTTGGAGATCGTGAAACACTCACGAAGCTTCGTGGAAACTTCGCGACGTTACCCGAGCCGCTTTTTCACATCAGTGGCGAAGTCTTCAAACCGGCGCAGGGGAGTCACGAGGACCTGCACGTGCTGGCCATGTTCCTTCATGATCGGCAGATCGAGCAGAATCTGGTCGAGCGTGTCCAGACTATCCACATTGACGACAGCCATCACACGCCGCGAGCCCACACATTTCCAGATGTCGATGACCACCCCCGCCTTCTTTGCGCCCAAAGCTGCTTCGGCTTCGCGGGCCCAGATGGAGAAGAAATCCCTTTGCGACATGGATGCCGGATACTCGATGTGGAAATCAGCGTGATACAACATTTGTTGTTGCTCCCTTCGCAGAATTGCCTTGGCTCAGGGCAAGCCGAGTGCCAGTCATAAGTCGTTGATTCGATTAGCTGGCGGGTTGGAGATCGTGAAACACTCACGAAGCTTCGTGGAAACTTCGCGACGGCGGGCTCACGTGGTCATACTTTCATGGGCTCCGTTCTAGCTCGAACCGCGCGGCCCACATTGTGCGTTCCCGATTCCACGAGACGACAATGGCAATCACCAAGTCGATCCCGGGATTTGTGTTGGTGGCCGCCAGCATTCCTTTCCTGTCATTTGCCGGGCTGGGAAGCCTCAGCGCGCAGGCATCGCCCGCTCCCATCACCTTCAGTTCTGGATCGTGGCAGTTCACCCTGGGTGGCTACTTCAAGCTCGATCTGATCCACGACTTCGACCCGAACAGCTCCCCTGATGTGTTCGACCCTCGCGCTATCCCCGTGGATGGGAGCGAGGGCAGCAACACCCGAGTCCATGCGAGGCAGACACGCCTCTCGCTCGCGATGAAAGGCCCGGGCGAAGGGAGGGATCTCGAGCTGTTCCTGGAGGGTGACTTCTATGGAACAGGGAATACGTTCCGCATGCGCCACGCCTACGCGCAATACGGCGTCCTGCTGGCCGGACAGACCTGGACGACCTTCATGGACGAGAGGAACATTCCGCCGACGATCGACTTCGAGACGCCACTGGCTGCGCCGCTGGCCCGACAGGGGCTCCTGCGTTTCACGACCGGACTCTCACAGGGGAGTGATCTGGCGTTCGGCATCGAAGAGAGTGCTCCGGAGGTCTTGATCCCGGCTGGCGTGGTGGGAACGACCGAGAAGACCCTGCCGGACTTCACGACCCGGTTCCGGTTCATCCGGAGCCGGGGTCATGTCCAGCTGTCGGGGTTCGTGGGTCGCACCCGGTTCAGAGCCGCCTCGGGGGCCACGAGCGACGTGACGATCGGCGGTGTCCTGGCCTCCGCCCGGATTCGCCTGCTCGGGCGCGACGCGGCCTACGCCGCAGTCGGGTATGGTCCGGGACTGGGACGCTATCGCGGCGACGCGAGCGCCGCACTCGATGCCTCTGGCCGGCTCAAGACCGTGGACGTCGTCGGCCTCACGGCGGGATACCAGCACTACTGGTCGGCTCGCTGGTCGTCCAACGCCGTGGTGAGCCCCGCCTGGGTGCTCAGCGACGTCGCCGATCCGGCAATCTCGAACGACCGCGTCAACTACGTCGCCGTGAACCTGCTGTACTGGTTTCTCGAGCAGCGTGCCTGGATCGGCGGCGAGTACCTGTATGGCCGGAGGGAGCTGCGGAATGGGGCGCACGGGTCCGCCAACCGAATTCAGCTCGCGACCCGCTTTAACCTCCTGAAGTAGAGCGGTTGAAACGGAAGTTCTTGAAGTCGATCGCGACCAGCAACAGATCGCGGACGGGTTTCAGGTCCGGCGCGCGCATGTAGGCACGACGCTTCGTGGGAAATCGCATCCCGTCGACAGAGACGACGTCTCCGACATATTGCGCGACGGGAAATCCGCCGGCGATGTCGACGTGATAATCGTGTCGGCGCAGGACGAAGTCCTCGCCGAAGTAAAAGTCCTGCTCCTTGCTGTGACTGGCGATCGCGTCGGGAAATTGCACCCGCAGGCCGCACCAGCGGTCCGCACCTTCTTGCCAGGGCGCGATCTCTGTGACTTCGAAGCCGGGCATCGCCATGAAGAACGGCGTCGTGAGATAGGTCCACATCGCATACCCGTTGAAGTAGGCCCGATCCAGCGGATCCCAGGGCGTAAGCATGTCGTGCCCGTCGAATGAGCTTCTTGGATCCGAACGCTCCCGCACCACCACCCCGGCAGTGGTTTCGATCGCGACGCGCTCCGGAGTGAACCGCGTGCGCCAATCGGGCTGTCCGAACGGAAAGACCGACGCCGCCTCCTCCTGAAGCGTGACCGTTTGCTCGCGGGGAGTCGGATCTTGGGGCACGCCTTTCAACGCAAACAACCCACCACCACTGATCGCGGTGACGGTGAGGCTTTGTAGCATCTTCCACCGCTCGAGGCCTCCATGCGCAGCGATGGCCCGTTCGAGTAGATCGCTCATCGGTTCCTCCGGATCGCCTCCGCTTGCTTGACCGCACGGCGTGTCGGACGATTCGCGACATTCGCGCGCGCGAGCTGGAGGGCCCGCGGGTGGTCGTTGCCGCTGCCGGCGTAGAACTCCGCGGCATGGTCGGCGAAGGCGAGCAAGTATTTCCCAAGCAGCTCATCGAAACCACGCCGAGCGGCGTCGAGCTGTGTCTCGGCCTCGTCGAGCTTCCCTTGAGCCCTCAGCACGTCGGCCAGACGCCACGGGACCTCCGGATCGGGGCTCGAACGGGCTGGCAGGAGCAGCTCCTCCGCCTCGCCGGTTTGACCTTGGCTCGCGTAAATCTCCGCCAGGTGCACCCGCGCCTTCACATAACCCGGCAGGTAAGCAATCGCGCGTTGATACCAGAGCGCGGCACGATCCGGGTCCGGTACGGGCACGAGCTCTCCCCACAGCATGCCGAGCTGAAAGCAGACCCACGCCAGCGGGAAGGGCGAAATGCCGTCGTACGAGTCGAGTGCCTGTTGATAGACGGCGTCCGCCTCGTCAAAGCGCTCCAGATCGGCAAGCACGGCGCCGAGCGGTACGAGATCTTCCAGCCGATCGCTCGCGCTGGCGAGTCGGCGGCGCGCAGCGAGCACCGCATCGAGCTCCACACCACATGCCTGATCGATCGTCAACGAGTGGCGCTCGATCGTCTCGCGCGGTCCGCCCAACCGCGCGGCGCGCGTGAGGTGGCCGCGTGCATCGTCGAAGCGATGCACCGTCGACGCGACTTCAGCCTTGACCAGCGCTGCGCGAAACGAGTCATCTACGAGGGCAAATTGCGAGGCGAGCGACTCCAGGCGATCCAGCGCGTCCAGGTCGCCCAGGAATTGGGCCGCCAGACGTTCGTGATCGACCACCGCCTCGGCGGCTCCCGGCAGGCGCGGGTCTCGGGCGAACCGGCCCCAGGCGCCGCGCCGCGCGCTCTCGAGGTTGACCGCGGCGATCTCCCCGTCGGTCGCACACGGACTGGGATGGTCAAGTTCCACCATGGCGGTCACTGCGCGACAGCCGTCGCCTGAAGTCCCGAGCGCGGCGCGAAGCGATCTTTGAGACTTCCGAGACCCGTCTTGACCAGTGCCGATACTCTACCCCTCACGAGAACGTCGGGCTGATCACTGGCCAGGAATTCCACGCGCCAATCGACGACGGAGCCGCTGCTCTTCGGCGTCACTTCGAGCTTGCCGACGTAACGGGATGCGGCAACCCCCGACATCATCGTGTAGCGATAGGACCGCTTCGCGGTGTCGACTGCCTCGAGGCGCTCGACGACTTCCCCGCCGGTGAGCGTGGTGAGCCGACGAACCTGGCCGATACCGGCACCGGTCACGGTCGTCCTCGCCACCAATGGATGCCAGTCCAGACTGAATCGTCCGACCACCGACCACACCTCGTCGGCCGCTGCCGCAAGCTCGATGGACTCGGCAACGGTCTGCAGCTCCAGGTTGGGCGTCGCGAAATACGGAAACACCTTGGTGCCCGGCTTGGTTGCTCCAGTCGCGCCGCCCTGGAGGAACTCGCGATCGTGGTTGACCAGCCAGGTGAGCAGGATATCGATCACGTTCGCGTCGATCGTGCGGCCTCCGCCCGTCTGGTACGGACGACCGTACAGCGTGCTCTTCTCGATCTCGAGGTGGCTCTGGTCGGTGATCGGCTTGGCGACGTCGAACACCAGAAAATCATCCAAGAAGACATTCGCATTGGCGGCGAGCGCTTCCGGCGTCCAGTCGGTCTTGCCGTCGAGTCCGTCCCAGACGGCGAAGCTGTCTTTCAGCCGTTGCAGGAACAGGGGTTGGAGCGCCTTCGGGATCGCGAACGGCGTCTGCTGGTTCCACAAGTCGCGTAAATCGACAATCCCGGGCATCGCGGGATTGTTGAACCGCATGTTCGTTTGCTCGGGGCGTCCGACCCAGTCGATGCGGGGGGCGGGATATCCCAGGTGGCCGGGCGGCTGTGGGATGGGAACCGTCTCGGCGATGGCGCCGAACAACGAGCCCTTCGCGGGATCGAGCACGCGGCGGGTATCGAGCTCGACGACCATGCAAAGCGCGTTGTCGTGCTGCAGCAGGTTCGGAAGCCGCTCGAGCTTGCCGATGTCCCAGGCGAGGTAGAACGGGTCGGAACGCAGCCCGGCGAACACCCGGATCTCGCCCTCCGGCGTAGAGGCTCCCTGCTCGTCGTTCACTGTGAGCGATAGCTTGAGACCACCCGGGAGGGTGCACACGCCGCGCTGGACGGCCTTCCCGGCGGTATCGCGCTTCAGGACCTCGAACCGGAAGCTGAAGCGGATCTCGGCGTCCCCGGGCTGAAACTTGGCAGCGGCACCAACGCCGGCAACGACCACGCGCCGAACGGCGATCGAGTAATCGATAGCGTTCGAGAAAACCGCATCTTCGCCGGCCGAAGGGAACACGCACATGGCGAGGACGGTCCGGGCGGGATTCTCCGGACTGGTGAACGCGAACAGGTCGGTGACGTCGGCCGGGGGGTCGCCAATCGACCGCGGACCGTCAACGTGGTCGGACATCGTCAGCCTCCTTCAACCGCTCAGGTTAGCGATCCAGGTCAACGCGCTGATGCTCGGCATGAAGAAGTACTCGCCGCCTCGAAGCACGTTGAACGTGTCGATGCCGTGGACCCGGCGTCTGACCGGCTCGTGCGGAATGGTGAAGCTCGCCCCTTCTTCCTGCCGCCCGATGATCGGGTCCCGCTCCTCGCCCAGCCCCACGAAATTGCCTTCGTCGATCCACTCCTGTTGCAGGAATTCCATCGTGGCCATCGCCTTGGCGCTGATGAACATGAAGATGGCGCCGCGGGGTATCTCGTCGGCTTCGGGGGATACGGCGTTGGGATCGTACGGTGGTCCATAGGTCGTGCCCCGTCTGATCAGACGATGCAGGTTGACGTCGGTCAGACGGGTGAGCTGGGTGTCCCGCGGGTTCATCCGCCGGATGTGGCACCCGAGCGGCGCCTTGAGTCCGCGCACGTCGTTCGCGTAGTCGAAGTCGTTGTTTCGCTGCGCGTCGGCCCCCAGGACAGCGTCGTCGGCTTCCGGCGCCAGGGTCAGCGGGGCACCGCTGCGCCACCGGCCGACCAGCTTCGCGGCGAGCAGCTCCCGCTCTTCCTCCGTGCTGCCATGGGCTCGGAGGAACCGATTGAAGGCGCCGACCCGGGACTGGTACTTGCGAAAGCCCACATACGTGCTGTTGCGGCCGAGAATGTCGGGCTGGGGCATCGGCAGGGGAGCGCCGGCCTCACCGGGATATCCCAGGATGAACTCGCCGGCCTTGATCAGCGGCCCCTGGCCGGGCAGCGGCTCGGCGCCGCTGCCCTCGATCGCCGGCTGGTCGATGCCGTCTTTGTAGCCCAGGGGATTCAGATCTCCGGGCTGAAAGCCGAAGTTCTGCGAGCGCAGAACGGTGACGCCCGAAAAAGCTTCGTACTGTTTGCGGGCGATCTCGAGCGCGCGGCGCCAGTTTTCCTCGGAATCGCTGAGCGCGCTCACCCCGATGTGAACCTGGCCTGTGCCGAACGGCGCTTCCCAATGCTTCGGATCGTTGACGCCTTCGTCGCGGAGCTGCCGGGCGCGGGCCGCCATGCCCACGCGGAACGCCTCGGGGAAGCTTTGGAGCGAGTCCTGCGGAACCCCGAGCGCTTCGAGGCCCGCATAGCTGATTCCGATCGCCAGCCAGGTATTGGCCGCACTCCACCAATGCGCGGAGGAGCCGATATGAGGCGTCAGCCGGCGCAGGAACTCTCGGCCGGCTGCAGCATCGTCGATGCGCAAGAGCACGTGGGTGCCGAAGTACGGTGCCGGCCTCGGCCTGAGGACGATCGCCTGGATCTCGTCCAAATCGAGCGTCGGCGCGTGCGTCACAACTTGACCACCGACGGATTCCTTGACGGACAACATGAGCAAGTTCCCTTTCATGGGTCCGGGCCCCGTTTCCGGCCCGGACCCCAGCGAACGATTGGCCCGCTGCAGCTATCCAATCTTGTCGAGCAGCTCCTCGACGGCCTTGCCGACCTTTTCGAGCCTTCGTGTCTCCGCCGCCGTCAGGTTCGGACTGTTGACGTACCAGGCCTCGGCCGCGATCTGGTGGTCGAATATCCACTGCTTCGCCTTCCCGCTACGCATCCCTGGGTACCCCTCACAATTGCACAGCCACAGATCCATAGCGTTCGGAATCTTCGTCGCAAAGTCGTCGATGTAGGGGTCAAAGTCGCCGTCATAGGCCGTCGCGAAGAGCAGCTTCGTGTCGTTGTCCACGAACACGAAGCGCATGTCGTGGACCGTGCCGACCGCGTCCGCCGCCCGAAAGTTCCCGTCCAGCAACTCCAGAAACCCGCGAAGCCGCTTCGCTCCCCCTTTCACGAACGGAAGGAACACGCAGAGCTCCGAGACCTTGCCCTGACGGAGGCCGATACGGCCGGCGGTTTGCTTCGCCGACGGCGCTGCCAGCGCCTCCGTGAGCGTGGGGAGCCCGTTCTCCAGCGCGGCTTTTCCGATCTCCGGCGCGTCGGCGTACAGCTCCCTCATCTTTTGAACCTTCTCGTCGACCGTCAAACTCTGCTTTGGCCGATTCGCGGTTGCTGGTTGCGTCGGCATAACTGCTTTCTCCTTTCGGGTTGATCGACTCGTGTCACTCGTTGAGCTTGTCCAGGAACTCGTCAACGGCCTTGCCCATGTGCTTCAGCCGTCCGGCCTCCGCCACCGACAGATCGGGATGGGCGACATACCAGCCTTCGGCTGGGATCTGATGCTCGACGATCCAGTCTTTCACCTTCGGGCTGTGAATCCCCGGCCAGCCTTCGAACGCAGAGAAGATGACGTCCATTTCGTCGGGGATCTTGGTCGCGAAGTCGTCGATATAGGGATCCCACTGCCCGTCGTAGGCAGTCGCGAAGAGAAACCTCGTGTCGTTGTCCAGGAACACGAAGCGCATGTTGTGGAGGGTGCCAACCTTCCTTCCCCCGCTGAAGTTGCCGTTCAGCAACTTCAGCACCGCGCGCAGCCGCTTGGCCCCGCCGGGCGCGAACGGGGCGATGACGGTCAGCTCGGAGACCGTCCCCTGACGGATGCCGATCCGGCCGGCGCTTCCCGTTTCCGATGCCTGCGCCTCCGCCGCCTGCGACATCAGCGATGGGAGCGCGTGCTCCAGCCCCGTTTTCGCCATTTCGGGCGCGTCGGCGAAAAGCTCCCGCAGCTCCTGAATCTTCTGCTCGACGGCCGAGTCCTGTTTTGGCTTGGTCGGTGTTGCCGTCTGTGTGGCCATGGTTAACTGCTCCTTTCCGGCGTTCGCCCTCCTGCTTCCCGGTAATCCGTCGACCTAACCAACCTGGTCGAGGAGTTCCTCAACCGCCTTGCCGACCTTTTCGAGCCGTCGGGTCTCGGCTACCGTCAGATTCGGACTGGCGACGTACCAGGCATCGGCCGCGATCTGGTGCGCGACGATCCAGTCTTTGATCTTCGGGCTCCGAAGCCCCGGCCACCCCTCGGCATCGCAGAACAGCAGATCCAGCGCGTCGGGAATCTTCGTCGCGAAGTCGTCGATGTAGGCGTCCCAGTCGCCATCGTAGGCGGTGCAGAAGAGCAACCTCGTGTCGTTGTCCAGGAACACGAAGCGCATGTCGTGGACCGTGCCCACCAAGTCGGCGAGCTTGAAGTTGCCTTCCAGGTACTGCAGCAGGACGCGAAGCCGCTTCGCTCCCGCTGGCGTCGCGAACGGAAAGATCCCGGTGAGCTCCGAGACCTTGCCCTGACGAGCGCCGATCCGGCCCGCGTTTTGCGTTCCGGTCGCCGCGGCCAGCTCGCGGGAGAGATCGGGAAGGCCCTGCTCCAGCGCGGCCTTGCCCAGTTCCGGCGCGTCCGCGTACAGCT
>Ga0134125_10005766_pt1 | contig 14049 bp, 13 predicted proteins | sample KB31751_FD_96464 | JGI IMG/M metagenome (GOLD analysis project Ga0134125, IMG submission 96464) | Terrestrial soil microbial communities with excess Nitrogen fertilizer from Kellogg Biological Station, Michigan, USA - KB3-175-1 | ecosystem: Environmental > Terrestrial > Soil > Unclassified ... | reverse complement strand
TGACCGCGTTTGCCACCAGCGAGGGGTGGCGGAACGTGACCGGCGAGACCATCGTGCCCAGCCGCAGCCGGCTGGTGCGCGCGGCGATCGCGGCCAGCGTCGTCCAGGCGTCGTGCGAGCCGCGCCCGATCTGGCCGTCGCCGGAGAGGTAGTGGTCCGACCGGAACAGCGTCTCGATGCCGACCGACTCGCAGGTCTCCGCAAGCGCCACCCAGTCGGGCCAGGTCACGTCCTCCTGGCCCTCGATCATCAGGCACAGCCGCATGCGCGGGACTCTACCGGGCCGGTTCGCGAGCCAGCACGGCCTCGATCGCCTGCTCCAGGATCGCGACTGCGCGGTCGAGCGCTGCCACCGGCATCACCAACGAGGGCTGCAGGTTGAAGGTGGCGGTGCTGGAGTCGGCCAGCAGGCCGCGTTGCAGGCACTCCTCGGCGACCGCCTCCTGCAGCTCCGGCGCGCGCTGCTTGGTCTCGCGGTCGGCGACGAACTCGACCGCCATGTAGCAGCCCTTGATGCGGACGTCGCCGACCACCGGGTACCGCTCCCCCAGCCGGCCCAGCGTCTCGCGGGCGCGGGCGTCCAGCGCACGCACGTTCTCGAGCACCGGCTCGTGCTCGAAGACGTCGAGCGTCGCCAGCGCCGCGGCGCAGGCCGCGGGCAGCCACGCCCAGGTGCTGCCGGTGGGCACGTCGTCATAGCCGCCCATCGCGCGCTCCGAGCCCAGCACCGCGCCCAGCGGCATCACGCCGCCGCCGACGCCCTTGCCCAGGCACATAAGGTCGGGCTCGACACCCCAGTGCTCCACCGCGAACATGGTGCCGGTGCGGCCCATGCCGGACTTGACCTCGTCTGCGCAGAGCAGCCAGCCGTGCTCCCGGCACAGCTCCACCAGCGCCGGCCAGAAGCCGTCCGGGGGGATCTGCACGCCGCCCGACCCGATGATCGGCTCGATCACCACGCCGGCCACGTCGCGCGGATCGACGGCGTGGAATAGCACATGGTCGCGCAGGTAGTCGATGGTGGCGTCGCCGCATCCTCCCGGCCGCGGGTCGCCGAACGGTGAGCGGTAGGGGTTGGGGTAGGGGACGTGCACGAACCCGGGGCTGAGCTGCCGCAGGCCGCTGGAGATGTCCTGGCGCTCGGCGCCCAGGGTGGCGGTCATGGTCGACTCGCCGTGGTAGGAGCCGAAGAACGCGATCACCAGCTGCCGCCCGGTGGCGCGCCGCATCAGCTTCAGCGCGATCTCGATCGCCTCCGTGCCGTTCAGGGCGATATCGACCCGCGTCAGGCTGCGCGGCGCGATCGCCAGCAGCCGCTCGGCCAGCGGCGCCATCAGCTCGGAGGCCAGCCCGTGGCTGTCCTCGTTGCCGTAGCGTCGCAGCATCTCGACGGCGGGCTCGATCAGGTCGTCCCGGCCGGCGCCGAGCGGCACCGACGCCGACCCCGAGATCAGGTCCAGGTAGACGTTGCCGTCGACGTCCTCCACCGCCCAGCCGCGCTTGCGGGCGACTACGAACGGCGCCAGCCCGGCGGTCAGGCCCGGGTAGAACGACGCCCGCATCCGCTCCAGCAGCTCACGGCTGCGCGGCCCCGGCGGCGGCGTCCGCATGCTCGGCACCGCGTCGATGTCGAGCGAGAGCTCGCCGCCCTGCGCGGCCGTCGGCGTCATGCCTCCGGCTCCGTGCCACGGGGTGCCCCGGATCCGATCACGTAGCTGTGATCGACCCGCCACTGCAGCCGCACCTGGTCGCCGACGCCGGCCTCGGCGTGGCCGGACTCGTCGTTCAGCTGGTGCACCGTCAGCAGCTCGCCGGTCGCCAGCCGCACGATCAGCTGCGTCATGGAGCCGAGGTAGACGACCTCGGAGACGGTGCCCGCGATCAGCGAGCACCCGTCCGGCACCGAGCCGTTTGACAGCTTCACCTTCTCCGGCCGGACGGTGATCTGGAAGGCATCCCCGGCGCCACCCGGGTCGGGCGCGAGCAGCCGCTGGCCCTCGCCCAGCCGCATCTCCAGCATGCCCGCGCGACGCTCGTCGACCCGCAGCGCAAGCAGGTTCGAGATGCCGATGAACCCGGCCACGAACGCCGTCCCGGGATGCTCGTACAGCTCGCGCGGCTCCGCCACCTGCTCGACCACGCCCTCGTTCATGACGGCGATCCGGTCGGACATCGTCAGCGCCTCCTCCTGGTCGTGCGTGACGTAAACGAAGGTGGTTGCGGTCTGCGCCGCGATCGACTTCAGCTCCAGCTGCATCTGCCGGCGCAGCTTCAGGTCGAGGGCGCCCAGCGGCTCGTCGAGGAGCAGGGCGGCGGGGCGGTTGACCAGCGCCCGCGCCAGTGCGACGCGCTGCTGCTGGCCGCCGGAGAGCTGGCGGGGCCGGCGCTCGTTCAGGCCCTCGAGCCGCACGATACGCAGGGCGTCGGCCACGCGGGCGGTCGTCTCGGCGCGTCCGACACGCTTGATGCGAAGCCCGAACGCCACGTTCTCGGCCACGGTCATGTGCGGGAACAGTCCGTAGGCCTGGAACACCATGTTCACGTTCCGCTTGGCGGGCGGGACCCAGGTCACGTCCTCGCCCTGCAGCAGGATGCGACCGCTGGTGGGCTCCTCGAAGCCGCCGATCATGCGCAGCGTGGTGGTCTTGCCGCAGCCGCTCGGCCCCAGCATCGAGAAGAACTCGCCGCCCGGGATGGTGAGGTTGACCGCGTCCACGGCGACCACCGCCCCGAACCGCTTGCTGACGTCCTCCAGCACGATCTGGCCGTGGCTGCGGTCGTTCATGCCGGCCCCACCGCGATCGCGAACAGGTCGTTCACGTTGCTGCCGGTCTGGCCGGTCACGATCGTGTCGCCGAGCTTGGTCAGCACCTCGCTGGAGCGGTGCCGCAGGAGCGCCGTGCGCAGGTCGATCTTGAGCGCGACGGCCCGCTCCAGCGTGGAGCCGTCCACCAGCGCACCGGCCACCTCGGTGCCGCCGTCCATCCCGTCGGTGTCCAGGAATGCGGCGGTGATCGAGCGGCCGGCTCCGATCCGCAGCGCCGCCGCGAGCGCCGCCGCCTGGTTCGGCCCGCCCAGGCCGAACTCCTCGGACTGGGTCAACGTCACCGTCGTCTCGCCGCCGGCGCCGACCAGCACGCAGGGCCGGGCGAACGGGCGGCCGTGGTCGTGGATCTCGACGGCGATGGCGGCCAGCGCCGTGCCGATCTCGCGACTCTCGCCCTCCAGCGTGGTGGACACGACGTGGGCGGTCACGCCCAGCTCGGTCGACCTGCGCACCATCGCATTGGCCACGTCGGCGCCGGTGACCAGCACCAGGCTCTGAATCGACAGGTCGTCGAGCTGCGGGGCGGCGTCGTTCACGGTCGCTGTCAGGTGCCGCCGGATCGAGGGCGCGACGGCATCCCAGAGATCGTACGCGTGCAGCACCGCGATCGCCTGCTCGCCGGTGGTGGTGTCGGTGACCGTGGGGTCGGTGATCGCGTCCAGGGGGTCGCCGACGACGTCGGACACCGTCAGGTTGACGACACGGGCACCGCCCATGGCGGCGGCGAGCCGGCCGCCCTTCAGCCCCGACACGTGCTTTCGCACCGCGTTGATCTCGCGGATGGCGGCGCCCGATCCCAGCAGCAGCCGGTGCAGCTCGCGCTTCTCCTCGAAGCTGACACCGTCCGCGGGCAGGCAGGCCAGCGCCGAGCTGCCGCCCGTGAAACACGCCAGCACCACGTCCTCGGGCCCGGCGGTCTTCGCCACCTGCATCAGCCGCTGCGCCGCGCGGCAGCTGGCCTCGGTCGGCAGCGGATGCCCGGCCGACAGCAGCTCGATCCGGTCGAGCGATACGGCGTGCCCGTCGGGCGCTACCACCACGCCGCCGGCGATCACGTCGCCCAGCAGCTGCTCGAGGGTGGTGGCGATCCGCGCGCTGGCCTTGCCCGCGCCCAGCACCAGCACCCTGCCGCCCGGACCCGGCATGTGCGAGACCCCGTCTACGATCACGGCGCCGCCCTCGCCGAGCGTCACCACCACGCGCACCGCCGCCTCCGGGTCGGCCGCCCGCACGCCGGCCTCGACGATGTCGAGCACCAGCTCGCGCAGCGGCGCCGGCCCGCCGGCGACCAGCGCCTCGCGGTTGGCGGGGATGCCCGAGCCGGTGGTGCTCATCCCACCGGCACGGTGGGCGACCCCGTCCGCGTCGGGTAGACGCCGGCGGTGCCCAGCTCCTCGGCGATCAGCAGCAGCGCGTTGTACTTGGCGGTGCGCTCGCCCCGCACCGGCGCACCGGTCTTGATCTGTCCCGCGTTCAGCGCCACCGACAGGTCCGCGATGATCGTGTCCTCGGTCTCGCCGGAGCGCTCGGACACGACAACGGTGTAGCCGTGGCGGTAGGCCTGGTCGGCCGCGTCAAGCGCCTCGCTGAGCGTGCCGATCTGGTTCACCTTCCAGAGCAGCGAGTTGGCGGCGCCGGCCTCGATGCCGCGCGCGAGCCGCGCCGGGTTGGTCACGAACAGGTCGTCCCCGACGATCTGGATGCCGCTGGCCTCGGTCAGCTCCGCGAAGCCCTCGAAGTCGTCCTCGTGGAGGGGATCCTCGATGGTGACGATGCCGAACCGCGCGATCAGCCGCTGGTAGAGCTCGATCATCCCGGCCCGGTCGTGGCGCTGTCCGGCCAGCAGGTAGGTCTCGGTGGCCGCGTCGTAGTAATGGGTGGCGGCGCAGTCCAGGCCGTAGCTGACGAGGTCGTCGTAGCCGGCCCGGCCGACCGCCTCGTGCAGGTAGCCGAGCGCCTGCTCGGGGTCGGAGAGGGGCGGTGCGTAGCCGCCCTCATCGCCGGTGTTGAGCGCAGCCTTGCCGAACTTGTCGAGCAGGATCTCGCCCAGCTGCAGGTTCACCTCGGTGGCGATCTGGAGCGCGTGCAGCATGCTCTCGGCGCCGGAGGGAATGATGATGAACTCCTGGAAGTCGAGGTCGTTCGACGCGTGGCGTCCGCCGTTGATCAGGTTCACCTGCGGCACCGGCAGCACGTGCGCGTTGGCGTTCAGGTAGCGGTAGAGCGGCAGCTCGTGCGCGGCCGCGGCGGCGCGGGCGGCGGCCAGCGACACGCCCAGGATGGCGTTGGCGCCGAGCGCCGACTTGTCCTCGGTGCCGTCGAGCTCGATCAGCGCGGCGTCCAGCGCGCGCTGGTGGGCGACGTCGTGGCCGATCAGGTGGGGTGCGACGCGATCGTTCACGTTGGCGACCGCGGTGCGGACGCCGAAGCCACCGAAGCGAGCGCCGCCGTCGCGCAGCTCGTGCGCCTCGTGCGACCCGGTCGAGCGCCCGGACGGCACGTCGGCGCGTCCCAGCACGCCGCCGGCGATGACATCGACCTGTACGGTCGGCAGTCCACGACAGTCGAGTACCTCCCGCGCCGTGATGCTCGAGATCGACAGGTCCGGCATGCGGCCCTCCTAGGCGTCGGATTCGAATCACGCGGGCGCGACCGGGGCGCCCGCTCCCGCGGCCATGCTAGACGGTCAGATTGGCAACTGTCAACAGTCTACGTCTACAACGCTCTCAGACCGTGCCGTCGCCGGCGCGCACCCCGGGCAGGTGCTCGATGTACTCCGACACGCGCCCGAAGGCCAGCTCCACGTGCGATTCGAAGCGGGCGGCCGCCAGCTCGGGATCGCGAGCCTCGATCGCCTCCACCATCGGCCGGTGCTCGCCCGCGATCTCCTCGGGCGAGGCGTAGAGGTGCTCGTCCAGCCTGATCATGGTGCGCACGACCGGCACGTGCCGCATGAACACCTCGTGCAGGCGCCGGTTTCCGGTCAGCCGGCAGACGGTCTCATGGAAGGCCAGGTCGGTGCGTGACACGGCCGCGATGTCGCGCCGGTCGGCCGCGTCTTCCAGCTCTGACAGCGCCTGGCGGATCGCCTCCAGGTCGGCCGGGCGGCCGCGTCGCGCCAGCAGCTTGGCCGCCCGCGACTCGATCGCGGCGCGCAGGTCGTAGATCTCGCGCACGTCGTCGCTCGATAGCTGCACCACGTACGTGCCGCGGTTCTGCTCCTCGTTCAGCAGCCCCTCCGCGCGCAGCAGCTTGAACGCCTCGCGCACCGGGCCGCGGCTGATGTTGAGCGCGTCGGCGATGCGCACCTCGACCAGCCGCTCGCCCTGACCCAGCCGGCCGGCCAGGATCTCCTCGCGAATCTGGTCGGCAGCCTCCTCGGCCAGAGGCTTTCGGGCGCGCAGTGGGCGCATGCCGGGAGTGTACCTTGACACTCGGTCACCGAGGTGCAAGACTGTCGACTGTCAACAGGCCGCTTGCTCGGCCGAGGACTCACCGGCGACCGGGAGGAAGGGCCCACACCCATGGCGAGCCGCGTCGACTACGTCGTTCCGTCCGTGCAGACAGCGCTCCCCGGCCCCCGCAGCAGGGAGCTCCTGGAGCAGCAGTCGCAGGTCGTGTACGGGCCGATGCGCGAGTACGACGAGATGCCGCTGGTGCTGGCCTCCAAGGCGGACTGGATCCTGACCGACGTCGACGGCAACACCTGGGTCGACCACCAGTCGTGCTGGGGATCGACGCCGCTCGGCGCTCATCCCGCCGCCGTCGAGGCGGCCGTGACCGAGGCCCAGGCCCGTTACGGCATGGAGATCACCGACTACGTCACGTCCGAGCCGGTGATCTCGCTGGCCAAGCGGCTGGTCGAGATCGCACCGCCCGGCTTGACCCGTGTCGCGCCCAGCGTCAGCGGCACGCTGGCCGTCGAGTCGGGGCTCAAGTTCGCGCGCGCCGCCACTGGGCGTCCGATGATCCTGTCCTTCCTGGGCCAGTACCACGGCGAGGCCACGCTGCTCACGGCCGCGCTCGGCACCGACCTGTCCGAGGTGACAACGGGCAGCGCCCAGTACGTGCCTGGGTTCGTGTTCGCCCCCTACCCGAACGCCTTCCGCGCGCCCTTCCACAACGGGCCGGGGCCGTACGACGACGGCATGTACATCGACTTCATCGAGGACTGGCTGCTCGTGCACCAGGTCGAGCCCGAGCAGATCGCGGGCGTGCTGATCGAGCCGATCGCAGGCGAGGGCGGCATCCTGATCCCCTCCGACCAGTTCTGGCGCCGGCTGACCGGGCTCTGCGAGCGGTTCGGCTGGATGATGATCCTGGACGAGGTGCAGACCTGCATGGGCCGCTGCGGCACGATGTTCGCAGCCGAACGCTGGGATCTGCGCCCCGACCTGCTGCTGCTGGGCAAGGGCATGGCCGCCGGCGGCCAGCCGCTGGCCGGCGTGCTCGGCACCGAGCAGGCGCTGGCCGACTCCGACGTGCACTCCGGCGGCACCTTCGCCTGGGTGCCGCCCGCCTGCGCCGGCGCGCTTGCCGGCATCGACGCGATCCTGCGAGAGAATGCGCTGGACAACGTCGCCCAGCTGGCGGCGATCGCCGAGGAGGTGCTGGCCCCGATGGTCGACCAGTACGAGCAGGTTGGAGACGTGCGGATCGCGGGTGCCTTCATCGGCATCGAGTTCGTGATTGACCGCGACACGATCGCGCCGGCGCCGGCTTTCCACCGCGAGGTGCACCACGAGCTGATGCGACGCGGCGTGCTGGGCATCACCCAGTGGGGCAAGTGGGTGTATCGGATGCAGCCGGCCCTGAACATGCCGCCTGAGCTGTTCCGGTGGTCGTGCGACCAGGTGCGCGATGCCGTCGACGAGGTTTCCAACCGGCCGCCCCAGGAGCCGCAGATCCTCGACCGCTGGCAGAACGAGACGCGGCGGGCGCGCGGATGAGGGCGCGGTCTCGTGCAGCGCTGCTGGCCGCCGGCTCCTGCCTGATGCTGGCCGCCGCCGGCTGCGGCAGCGGTTCCAGCTCGTCGCAGAGCGTCGCCACCGCCCCCGCCCAGATCTCCGGCCAGCTGAAGGTCTACGCGTACGAGGACGGCTTCACCCCGGGCTACGTGAAGAGCTTCAAGGCCCAGTACCCGAAGGTCGATCTGCAGACGCAGGCCTTCTCGAGCAGCACCAGCGCCCTCACCAAGCTGCGCACCGGCTCGGTGTCGCCCGACGTGATCAATACCTGCGTCGACGAGAACGCCGCCGAGGAGGTGCGGCTGGGCGTGTTCCAGCCGCTGGACGTCTCCAAGATCCCGAACTGGAAGTACATCGACCCCGAGCTGAAGAAGCTGCCGGGCGTGATGTCGGACGGCAAGGTCTACGTCGTGCCCGTGGACGCGGGCGACGGCGGCATCCAGTACGACCCGGCGCACGTCAGCCCCGCGCCCACCTCCTGGAAGGACCTGTTCGACCCCCGCTACAAAGGCGAGGCGTCGATCGAGGACAATCCGGTCACCGCCATCGACATCGGCGCCCTGGCGATCGGGATCACCGACCCGCTGCACATGGACTCGGCCCAGCTGGAGCAGGTGAAGAACTTCCTGATCGCCCACAAGAGCCAGTTCCGCACCTGGTGGGAGAGCGACACCGACGAGGAGCAGCTGTACAAGACCGGTGAGATCTGGATCAGCTCGGGCTACCGCGACAACGCCTTCACGGTCACCAAGAACGGCGTCCCCAACAACTTCGTGCTACCCAAGGAGGGCCAGCTGGAGTGGACGTGCGGCTACGGAATCAGCGCCCACGCCCACAACCTCAGCGCCGCCTACGCGATGATCAACTGGTACGCGAGCGTGGTGGCCGAGACCTACGAGGCCAACACCTGGCACTACCGGATCGCGAACCTCAAGGCCAGGGCCCAGCTGCCGCACAAGATCCTGGTGCTGTCGGGCAACAACCAGAAGCTGTCGCATCCGATCCCCGCCTCCGAGCCGAGCAACTACGCCGAGTGGGTGCAGGTGTGGCAGGACGTCAAGAGCGGCTGACGCTGGCCGACCACCCGCGCGCGTCGCCGCAGGCGGCGACGATGCCGGCCCGGGTGCGGCTGCAGCGGATGCTGCCCAGCATCGCCAGCGTGGCGCTGGTGGCGTTCGTGATGCTGGTGCTGTTCGGCCCGATCGTGCTGCTGGCCGTGCTCTCGTTCGACAAGGCCACGATTATCGCGCTCGACTGGCAGGGGTTCACCACGCAGTGGTACCGCGAGATGTGGGCCAACACCAACCTGCGCGCGGCGGTGCTGAACTCCGTGGTGGTGGCCGCCATCGTGACCGTGATCAGCATGGTGGCCGGCACGATGGCCGCCTTCGCGATCACCCGCTTCCGGTTCCACGGGCGGGCGGCGGTGGCCGGGCTGGTGGGCGCGCCGCTGGTGGTGCCGTGGCTGATGATCGGCGTCGGCGCGGCCATCTTCTTCTTCCACTACAACGTGCCCGGCCTGTTCCCGCTGTCGCTGCACTCCGTGACCGCCGTGCAGGTCGCGTGCACGTTCCCGCTGGTGACCGCGGTGGTGGCCGCGCGCCTGGCCCGCTTCGAGGGCGTCCAGGAGGAGGCGGCGATCGACCTGGGCGCCTCGCGCCTGCAGGTGCTGCGCCACATCATCCTGCCGCAGCTGACGCCGGCGCTGGGCGCCGCCGCGATCTTCGCCTTCTCGTGGTCGTTCAACAACTTCGAGATCGACTTCTTCGTGGGCGGCTATGACCAGACGTTCCCGGTCTGGGTCTACTCGGAGCTGCGGCGGGCGCCGAACCTGCCGATCATCAACGCCAGCTCGACGCTGATCTCGTTCGTGCAGGTGCTGATGGTGGTGGTGGCCTGGCGGCTGCTGCGCGGGCACGACGACGAGGACGGCTCGTCGGTGGTCGATGCGCTGCCATGACGGCCGCCGCCCAGCCCTCCAAGCAGCGATGGAAGCGGATGCAGCGCGGGATGACGCCGTGGTGGCTGCTGTCGGCGCCGCTGGTGATCCTGGGCGTGCTGTTCGTGGCGCCGCTGCTGACCCTGTTTCTGATCGGCTTCCAGCACAACTCGCTGCTCCAGGTGGGCGGCTGGACGCTGGACAACTTCCGCACCATTTTCCAGACCCAAAGCTACCGGCACATCGCCGTCACCACCGCCGAGATCGCCACCGCCACCATGTTGGTGCAGCTGGCGTTTGGACTGCCGCTGGCCTACGTGCTCGCGTTCAAAGCCGGCCGCTGGGAGCTGCCGCTGATCCTGCTGCTGGTGCTGGCCGACGAGCTCAACCCGATCGTGCGCATCTACGCCTACCGGGTGGTGCTGGGCCGGGAGGGCATCATCAACAAGGCGCTGGAGGCCGTCGGCCTGGTCGATCCGAACCATCCAATCAGCTGGCTGCTGTTCGACAACTTCGCGGTGGTGGTGGTGCTGTCGACCAGCTACATCACCTACACCGTGATCCCGATCTACGCGTCGATGAAGGCGATCGACCACTCCCTGATCGAGGCCGCCACCGACCTCGGCGCAGGCTGGCTGCGGCGGGCCTGGAAGATCATCCTGCCGCTGTCCGCGCCCGGCATCTTCATCGCGATCATCCTCGTCTACATCCCGCTCTACACGGAGTTCGCGACGCCCACGCTGGTCGGTGGCACCGGCTCCTACATGCTCGGCCAGCTGAACGCCGAGCTGATCACCGAGACCGGCGACCTCGGCCAGGGGGCCGCGCTGAGCGCGCTACTGCTCGCGGCCTCGGGCGTGCTGGCCGCGGTCGCGTACTACCTGAGCCGGCTGAACCGGCTGGACACCTGACCGCGTAGCCGGCGCACGCCCGCCGAGCGCTGGTCGCGCTTGACGTCGCGCAGCACCTCGTGCGCGCAGTTGCGGCCGTTGGCGCCGGTGACACCGCCGCCGGGATGCGTGCCGGCGCCGCACAGGTACAGGCCCCGCACCGGCGTCCGGTAATCGCCGTGGCCCGGCACCGGGCGCATCGAAAACAGCTGGTCGCTGCCCATGTCGCCGTGCAGCGCGTGGCCGCCGGTGATGCCCAGTAGCCGCTCGAGGTCGAGCGGCGACAGCACCTGGCGGTGCAGGATCGAGCCGGGCAGGTTGGGGAAGTAGTTGCCCAGGTGCTCGATGGCGCGGTCGGCGACGCGCTCGCGGATGTCGTCCCAGTTGCCCTGGCCCTCGGCCAGGTTGTAGGGCTGCGAGTTGACGTCGATGGTGACGATGTGGCGGCCGTCCGGCGCCAGCGTGGGATCGTGCACCGTGGGGATGCACATCTCGACGTGGGCGCCCTCGGCGGGGATCCCCTGCATCGCCAGCGCCTGCGCCCGGTCCATGTCGGCCAGCGTCGAGGACACCTCCATAATGCCGCGCTGGTAGCCCGTATCGGGGTCGGCGCCGGTGGCCTCGGGCAGCTCGGACACGGCCAGGTTGATCTTGATGCTGGTGCCGATGCAGCGGTAGGCCTCGATCGCGGCGCGGTAGTGCTCGGGCACGTCCTCATCCGCTACCAGCTGGCGGAAGGTGCGCTTGGGATCGGCGTTCGAAAGCACCACGGGCGCGGTCAGTTCCTCGCCGTTCGCCAGCCGCACGCCGGTCACGCGGCCGCCGGCGGTCAGCACCTGGTCGACCTCGGCGTCGGTACGCACCTCGGCGCCGGCCTCGCGGGCGGCGTCGGACATGTGGCGGGTGACCTCGCCCATGCCGCCCTTCACGAACCCCCACGAGCGCACGCCGTCGGTCGCCTCGCCGGCGTGGTCGTGCAGCAGCACGTAGGCGGTGCCGGGGGTGGAGGGGCCCGACACGCTGTCGTTGATCGCGTGCCAGCCCATCGTCGCCTTCAGATGGTCAGACTCGAACCAGCCGTCAAGGTACTGCGTTGCCGACGTGGAAAACAGGAACATCAGGTCGAGCAGGCCGCGTCGCCCGCCCAGGGCCTTACGGCCCATCTTCATCGCGGTCGGCAGCTCGCCGATGCCGCCGCTGCCGGTCGGCGGCGTCCAGTCGAACATGGGCATGATGATGGCCGCCATGTCTGCCAGGTGCTGCTCGAAGTCCCGGAACCGGCGCGCGTCCTTCTTCGAGAACCGGGCCACCTCGCGCTCGGTCTCGTCCAGGTCCTCGGAGAGCAGGAATCGGCCGCCGTCGGGAAACAGGTTCAGCGTCGGTCCGGCCGGCGAGACCGTCAAGCCGCGCTGTGCCAGCCGCATGTCCCGCCAGATCGCCTCGCGCAGCATGCTCAGCACGTAGGCGCCGGTGGAGGCCCGGTAGCCCGGGGCGAACTCCTCGGTGACGCAGCAGCCGCCCACGAACGACCGGCGTTCCAGCGCCACTGTCGACAGCCCTGCGCGGGCCAGGTAGAAGGCGCCGGCCAGCCCGTTGTGGCCCGCCCCGACGACGATCGCGTCGTAGCTGCGGCCACTCGTGGGGTCGGAGCCGGTCATGACGGTCGACAGTCTACACTAGACAACCAGGCATCGGCCGTGATGTCCACGCGGGCAATGTCCAGCGCATGCGGGACGTTTTTGACCGGCACGGCGCCGTCCGCGTAGCGCCTACCCTGAGGGTGATGCGTGGCTTCGTCGACATCCACAGCCACATGGTTCCGTCAGGCGACGACGGCGTGCGGTCGGTGGACGAGGCGGTCGAGCTGGTGCTGGAAGCGGGGTTGCGCGGCACGGCCGTGCAGTACGCCACGCCACACGCGATGGAACGCCATCCGCTCACCGACGAGCGGCGCCGGCGCGTGACCGCGGCGCGGGAGCAGATCCGGGCGCGGCTCGAAGGGCGCGTCGATTTCCGGGTGGGATGGGAGATCAGCCCGGAGCGGTGGCTGCTGGGCGCCGATCCGCGCATGCTGTCGATGGAGGGACTCGACGCCTGCCTGCTGGAGCTGCCGCTGCCGCACACCGGCCCCGGAAACCTCGATACCTTCATGGCTTGCGGCGAGCACATCGCGGCCGCCGGGCTGGTGCCGATCATGGGCCACCCCGAGCGCTGCGACCTGGTCTACGGCGACCTCGAGCAGGTCACTGAGCTGCGCGGGCGCGGTTGGCTGGCACAGGTGAACGCGTCCAGTCTGCTGGGCCGCCACGGCCGCGACGTGCAGGACGCCGGCTGGACGCTGGTCGAGACCGGTCGCGCCGACATCATCGCCTCCGACGGGCATCGCGCCAACCGGCCGCCCTGGCTGGACGAGGCGTTTGCGGCCGTGGCCGCGCGGATCGGCCGCGAGGCGGCGCTGCCGCTGTTCACCGGCGCGGCGCTAGGCCCGCTGGCCACGCTGCCGCTGCCGCTGGCCGAGCCCGCCTAGGACCGCTCCTCAGTCGCTACGCGCTCTCGATCACCGGCTCCAGCAGCATCTCGCTGCTGACGGTGTTCGCGATGTAGCACTCGCGGTGAGCCAGGTCGACCAGGCGCGTGACCTTCGCGATGTCGGTGCCCTCGGCCACCACGATGTGCGGGCGCAGCGTGATGCGGGTGATGCGCACCGGCAGGTCGCCCTCGGGCATCACCGCCTCGGCCTGGTCGGAGTACGACAAGACGTCCACCCGCGCCCGCGCCGCCACCGCCAGGAACGACAGCAGCTGGCAGGAGCTGGCAGCGGCCAGCAGCATCTGCTCGGGGTTGGTCAGCGCCGGGTCGCCACGGAATGCGGGGTCGGCGGAGACGGTCAGCGGCTCGGCCGAGGGTGGCAGCGCGATCTCGTGGCGACGGTCGTAGTGCTCGTACCCGGCGCCGGTCGAGCCGGCCCAGGTGACCGTGGTGCGATAGCTGTGGTCGTGGCTCATCGCGGCTACCGCGGCGGGTCGGTCGCTTCCAAGGGGCCGACGCTGGCCTCGATCGCGGCCCCGACCTGCGCCACTCGCACGGCCAGCGCCTTCAGCTCCTCCTGGGGCGTCATGCCGCTGCGCGCGCTGAGCTGGAGCAGCTGCTGGTGGACGTCGAGCAGCTCTTCGAGCGCTTCCTTGGTCTGCAGGTTCATGGAGCACAGCATAGGGCGGGCGCTGTGCGACGGATCGGGAGAGGCCCGGCGGTGCGCCGGGCCCCTCTGTGGGCTACTCGCCCTGGGAGGGCGACTCGTCCTCGGCCAGCAGCTTGTACAGCCGCCTTCGCGTCTCGCGCAGGAGCTCGGCGGCAGCGGTCAGCTGCTGCTCGGATCCCGCGTGCACGACCTGGCGGGTCGCGGCGCGCACCTGGTAGATCAGGTCG
>Ga0134125_10005765_pt1 | contig 14051 bp, 13 predicted proteins | sample KB31751_FD_96464 | JGI IMG/M metagenome (GOLD analysis project Ga0134125, IMG submission 96464) | Terrestrial soil microbial communities with excess Nitrogen fertilizer from Kellogg Biological Station, Michigan, USA - KB3-175-1 | ecosystem: Environmental > Terrestrial > Soil > Unclassified ... | reverse complement strand
GGTCAGTACGGGAGCTTCGGAACCCCAAGCGACGCTTCGAGGCGCTGAACGAGTTGCTGGTATTCCGCCTTCTGACCTTCGTTAAGGCGGGATTGCTGGCTCGGCGTGTCGGGACGCGACTGGATGCCGAGGCTGTAGACCAGCACGAGCTCGCGCGAGGGGACCACGACGTAGGCGGCGGTGTACCCGTCGACGATGTTCTGCGCCTTGCCGCCGGAAAAGGCGGGGTTGTCCGCCCCGGCGGACAAGGGCCGCAGGAAGGTGAGCAGCAGGCGGACCGCGGGAGATCCCGGAAGGTCGCGGACCTCGTAGAGCTGGGTGTTGCAGAACCACCCCAGGACGACGATATGCCGGCACTTCTTCAGCGCGTAAAGCTTCCCTGGCGTCATCGGCGGACGCGCATTCGTCGTCCAGGAGGTGTCGCTCCCGGGAAGCTCCATGACCGACGCTTTGAGGTTCCGCGGGTCGCTGTATTCGTAATAGGTGTCGTCGGTCTTGGGCGAGCGCTCGAACTGGCTGATGACCTCCATGATGCGCGCGGCCGGGGATGGGCCGGCCTTCTTGCCCGGCACGAACAGCAGCTGACGCAGGACCGACACGCTCGGGCCGCCGCCCTCGAAACTGCGCGACGCTCCGTCTCGCGCTGTCTCGGCGCTGACGCGGGCAACGGCCGCGCGCGCGGCCGCGATCTGGGTGCCGGGCGCGGCCGACGCGAAGGCGGAGGCGACGCTAGAGATTTCCTGCGAAATCCGCTGGATCGCGCGCTCCGCGCGCGCGGCCGCAGCGAGGCCGGGATCGGCGCTCAGCGCCGGCGCCACGGCGGAACCGAAGACGGGATCCTGCCCTCGGGCGATGGTCGAGAGCAGCGCGGCGAGCCGATCGGCAGGCACCGGCGTTTCAGCGCGCGCCGCGACCGGCGCGAGCAACAGCACCGCCAGGAGAAGGACCGCGCGGATGACCATTCTCACCTCCTTGCTGACCGGACGCACCGCCAGCGGACGCTCCCGAGTCAGCTTCATCGGGCGCGCAGTGCCGCCAAGTGAGGTTACATCATCGTTCCGCATACCCCAAAACCCCGTAAGTGAGCATCATCGAAGTTCCCCCCGTCGAGGCGATATGGCAGCCGTCTTTTGCATTTCCCGCCGCATCGGCGGGCTCCTTGCCGTTGCGGAGTTGCGAATTGCGTTGCGGTGATCGCGACCGGGTCGCATAAGGGGATGTTTAGCCGCCGCGCTGTGGTGTGCCTTCAGCCGTTGAACTCCTTGAGTCGTTTTTCGCGACCCGCTTCCTGCCCCGCCGGGGCGGGCGATCCAGGTGACGAGGCCAGTTTTGCCGACCGCTGATCTCGGGGACCGATTGCATGGATGATGTCGCGGTCGCGCGTGCCATCCATGTGCTCGCCGTCGTCCTCTGGATCGGCGGCGTGAGCATTATCACGACGGTTGTGCTTCCGATGGTCCGGCGTGCGCGCCTTCCGCAGGAGCGTCTGGCGCTGTTCAACGCGGTGGAGCGGCGCTTCATCTGGCAGGCGCGGGTGCTGACGCTACTGGTGGCCGGAAGCGGGTTCTACATGGTGGAGCGGCTGAATCTCTGGGAGCGCTTCCGTTCGGTGGAATTCTGGTGGATGCATGCGATGGTCGGCGTCTGGGCGATCTTCACGCTGATCCTTTTCATCGGCGAGCCGCTGATCGTCCATCGCTGGGTGCAGCGGCACGCCTTGACCGCGCCGGATGCCACCTTCTTCTGGCTGCACTGCCTCCACTGGATCCTGCTCGGCCTGAGCCTGATCACGATCTTTGCAGCGGTCGCCGGCAGCTACGGAATGGCCCTCGTGCCGTGAAGCCGGGCGAGGCGCGATCGCCTGCCGAATGTCATCACCGCTTCGACCGCCCGTGGCGCAGCGAGCGCTGGCTGCGGCGCGGGCCGGGGATGTCCTCTCGTGCGAGGCCAAGCTCGGCGAGCGAGTCGTCGTCGAGCGAATGAAGCGCGGCCAAGAGCTGGCGACGCTTGGACCAGGCGAAGAGCCAGCTCGACAGCGACCGCATCGCCGCAAGAAGCGAGGCAAGCATCGGGATCGCTCCCTTCAGGTCTGTCACACTGATGAGATGGGTGTGGCCGCGGCGGGCGCGCCGGAAATCCTCCGCAAACTTGCGCCGGCGCAACCCCCGCCGCCGTCCAAGAGCCCAGATTAAGCAGCAGGACAGGTCGAAAGAGGTCGCATTATCATGAGCGCTTCAGATTTCCAAATTCTCCGCGACGCGTCCTCGGGCGAATGCGCGGAAGATGAAAAACTCGACCGCGCCTCGCGCGACAGCTTTCCCGGGAGCGATGCCCCAGGCTGGACCGTGGTGGTGGGGATCGGCTCCCGGGCTCCCTTCCCTGCGGGTTTGCGGAATTGCGCCCGCCCGGGAAATCCTGATGTGTGAAGTTGAGCAGCTTCAGACGGTCGCGGTGAGAGACCGGCTCTTGGCCCTGCTGTCGCGCGACGAGGAGGGCGACTCGCTGCCCGCGAAGCGCGCCGCATGACGACCCAGGGCGAATTCGCCGCGTGCGAGCAAGGCGATCGGTTCGGCAGCGGGTACTCCGACGCACCATGGAGCGCGAGCGCCCTCGCGTGATATGCTGGCGGACTGCAGGATAATGAAATGAACGTTGCGTCCTTGAAGTCCGTCTGATCGCGCGATGGCTATTCCTCGTTACCAGCCCATTGCCGGCCCCGCCGTGTTGTCGGCCGGGTTTCGTCCCTTCTTCCTGCTGGGAGCGCTCTGGGGGGCGACGGCAATTCCGCTTTGGCTGATAGTCTATGGCGGAAGCAGCGCGCTGCCGACCGCGCTCGACCCGACCGTCTGGCACGTGCATGAAATGGTCTTCGGCTATGGCGCGGCGATCGTTGCCGGCTTTCTGCTGACGGCGATTGCGAATTGGACCGGACGCCCGCTCTTGCAAGGCGGCCCGCTGGCCGCGCTGGTGCTGCTGTGGGCAATCGGGCGGGCGGCGGTGCTGCTTTCCGCCTGGATCGGCGCATCCGGCGCAGCGCTGCTCGATCTCGCCTTTCCCGCGGTCTTTCTCGGTGTGGTGGCGCGGGAGATACTTGCGGGGCGGAATTGGCGAAACCTGCCGATGCTGGTGGCGCTCACTCTGCTCTTGCTTGGCAATCTGCTGGTTCACCTCGAGGCGCTCGGCCTGGCGGCGACCGCGGCGGCGGGCAATCGCCTGGGCGTCGCCACGCTCCTGATGCTGATCAGCTTCGTCGGCGGCCGGATCATTCCGAGCTTCACGCGGAACTGGCTGGCCAAGATCAGGCCGGACGCGTCCGAGCCGTCGCCTTTCGGTGTGCTCGACCGCCTCGCGCTGTCCTTGACCGGGCTTGCTCTTGTCCTCTGGGTGGCGCAGCCGGACGAGGCACCCGCGAACTGGGCCGCGTTCGCAGCAGGGCTCGCGCTGGGCATCCGCCTCCTGCGCTGGCAGGGCCGCGCCACCTTGCGCGAGCCGCTCGTCTGGATCCTGCATCTCGGCTATGGCTGGCTCGCACTGGGCTTTTTGCTGCAGGCCGTCAACGGCTTCGTGCCGCTGCTCCCGCCGACGACGGCGCTTCACGCATTAACGGTGGGGGGCATCGGCACCATGACCCTCGCGATGATGACGCGCGTATCATTGGGCCATACCGGGCGTCCCCTCACGGCTGATGCCGCAACGGTCGCCATTTATTCCGCCGTGACGCTCGCCGCCCTCCTGCGTCTGCTCGCACCGCTCGGCGGAAGCCAGTACCTGCTTCTGCTGTCCCTGGCCGGCGCGGCATGGAGCGGCGCGTTCGGGATCTTCATCGTGTTCTATTTCCGCCCGCTGACGCGGCCGCGCGTCAAGCCCGCCAAGTGAGTTCGAGGGGCTGGAGTCTCGTCACCGGATGCCGCGACCAAGGCTTGGAGCATCCCACCGAAAACGATGAGCCAGACGAGCGCCGCCAGCCAGACGAAGGCGCGGGGTATCGCCATGAGGAAATCGAGCCGCAGCGCCTCGGCCAGCCGCAGAGTGCCGGTGGTGTACATGGCGAGCGGAAACGCCATGCCCCAATATTGCGGCTCGTAACGGAACGGATACCGCATGACGGCGTGGCGCCAGACCATCAGAATAAGCAGCAGCGGTATCCACCATGTTGCCGCCGCCCAGAAGAACAGCGTAAACCCCTCCAGAAACGGCAGCAGGTCGTGGAGCAGAGGCGACAGCACCGCTCGCGGCATGAGCGTCGCGCCCGCCAGCGTGGTGATCGCCACCGCTCCCATGTTGATCCAGTAGGGCGGCGTGAAGGTCGCGCTGGTGAGGCGGATGAAGGTCAGACGATAGAAGATGAGCGTGATGATGCTCAGATAGAGCATCGCACCAATCAGATACATGATCAGGCAGAAGAACAGCGGGACTGCCGGTGCCGCGAAGCTTGGCGCCAGCGTGCCGCCGAGAACCGCGACGGATTGCGTGGCAACGGCGGCGATGAGCCAGGCGCCGTTGATGCCGCTTTCGAGATTGGGCTTATCGACCCGCGTCACCACGGCGGCAAAGAAGCTGTACATCACGACGATCCAGAGCGCGATGCCTGCACCCCAAAACAGCTTCGCCAGCTGATCGAGCCCAGTCGTCACCGCAATGTCGGTGCCCAGAACGCAGGTGGCGGCAACCAGGGTGAAGAAGCCGGGCGCACGCGCGTAGTCGATGAGATCGGCGGCGATCCGCGCGCGGAAGCAGACGCAGCGCACCAGCAGAAGCGTGCAGAGGACGCCATAAGCTACAACGTTCAGTGCGAACAGCGTGCGGGCAAGTGCCTCGTGTCGCAACAGGTAGAGCGCGATCGAGAGCGCGCCCGTCGCCATCACCAGCGCGAAGTACCCGGGATAGAGTGTCTCCGCGGCGAAGAGGAGCCGTGACAGCGGGCGCAGCTGACGCCGCATGCCGCGTCCTGCACTACTGCACCAGCGGCGTCTCGGCGGCATCGAGCTCGACGCCCTCGATGTCCGCCTGACCCGCCAGCACCCGCACATACTGCGCCAGCGCCACCTCCTCGACGCGCGCTGCCAGCCGCTCGGCGATGCGCGCCCGCACGACTTCGAACGGCAGGACCCGGCCATCGACCCGCCGGTCGACGGAGACGATGTGGAAGCCGTGCCGCGTCTTCACCAAGCGCGGCAGGATGCCGATCCATTGATCGGCGAACAGCGCCTGCTCGAATTCCGGCATCGTGTCGCCGCGGCTGATCTGACCGAGATTGCCGCCCTGCCGGCCGGAAGGACAGTTCGACAGGGTCAGCGCGCAAGCTTCGAACTCTTCGGGTGCGGCGATGACCTGCGCGAGGGTCTGTTCGGCCTGGCCGCGGATCAGGTCCAGGGAGCTGCCCGGCGTGACCTGGAACAGGATATGCCGGACGAAGACGAGATCGCCGCTTCGGAAGAGCGCGGAGTGCGCGTCATAGAAGCGCCGGCACTCCTCTTCGGTCGGCGAGGGAACCGCCACTTCGCGATCGAGCAGGGCTTCGATCCCGGCGCCGATCCGCTCCGCCTCGTCCTCGGGCGAAAGCAGGCCCAGCTCCACCGCGCGCTGGCGCAGCAGCTCGCGGAGCGCGGCGAGCTCGGGGGAGGGCGCGTGCGAGGGATCGACGGCGACGCCGTTGACCCTGATGGTCTCCGCCACCGCGCTCATCGTGCGACCGGGCGCCGCGTGCGCACGAGCTGGTAGGGCCGAATGACATAGGCGAGCGCGCCGACGCCGCTCCAGATGTGGATCATGCGCGTGAAGGGCGAGACGAAAAAGATCGTGAAGCCCAGCAAGATATGGAGCCGGTAGATCAAGGGCGTGCCGCGCAGCAGATCGGCGACGCCGCCGTGAAAGGTGACGATCCCCTTCACATAGCTCGTCATGATCTCGAACATGGCGCCGTCCATGTGCTGGGCCGAGAGCGGCACGGTCACGAGCCCGAGCGCGAGCTGCAGCCAAAGCATGAGGACGACGGCGATGTCCCATTTGCGGCTGTTGCGGCGGATCCGCGCATCCGCCAGGCGGCGGTGCAGCAGGATCGAGAGGCCGATGATCGCCACCGTTCCCGCGATTCCGCCCGCGACCATGGCGATGAGCTGATGCTGCGCCGGATCGAGCGCCCAGCGGATCGCCCAATCCGGCGTGAGGAAGCCCACGAAGTGGCCGAGGACGACGACGATAACGCCGTAATGGAAGAGGTTCGAGCCCCACCGCAGCTGGCTGCGCCGGAGAATTTGCGACGAATCGCTCTTCCATGTGTAGGGCTCGCGGTCGAAGCGGACCAGACTCCCCAACAGCAACACGGCGAGGGCGATATAGGGATAGACGCCAAAGAGGAATTCGTTCGCGTAAGCGCCAAAGGTCATGACAAGCTCTCCGTGTCGAGCGAGCGCGGATCCGGCCGAGGCATCACCGCTCCGTCCGGCGCCCGGGTCGGGCGCCGGTTGGTCCAGGTTCCGACGCGAAAGCCGGCTGCTCCGTCCAGTCGTGGTCGATGTCTTCGGGCGGGGCGGGGCGGCGGGAGGCTGCTTCCTCGCTTGCGTCCTCCTCGCCGACAATGCCGAGCAAGGCCGTAAAGACGGTGCTGTAAGAACTGCCGCGCTCCCGCAGGGCTCCGCCGATGGCGCGCAGGATATGCGCGCAGTCGCCGAGCATGTCGCGGGCTTCCGCCAGGCTCCGGCAGCTCAGATACTCGAGCACCACCGGCAGGTAGTCCGGAAGCTCGTTGGCGCGCAGGCGCAACCCCGCGCGCTCGTAAACCGCCTTGAGCTCGACCATGGCCTCGCCGCGGTCCCGCGCCTCGCCATGAACATGCTCGAAGAGATGGAGCGAGGTGGCGCGGCCCCGGTCGAAGAGTTCGACATAGCGCTCCTCGGCCCAGAGCGGATCGGCCGATCGCAGCAGATCGATCAAGGCCAGCATCGCCGCGCGGTGGTCCGGCGCCATCAGCGGCGCGCCTCGGACCATCTCCGCGATCTCGGGCAGCGCAGCGCGCATCTCCCCGCCGGGGTAACTCAGCAGCGCGCCCAGGGCACGCAGCACAAGCGTATCGGATCCGTTCATTGCACCCGGCCTCACTGGTCGACGAGCCTGATCGGGGTCACCCTCCGCCGCCCCATCTTGCCGCCGAAAAGGCTCGATTTCGGCTCGCCCGAATCGCAGCCATTACCGAACGAGAAGCCGCAATTGCCGCGCAGTGCATAGGCATTCTCCGCTTGCTCGCGGTGCGCCGTCGGGATGACGAAGCGGTCTTCGTAATTGGCGATGGCAAGGTAGCGATGCATCTCCTCGACTTCGGCAACGCTGAGGCGGGCCTGCTCGAGAACCGCGAGATTGTCGCCCATGCCAAGCTGGCGTCCGCGGTAGAAGGCGCGCATGGCCAGCATGCGCTCCAGGGCCGAGACGATCGGCTCCTCTGACCCGGCGGTGAGCAGGTTGGCGAGATATCGGACAGGAATGCGCAAGGATCGGACATCCGGGAGCTCGCCGGACGCGGTGATTGCCCCGGCATTGGCATGCGATTGGATCGGCGAGAGGGGCGGCACGTACCACACCATCGGCAAAGTCCGGTATTCCGGGTGGAGCGGAAAGGCGATCTTCCAGTCGACCGCCATCTTGTAGGCAGGCGAGCGCTTCGCCGCCTCGAGCCACGGCTCAGGCACGCCATCCGCCCGCGCCCGCGCCTCTATCTCGGGATCGGCCGGATCGAGGAAGAGGGCGAGCTGGGCCTCGTAGAGATCCTGGACGTCCTCCGCGCTGGCGGCTTGCTCGATGCCGTCGGCGTCATAGAGCAGGACGCCTAGATAGCGGATGCGCCCGACGCAGGTTTCCGAGCAGACGGTCGGCTGGCCCGCTTCGATGCGCGGATAACAGAAGATGCACTTCTCGGCCTTGCCGGTGGTCCAGTTGTAGTAGATCTTCTTGTAGGGACAGCCTGAGACGCACATGCGCCAGCCGCGACACTTGTCCTGATCGATCAGGACGATGCCGTCCTCCTCGCGCTTGTAGATCGATCCGGACGGACAGGACGCGACGCAAGTCGGGTTGAGGCAATGCTCGCAGAGCCGCGGCAGGTACATCATGAACGTGTTCTCGAATTGCCCGTAGATGTCCTTCTGCACCTCCTCGAAATTGCGGTCCTGCGAGCGCTTGGCGAACTCCCCGCCGAGGATCTCCTCCCAGTTCGGCCCCCACTCGATCTTGTCCATGGTGCGGCCGCTGACCAGCGACAGCGGGCGGGCAACCGGCGTGGTCGGCAGTTCCGGAGCGGTATGGAGATACTCGTAATCGAAGGTGAAGGGCTCGTAGTAATCGTCGATCTCCGGCAGGTTGGGATTGGCGAAGATGTTGGCGAGGATCGCCCATTTGCCGCCCTGCCTGGGCACGATCTTGCCGTTGCGCTTGCGCTTCCAGCCGCCCTGCCAGCGCTCCTGATTCTCCCAGTCCTTGGGATAGCCGATGCCGGGCTTGGTTTCGACATTGTTGAACCACGCGTATTCCATCCCTTGACGCGACGTCCACACGTTCTTGCAGGTGACGGAGCAGGTATGGCAGCCGATACACTTGTCGAGGTTCAGCACCATGGCGATCTGGGCGCGGATTTTCATAGCGTTCTTCTCCTTCTCAATCGGCCGCGCCGCTCTCGGGCCGATCCATCCAGTTGACGCGCGCCATCTTGCGCAGGATGACGAACTCGTCGCGGTTGGAGCCGACGGTGCCGTAATAGTTGAAGCCATAGGCGAGCTGGGCATAGCCGCCGACCATGTGCGTTGGCTTGATCACGGTGCGCGTCACCGAATTGTGAATGCCGCCGCGCAGCCCCGTCAGCTCGGAGCCGGGCACGTTCACGATCTTCTCCTGCGCGTGGTACATGAGACACATGCCGACATGGACACGCTGGCTGACGACGGCGCGTGCGGTGATGGCGCCGTTGATGTTGTAGAGCTCGATCCAGTCGTTATCCGCGATGCCCGCCTCCCGGGCGTCGGTCTCCGAGATCCAGACGATCGGACCGCCGCGCGACAGCGTCAGCATCAGGAGATTGTCGGTATAGGTCGAGTGGATGCCCCATTTCTGATGAGGCGTGATGAAATTCAAGACGATTTCCCGCTGCCCATTGCCGCGCTTGCCGAGAAGCGCCGCCACGGTGCGGGTGTCGATCGGCGGACGGTATGAAGCGAATCCCTCGCCGAAATCCCGCATCCAGCTGTGGTCCTGGTAGAATTGCTGGCGGCCGCTCAAGGTGCGCCAGGGGATGAGTTCGTTGACGTTCGTGTATCCCGCCGTGTAGCTCACCTTTTCGCTTTCGATGCCGGACCAAGTTGGCGAGCTGATGATCTTGCGCGGCTGCGCCTGGATGTCGCGGAAACGGATCTTCTCGTCTTCTCGGCTCTCCGCCAGATGCCGATGATCGCGGCCGGTCGCCCGCGAGAGCGCTTCCCAAGCCTTGACGGCGACGCGGCCGTTCGTCTCCGGTGCCAGATACATGATGACCTCGGCGGCATCGATGTCGCTGTCGATGCGCGGCCGCCCCTGGGTCGCACCCTCCTCGGCGACCGTGTAGTTGAGAGCGGCGAGGCCGCGCACCTCCTCTCGGGTGTCCCAGGTTATTCCCTTGCCGCCATTGCCGAGCTTGTCCATCAGCGGACCGAGGGCGGTAAAACGCTTGTATGTGTTGGGATAATCGCGCTCGACCACGGTGATCTGCGGTGCCGTGCGCCCCGGGACGAGATCGCAGTCGCCCTTTTTCCAGTCACACACCTCGAACGGCTGCGCAAGCTCTGCCGGGGTATCGTGCTGGATCGGCGTCAGGACCACGTCCTGCTCGACGCCGAGATGGCCTGCGGCCAGTTCGGAGAAGCGCCGGGCTATCGACTTATAGGTCTCCCAATCGCTGCGCGATTCCCAGACCGGGTCGACCGCGGCGGACAGCGGGTGGATGAAAGGATGCATGTCCGAGGTGTTCAGATCGTTCTTCTCGTACCAGGTCGCGGTCGGCAGCACGATGTCGGAATAAAGACAGCTTGTGGACATGCGGAAATCGAGGGTCACGACGAGGTCGAGCTTCCCTTCCGGCACCGGATCGCGCCAGACGACGTCTTGCGGCTTCCGTCCGCCCATCTCGCCGAGGTCCTTGCCCTGGAGCCCGTGGCGCGTGCCCAGGAAGTGCCGCAGGAAATACTCGTGCCCCTTGCCCGAAGAGCCGAAGAGGTTGGAGCGCCAGATGAAAAGATTGCGTGGAAAGTTTATGGGGTTGTCGGGATCCTCGCAGGCCATGCCGAGCCGGCCGGATTTGAGCTCGTCGACGACGTAGTCCGTCACCGGCCGACCGGCTTCCCGTGCCTCGGCGCTCAGCCGCAGCGGGTTGGTGGCGAGCTGCGGCGCGGAGGGCAGCCAGCCCATCCGCTCGGCACGAACATTGAGGTCGATGAGGCTGCCGGTGTAGCGGTTCGGGTCAGCCAGCGGGGAAAGCAGCTCCTCAACGCCGAGCGTCTCATAACGCCATTGGTCGGAATGTGCGTAGAAGAAGGACGTGCCGTTCATGTGGCGCGGAGGCCGCACCCAGTCCAAGGCAAATGCGAGTGCCGTCCAGCCGGTCTGCGGCCGGAGTTTTTCCTGGCCGACGTAGTGCGCCCAGCCGCCACCGGAGACACCGATGGTGCCGCACATCATCAGGAAATTGATGATGCTGCGATAATTCATGTCCTGGTGATACCAGTGATTCATGCCCGCCCCGATGATGACCATCGACCGGCCGCGGGTCTTCTCCGCGTTCTCGGCGAAGCCGCGCGCTAGCGCGATCGCCTGTTCGGCGGCAACGCCGGTGATGGGCTCCTGCCAAGCCGGGGTATAAGGCAAGTTGTCGCCGAATGACCGCGCGCATTCGCCGCCGAGGCCGCGGTCCAGCCCGTAATTCGCGCAGAGCAGATCGAAGACCGTTGCTACATAGGCGTCGCCCTCGGTGAGCGTGACGCGGCGGACCGGTACCTGCCGGTGCAGCACGTTCTTGCCCTGATCGTTGCCCGTAAACCTCTCATTCGGTTGATTGCCGAAATAGGGAAAGGCGACGGGGAGAGCGTCGTCCCGACGACCGATCAAGCTGAGCGCGAAGCGGACCTCGCGCCCCGATGCGCCGTCCTTTTCTTCGAGATTCCATCTCCCTTCGGCAGCGCCGCCCGGTTGCGGCCAGCGATACCCGCTCGAGCCCTGCGGCGCGACAAAGGCGCCGGAGAGCTCATCGACTGCGACCGTCTTCCATTCCGGATGCTGCTTCTGCCCGAGCCCGGAAGGAAAATCGCTGGCGCGCACATAGCGGTCGGGGACCCAACGCTCGCCCTGCCGCACGAGCCGCACCAGCATCGGCATGTCCGTGTAGCGGCGGCAGTAGTCCTGGAAATAGGGCACCTGCCGATCGAGAAAGAATTCACGCAGGATCACATGGCCCAGCGCCATGGCGAGCGCGGCATCGGTCCCCTGCTTGGGATGGAGCCACAGATCGGAAAATTTGGCGACCTCGGCATAGTCCGGGGTGATCGCCACCACCTTGGTGCCGTTGTAGCGCGCCTCGACGAAGAAGTGCGCATCGGGCGTGCGCGTCTGCGGCACATTGGAGCCCCAGGCGATGATGTATCCGGAATTGTACCAGTCGGCCGATTCCGGCACATCGGTCTGCTCGCCCCAGGTCTGAGGACTCGACGGCGGCAGGTCGCAATACCAGTCGTAAAACGACAGCAGCGTGCCGCCGATGAGACTCAGATAGCGCGCGCCCGCGGCATAGGAAACCATCGACATCGCCGGGATGGGAGAAAAGCCGACGACGCGGTCGGGTCCGTAGGTCTTGATCGTGTGGATATTGGCGGCAGCGATGATTTCGGTGACTTCCTCCCAGCTCGAGCGCACGAAACCGCCGCGGCCCCGCATTCCCTTATAGGCGCGAGATCTTGCCACATCGCCGACGATCGAGGCCCAGGCCGCGACCGGATCCAGGGTCCGGCGCGCATCGCGCCAGGCCCGGACGAGGGGCGCGCGCACCATCGGGTATTTGAGGCGATTGGTGCTATAGAGATACCAGCTGTAGGAAGCCCCGCGCGAGCAGCCGCGCGGCTCATGATTGGGCATGTCGGGGCGGGTGCGTGGATAATCGGTTTGCTGCGTCTCCCACGTCACGACGCCGCCCTTGACGTAGATCTTCCAGCTGCAGGAGCCGGTGCAGTTCACGCCATGCGTCGAGCGCACAATCTTGTCGTGCTGCCAACGCTGCCGGTAGCCCTCCTCCCATTCGCGGCTTTCTCGTCGCACTTCGCCGAGACCGTCGGCGAACGGCTCGCGCGTGCGCGTGAAGTAAGTCAGTCGATCCACGAAATGTCCCATCAACCCTCTCCCGCCTTCAGCGGCACAATGCGCTCACCGCCGAGAATTCCGGCAGCGCCCCGAGCCTGCGCCGTCTCGCCCCGCGCCGGTCCCGGTCCCACCGGCTTGCCCATCACAGGCAGGCGGCGCACCTCGGTCCAGTAGTTGAGAATCAGGGAAACCCAGACGATGCCATAGAGGAACATGAAGCAACTCGAGCTGACGCCCAGCCAATCGACGAGCGTGCCGAACAAGATCGGCAGAAGAAATCCTCCGATGCCGCCCGCAAGGCCGACGATTCCCGTCACGATCCCCAAATTGGCCGGGAAATCGTCGCCGACGTATTTGAAGGTTGACGCCATGCCGCAGGCGAACGCTACTCCGAGCGCGAACAGCAGGGCGGTGAAGGGAAGCCAGGGCAAGCCGATATGGAAATGAGCCGGGCCGCGGATCGTGTGGATGATGAGCTCGGTCTGCGGGTAAGAAAGGAGAAAAAGCGCAATCCACGCCGCCCACATCACCCACCAGGTGACATTATGCGCGCCGAACCGGTCGGACAGCCAACCGCCAAGCGCGCGCAGCACGCCGGCAGGCAGTGAGAAGCAGGCCGCCAGCAGCGCCGCCTGCGCGATCTCGAGGCCGTATTCCTGGACGAAGTATTGCGGCATCCAGACCGACAACGCGGTGAAGCCGCCGAACACGATCGAATAGTACTGGCAGTACTTCCAGACGCGAAGATCGCGCAGAACGCCGAGCTGCTGTCGCAGCGAGTTGCCGCCGCTGCCTGCGCCCGGATCCGGCGCGGAGAAGATCCAGAAAAGCACCGCGGTGCCGAGCAATGCCACTGCGTAGACCCGCGGCACGCTCTGCCAGCCATACTGCGTGATGAGCGCCGGCGCAATGAACATGTTTATCGCAGCGCCGGTGGTGCCGGCACCGAAGACCCCCATGGCGAAGCCGCGCCGCTCCTTGGGAAAGAAGCGAGCCACATAGGGCGTGCCGACCGCGAAGGATGCGCCGACAAGGCCGAGGGCGAGCCCCAGCAGGAGAAACTGCCAGAGCTTGCTCGCATAACTGCACGCCCAGACCGGCACCGCGCAGAGGACCAGCAGCGCCAGCATGACGATCCTGCCGCCAAAGCGGTCCGTCGATATCCCGAGCGGCAGCCGAAAGAGCGCGCCCGTCAAAACAGGCATCGAGGTGAGCAGGCCGAATTCAGCGGCATTGAGGCCGAGCTCGTGCCGAATCGGGATGCCGACCACGCCGAACATCATCCACACGGAAAAGCACACCGTGAAGGCGAAGGTGGTCGCGAGGAGAACCACCAGCCGCCGGACGTTCGTCATGCTTCCTGTCACCACAAGACCATCGACATCTTCACGATTGCGCTGAAAGTGGAGCGTGAAGCGCCGCGGCTAGTCTCTGACGCCGTTGCGGCAGCGCATCATTGCGCCAATCGGCCTGTCCTCGGTGAGCACCAGGAAGGCAGCAATGTCCAGAGCCAGGTAAGCAGCTTTGCCGAGCGTCATCCGATCTCTCCATACCGGAGCCGGCTGGCACTATCGGCGAAGCGGCGGCCGAACACCTTGATCTGGATCAATCAAGCGGGGGAGGACGCGGTATATGCTCGAATCCGAGTTCCGCTCGAACCGGGCCCGCTCATGGGCTGGTCGAGCACGCCT
>Ga0134125_10005764_pt1 | contig 14053 bp, 13 predicted proteins | sample KB31751_FD_96464 | JGI IMG/M metagenome (GOLD analysis project Ga0134125, IMG submission 96464) | Terrestrial soil microbial communities with excess Nitrogen fertilizer from Kellogg Biological Station, Michigan, USA - KB3-175-1 | ecosystem: Environmental > Terrestrial > Soil > Unclassified ... | reverse complement strand
CTGGGCGTTCGAGCGGGCGAAGAGCCTGCGCGAAAAGAAGGACGTCGCTCTGCTCTGCTCGCTCATCCGTGACTACCGCCTGCCGCACGAGTGCGTGCCGACGGAGATGAAGCAGCACGCCGACGTCTGGGAGGCCCTGCTCCCGGAGATGGGCCTCACGGCTGTCGTGCGGAACCTCGGCAAGATGACCGAGGTCGGTCTGCTTGGCGCCTTCTCGGACGCCGAGCGGCTGGTCGTCTCGCGTCTCGAGCGCGCCGAGGCGCTTCGCGCCGCGCGTGTTCACCCACTGCAGATCTTGGTGGCGCTGAACACGTACGCGAAGGGCCACGGCGAGAAGGGAAAGCTCACCTGGAAGCCGCGCCGGCGAATCGTCGACGCGCTCGACGGTGCCTTCTACCTGGCGTTCAAGGCGATCGAGCCGACGCTCGCCCGGACGCTGCTCGCGCTCGACGTGTCGGGCTCGATGGCGGGCGGCCTCATCGCAGGCATGCCCGGCATCACGCCGCGCGTGGGAAGCGCCGCCATGGCGCTGATCACCGCGGCCGTCGAGCCGAACCACGAGTTCGTCGCGTTCACGAACGGAAGCTACCGTTCGATGTACTCGGCGCGTGGAATCGGCAGCGGTATCTCGTCGATCGCGATCTCGCCGCGCAGCCGCCTCGACCACGTGGTCAAGGCGGTGAGCGACCTGCCGTTCGGCGGAACCGACTGCGCGCTGCCCATGCTCTGGGCGGCCGAGAACAAGGTGCCGGTGGACGTCTTCTGCGTGTAGACGGACAGCGAGACCTGGGCGGGCGACATCCACCCGGTCCAGGCGCTGCGCGCGTACCGCCACAAGATGGGCATCGGCGCCAAGCTGGTGGTGATCGGAATGGTGTCGAACGGCTTCAGCATCGCCGATCCGGAGGACGGCGGCATGCTCGACGTCGTGGGCTTCGACACCGCGACTCCGTCGGTCATCGCCGACTTCGCAACCCGGACGTGGAGCGCCGGATGACCGCTCCCTGTCCACACAATACGAGGCGCCCGTGCGCGCGGCCCGGCGCGCGGGCGCCTCTCTCTTCAAGCAGCTTCATAACTTCATCGCGCACTTCGCGTTCACCTGGGAGTAGGTCATGGACGAAAGCAACATTCCGCGTCAGCCGGAGCCGGTCATCCGGCCCGAACTGGTGATGCTCATCGGTCTTCAAGGGGCCGGAAAGACGACGTTTGCCGGGCAGCGATTCGGGGACACGCACGTCTTGATCAGTAAGGACCGCCTCCGCAACAACCGCCGGCCCGAGCGGCGCCAGCAGCGGGTCATCGCAGAGGCGCTGGCGGCGCGGCGCTCCGTGGTCGTCGACAACACCAACCCATCGGTGGCGGAACGCGCGGCGGTCATAGCCTGCGCGCGATCGGCCGGGGCATGCGTCATCGGGTACGTATTTACGAGCCCCCTCACAGCGTGTCGCGCCCGGAATGCCAACCGCCCGCCGGAGGCGCAGGTTCCCGACGTGGGAATCTTCGCGACAGTCAAGCGCTTCGAGTCCCCAAACATCGGCGAGGGGTTCGACGAACTCTGGTCGGTAGACACGCTCTCCGACCTTCGCTTCGAGGTGCGCCCATGAACCCAGATGAATTCGAGCGGCGCATGCGCGCCGGGGAATGCTTTCACGCCCTGAAGATCCCGCCCGGGACCTGGGCGGTGCTACGCCTGGACGGCAGGGGCTTTTCGCGCCTGACCGAAGCAAGGTTCGACAAACCTTTCGACCTTCGCTTCCACGAGCTGATGTGCGAGGCGGCGCGGGCACTCGTCATCGATCTAGGCGCGCTCTACGCTTTCACCGAGAGCGACGAGATCTCCGTGCTCATGCCGCGTGGGTCGACGCTGTTTGATCGTGAGGTCGAGAAGCTCGTCTCGGTCTCGGCCTCGATCGCCAGCAGCACCTTCTCGCTGGGGCTGGAAGCGGCGGCCCATTTCGACAGTCGAGTCTGGGTGGGGGCGCGGCCCGAGGACGTCGCCGACTACTTTCGTTGGCGCCAGTCCGACGCCGGCCGCTGCTGCCTCAACGGCTGGGCGTACTGGACCTTGCGCAAAGCCGGGCGCACCGTCAGTGAGGCGACGGGCCAGCTGCACCGGAGCACGGTCGCCGAGAAGAACGAGCTCCTCTTCCAGCACGGCATCAACTTCAACGACCTCCCCAGCTGGCAAAAGCGGGGGACTGGATGGCGCTGGGAATCGCACGAGAAGCCCGGCGCGAACCCCAAGACCGGTGAGCAGGTCTCGGTGGTCCGCCGGCGCTTGGCCGTCGACCGCGACCTGCCGCTCGGTGATGCCTACGGCCGATTCATCATGGAGCTTCTCGAATCTGACGGCAGCGCGAATACCGCCCCCACCCGCTCGGGGCGCTAAGCCGACGACGCGGTCGAGCAGCAGCTTACTCATGTCTCGGAGCGGCCTTCCTGAGGCGGGTGGAACGCACCAAGGTACGGACTTCCGCTACCATGGACTGGTGCCCTGCGCGGACCACGTCCTCATCGGACTTAGCACCGTCGGCACTGGCGCATCGAGGCGAGGCCCACAGACATGAACCCCACTCTGGTGCTCCCCGTCGGGACCCGCATCGTCACCCGGGTGGAAGTGAAGACGGACGCGGCGCGAGCGCTGCGCGCGGTCGGCGCTGTCGCCGAGATTGTGGCGGTCCCGGCAGACGCCCTGCACAGCTACCGTGTGCGGTTCCCCGACGGAGCGGAGGCGTCCGTGCGGCGGCGAGAGTTCAGCATCTGGAGCCAGTATCGAGAGGAGGCCGCGGGTGGGCCATATCCGCTCATCGACCACGAGCTCTTCGCCCGGCACGTCATCTACCGATGCGTGATCGGCTCGCGCGCGTACGGGCTCGACGGGCCTTCGTCGGACACGGACCGGCGGGGACTCTACCTACCGCCTGCCGATCTGCATTGGTCGCTCTACGGCGTTCCCGAGCAGTTGGAGAACCCGGTCAACCAGGAGTGCTACTGGGAGCTCCAGAAGTTCCTCGACCTGGCGCTCAAGGCGAACCCCAACGTCCTCGAGTGCCTCTGGACGCCCCTGGTCGAGCACACGACGCCGCTGGCGGACGAACTTCTTGCCATGCGAGAGGCGTTCCTGTCGAAGCTCGTCTATCAGACCTACAACGGCTACGTCATCGGGCAGTTCAAGAAGCTCGAACAGGATCTCCGCGCGCGCGGCGAGGTCCGCTGGAAGCACGTGATGCATCTCGTCCGCCTTCTGCTCTCGGGCATCGCGCTCTTACGGGACGGCGTTGTCATCGTACGCGTGGAGGAACATCGCGATCGACTCCTCGCCATCCGAGATGGCAGCGTTCCGTGGGAGGACGTCGACGCGTGGCGACTGGACCTTCATCGAGACCTCGATGCCGCCTACGCCTCCACCCGTTTGCCCGAGCGGCCGGACTACGAGGCAGCCAATCGCTTCTTGTTGAAGGCGCGCCGGAGCGCTGCGCAGATCGGGACCGCGCCTTGACGTTGCCGGACGTCGTCATCGATGCACGGCTTCCAGCGATCGCGAAGGCGCAGCCCTACCCGCTGCTGTTTGCGACGGTCAGTGGGGCGCATCTGTACGGGTTTCCGTCGCAGGACTCCGACTGGGACCTGCGGGGCGTTCACGTCCTTCCTGCGTCGGAGATCGTTGGGCTGAAGGAAGGGCCCGACACGCTGACCATCGAGGAGAAGCGCGACGGCTTCGAGCTCGATCTCGTAACTCACGACGTGAAGAAGTTCTTTGGACTGCTGTTGCGACGGAATGGCTACGTCCTCGAACAACTGTTTTCGCCGCTCAGCGTGGTAACCACGCCGGAGCACGCCGAGCTCAAGACGATCGCCCGCGGCTGCGTGACCCGGCACCACAACCACCACTACCTCGGCTTCGCGCAAACGCAGTGGGAGCTGTTCGCGAAGGAGAGCCCGCGCAGGGTCAAGCCGCTCCTCTACGTCTATCGCGTGCTTCTCACCGGCATTCATCTCATGCGGACCGGCGAGATCGAAGCCAACATCGTCCACCTGAACGAAGATGCGCGGCTTCCCCAGATTCCGGACCTCGTCGCTCGGAAGGTGGCCGGGCCCGAAAAAGCGACCCTCGACGAGGCGGACGTCACCTTCCACGAAGGCGAAGTGGCCCGACTCCGGCGCGCGCTCGAGGAGGCGGGCGCGGCGAGCTCGCTGGCCGAGGAGCCGACGGCACGCGAGGCGCTGCACGACCTCTTGTTGCGCGTCCGCCTAGGCTGACTTCAGATCTCGCTGGGCTGAACTCTCTCGTCCATCGAGCGCGGGAATTGCGCCTCATAGGTCGAGCCTGCGTGACACGCCGATGGCATCCAGGAACTCGGCATCGTGGCTGACCACCAGCAAGCCTCCGGGCCAGGCCGCCAGAATCGCCTCGAGGGCCGCGAGTCCCACGAAGTCCAGGTGCTGCGTCGGCTCGTCCAACACCAGCAACTCGGGCGGTGGCTCACGCCGCGTGAGGCAGATGAGGGCGGCGCGCACACGCTCACCCGGGCTGAGGGTCGCGAGTGGCCGGTCGGCGAGTGCGAGCGGAAAGCGGTGGACGCGCAGGATCTGGGCGACGGTCTCGGGCGAGGCAGTCGCCAACTGCGTCGCCATTAGCTCCGTCAGGCTCTCGTCCATACGCCAGTTCGCCGCATCCTGGGCGATGTACCCGACGCGCGAGGTGTCGCAGCGGGTTCGGCCCGATACAGGTCTACGCAAGCCTAGCGCTATCTCCAACAGCGTCGTCTTGCCCGAGCCGTTCGGGCCGCATACCGCAATGCGATCGCGGCTCAGGTCTAGCGAAAGCGCGCTGAACAACCGACGTTCACCGGCCACGGCAGTCACGGCTTCGCAGCTAATCACCGGCGCGGCCGGACCATCGGGCAGGCGCGGCAGGGCTATCTCCAGCGACAGAGCGACCGGCAGGGCGCGACGCGAGGCCTTGACCGCGTCGCGCGCGGCAGCGATTCGGTCCTTTTGGAGAACCGCGCGTTTGCCCTGGCTCTCTTGCTTGTAGCTGCGCTTGTCATTGAGCTTGATGCGCGCGGGGCAACGCTTTAGCTCGCGGATTCGGCCGACGTTCTTCTTGCGCTGGCGTCGCCGCCTCACGGCTGCGTTGTGCTCTTCCTTCGCGACGAGACGATTGATCTCGCCCAGGTACCGGCGATCGCTCTCCTCACGTTCGCGCGCCAGATCGGCGAGCAGGTCGTCGAATGTCCCTTCGACGTAGCGGCAGCCCGATTCGGCTACCACGAAGAATCGTCGGAAGGTCCTCAGCAGCCGTCGGTCGTGCGACACGACCAACAGGCCACCGCGCCAGAGAGCCAGACGCTGGACGAGCCACGTGATGCCCGTGCCATCCAGATCCGAGGTTGGCTCGTCGAGGAGCAGCAGGTCGGGATGGGCATCGAAGGCCGCCTCGAGGAGTTGGCGCCGACGCTCACCGGGACTCGCAGCTGGATCGTCGTCAGCTGCGACTTCGCCAGGGAGGTACTGCGGAACCAGGAGCCGCCGGCCCCGGCACACGATCCGCCCCTGCGTTGCCGCACGCCGCTCTGCCAGCACCTCGAGCATCGTCGACTTGCCGACGCCGTTCCGACCGATGACCGCGACGTGCTCGCGCCCGAGACGCAGGGATAGTTCGCGGACGAGCGTCCGACCTCCCGGCGTCTCAATGGTCACGGCGTGAGCCTCCAACAGCGAGGCGGTGCTCACGGCATCCTCCTGCGACAAGCGCGGGCTAGTTGCTCGACGACTGAAGGAGCGCCCTCGATCAGGAACTGAGTGCCCCGCGGAGTGGCGTGGGTCCGTAACACGCGGCACTGCGCATAGATGCGCCCCGAGAGCTCGCCGCGTTCATAGGGCACGAACACCTCGCGAACGGTGTGCCGCGCCCGCGCTGCGAGGAGTATGGCTTCGCGTAGTGAATCCATGGCTGCCTCGTCATGGGCGCTGACGCACAGGTGCTCGTGACTCCCCGTCATCCGGGTCAGCTTGTCGGCGGAGACCCCCGCACTCAGGCGGTCGCTCTTGTTGAAGACAACCAGCCTAGGAATCGACGCTGCCTCCAAGCGCGCGAGCACCGTCTCGATGAGGCGGAGGTGCTCCTCCAATTCGGGATCCGACACGTCGACGACCACCAGCAGCAGCGAGGCTTCGCAGATCTCCGCCAGGGTCGACTCGAAGCTGGCGAAGAGGCGCTCGGGAAGGCGGCGGATGAAGCCAACGGTGTCGCTGAGCAACACGTCCCCGCCGTGGCGGGTGAGGCAGCGCGTGGTGGCATCGAGAGTCTCAAACGGCCTGTCGCGTGCCGATAATCCAGCGTCGCACAGGGCATTCATGATCGACGTCTTCCCTGCGTTCGTGTAGCCGGCCAGCGCTACTCGAAAAGCCCGCGTCCGTTGCCGACGTCGTTGAGCGTCGGCACGCTTGATCTGTTCCAGACGCCGACGCAGCTCGACCAGGCGACCGTCGAGGTTCCGCGCCAGCAACTCGGACGCGGTGTCGCCGGAGCCACGGTTGCCCATTACCCCGCCCGCCTGCTGGTCCATGTTGAGGCCGATGCCCCGGATGCGCGGCCGCAGGTACTCGAGATGCGCGAGCTCCACTTGCGCCCGCGCACGCGGCGTCGTCGCGTGCCGCTCAAACACGTTCAGGATGACCGCCTCGCGATCAGCGACGGGCAAGCCGGTGACGTCCTCCAGGTTTCGGGTTTGAGAGGGGCTGAGCTCCGCGTCGACGACCAGGAGATCGGCGCTTGAGCGGCGAGCGTGGTCCGCGATGCGCTCGGCGACGCCGCTACGGATCAGCGTCCGCGGGTCGGGGTGATGTAGTTCGTGCACCTCGGTGCCGACGACGCGGTCGCCCTGCGTCTGGACCAAGCTGGTCATCTCGGCGAGTTGGGCGGAGGGATCGCCCCGGTCACCATTCCGATGAACCGACAGGACGAAACAGGCGTTGCCACTGGGTGCCGCGCCTCGCTGCGGGGCTTCGCGACGCGTCCAGTGCGCCACGATCGCCTCCCAACGGCCGTCGTCGGCCAGCGGAACTTCAGCGTGTTCTTCAAGGGGCTTCGAATGAAACTTCATGGTCCATGTCCTCTGCGCAGGGCCAGCCCGAGGCGCACCGAGCATCGGCGCGCGCTCCAGGGCCAGACGTCTGGTTCGCGGTCGGTCGACTAGGCGCAGGCAGGACGCAGCGTGGGCAAACGAGTAGCCCGCATCCACGACACGCAACCTACCTGCGTCACTCTAGAGCACAGCGTTGGCTGGCTCGAGCGGACAAAGGACCTAGAGGAACCGCGTGAACATGACGCTTCGAAGAATGACACGCTTCCATGCGCGCGTCACCTGCAACTCAGGCTGCCTTGCCGAGCCAGCGGTCCCCGTTGTCAGTTCTCCTCCCAGGGGTCTCTCCCTTCCGAAACCGGGGACACCGGGGACACCCGAGACATGACCTCCGTATCGTCCGGATTTTCCGCGGGAATCTGCTGGTCGCTGCTGTCTCCGGTTTCTGCGGAGACCGGGGACAGACCGGGGACGGAACCGGGGACGGGGCCGCCTCGCAGCGCGCTGAGTCGAAGGCGGAGGACGCGGCGCTTGCCGTCGCCGACCCGGACCTGCATCTCGGGGCGGCCGTCCGGACCGGGGACGACGATGCCCTTCCGGACCAGGGCCTTGTGCAGGGCGTGCGCGCTGTGGCTCCAGCTTTCGCCGGATTCACGCAGGAAGGTGGCGACGCGGCGGCGAGCGGCCTCGGGCAGGAGATAGGCGAACTCCTGGTCGAACCAGCCGACGGCCTCCACGTCGTCGGCCCGCGGCGAGGTCCCCTTTTCTACCAGGCGGATTCGACGCTGCTCGAGCAGCGTACCGAGCACTGAGACGAACCGCTCGACTGGTTCGAGGTCCTTGAGCACGTTGCCCTGCGCCTCCCCGATCCTCCAAAGGGTCTGGCGCGCGGTGGCGCGCAGCTCGGCGCCGCGAGCGGCATCGAGGGCGCTGACGTGCTCCGCGAACTCCAGGAACAGCTCGAAGGCGCCGCGGAGCTGGGCGAGGGCGTCGGCTTGCCGGAGGTGGGAGCCGATCTGGTACAGCTCGCTGCGGAGGTGGCCGATCCGTGCAGGCATCTCCTTCTGGAGCCGCGCGATAGCGGGTTGGAGCCACTCTATGTAGCCACGCATCGCGTGGGCGAGCCGGTTTCCGCTCGACTGCAGCTCGGTGATCACGTCTAGGTTCAGGCGCTCGCGGTCGATCTCGACGATGACGAGCCGGGCTTGGATCGAGTGTCCCGTGGGAAGATCCTCACCCGTGCACACGACCAGCCCCCGCGGCGGGCGGTCGGGTTGTTGGCTCAGGTCGGCGCGGAGCCGGCCGCGCGAGGCGCGGTTGCCGATGCCGCGGATGATCCGCTGCGCGCGTTTCTCCAGCTCCTGCTGCGCGCGCGAGTCGGCGTTCGGCGCGTAGTCGTCGATGACGGCGATCGCGTCCTTCACTGTGAAGAGCCGCGCCTCGAGGGCGTTCTCCGTCGACGTCCAGCTACCCGGGAGGGTCTTCCGATCGAAGGTGCCGAAGTGGCGCTGGGACAGCGCCGCGAGCTCCGACTTCAAGCTGCCGGTCGGACCGACCATCCAGAGCGCGAAGTCGGGGCTGATGATGAACGCTAGCGGCGCTGCGTAGGTCGCAGCGATGAGAGGGATCGACACCGCCGGCGGCGCGGCGTCGAGCAGTCTGAGCGACAGGCGGACAGCGTCGCGCAGATCCTCGGTGGCGGGCGGCAGGATGAACCGGTCGAGCGGCGGATCGAGCTCCACGGTCACCGAATCGACCCCGACGCCGCCGCCCTGGAACAGGTACACCCAGCGGCCTTCGTGGAACCGCCACCCCGTGTGGCGAAAGACGTGGCGCTCGGCCGGTTCGGACAGGACCTGGATCGCGGCGCGAAGGTGGTCGCGGGCGCCGGCGCCCGCCGAAACGAGGGCGCGCGCGCCCCAGGCGCTCGTCACCCAGCTCATGCCGTTGAACTCGGCGGCCGAAACACGCGCGTCCGCCAGGGCGGCACCCGACGCCAACCGGCCGCGCACCTTGAAGGCACGCACCACCTCGGCGCCGTCGTCGTACGCGACCTCCTCGAAGATGCGCGCGTCGAAGTTCCCGAGCACCTGCACCAGCTCGTTGCCTTCTCGGTCGATTCGCATGCGGCAGATCTGGCCGTCGATGAGCCGATACGGGCAGTCGTCGTCATCCCCGCCCGGTGCGAGAACCGTCTCAGTAGGGTCGGGATTGGCCTCAGGGGGCGGCCCCATCACCGCCTCGAAGCGCTCCCGTGTCCAACCTGCTTTCAGCGCGTCGTTGGCGTCCTTGAAGAGAGCGTCGCCGTCTCGGAAGACCACCCGCCGGCAACGACGGGCCCCGAGCTCATTCCGCAGGCGGCGGGCGAGGTCCTCGCCGGGATCGTCCGCGTCGGTGGCTATGAGCACCTGCTTGTAAGCGGCGAGCGGCGCGAGGAGATCCGCCGTGAGACGAGAGCCGGCCCCGTCCGGCACCGAGACGACGGCGGGAAGGCCCACCGCGCGCAAAGCGTGAAGATCGAGCTCGCCCTCCACGACCACCACCCGCGTCCGGTCGTCCTTCGGAAGGTCGGCAAGGCCGTATAGCGCGCTCGGCCGGCCGCGCGGCAACCGCCAGAAGGCCTTCCGGTCGCCGAGAGCCCGGAACTTGTCGTACAGATGCGCTCCGGTCGGGTCGCGGTAGCGGAACACGACCGCGCTCCCCGTCCGGGTTGCAGAGCCGAGGATGCGTGCGACCTCGAGCTCGGGCAGGGCCCGTGCCTCGCGCAGCCAGGCTGCGACCGCGGGGACCTGCGGCGCCGGGACCGGCTCACCCGGGGTGGACGCGGACGCGGCCACGGTCGAGGGGTCCGGAAACAGGTCGCGGACCTCGATCCGCAGCGCGCCGAGGATCGCCGCTAGCTCGCAGCCGGCGAAGCAGCGGAGCAGAACGCGCCCGTCCTCCGCCGCAGCGACGCTGAGGCTCGGGCGCTCGTCCTCGTGGGCGGGGCAGCGGGCCATCCATCCCGCATGCGTCTTCGACACCCGCTCGAGGCGGGAGAGGATTTCCTGGGCCGTCATGGCCCCCTCGCCGCCACCGTCCCCGGTTCCTGTCCCCGGTCCCGCGAGAAGCCGGGGACACACGGGGAGCCCAAGAGGTGCGTGAAATCGCGGCCTTGGCCGGGGCTGTCCCGGGTGTACCCGGTGTCCCCGGTTTCGGGAGGAAGGGGGAGCAGCCGCGCGATCACTCGCTCTCCGATCGGTCGAGTCTTGCCAGCGGGCAACGGAGGCGGCACGGCTCTGGGCGGTCGAACACCCACGCCTTCCCGTCGTCACCGCACGTCGTGCAATCGGCGTTCATGCCGCCGCAGGCCGGGCAGCGTTCGCGTCTCATGCCGTGCTTGTCGACCGCGTGCGCGAGGGCCTCTTCGGCCAGCTTCAACCCGTACGCGGTCTCCTCGCGCGGCTCGTTGCCCCATCGGCGCTGCGCCCCGCAGACGTCGCATTCGTAGATGCAGTCGACGTACGGCAGCTCGCCGGGCCGGCGCGGGTGCGGCTGGCGTTCGATGAAGACGTGGAGCGTGGCCGTGCCGCACGCCGCGCACATCAGGACCGGATCGATTGTCATGGCGAGCCTCCCGTCGCGGGCGTCGCCACAGGAGGCGGGGCGCATTCGGGCGCGACTACGCCCTCGCACCGGGCGCACATGAGCCCTTCCTCGCGTGAAATGCGTACCGGCCGGGCGCAGCGGCACGCGAAGATCACCCCGCCGGAGAACGTCCCCGCGCGGCCGCAGGCCTTCGACGACTCCAGGTGGGCCTGGGTCAACGCGAAGAGGCGGTCCTGAACCTGAGGCGCGTCGCCGGCGCGCCCCGCCGGAACGAACGCCAGCCGGGCGCCGCAGATGTCGCAGTAGCGAAACTGCCCGCGCGCGGGCTTCGCGCTCCAAGCCGTCACGGCGACACCTTCGAGCTCAGGCCGGCGAGGAGATCCGCGACGCTGGCGTAGGCCTCCACCGACAGCAGGTGGTGGAAGATGTTTTCGCGCGGACCGACGATGCAGAGCCGCTTGCCGGTTGCGACCGCGATGCCGAACTCGACGTGTCGCCCGCCCCGAGCCGCCCACGGGACGTTGCGATCTGGATCCTCGGTGAACGACACCAAGCAATCCGCCCGGGCCAGCTCGATCAGATCCTCGACTGCCGGAATGATCGCTGGATCGTCGCCCCGTCCGCCTTCAATCCAGCGCGACGTGACGTCGTGGCCGGCGCGCATCAGCATCGAGGCGACGCCGAGCATCTCGAACCTGCGATCGTAACGGGCAGCGATGTAGATTTTCATCGCCGCCCCTCGCGCGTGATCTCGACCAGGAGGTCCGACAGGCGTGGCCGCCAGTTGCGCCCGCACAGGTGCGTGGAGCCGGTGGAGCCCCACCGGTTGCAGATCTCGCAATAGCGGACCGTTACCGCCTTCTCGACGGGCCCTGCGGCGGCGCCGTCCTCGCCGTCACCGGGGCAGCGAACGATCGCGACCTCGACCGAGTAGAGCCGATCGCCGATCATCGGCCACCCCCCGTCGCCCGCGGAAGCTCGCGATGGTAGACGGCGAACAGCGCCGTCCCGTCTTCGGTCGCGCCAGCCGACTCGATGTGGAACTCGTCACTGCCGTCGATGACCTGCTCGAATTCCCATCGCCGGAAGAGGCCAGGCAGGCGGAGAAACTCCTCAAAGACCGTGCAGGGCCGGTCACCCCATTTCGTCGTCATGTCCTGGCAAACGCGAACTCGGCCGACCTCGGCGACAGGGAATCGACATCGAGAGCGCCACGAGCGCGAACGAGGGCCCTCTCGACTCGTCTGTTGAGGGTCTTCCTCGAGATGCCTAGCGCCGCCGCCAGCTCGCCCCAGTCCCGACCCTGAATGACGATTTCGACGACCAGCTCCGCGTCCCGCCCGACAACGCGTTCCAGCCAGCCGCGCAGTACATCGATCGAGCCTCGATCCGAGCGATCGGGCACAGGACCGAACGGTGACGCTAGCGGCTCCAGCGGCCCGACCACAGCGACCTCTGGGGAGACCTCGACAGATCGGGCGGCAATGGCCAGCTCGCGAAGGCGCGAAACAACAACCTCTCGTTCGGTATTTCGAACGAGCGTGGCGGCGATGCGCCTCACACGCCCGAGATCGAACCGACGGATCTGGGTCGCGAAGTTGCCGACGAGCTCCGCCTCAAGATCGTGCGGCCGATCGCGAAACAGCCGCTGCCGTCGCATGAAGGCGGCATCGAGGCCAGGCCAGAGGCAGAGCAGGAGCAGCGAATGCGCGAGGCTCCTCGCGACACCGTGGCGAACCTCGTCGATGAGGCAGCCCAGGATTCGGTCCTTCTCGTCGAGATCCCCGCCGTCGTGCGCCAGGTACCCAACGACAGATACGGGCGCAGCAAACCGGCCAAGGACCTCGCACCGTGTGCGAAGGCCCTCGAAGCGCTCCGCCGCCCCCCGATTCTGGATCGACTTCATCAGCCCCGCGTGGAGGGCTTCCCAACGTGAACGCATGTACACCCGCCTGTCCGGCCGGGCGTCTGGCGCTCTCGAGGGCCGATCTGGGCGTCTAAGCGCTCTGGTTTGTTGTTGTGTGGAGTCGGTCCTACTTGGAGAAGGCGTCCTCCCTACCGTCGTGTGACTGGACGTCGATGAGATTCAGCCGTCGACATCGCGGCTGGGAACAGACGAGGGACGCGCGAAACTGGCCGTCGAATGTCGCCTGCAGCTCGCCGCGCTGAATGACGAGCCGTCCGTCACACAGCTTGGCGAGCAACCGGGCGCACCCGGTACACCGAATCTCCTTCGAAGAGTTCGAAATCACGCCCAGCTAAATGCCAGGCCGCGTGTCGTCTCGGGTCGCCGCCGCGTCGGCAGAAGATCGATTATTTGTCGATTTCCGCGGCCTGCCGCTTGGGCGCGACCCGGGTAGCCAACAGCACGTGAGCGCCGCTTGCCGGGTTCAGGCGGAGGCCAACGCCGGGAATGTTCTCCACGAGAGACTCGATCTCGTCGTCAGCGACGATGCCCGCCAGCGCCCGTCTGAAGGGCCTGATGACCTGATACCGGACCTCGCGCGACTCAGGAGTGACCATCCGGCGATGCGACCGACCGAGCTTCCTCATCCCGGTGGCGAGGTCGGGCATCGTCACGACCTCGCCCGGATGGGACGCCAGCACGGCGAGCGCGAGGACGGACTGGCGCTGCAGGTTATTCGGCGGCTTCGTCGGAATCGGATGGCCTCGGTAGGTCACGCGTCTGGACCGCAGGTCGACGACGAGGAACGGCTCGGAAGGCTGTTCCGGTGAATCCACCTCGGCTGCCCGGCTCGCACCTGCCGCGGACGTGAACGGCCCCACCGGTTCGGTCGGCCGGTGCTCGACCGCCGCCCAGAGCGCGACCATCGCAGTCTTGTGCTTCAGCGCTCCGGCGACGGCCTCTCGTCCGGCGGCGCGGAGGGCGTCGCGATCGGCGAAACCCGCGTCAACAAGACGACGCACGAGTGTTCGTCCGACGCCGCGGGCCCGCAGCCGGGCGAGGGGCAGAGCGTCCGGAGTGACCCCGTACGCCAGGCGATCGGCGAGAACGTCCAGGGTCCTGCTCCGCGCGTCCGGCCATCCGCTGGCGCGCGCGACGCCAGCGAGCGCGTCGACGAGCCAGCCGAGCTCCTCGCCAGTACGCCGGACGGCGCCGGCCCAAATGTGGTAGCGACCTTCGAGGTCCTGCATCCGGATCTCACCGATCCAGTCGGCCATGAGCAACGTCTTTTTGATCGCCTTGGTGGTCTCGTACTCCAGACTCTGGAGATCCGCTGCGAGGTGGGCGAACACCGGCCTCGACGACGCACCGGCGGCCGCTACCCGCGCGAGCAGCTCGCCCCGGTAGTCCGCTCGCCAGCGCTCGTCGCCTGCTAGGGCGACGTACACATCGCTCCCCGCGGGGCTGG
>Ga0134125_10005762_pt1 | contig 14054 bp, 10 predicted proteins | sample KB31751_FD_96464 | JGI IMG/M metagenome (GOLD analysis project Ga0134125, IMG submission 96464) | Terrestrial soil microbial communities with excess Nitrogen fertilizer from Kellogg Biological Station, Michigan, USA - KB3-175-1 | ecosystem: Environmental > Terrestrial > Soil > Unclassified ... | reverse complement strand
ACGTGCCCGGCGTGGCATACGTGTGCCCGCCGAAGACTTCGTAGCGGTTGTTCCCCAGACTTGTCAGCGTGCCCGGGCCTTGCATGCCATCACCCCACTGGATCAGGACATCATTCACCAGGTCGGCGCTGGTGAACTGGCCGACGGCGCGTTCAAACCTCCGGCCCGTGTGTTCCGAAAAAACAAATCCCCGTAGGAGTTATTGGTGACGTGAATCAGCTTCGTGGTCTTTGCCGCGAGTTTTGAGCCGGTGAAGAACGTGACCGATGCCCGGTAGTCGCCCGGCTTCTCGTACGTGTGCGTCACACCATTCGTTGCGGCTTCGGTTTCAGTTCGCGCATACGCGGCCAGGCTCTCCTTCGTGCCATCACCCCAGTTGATCTGCACGGTGGGCTGAATAACAAGCGATGTCGGATGAAACACGTGCGCGATCATCTGAAACGGGATCTCCTCTCCCGCAACGACCGGCGGCAGAGTGTCCCAGTGCGGCCGTAGTGCGCTGGCAGAAAGTAACTGGCGATCCTCCAACGATTCAATCCATCTGGACATGTGATTCCTCTCCCTTGTGGCCCGGATTTGGCCCGCTAGTTACATGGTGTCGGGCGCGATCCGTTTTCTTCCCAGTTTCTGCGCCACCCCTTCTCCAGTCTCACTCAAAGCGGATGCATTAATCGCAATGCCTTGACAATCAATGATTTGTGTCGGATGCACATATCGTACAGTGCGATCGACCAGGGTTTTTTCGAGTTGGGAAGAAATGGACGGCTCGCAGGGCACCATGCAAACGGAGGAGCACACACGGGCCGTGCGGGCAGAGTGGTCGCAAGTGCGCGAGGGCGATGTGGATCTGGCCCGCCGGTCGGCGGCGGGAGACCGGGCGGCGTGAGACCGGGCGGCGTTTCACGCCATCATCGGCCGCCACGCGCCCGACCTGCTCCGCGCCGCCCGCGGCCTGTGCCGCTCGGGCGGCGACGCCGAAGACCTGGTCCAGGAGACATTGATCGAAGCATACAAGGGTATCGGCAAGTTCGACGGTCGGGCCTCGCTGCGAACGTGGATGAGCCGAATCCTTTTGCGGCGCGCCGGGCGGATGTGGCGAAAACGCTACCGTCGCGGCGGCGACGTGACGCTGGAATCAGCCATGGAAGCGAGCCGTCCGGACGAGGCGCTGGTCGTGGCCGGGCAGATGCGCGAAGTGGAGCATCGGGTCGATCTGGCGGGGATCCTGGCAACGCTCGCGCCCGAGCACCGGGAGGTGCTCGTGCTGCGGGAGATCCAGGGATTGGCCTATGGCGAGATCGCCCAGATGCTTCGTGTGCCGCAGGGGACGGTCGAGTCCCGCCTGCACCGCGCCCGCTCGGCGTTGCGCGAGCGGCTCAAAGGATATGGATCATGAGGTGGGTGCGCGTATTACCCCCTCTTCCTCCGGCAGAGGCCAGGGGTGAGGGCAAGCCGCGACTGAGCTTCCTTGCTGGAGGGAAGTCGATTGCAGTTCGCCCTCACCCCGACCCTCTCCCGGAGGGAGAGGGAGAAAAAGGGCGCCTGCATGCTTGGGCCGCCACGCGACCCGGAGACAATCAATGACGTCCGACTGCACATTCCGCCCCCGGCTTGCCGCCTTCCACGATGGCGAGCTCGCTCCGGCTGAAACCCAGGCGGTGGAAAGACATCTTCAGACATGCGCATCGTGCGCCGCCGAATTGGCGGAACTGCGTCACGTATCGGTGCTCTTCGATGAATTCGCCCGCCAACCGGTGGCCCAAGAGACGATCGCGCGTTTTCACGAGGAACTCGATGCATCCGACGACTCGGCGGGCAGCGTTCTGCGGATCGGCGGGACGCTGACGGCGCTGGCGGCGTCGGTCCTTATCGTCGGGGCGGCGTGGCTGATGGAATCCCCGGCGAAACCTCCGCCCGGCCCCCGCGTCGTCATCATCGATTCGGCCCCGTGGGAGCGGGTCGCGACCACGCTGCGTGTCGACCCTTTGCCCGTTGACGTGCCCGGCGGAGTCGGGCACGAGCCGGCCTACGCCGACGCCGATCTGGCCAACTGGATCCTCCGGAATCTCAGCGACAGGATGCCCCATGCGAGCAACTAAAATCGCAATCGTATTAATCGTCATGTGCGGCGTGGCCTTGGGGGCGGGCGTCGTCACCGGAAAGTTGACGACGCGCACACCATCCGCATCGGGCCCCATTGTTTCTCCCGGCGCGGGGCTGAGCGACGAGCTCGCACTTACGCCAGCGCAGCGCGACCAGATGCGGCAGATCTGGGAATCGGTTCGCGACACCGCCGAGACCTGCTCCCGGCAGGCCCAAACCGCACAGACCCAGATGCAGGCGCAGCTCATCGGCATGCTCACCAACGAGCAGAAGGCGCGTTATGAGAAGCTCTCCGCCGCCACCAGGGCCAGGATCGATTCGCTCAACGCCTACCGCCGACGCGCCTTCAAGGAGGCGGTGGACCAGACGATGCGGATCCTGAATCCCGACCGCGGAGACGGCGCTCGACGTCGAGTGGGCACATGCGATGGCTCCGGGCGCCAATATCGTGCTGCTGGAAGCGAATTCCGCGACGATCAGCGATCTTGCTCTCGCCATTGACACGGCCCGGCACATGACGGGCGTGTCGGTCGTCTCGATGAGCTGGGGAACGCCCGAGTTCGCGGGCGAAAGCGCGTACGACCCGTTGTTCACGACGCCAGCTGGGCACAGTGGCCTGACGTTCGTCGCCGCCAGCGGCGACACGGGCTCGGGCGGGGCCGCCCAGTGGCCCGCCGCTTCGCCCAACGTGCTGGCCGTCGGCGGGACGAATCTCAACTTCGCCAGCGTGCTGGGAAACTATGGTGTCGAAAGTTACGCGCTGACCTCGACCGCGGCCACCAGCCAGTACGAGCCCGCCTCGGGCGCCGCCATGAGCATCACGGGAATTTCATCCCGAACGATCCCCGACGTCTCGTACAACGCGTCGGACTATGCGGTCTACAACTCCGCGGCCGGCGGGTGGCAGGTGCTCGGCGGGACCAGCGCCGCGGCCCCGCAATGGGCGGCGCTGATCGCCATTGCCGACCAGGGCCGCGCCTTGCAGGGTTTAGGCTCCGCCGATGGCGTCACCACGACTGTTCCAGCCCTCTATAGCGCTGGTACGGGGACCTACAACACTTCAACCGCCACGTTGGCTCAACCGGCGACGCCGGTTTCGCTCACCGGCCTGGGAACGCCCAAAGCCGCCCAGGTGGTGCGGGTGATTTCCGCCGCGACTCCGAATGGCCAAGCGGTGGACACCCAATACACACCGCCTTCCGACAAGCTCGGCAACAGGCGCGTCAAGCCGTTCTACACGCTCTCGATTCCGAACCCGCGGCCGCTTGGGGTCCCACGGATTATTTTCTCGACGCCGCAGGCGGCGTTCGAATTATTCGCCACAGGCGGACGCCAATCACCATCGGCGCCGACGGGCGACAAGTCCGCGGGCGGATGGGGACCGGCAGCCGCCACGCGCGGGTTGATTCCCACGACGCGCGTCTGTGCGCCACCCGCGGAATCGGCGGCGATCCACCTGCCGACGGGGATCGCGCATGTGACGGGAAGCGTCGGCCACTGGATCATTCAGGCGCCGGTGGCGTCGATTTCGGGGCCCATTGAAGCCGTTGCGGCGCCGGCCCAGGTTCAGGCGGTCTATCGCTTCGCCCAGGTGAACGCTTTGGCCACGTTCTCGGACGCGCTGGGGCTTTTCATCAACGAGTGCGCCGCGATTACACCCCCCGCGGTCGAGCAGGCCGAGCCCTCGCACGCCCGGGCATGGGCGGTGACAGCAACGGTGGTCATCGCCGACGTGATCCTCATTCAGCACACGCTTCACCGCCGTGACCGCAAGAGGAAGACAGTTCGTCCGCCCGCCCACGCCTCGCCCGCCTGGCGTTGTTGGCGTCGGGTCAATAACCGCGAAGTACGCAGTAGGTCAGCCGCCACGACGCAGGCGCCAGCGGCGCCGATCGCAGCACGGCGGCGGCATGATGCCGCGCGGTCGACAGGTTCCCCGACTCCAGTGCCCACCACGCCCAGTTTCGGCGGTGACTGATCGGATCCATGTGATCCACCTGCGGCTTCTTCAGATCGCTCAGCGGCAGCCCGCGACGAACATAAGCCTTTCGGCAGATCTCCACCAGATGATGCCTGTGGTCCGCCGACTTCGTGAAGACCGTGCTGTGAAAGTGCTGTCGGTAATGCAGTAGGATGTCCGGCAGGTTGGCCAGCTTGCCGATCTCGGCAAGCCGCAGAAACAGATCATGATCCTGGCTGACCGGATGCTGTTCGTCGTATCCTTTCAGCCGCCGAACCGCGTCAATGCGCATCAACACCGCCGGATGAACCAGCGGCCACTGTAGGCCCAGCAAAAGCTTGTCGATCTCCTCGTGCTCGGCAGGCGTGCCCCGCTTGGGACAAATGATCCGGCCGTCGGGATCGATCAGCAGCGCCTGGCAACCCACTAGAACATAATCCGGCCGCTCCCGAAGAAACGCGAGTTGCTTCTCGAATCGCTGTGGCAGCGAGATGTCGTCGGCGTCCATTCGTGCCAGGAATTCGCCGCGGGCCAGCGTGATTTGCCGATTCAACGTCCGGGTGGTTCCGGCGTTGGCCTGCTGATCAAAGCGGATTCGCGGGTCCCGCTCGGCGTACTGCCGGACGATCTTCACGGTGTCGTCGGTCGAGCCGTCATCGGTGATGATCAGCTCGAAATCACCCACGCTCTGGTCCAGGACGCTATCGATGGCTTGCGCGACGTACCGCTGGGCGTTGCGGACCGGCATCAGGACGGAAATCAGCGGAACATCTGTCATAACACTTGGCGCGATCCGACAACACCTTCCAAATCCAGTCAAAGGAGGCCGGACGGGGAAATTCCCGCATGAACGTCCGCCTCACTCCAGCTTGGTGAGACTCCCCCGCTATCGTACCATCGGTTCAACTCGTCTGATCCTTCAGCACTTTCAGGAGCGATCATGAGCAACTTGCATTCATCGCAAGCCATGACGTCCAATTCGAGCGACCGCAAATCTGGCGGCGATCTTCGCGGTTTTCCGAAATCCGACAAGTTCCGCAACACGGTGATCAGCATCTTTTGTGCGCTCCTGTTGCTGGTCCTGCTGCACTGGTGCTGGCGGCACTACGAATACACCCGGTTCATGGGGGCGGTGCGCAACCTCCAGGCGGCGGGAGAGCCGGTCCTGCCGGCGGATCTGAGGGAACCGCCAGACGACGGCCAAAACCCCGTGCCCAAGTGGCGGCAGGCGGCCCGGGACCTGGACCGGCAAACTGAAGAACTCCAACGCGACTTCAGCTTTGTGGATCTTGAGTTCCCACTGAGCAAAGCCGAGGCGGATCGACTCCGCCGGATCGTTGCGATCAATGGCAAATCGCTCGCCGACGCCGCGGCCGCCGGTCAATTGACGGGCGAGCCGATGTGGCACATCCGCGTCACCAGCCCGATAATCAACGTCCTGCTGCCCGACCTGAACGAACAACGGAAGGTGGCCCGGCTGCTTTACGCCGCCGCACTTGATGCCCACCATCGCGGCGATGACCGCGAATCGCTCACGTACATTGAGCAGATCCTGCAACAGAAACGCGCGGTGGATCATCAATTTGGCATCATCAGCCATCTGGTCGCGATCGGGATCGGCGCGATGGCCGACCAGGCCCTCCGGCAACTCGGGCCATCGCTGCGGGTTGGCGACACCCCGCCGGCCGCATCAAGACGGCAGGTTCTGAACCTCGTCGCGGAGTTGCTTGACGATACAGACCAGCGCCACGGCCAGCGCCGGGCGTTCCAGGACGAGCGGATGCTGCAAGCCGATTCGGTTTTGGCCGCCGAGAATGGGACCCTGAACCTGTGGACGATTTCCGGTTCGCGCAATCCCGCGACCTCATCACACCTGTCGGCCTACTTCCTCAGCCCCACCCTCTACGGCGACGGCGTCATCATGCTGTACCACACCACAAAGGTAATGGCCGCCAGCCAGGCGCCGGACTGGCCCTCCTGTGCGAAACAACTCCAAACGCTGCACTTGGACAAATACAAGGGCGACCCCCGGCATTACCTCTTGAGCGCTCTGACGCCGTCTTTCGAGCGCGCCCTGCAGCAGGATTTTCGGCTGATGACCGAGAATCGTCTCTCGGCCGTGCTGCTGGCATGCATGGTTTATGCGCACGACCACGACGGCCGCTGCCCGCAATCGCTGAACGCATTAGTCCCCGCCGGTCTGCCGGCCGTGCCCCATGACCTCATGGCCTCCGCCCGCCCGCTTCGATATCGCCCCGGCCCAGACCCAATCGTCTACAGCGTCGGCGAAGACGGAATCGACGACGGCGGAAGCGAGAAGCCCACCAACCCCGGCGCAGGCCGATATCTGTGGATGATGAAAGATGCGGTGGTTCACATCACGACGCAGCCCAGACAATTGCCGCCGCAGGTGCAGGAGAACGACGCGTTATCTAATGCTCCCGCCACCGCCCCTTCCACGCACCCGGCCGATTCAGGCACGCAAACGGCCCCCTCAGGCGGATGATTCGCCCACCGAGATGCCGATCATTTTCGCCAGTTCCGTGGCGGCCAGTCGGGCCTCCTCCTCACCGTCGCCGTCATAAGTGCGGCTGATGTGTCGCTGGGCCGGGTCGGACAGTAGAATCGCTTCCGCCGTCACCCGCCCGTCCAGCCGGCGGAGATTGACCGCATACCCCCGGCAGGCGATCTGATGCAAAATCGATCGGGTCGTCACGAATTCCATCCTATCCGATTGTGATGGGCGGGCCACAACCTTTGCAGTGTCGATCAATCTGCCCGCGGAAAACAACCGGGCCCAAATCCCCACGGCGCCTGCGGCCTGTACCGGCACCTGACAATTGCGAAAGAATTTTTTGCGTCGGGCCCGAAGGATTGGGTAGAGTCCGATAGCGGGAGTGAAAGTGCGGGGTCGTCTCACTCGGGTGGGAACCCACGAGATCGCAAAACTCGGCACCATTTTGCAACAAGCATAGCTTGGGGCAAGGAGGCACTGTGTACCTACCGTCTATGGTCTGGTCGCGCTTGGGGTCTGTCCGCAGGCAACTCACCTCGGCACTATCCCGCAACCGCCGCCAGCGGATTATCCGGGCCGCCGCGGCTACGGTCGAGATGCTGGAGCAACGCACGCTCCTGAGTCTGACCGTCAGCCCCAGTGTTTCTGCATCGTCCGTCACCGAAGGTACAACGGTCACACTCAGCTTCGCCGCCACGATGAGCAGCGACTCGACGCTCGATTCCGGCTTCTGGGTCAACTGGGGCGACAACACCGGCGATCAGTTTTATTCGACCGGATGGATGGACTCGAACAACGCCGGCCCCTATGACTCGCCGCAGGGCCCGGGCACCTTCACCGCACAGACGAAGCCAACGCACGCATATGCGGAGCCCAGCAGCCGCAACGGATACAACCTTGCCGCTTGGGCGAACGAAACCAATTCCGACAACTCCACCGATCAGGGCTGCGTAATCCTTTCAGAGTCGGTCAGCGAAGCCACTCCGAATCCTCAGGTCAACGGCAATGCCTCCGTGGAACAGGGCTCCACGTACACGATCAGCCCCGCCTTGAACGACCCGGGTGGCGATTCGCCGAGCCAGTGGCAGATCAGTTGGGGAGACGGCTCTCCGACCGAAACCGACGCACCGGCCTCGTCCTACCCGCACGTCTACAACTCGGCCGGAAGCTTTACCATCACCGCCACCGCCACGAGCGAGGACGGCCAATTCCAGACTTCGCAGACAGTGAACGTCGCGGGGCCCGCCCCTTCGGATCCCAGTAATCTGACGGCGGTGGCTTCAGGAAGCAAGGTCAACCTGAATTAGACCGCGTCAACCGGTGCCGTCACGGCATACCACGTCCAGCGCAGCCCCGACGGGTCCGCATCCACCTACGCCGATATCGGCGCCACGGCTGCCACCACGACAAGCTACACGGATAGCACCGGTGCCCCGAACACCGAGTATTGGTACCGTGTGTATGCCGTCAACGGCACCACGCCCTCTCCCGGGTACAGCAACGCACCCTGGGTCACGCTCCCACCCGCCGCGCCAACCGGCCTCGCTTCTGCGGCCACTTCAACGTCGGTTCTGCTGAGTTGGAACTACGTCAGCGGCGCGAGCACCTACGCCGTTCAGCGCAAGGGGCCAAATGATTCGTCCTATTCGACTCTGCCTGGATCGCCGACGTATTACAACTCGTTCAGTGATTCGAGCGTATCCCCCGGCACGTCGTATTCGTACCAGGTCCTTGCCAACGGTGCCGGCGGCGCCTCTGACCCCGCTACGCTGGCGTTATCAACCGCGCCCACCGCGCCGACAAATGTGACCGCCGTGGCCTCCGGCACGCAGGTCACGGTGAACTGGTCGGCCCCGACCGGTAACGCCACCGCCTATCACATTCAACGCAGCACGAGCGGCTCCGGCTACATCGACCTGCCCACGACGGTCGGCAGCGGCACATTTTCCTTTACCGACACCGGCTTGGCCGTCGGCACCCCATACTGGTACCCCGTCTATCCCGATTACAATGGAAGCAACTCGCCTGTCGCCTACGCGGCGTCACAGCCGACGACGACACAACCGCCGACACCGACCAACCTGGTGGCGATCGGCGAGACGTCGACCACCGTCTACCTCTCGTGGAACGGCTCGTCTGGCGCTACAAGCTACATTCTGCTCAGGAAGGGTCCAAATGACCCGTCGTACATATCGCTGTCTCTGGCGAACTACCCCACGTCTTTCACGGATTCGGGCCTCGTCCCTTCGACAGCGTATTCGTACGTGCTTGAGGCGAGCAATACCGCTGGCATGTCGGCTCCCAGCAGCCCGCCTGCCACAGTGACGACACCCGCCGCACCCTCGATCCCGACCGGGTTGGACCTGAGCGCCACCGGCACGCCTGCCGTCACGCTTACCTGGAACGCGTCGAGCGGGACCCTGACGGGTTACGACATCGAGTTCAGCGCGGACGGCGGCTTGTTCAGCAGGATCGCCTCGAATTGGTCGGGCACGAGATACACGGACACCACGGTTGTCGCCGGGCACACTTACAGCTATGCGGTGGAGTCGAACTGGGGTGGCGGGACTCTCGGATATTGCAGCCCGCAACAGATTACGCTGATCCCCGCCGCGCCGACCGCTCCAGCTGCGTCCGCGCTCCCAAGATCCGTCTCGTTGAGCTGGACAGCCCCGTTTGGCGCAACCAGCTATCAGATTCTTCGGCAGGGGCCGACGGACACGTCTCACGTGGTGATCGGGACCAGCGGTTCTCCGAACTTCACCGACACATCTGTTATTCCGGAGGAATCGTACTCGTATTTGATACGAGCAGTAAACTCGGCGGGAGCGTCAGTCGCCAGCAGCGCGGTCGCCGCGACCACGCCCGCAGCCCCCAACGCACCGGCGGACCTTACGGCTGCAGTTAACGCCGGGCCGCAGGTCGCCCTCTCCTGGACTGGTTCAGGCGGGACAATCTCGAATTATCACATCGAGCGCAGCAGCGATGGGATCAACTTCACCGAGATCGCAACTACGCCGCAAACCAGCTATACCGACACCAGCGTCAGCACCGGAGGAACCTACAGCTATCGCATCCGGGCTGATTGGAGCGGCTCCTACTCCGATTACAGCAACGTTGCCGTGGCCGGGCCCAGCGCCCCGGCGAACTTTGCGATCTCCGCGACCTCGCCCGCAGTCTCGTTCACGTGGACGGCGTCCACGGGAATCGGCACAATCACGTACCACATCGAGCGGAGCACCGACGGAAAGAACTTCACCGAGCTGTATCCCGCGCCCACTGACGTCAATTACACCGATAGCACGACTGAGCCCGGCGTCACCTACACCTATCGCGTGCGGGCGCAGGACGCGAATTTCTACTCCGACTACAGTTCGACGCAGCAGTTCACCGTCGCACCCTTGAGCCCGACGAATGTGCTCGCGCTGCGATCGTCAGGGCAGGTGAGTTTGTCGTGGAGCGCTCCGAATGGCGCGACGAGCTATTCGGTCCTGCGCCAGTCGCCGGGACAGACCGACTTCACGACCATCGCGACCGTTCAAGACCCCCAGTACACCGATACGTCTGCCGCGGCCGGTCTGGCGCATCAGTATGAGATTATCGCCAGCAATGGCGGCGGAGACTCCCCTGCCACCAATCCGATCACGCCTCTCCAGACGATCACGCCGGTCGTGCTCGGGCGTTGGGTCTTTTACAACAATAGTTCGTTTGACGGGAATGACCCCACGGCCAACTCCAGTGACGACGCGGCCATCGATCCGACCAAGCAGGCGCTCCTGCCGGGCCAGCCCTCGACGTTCGCGAATTACACCAGCTACTCGAAGGGCATCAACGGGATCATAATCGACGTGGCCAACCTGGCGGGAACGCCGACGGCCGCCGACTTCACGTTTCAGGTCAGCGCGATCGGCGATGCATCCACATGGTCGAACGGCCCAAGCCCCAGCGCCGTGACCGTACGTGCGGGTGCGGGCGTCAACGGCTCCAGCCGGATCGAAATTACCTGGGCCGACGGGGCCATCGAAAACCAATGGCTCCAGGTCACCGTTGCGGCCAACGCCAACACGGGACTCGCCATCCCCGATGTTTTCTACTTCGGCAACCTGATCGGCTCGTACAACGGCACCATCGCCAGCGGCCAGTACACCGTCAGCGCCAATGACGAGAACGCCGCGCGAAACGACCCGCACACGTTCCTCACGCCCGCGTCGATCACCGATCCGACCGATTACAACCGGGATGGACGGGTTGACGCGCTCGACCAACTCATTTCCCGCGACATCTATCAATCGTCCCCCGCGCCGACGCTGCCGGTCTTCATCGGCTCGCCCGGCACGCCATACCTGATCAGCGCCAGCGCGTCGCAAATTCAGATCGGCTGGCCCGCTTCTTCGGATCCGAATGTCACCAGCTACGACGTATACCGAAACGGGCAGTTGCTCCCCGCGGGGCCCGCGGGCCTCGCATACACCGACACGACCGTTTCCGCCGGCATGTCGTACAGCTACACGGTTGTCTCGCACGACGCCAACGGCGGCAGCAGCGCGCCCAGCGCCGCTCTGAACGCAACCGCGGCCCAGGTCGGCTCGGCGCCGGTGATCTCGCCCGTTGGCCCCCAGAGCATCGTGGAAGGTGCAAACCTGTCCATCGATTTGATCCCGTTCACCGACGCCGATCCCGGCGACACGCACGCGGCCACCGTTGATTGGGGCGACGGTTTCGTGAGCCCGGCCACGATCAGCGAGTCCAACGGCTCGGGCACCATCACCGCCAGCCACACGTACGCGACCTCCGACGCGTACGTCGCCACGATCACACTCACCGACCAGAACGGCGGCACGGCAGTCTTGCCGATCAGTATCAACGTCATGCCCGCAGCGCCGACGACACTGACGGCCATTGCCGGCTCCGACAGCACCATTACGCTCAGTTGGGTCGGCAACTCTCTGGCGGCAACCGATTACCAGATCCAGGTGCTCGGTAGCGAGGACAGCCCCGACGAGTGGTCCTATTTTGATCAAGTCCCGGCGGGCCAGACCACCTATACGGCCACGGGCCTATCGGCGGGGCAGTCTTACACGTTCCAGATCGTCGCCGAGTCTCCGGGCGGCCTCTCGTTTCCCTCCAGCTCCGCCAGCGCCACCACAGCGCCCGTCGTGGCGCCCAGCGGCCTGAGCACAAACGTTGTCTCCGGTAGCGAAATCGACCTGAGCTGGAGCGCCAATCCATCGGATGCCACGAGCCTGGAGGTAGACTGGTCCGCGGACGGCACCACCTTCCAGCCGCTGGTCACCGATTTGGCCGCGGACACGACCACTTACAAGGCCACGGACCTCGTCGCCGGCACGAGCTATACGTTCCGCGTACAGGCGTTCACCGACGCCGGAGCCTCGGATTACTCAAGCGCCGCCAGCGCGACCACGGTCCCCGATGCGCCGACCGGGCTTTCCGCGCAGCCGGATGATAGCGGCAATGTCGACCTGACCTGGAACGATGTGGCCGGCGAAACCTCGTTCATCATCGAACGCAGCACCGATGACAACGGTTGGCAGCAAATCTTTCAGAGCAATGCCGCGGGGCAGACGAGCTGCACCGACAGCGGCCTCTCTCCGGGAACGACCTATTACTACCGCGTCTCCGCATCCGATGGCTCCAATACGTCCGATCCGAGCGATCCGGTGACCGCTCTCGTGCTCTCGAAGCCCGCCGGGCTCACCATCTTCAGCCAGACCGCAACCGCGATCGTTCTTCAGTGGAATGGCGTCGGACAGGGAGCCACGGGGATTCAGGTCGAGCAATCGACCGACGGAAGCTCTTATTCGCGGGTCGCGTCTCTCGCCGCTTCAGCCACCAGCTACAACGTGACCGGCCTGACTGCGTCCACCCAGTATTACTTCCGTGTACGCACAGTCGGCAGCGACGGCGAGTGCTCGGGCTACGCCACCACGAGCGGTTCGACCGGTGCGGCAAGCTCCGGCAGCTTCCCCGCCATCGAGGACCCCTACGCTGTTGTGAACATCGGCATGAACCTGAATCTTTATGGGTACAAGTTCAGCTCACTCGCTCTGGGCGATGACGGCGCCCTTTTGCTAAGCGGGTACGCGGTAGACGAGTACGCCGTTTACTCTGGCACCACGTTCCCCAATACCAACATGATCGCCCCGTTCAATGGCGAGGTCGATCTGGACCTTGGCGGTTCGGAAACGTATGGGCCAACGACGTATCAGGGCCACACCGCCTGGCAGGCCAACTGGACCGGCGTCCGCGAGGTCAGCTCGGGATCCTCCAGTCCGGCCAACACATTCGGCGTCACGCTGGTGGATCGTTCCGACGTCGCCCACGGCGACTTCGATATCGTTTTCACTTATGGAGCAATTGGCTGGGACGACTTGGACCTTTGGATCCCTGTCGCTGGCTACTCCAACGGAACGGGCAAGCCCGGCACTTACAGCCAACTCGCTGGCTCCGGTACTGACAACGGCCTGAGCTACCTCGCAAACAGCACTCAAACCTTTCAAATCCGCAACCCCACCCTCACCGCCTACCGCACCGGCAACAATATCGGCGTACCGGTTTCCGATACAGTGAAAAAGTCCGGCGATCCCGCGCAATACGTGATGCTCGTCGGCGACGCCATCGACCCGAACACGAACGTGCCGTTCAAGAGCGAAACCACGCTCCCCATCCAGAACGGCCTGCCGACGAACGGGACCGACGGCAAGCCGCTCGATCCGGACATGGCCAGGATCACCCTGCACCAGGCCCCGCAAGGATTTACCAGCGGAAAGCTCGAAATCTCCGCATCCGACCCCGGTGCGGTGCAGTTCTTCGATAACAATGGAAACCAACTCACCCAAACCTCTCTCGACCTGTCCAGCCCCAGCGGGTATCTTTCAGGCCTGACCAGCGGCGACGTAGACGTGTGGGTTGAAGGGATGGACGCATCCACCGACCTGGTGCTCAAGTACTCGCTCGTGGATTCGAGCGGCAACGAGATCAGCAGCGACACGATTCACATGGACATCGCCCAGTGGAACTTCATCAACAAGAGCGGCTCGCCGATCACGTCGGTCGAGAAGGACACGATGCAACTGCTCGAAGACATGGCCACCGGCGACCCCAACGCCCCCCAGGCCGCCGACGACGTGTACTTCAAGGCCCGCATCGACGGCCTGCCGGCCGCCGACATCCAATCCCTGACCGTCCAGTCCGACACCGTCAGCACCGACCAGTTCAGCGACACGCTTGTTTCCGACGGCACCGGCGTGGAATCCGCCGACTGGGCCGCCATCTACTCCGTCCCCGACGACCAGAGCGATCTGACTGCGGATGAGATCCAGAAGATCAAGGGCATGTACGCGCTGAATGTGGTGCATAACGCGGATGCGGTGGCGACGGTGACGACGCCGAACGACAGCAACTCGCGGAAGATGACGGGCCAATCTCCGACCTACGACGCACAACAAATCTATAATT
>Ga0134125_10005760_pt1 | contig 14054 bp, 14 predicted proteins | sample KB31751_FD_96464 | JGI IMG/M metagenome (GOLD analysis project Ga0134125, IMG submission 96464) | Terrestrial soil microbial communities with excess Nitrogen fertilizer from Kellogg Biological Station, Michigan, USA - KB3-175-1 | ecosystem: Environmental > Terrestrial > Soil > Unclassified ... | reverse complement strand
CTGCTGCGAGCTCGCGGCCTGCTGCACCGCCGCCGCTTCCGAAGCGCCTCTCCGTCGTGCGTCAGCATTGGTGTTGTAAACGAGAGCAATGCCCCCGCATGCCAGGGCGGTTGCGGCTATCGCACGGCGAATACTCGACATCTTGCTTCCCCCAAAATCGAGATTACGGAGTCCCCCGTTTTCGTGCAGCCTACATCATCGTATCGAGCGCTCGCATGAGTTCTTGTATATGAGGACACAAACAAATGGTTGGCGGAAAAATGCATATTCCGCCTCTGCGATCTCATCGGCGCCGGGCCACCGCTCGAGCGCTTGAGGTTATAATCGTGACTCACCCGATGGAGCGGAATCCCGGGGTGATTCATATACCGCTGCGAGGTGCGTATGGCTGCACAGACCACACCCCCGACCGAAGTGCCCGTCAAAAAGGTGCCGTTGTCCGCGCAGCAGCGCCGGTGGCTGGAGAACGCGCTGGCGGCGGTGAGCGAGGAGCGCATCACCAGGTTCCTGGTGGACCTGGTGAGCATCCACAGTCCCACCGGCGAGGAGAGGGCGGCCAGCGAGTGGCTGGCGGAGCAGATGAAGGCGATCGGCTTGGATGCCTTCTACCAGCCCGTCAACGAGCTTTCGGGCAACGCCGCCGGGTACTATCGTGGCAGTGGCGGTGGACCCACGGTCATGTTGTACGCTCCCATCGACACGCACATCGACGTGAACGCGGAGGCGGACCTCCCCTGGGTGGGGAAGGAATTCCGTCCGGATATGCTGCCAAAAGGGTACGTGGACCAGAACCAGAATGTCATTGGCCTGTGTGCGTACAACCCCAAGGGGTTTGCCGCTTGCGTGTACGGGGCGGTAGACGCGCTCGTGCGCGCGGGCGTGCCGCTCAAAGGTACCGTTGTGGCGGCCTTCGCCGGCGGCGGCATGCCGGTGGCCCCGCCACCCCACCAGCCCAACAGGCACGCGGGCCTGGGCAGCGGCGTGTCATACATGATCAATCACGGCGTCACGGCCGACTTCGGCTGCATCGTCAAGGGCGGCGACGGCGTGTCCTGGGAGGAGGTGGGCCTCTGCTGGTTCAAGGTGGCTGTCCGCGGCTACATGAGCTACGCGGGGTTCTCCCACACCATGCCGAATTGGAGGAACACGGTGCTGGACGCGGCCAAAGTCGCCTTGGCGCTGGAGGAGTGGTTCCACGACTTCAACAAGCGCAACAGCGCCGGGCTCATCAGCCCCTGGGGAGCCATCTCCGGAGTGCGGGGCGGCTGGCCTCACAAGCCCGCCTTCCCCACCGCGACAGTTGAGCTGTACGTGGACGTGCGCGTGTCGGCTCACAGCACTCCCGCGGAGGCGCAGCGCCAGTTCGCCGAGGCGATCGACAGTATCCGCGCCCGGCATCCGGATATCGAGATCGACTACGAGATGTTCGCCTCCTATCCCGGCGCCACCACCGACCCCAACCACTGGATCATCCAGTCGAGCATGCGCGGCTGGGAGTACGTCAACGGCAGATCCATCATCAAGCGCACGCCTTCCAGTGGCCAGACCGATGCTTCCGCCATTCGCAACCTGGGTATCCCCCTTGCGCGAGTGGGGCCGCCGCCGCCCACGGATCATACGCCGCCGGAGTGGCGGCTGGGGCTGGGCGGCATGGGCGTTGCGCACGTGCCCGACCTGGCACGCGTGAGCAAGCTGCTGGTCTACACGGCGATCGACTCGTGCCTTCGCGAGGGGGCCGGCCTGTAGGCATCACTAGCCGCTGCGGCTCTGTTTCTCGCTCCGCTCTCCGTTCAGCATGTCGAGCGTCACATCGACAATCATGTCTTCCTGCCCACCGACCATTTTGCGTCTGCCCAGCTCGACCAGGATCGAGCGAGTGTCGAGGCCGTACTTGGCAGCGGCGTTCTCCGCGTGCCGCAGGAAGCTGGAGTAAACCCCCGCATAACCCAACGTGAGAGTCTCGCGATCGACGCGCACGGGCCTGTCCTGGAGCGGTCGAACCAGCTCCTCGGCCGCGTCCATCAACTTGAACAGATCCGTGCCGTGATTCCAGCCGTAGAGATCGGCAACTGCAATGAACACTTCGAGAGGCGCATTGCCCGCGCCCGCACCCATTCCTGCGAGCGAGGCATCGACGCGGATCGCACCGTTCTGCACGGCGACGACTGAGTTCGCGACGCCGAGAGACAGGTTGTGATGGGCGTGGATGCCACGCTCGGTTTCGGGCTTGAGCACCCGGTCATAGGCCTGGAATCGCGCGGCCACTTCATCCACCAGCAGGCGTCCGCCGCTATCGGTAACGTACACACAGTGCGCACCATAGCTCTCCATGAGCCTGGCCTGTTGTGCCAACCCATCGGGAGAATTCATGTGGCTCATCATCAGAAAGCCGGCCACATCCATGCCAAGGCCGCGAGCGAATTCGATGTGCTGCCTGGCGATGTCTGCCTCCGTGCAGTGAGTGGCGATTCGCACGGAGCGCACGCCCAGGTCGTAGGCGCGGCGCAGGTCATGAATCGTGCCGATGCCGGGGAGGAGGAGCGTGGTCAGTCTGGCATGCTTGAGCTCCTCGGCCACGGCCTCGATCCAATCCCAGTCCGTATGGGCGCCGAAGCCATAGTTGAAACACGAGCCTGCCAGGCCGTCTCCGTGCGCAACTTCGATGGCATCCACCTTTGCCGCATCCAGCGCCCGGGCAATGTTACGAACATGCTCGAGACTGTATTGATGGCGAATCGCGTGCATGCCGTCGCGCAGCGTTACGTCCTGTATATACAGTTTTCTGGCTTCGGAGTGGGTGTGGGTGCTCATGCGATCTTCCTCGGGGCCTGTCTCATGGCAATCGTCTCGGCGGTACGCAGCGCGGCGGCCGTCATGATGTCCAGGTTCCCTGCATAGGTCGGGAGGTAGTTCCCCGCGCCTTCGACCTCCAGAAACACGGAGACCTTGAGGCCGGCGAATTCCCGTTGCATCTCAGGGATGCGCAGCGGCTGGCTGGAGCTGATCCGTTGAAACTGCACATCCTGCTTGAGGCGATAGCCAGGCACATATTTCTGCACCTCGGCAACCATGGCCTCGACGCTGGCGGCGATCGCCGCCGTGTCAGCGTCGTCACAAAGACAGTAGACGGTGTCGCGCATGATCAAGGGCGGGTCCGCCGGGTTCAGGATGATCACGGCCTTGCCGCGCTCTGCGCCTCCGACCACCTCGATCGCCCGAGCCGTCGTTTCGGTGAACTCGTCGATGTTCGCGCGGGTACCGGGGCCGGCCGACTTTGAAGCTATCGAAGCTACGATCTCGCCATACCACACTTTCGCCACGCGGCTGACTGCTGCGACGATGGGCACCGTGGCTTGCCCTCCGCAGGTCACCATGTTGATATTCAACGAATCCAGATGTTGCGCGCCGTTGACGGGCGGTATGACATACGGTCCGATCGCGGCCGGCGTCAGATCGATCACGATCTTGCCGTGCCTGCGCAGCACGGCGTCATGATGCTTGTGGGCCCCTGCCGAAGTTGCATCGAAGACCAGGCTGATCGAGGCAAATTCCGGCATCGCCATCAGTCCCTCGATCCCCCGGGCCGTCGTTGGCACACCGAGGCGCGCTGCGCGCCGCAGGCCGGGAGACTCGGGATCGATCCCGACGAAGGCGCCCATTTCGAGCGCTTTCGAGAGACGCATCACCTTGATCATCAGGTCGGTGCCGATATTCCCCGATCCGATGATCGCGACTTTTGACTTTGACATGGACATGGTGATCAGCCACCGGCGAAATTGAAATTGACGGATCCAAGGCCACCAATGATTGCCTTGATGTGTGCGCCGCGCGTGAGCGGCACCATGGGACCGAGCGCACCCGTGAGCACGATGTCGCCGGCCCTGAGGGGCTCCCCACGTTCGGCGAGCGTGCGGGTGAGCCACGCAGCGGCATTGAGAGGATGCCCGAGGCACGCCGCTCCGGCGCCAAGTGAGGCAACCGTGCCGTTTACTTCCAATGCCATCCCGCACGTGTAGAGATCGAGTCCGGGTAGCGGCTTTCTCTCCGTGCCGAGAACGAAAAATGCCGAGGAGCCATTGTCCGCCACGGTGTCCGCGAACGTTATCTTCCAATCAGCGATACGGCTGTCGACAATCTCGATAGCAGCAACTGCGCTATCCACGGCAGCGAGCACGTCGTGCGCCGTCGCATCCAGCTTGTCGAGATCGCGTCCGAAAATCAACGCGACCTCAGCTTCTGCCTTCGGCTGTATGACTTGGGCCGGCTCGAGGATGCCGCCATCCGCGATTTCCATGTCGTGAAACAGCACCCCAAAGTCGGGGCGATCGACTCCCAGTTGCTGCTGGACAGCACTCGCGGTCAACCCAATCTTGCGACCCACGATCCGGCGCCCCTGTGCTTCCCAAAACCGGGTATTGATGCGCTGCACAGAATAAGCAGAGTCAGCATCGACGGGTCCGAGCAGATCCCGTAGCGGCGCTACAGGTTTGCCTCTGTACGCATCTCGCAATCGCACGGCAGCTTCTTCGGCGGGCGGCATGCACTCAGGCTCCACGGGGTATTTGCGAGTACCGACTATAGGAGTGACTCGCCAGGAGTTTCGCCCCCTTGATTTCGCTTATGCTCACATAGTGAGCCTTATCGTATAAATGGGCGTATAAACGGGGCATGGCAACCCCATCCCTGCGCTCCCTGGAAAAGGCGTTGGACCTGCTGGGCCGGATAGTCGAGAAGGGCGAAATCCACTCGATTTCCGATTTCGCCAAGCAGATCAAAATGCCGCGTTCCACGGCCTCTCGAATCGCGGCGACACTCGAGCGCTCTGGGTTGGTGACGCGCCTGCGACGGGGCTATTACCTGCCGGGCCCGTCGCTCATCCGTCTCGCAAGACCCGACAGCATCCCTCGGGTTCTCAAAGCCATCGGCCGTCCCCTCATCAAGAAGCTCGCGACGGATACCGGATGCACTGCCCACGTGGGGATCTTCGAGAATGGCATGGTCACGTATCTACTGAAGGCCGGCCGTGCTGCCCAAACCATCTTTACACGAGAGGGCACGCAACTCGAGGCGTACTGCACCGGAATAGGCAAGGTCCTGTTGGCGGCGTTGCCGGCATCCGTTCGCGAGGAATATTTGAAAAGCGGACCCTTTATTCAACTGACGGCGAACACCCTGACCGACCCTCGAGAGTTGCGCAGTGCGCTCACTGTCGTTGCAGATCGAGGATACGCTGAGGACAACGCAGAGATGGATTCAGACCTGCGTTGTCTCGCCGTGCCTGTGCGGCTGGGTGGTGAAGTCATCGCTGCCCTGTCCATTTCGACACGCAGTGCGGATGAAGACTCACACCCGCTGCTGACGCATTTGGACGCCCTTCGAACCGCCGCCAACTTGCTGAGCAAGCGCCTGACCTCGGGCGCCGAAGTCGCGAAGCAGCCAGAATGACTATGCGAGTCTCTCCCTCAACCAGTCCTGCACACCGGTAAGACCGTGGAATTCGTCGAAGCTGCGAACCCGCGCGCCCGGCAAGGCCTTGCGTGCATTGTGAGCCAGAGTGCGTCCCGGGCCGAGCTCCAGCACGGTGTCCACCCCCGCCTCGCGGCAGGCTGTGAGACAGGCGGCCCAGTCGATGGGGCTCGACATCTGGGCAGCGAGCTTACGTAAACCGGTCGCGCCGTCAGTTACAAAGTCGCCGTCGATGCCGCTGAGCAGCCGCCTCTGAATCGCGACCGGAGCGCACTGCAAGCCCACCAGATGTCGCGCAAAATCCTCGCTAGCCTGCTTCAAAAAGGGTGTGTGCGATGCGACCGCGACCGGCAGCACGCAGGCGCGGAGCGCACCGGCCTGCTGCGCCTCGTTGCACACCTGCGCCAGCACGGTACGCTCGCCGCCCACGACGCAGCAATCGTCGGCCTGGATGATTGCAACGAAAGCGCCGTGGCCCGCGGCGATTCGTGCGGCCTTTGCGAGCTTGAGGCCGAGCACGGCGACGAGCCCGGTGCGGTCGCCGGCGTCGCGGTCCATGAGGTGGGCCCGCGCCGCGACCAGCTCGAATACCGCTTCAGCTCCCAGCAGCCCCGCGCAACCCCACGCGGCCAGCTCGCCGGCGCTATAGCCGGCGATCAGCACTTCGAGATCATCCGGAAGGGCGAGAGATGACCAAGCCGCCAAAGCCTGCGTGCAGCACAGCACCTGTCCCTGCAGGTTCGCGTACAGCTCGTCGCGCGGCAGGGTGCCTACCAGCGAGCGAGGGTCGGTGCCCTGCAGCACTCCGGCGGCCGCGGCAAAAACGCGCTGCGCCGGCGCCGCCCCTTCGGTCAATGCAAACATGCCCGGGCCCTGTGCTCCCTGTCCCGAGCACAGCACGGCGAGCTTCAAGCGTGCGCCTCGATCGCGTCGACGAACAGCGTCATCGCCAACAGATCCGCACATCCGCCGGGGCTGAGCCGGCGCGAGATGAAGTCCACGTGTGCCCGTGCTGCGCGTTCACGCCAATCGCCACGCTGCACTCCGCCCTCGCTGAGAAAGCGTCGCGCGACGGCCTGGGCATGCTCGAGACCGGCGGGACCGGCACGATATAGAATGTTGGTATCGGCAACGGCGGCGATCAGCGCGAAGCACGCCTGCACACGCGCCGCTTCTTCGCCCGCGCCCCATCGGCGCGCGCGCCGCAGCGCCGGCAGTCCGATGAGGTAAACGTGCGCAAATCCCGATGCCGCTTCCGTGCGTGCACCGCCCGCGCCGTAGCGCGTGAAGACATACGCACCATGACTTCCGGAAGGTGCAGTCATGCGCAGCGAGCGACCCCACGCCTGGCGCACATGCTCGCCCAGGCTGCGCGCCGCCAGCGTGCCCTCGAGCGCCAGCCGTCCCGCCGCCGCGCTCAGCAGGCCCAACCCGAAGATGGCGCCGCGATGTGTGTTGACGCCGCGGGTGACCTCGAGCATTGCGCGCTCAGCGGCGATACCAATGTCCCGCAACACGCGCAGCGTTGCGCCTGCAGCTCCAGAGGCGGCGAGCTGTGTAAAGAAAGGCTCGAGGCAATGCGCGCTTGCTCGCACCAGGCTTGCATCCATGTCCTCGTGGGCACCTGAATCGAAGTGGCTTACGAGACCCGGTTTCGGCCAGGTAAAGAGCTCCAGCTCGAGACTGCGGCGCGCAAGTCGGCCAAGCTCTCGCGCCGAAGGCGCGCGTTCCAGCGCCAGGACGGAATCGCCTCCCGGATCGGGCCGCACGTTCATGCCGCTGAGTCCATATGTTCGAACACATCGGCTCTTGAACAGAGTTGGGCGCTGCTGCGGGTCTTCACGAGCATTTCCGGCGCCTGCGTCCCGAACTCGCGCCAGTGAACGCCCCAGCCGCGCGCCGAAAGAATCTCACCATCGACGCGTATGCCCGTGCGATGCTCGATCTCGGGTAAAGCAGCCGCGATGGCGCGAGCCTGGCCGAGGCTCGTCACCCGCCACAGCACGTCGATGTCGGAGGCGTCGTGTAGATACGCGAGGCCGGTGAGATGCTGCCAAAGGAGGCTGCCGCAAACACCCGGCGCAATTGCCGTTGCATCACCGAGGGCCTCGAGCTGGTCCAGGACTGTGCCCCATCGCCGTGGGGCCGCGCTGCGGCAGTGGGCCAGCAGCACAGGAGCCAGTCGGGCGGCCACCGCCACCCGTGGCACCTGCAGCGCAATACGCAGCTTGCCGCAAGCCGGCGGCAGCGGCACCCCGACCGCGACGCTCTCAGGACTGCTCTCGCTATCGTCACGCCGCACGATCACCGGCCAGCCGCGCGACCCCCATTCACGGAGCCAGCGCGCTCGCGTGCCCTCGCCCTGCATCGCCGCCAGTGCCTGCCCGTGCAGTACTTCGATTCTGAGGAGATCGTGTCTCTGGAAATTCATGGACAGCACGACGTCAGCCACGCTGCGCCTCCCCCACGATGCGGTCGATTATCGTGGCGGCCTTCGTGCGACCGCCGCGTTCGGCGCCGAGCCGCGCGCGCTCGTCATCGCCATTTACGCGTGTCGCCAGTACCTGCTCGAGCTGTATACCCAAGTCGCTGTCTGCATCCCATACTGCGTGGATCGCACCCATGCTCGCGAAGTTGGCGATTCCCGGAGCAAACACAGGCGTGTCCGCCGCGAGACGCTCGAGCTTATCGAGGCTGAGCTTCACGACCCGCGCCATCGCCTGGAGTTGCATGACGGAAGGTTGGGCTCGAGGCAGCGCGGCCAGCCACGAAGTCGCGAGTCCGGTGGCAATCAGTGCACCGCCGGTGCTGCTGCCGTAGAGCAGGCCCACCGTCGGATGGCCACTCGATGCGGCAGCACGCAGCACCTTGATGAGATGGCCGAGCGCTTCGTTGAGCCCGAGCAACTCCTCGCGCCGACTCATCAGCTGGCTGCCGGAATCGACCAGGACGAGGATCGCGGTCCCCGGACCGCGGCGCATGATGTCGAGCGTTTCCTGCGCGATCGCCAGGGCGGCTTCGATGCCGAGCGGCTGAGCGTTGGCGATCCCGACGATGTTGACTTCCCGACCTGACCTCAAACTGCCGGTGCCGCGCACGATGCCATCTGCGTCGACGCTGACCTTGTGCGTCTTACCGAACAGGCCGACAGCGATCTCAGCGTGCGTCATGCGCGGACTCTGGAAGCTTCGCTATCAGCCGTTCCGTATCCTGGGCTGACCAGTTGTCGAGCCCGTAGACCGCCGCGGGCTCGAGCACGCGCCGCACGATCTCAGCACCGTCGCGGCAGTCGCCAAAGCGGCGGATGCGTTCACGCAGACGCGCATGTTCCGCTTGCAGTCGGGCCATCTCGAGCGGGCGTGGCCGCTGTAACTGCGCGATCGCCGCCTGCCGAAACGCCGCGGCGGTGTCATCGACCAGAGCGTCGGCGCTGCCCAGGAGCCTGCGGGTCATGCCTCCCAGGGTGCGCCAGGCCAGTGCGCGGTCCTGGGAATCGAATTCTTCGGCACCTTTGTACGTCTCGATGACCTCGGGGCCTGAGACACCGAGACGGGCGTGCTCGGACATCACGATGTGGCTGCAGCACGCAGCGATGAGGCTGCCGCCGCCAAAGCAACCGGCGCGACCGCCCAAGAGCGCAACGACGCTCGCCCCCGCGGTGCGCGCGTCGAGCACAGCGCGTACCGCCTCCGCCGCCGCCGTTTCTCCGGCATTGGCTTCCTGCAGTCTGACGCCGCCAGTGTCGAGCAGCAGCAGGCAGGCCTGGGTGCGGCCCGCCGCTGCGAGTGCCCGCGCTGCGCGCAGTATGCCGACGAGCTTGGCACCATGCACTTCCCCGATCGAGCCGCCCATGAAGCGTCCTTCCTGTGCGGCGACCAGCACGAGCTTGCCGTCCAGGCGTCCACGCCCAACCACGATGCCGTCGTCGAAAGCGACGGGCAGATCGAACTGCAGAAGATGGGGGCTCGTTACCACCTCCTCCGGGCCGATGAACTCTTCGAAACTGCGCGCATCGAGCAGCGCCGCTATGCGGTTGCGCGCCGAGAGCTCGAACCAGCTCAGGCGTCGCACGCTGGTCGGTGCCCTGCTCAAGCGTCGTCGCCCATCAGCCGTACACCCTGGGCGAGCCGCAGCGCAACCACGTCGGGCCGCGCGCCTCCATCGTTGATGGAAATGCGCAGGCCACCGGGTGCGCGCCGCTCGACGAAATCGGCGAGTACCGCCTTCCATACCGCATCGTAACCGTGCACGGCGGTCGATACCGTGACCACGCAATCGGTGGCTTTTGGTGTACGCTGCAACAGCACCTCCAGGTCATTGGATGCGACCACGCCGACGAGCGCCTGCGCGCGCTTGCCGGGCAGGCGACTCGCGGCTCGATAGCTGAAGTGGAGCGTTTGCATGCGGCGCTGCCCTCAGTAGTTACGAAAGCGGGCCGGCGGCCGATACAAGCCGCCGGAGCCGCGGACCAGGTCGCGGATCGATCCGGCGGCGAGCATGGTGCGGTCGGCATCCAGAGGATCGATGTCCAGGTCCTCGGGCAAGCGCACCACGCCACGCTCGCGCAGTTGCTGAAATGCACGGCGATCCCGCTGGCGGCCCACTTCGGTGTAACCGGCAACGCCGCGAATGGCCTGCTCGCGCTCTTCAGGGCTGCGACACAGCAGGAGGTTGGCGATGCCGTTTTCAGTAATCACATGCGTGACGTCGTCGCCATAGATCATGACGGGCGGTATCGGCAAACCGAGCTCCTCGGCGATTTCCACAGCCGCCAGGCGCTCGACGAACGTGGGCTCCATGCTTTCGCCGAAACTCTCGACAATCTGCACCACCAGCTTTCGGCCGCGCGGCAGAGCGGTGCTCTGGGCCGGCCGCGACTCGGCGCCGGCCTTCAGCCAGGCCTCGGAAAAGTGGCGTCTGCCGCGCGGGTCGGAGCCCATGTTCGGGGCGCCGCCAAAACCCGCGATGCGCGTGCGCGTCACGGTAGAGCTGTTGCCTTGCAGATCCATCTGCAACGTGGACCCGATGAACAGGTCGCAGGCATAGAGTCCGGCGGTCTGGCACAGCGCCCGGTTGGAGCGCAGCGTTCCTCCGACGCCGGTGAAAAAGATCTGCGGACGTGCGGCGACGTAGTCTTCCATTCCAACTTCGGAGCCGAAACAATGAATCTGCTTTACCCACCCGGCCTCGATGGCCGGAATGAGAGTCGGATGGGGGTTCAGGGCCCAATGCGTGCATATGCTTCCTTTGAGCCCGAGCGCATCGGCGTAGGTGGGCAGCAGTAGCTCGATCGCCGCGGTATCGAAGCCGATGCCGTGATTCAGCCGACGTACACCGTATGGCGCGTAGATCCCCTTGATAGCCAGCATCGCCATCAATATCTGAGTCTCGGTGATACCGGCCGGATCGCGCGTGAAGAGGGGTTCCACATAGAAGGGCTGTTGCGTGCGGGTCACGAAGTGCACGCGATCGCCGGGAATATCGACCCGGGGCACTTGCGGAACGATTTCGTTGACCTGCGCGATGACCACACCTCCCTTGCACGCGACTGCTTCGACGATGGTGGGCGTGTCTTCCGTGTTTGGGCCCGTGTACAGATTCCCGTTGCTGTCCGCGCTCACCGCCGCGATCAGCGCCACGTCCGGCGTGAGGTCGATGAAATAGCGGGCGAACAGCTCGAGGTAGGTATGCAGGGAACCAAGCTGAATGTGCCGGGCACGCAGCATTCGTGCGATGCGGGCGCCCTGCGGAGCCGAATAGGAACAATCGAGGCGAGCCGCTATGCCACGATCGAAGACATCCAGGTGCTCGGGCAATACGATACCTGACTGCACCATGTGCAGATCGTGCACCTTTTCGCTGGAGCAGCGCGCGAGCGCGCGCGCGAGGTAGTCCGCCTGTTTTTGATTGTCACCCTCGACACAGACGCGATCGCCAGGCGTCAGGACCGCCTCGAGCAGCGCCGTAACGTCTGCGGCGGCCACCACCTTGCCCTGTGAGAATGGGGCAGCGCGCGCCAGGCGCGCATCACGGCTGCTCATAGGTTGCATCTGGACTGGGCGTACCGCATGCATGCCGAGTGAACCCGCGCAATTCTACAACGAAAGGGGCGAGCCGCAGGCGATGCAAATAGTTATCATCATATAAAGCATAAGTACCACGTTCGCGAGAGCGCCGTGTGTAAAATCCACACTCCGAAAAATGACTACGTTCGATCTGCAGACTGCGAGCGTGCATGATGTCCAGGCAGCGATGGATGTCGGCGCCCTCAGCGCGGAGCAGCTCGTACGGCTGCTGAGCGCGCGCATCGACGCATACGATCAGCGCGGTCCGGCAATCAACTCCATCATTACCGTCAACCCGGGAGTGCTCGACCACGCACGGGCCGCCGACATCGAACGCAGGCATTCTGGTCCGCGCAGCCCGTTGCACGGTATCCCGGTGGTTCTGAAAGATAACTACAACACAGCAGACATGCCGACGACGGGCGGGTCTTCGGCTCTCGCGGACAACATGGCGCCGGACGACGCGTTCACCGTGAAGCGGTTGCGGGACGCCGGCGCCCTGATCTTAGCCAAGACAAACCTGGGGGAGCTGGCCCGTAACGGGACGACGCTCAGCTCATTGCTCGGTCAAACCCGCAATCCCTACGACCTCACTCGCACGCCCGGAGGCTCGAGTGGTGGCACTGGAGCCGCCATCGCGGCAGGATTCGCCCTGGTCGGAATGGGCACCGACACCATCCAATCGATCCGCTCACCGGCGTCTGCAAACAGCGCAGTCGGGCTGCGTCCGACGTTCGGCCTCATCAGTCGCGAGGGCATCATTCCCTGGTCTTATACGCAGGATACCGCCGGTCCGATCACCCGCTGTGTGGCCGACGCCGCGATCATGACGGACTACATGGCGGGCTTCGATCACCAGGATCCTGCGACCTGGCATGGAATCGGTCGGGCACCCAAGACATACACGGCTTTTCTCGACAAGCGGGGACTGGCCGCGGCACGTCTGGGCGTGGTAACCAATCTCTTCGGAGATGGCAGCCATGTGGATCACGCCCTTGTCAACGCTCAAACCATGAAATGCATCGAGGCGATGCGTGCTTTGGGTGCCACTACAATCGAGCTGGACATTCCGGAAGTATCCGCAGCACTGTCCGAGCCGACTCTGTTCGAAGTCCTCGAGCTCGAGGTGAAGTGGACGTTTGACCGATACCTTGCCGGCCTCGGTCCCGGCGCCAGATATCACACGCTTGCCGAATACGTCGCCGCCGCGGCCGATACGCTTCCATCGACGTACAAATCGCTCAGGCTCGGCCTGGAGAAGGGAGACCGAGCGGGCAGGGACCCAGAGTACATAGCGCGTCTCGGCCGGCAGGTCGCCTTCAGAGACGCGCTGATCGCCGTGATGGACAGGCACGGACTCGATGCGCTGTTTTACACTCACCAGCGCCGGCTCGTGGTGCCGGCGAGCGCGGAAGCAGTGCAGCTCGAACGCAATGGCTTCATGGCGTCGAGCACCGGATTGCCTGCCATCACACTACCAGGCGGCTTCTCGTCCCCCACCGACAGCGCTCCCATCGGTGTTCCGATCGGCGTGGAGTTTCTCGGCAGGCCCTTCAGTGAAGCACAGCTCTTCAAACTGGCCTATGCCTTCGAGCAGGGCACCCTCTTCCGGAGGTGCCCGGCAAGCACCCCGGCACTGCCCGGAGAGAGGTTCGAGTACAGGTGCGCGGGCGCCTCGCAAGCTGCTACCCGGCCCCTGTGAGCCATTGCTCAGTTCGGCCGCCCCTGGCCGCCTGCCTGCCGATTCTGTTAGGTCTCGCACGCCTCAGTCCCGGCCCTCGGTGAGACAAACCCGGTAGGTGCGAGCCTCGGCTCGCTCAGGCAAACCCGCGACGGCGCGCAAACCGCCGCCATCGCGCTCCCGGGGGCAAGTCCTTCTCTTTGTTCAATCGAGCGCAGGCCAACGGTTGGCGGGTCGGCGTCATGCCAGCGGACCGCGAGACCGCGCTCGCCATCGTGCGGACCGCGAGATCCACGCGGCCGCTGCTGCGGCACTGCGCCATCCATCCGTCGCTGGAGATCCGCGCCGAGCACGTCCTTACGCCTCTCGCTCATGGCCGCGATCTGGCGCACGCCGCCGTGAGCGCGGTGCTTAGCACGGACGAGTATCAGCTGGTGCAGATCGAAGCTCCCGACGTCCAGCCGGAAGAGCTGCGCGGCGCCGTGCGCTGGAAGCTGAAAGACATCATCAGCTTCCCTCCGAGCGAGGCCGTCGTCGACGTATTCGAGATTCCCGAACAGGCCCGTTACGTGGAGTCCCGGATGGTCTACGCCGTTGCGGCGCGCGCCGACGCGGTGCAGCGCGTGGTGAACCTGATCAAGCCGCGCGCCCGCGGCTTCGACGTGATCGACATCCCGGAGACATCGCTCTGCAGGGCTCCGGCACCTGCCGCGCCAACACGACGTTGCGCCTGAATCAACCGGGTCTGCCGAGCTTCGTCGTCAGAGTGGGCTGTGCCCGGAGCTCCCATCAGATCGGCGCCGGTCCCACGACGTATTACGTGTACGCGTTGACCTCGAACG
>Ga0134125_10005758_pt1 | contig 14061 bp, 8 predicted proteins | sample KB31751_FD_96464 | JGI IMG/M metagenome (GOLD analysis project Ga0134125, IMG submission 96464) | Terrestrial soil microbial communities with excess Nitrogen fertilizer from Kellogg Biological Station, Michigan, USA - KB3-175-1 | ecosystem: Environmental > Terrestrial > Soil > Unclassified ... | reverse complement strand
TTCGAATCACGCGCGGAGAGAGGCATCAGTTAAAATGACGAATAACGCCGGGATAGCTCAGTTGGTAGAGCGCTAGATTTGTAATCTTGAGGTCGCGAGTTCGATCCTCGCTCCCGGCTCCAGCCCTCTTCGATTTCCCCACGACGAATTTATCCCGGTATAATTCAGGTCACCAGCACAACAGGCCGTGATCGATGCTCTCCTCGGATGAAGAACAGTGGCGCCGTGTAGAAACTCTTTTCCACGAAGCTCTGGATTTAGAACCGTCGCAGCGTGCGGCTTTTCTCGATCTGGAATGCAAAGGCGATACGGCTCTCCGCAAGGAAGTAGATGAGCTATTAGCCTCGTCGGAGAAAGCTACGCTGCTGCTGGCACAACCGATTGAAGGCGTCGCCCAGGAACTGCTAAATTTCGACGAACTGTTAGGAAAACAGATCGGCCAATACGAACTGATCCGCTTGCTGGGCGAAGGCGGCATGGGCCGCGTTTATCTGGCGGAGCGGTCGGACCGGCAGTATCGGGGTCGCGCGGCCGTAAAGGTGATGCGCGCTTTACTGGGGAGCCGGAACCCAATGCTCGCCCGGTTTCGATTCGAGCGGCAGATACTCGCAAACCTGCAGCACCCCAACATTGCCCGGCTTCTGGACGGCGGCGTCACACCGGAAGGACTTCCCTACCTCGTGATGGAGTATGTCGACGGCATCGCAATTGACGACTACTGCCGCGAGCACAACCTTTCGACTGACGAGCGCCTGCGCCTGTTCTGCAAAGTCAGCAAGGCGGTGGAGTACGCGCATCATCACCTGGTCGTCCACCGTGACATTAAACCGATAAACATTCTTGTCGATGAGAATGGCGAACCGAAGCTCCTGGATTTCGGCATCGCCAAACTTCTGGAGGAATCGCCGGGTTCCGGCCCGCTGATACACACACGCGCCACGGAATACCTGATGACTCCCGAATATGCCAGTCCGGAGCAGGTGCGCGGCGAGCCGGTTTCTACAGCAACCGATGTTTACGGACTCGGCGTCCTTCTATACGAACTACTGAGTGGACACCGTGCCTTTCATTTCGAAACACACTCTCCATTGGAGATAGCGCGAGTGATATGCGAGAGAGAACCAGTTCCGCCGAGCGCCGCTCTCCGATCCGATTCCTCCGCAGTGCCGGAGCCGAAGAAGTTTGAGAAAGATCTTGACAACATCGTTCTGATGGCGATGCGCAAAGATCCGGCCGAACGCTATTCTTCGGTCGCTTTGCTTTCGGCGGACATACACGCCTATCTCGACGGCTATCCAATACAAGCGCGGCACCACAACTGGGCCTACCGTTCAAGCAAATTTATACGCCGCCATAAATTGGGGTTTTCAGCGGCAGTAACGGCCGTTTTCATTTTGATTGCGTTCAGCATTGGTATGGGCCTGCTGGCGGCACGGGCGAATCGCGAACAGCAAAAGGCGCAGAGAGAGGCGGGGTTTATGGCCAGCATGTTCCGCGCGGCGTCGCCGGAAGAGGCACGCGGACATGAGATAACCGCTCGCGATTTGCTGGACCGCGGTGCTCAACGGATCGATAAAGAGCTTGCATCCGAACCGGATGTGCGAATCCCGCTGGTAGTCAATATTGCGCAAGCTTACAGCGACTTAGGCGCTTATGATTCGGGCCTAAATCTACTGAAGCGATCGTTGCCCGAGAATAGCTCCTTGGGTGCAGTGAGTCCGCTCGAACAGGCGACGGTACTTGACACCGAAGCGACACTTTACCGGCTCAAAGCGAACTATAAAGCCGCCGATCCCCTGTTTCGACGCGCGTTAGCGATCAGGCGGAAGGAGTTGAAGCCCACAGATCCGCTGGTGGCGGATAGCCTTACACATTTGGGCGAATGTCTCTATCTAGAGCAGCAGGACGTGAACGCCGAATCCATGTTGCGCGCCGCGCTCGCAATAAGACGCAAAGAGAATCCGGATAACGGCATGGACGTGCGAAATTATCTGGCGCTGCTGCTTAAGCGGAATGGGGAATTCAGCGAAGCGGCGCAACTGTTGAGCGAGGCGGTGGCCATCTCGAAGCGCGTGGACGGAACCGACAGCCCTTCTTATCAAGTGATTCTTCACAATTGGGCAAGCACGCTGATCGACATCGGCAACCTGAAGGAAGCCGAGGCGCAGTTTCGCGAGCTATTGCCTCTGCGCCGCCGGATTATAGGCAATAATCACCCCGATTTGGCATACACGCTCAACAATCTCGGCTATGTTCTGCTCGACGAAGGAAGACCGGACGATGCCGCCCCATTCTTGAAGGAAAATCTGGCGCTGGTCCGCCGTGTTTTCGGAGACGAGAATCCGTCGACCGTTGCTGCATGGAACAACTGGGCTCGTTATTTACAGGCCGTGGGCAAATACGCGGATGCGCGGAAGTGTTACAAGCAAGCTTTGGCAGTTGCAGTGAAGCAGTCCCCGGAAAGTTGGGCAGTGGCGAAAATAGACGGCAATCTGGGCGGGCTGGCGTTCGCTCAAGGCGACTATCGAGAAGCGGAGCGGTTGGCGAAAGTAGCTCTGGAAATGGAGAAGAAGCTCGGCGCGGACAATACCCCGATTATTGCGACATCGCTGCTTGAAGTGAGCCTCGATCGCCTTTATCAAGGCGACGCCGAGGCCGCGGAATCGTTAGCGCGCCAGGCGCTTCGCATTCGCGAGCGCACGCTCAAGCCGCGGAATCCGGCAATCGTTACCGCGGAACTGCGCCTTGCGGAGACGCTTGCTGTGGAGGGTAAATTCTCCGAAGCGGACCCATTTCTGCAGCGAAGCGTGGAGTACGTACATCATCCGCCATTTCCTCTTCTACGCTGGCAAGTGGCGGAAGCAGAACAAGATTATGCCTTCTGCGAGAGGGCACTTGGCAAATCCGTCGATTTTAAGCTCTTGACCGAACGTTCCGATTTGAAAAATGATCCGCAGCCTGTATTTCGGGAAGCAGCCGGCGTTCGGCTGCCGGAGCTGGCACGTCGTACACACCTCTTGGCGGCCTCGAAAGTAAATTCAATACCGAAGCATTAATCACTCTGAAGTGCATTGGGCCTGAACGTCGCTTATTAAGCGAGGATCCATGAAGCTTCTCGGCAAGTTCACGCTTATTTTCGTCACTGTTTTCGGCATAGGTCTCGCACTCTCCGCATATGTTTCGTTTCGATTCCTGAAACACGACGCCCGCGATCATGTGACCCAACAGGCGCGGTTGATGATGGAGGCCGCTTCGGCAATGCGTCACTACACAAACACGCAAATTAAGCCGCTGCTGGATAGCCCGGCCCTGCGAAGATGGCGATTTTATCCGCAAACAGTGCCCGCGTACGCCGCGACGCAAAGCTTCGATACCTTGCGGAGAAGCGGTTATCCCGACTACATTTACAAGGAAGCCGTTTTAAACCCAACGAACCTACGCGACCGCGCCGTCGATTGGGAAACAGACGTAATCAACACTTTCCGCAATTTCCCGAACAAGACCGAAGTCATCGGCGAGCGCGACACACCGACAGGACGGTCGTTATTTCTGGCACATCCGATTAAGGCGGCGCCAAGTTGCCTGGAATGCCATAGCGAACCGCGGATTGCCCCGGCATCGATGATTCGCGTGTACGGTAGAGATCACGGATTCGGATGGAAGGCCAACGAAATTGTCGGCGCCCAGATTGTATCGGTTCCCATGGCATTGGCCGTCTCAATCGCCAAAGACGCATTTGCACGTTTATTACTGTTTCTGGCCGGAGTTGTCATAATCACGGCGCTCGTTCTGGATTTAGCCCTGCTTTTCACGGTCATCCGGCCCGTATCGAAACTCTCTGCAATGGCCGACGAGATTAGCCAGGGAAACATGGATGTTCCGGAATTGCCGGTGCGAGGAAAGGACGAGATAGCAAAACTTGCGGGCTCGTTTAATCGGATGTATATCAGCCTCGCAAAGGCCATTCGCCTCCTGGACGAGGCCTAGTTTTTGTCAACCTTCTACATTTCTGGCACTGCTGAGCGGGGTCGGCATCTTGCCGACAAGCTGGCTTGTTGCCGGCTTTCAAGCGCGTGAGTTACCGCGGCCGCCGCTCCAGAAAGCGCTGCCGCTCCTCCGGGCGTGAAATCTCCGGAGCCAACACGTCGTAGAGTTGTTGCAAGTTGGTCGCTTTCTTAACAGCCCGATCCACCAGGATACGAGCCACAGGCCCCACATATTGCGCTAGTTCCTGGCGAACGCGGTCGATCCTCGCCGGATCAAGGGTGCCCGTTCGAGGAGTTTGCCCCTTTACCGTACGCGATTGCTGCGTAGGCACTGAACTATCAAGCGACAGCGCGGCTGCGTCGAGCGCCGCTTGAAATTCCGACGCCGTTTGGAAGCGATTTTCCGGAGTTTTGGCCATGGCGCGGACGACCACTGCGATCAGTGAAGGCGGCAATGACGGATTAAGCGCCAAAAGTGACGGCGGCTCGAACTGCAAATGAGCCTTCATAATTTCGTAGTCGCTATTTCCCTCAAACGGCCGTCTGCCGCTCATCATCTGATAACAGGTAATACCGAGCGAATAGATATCGGAGCGGCAATCGGCATGTTTCGCTTTAATTTGCTCGGGAGACATATAGTGAAGCGAACCCATGGCGGTGCCTGTGCGGGTGAGATTGCTGGTATCGGCCATACTTGCAACGCCAAAATCGGTCAACTTAACAGCTCCGGTTTTGGTCAGCATGATGTTCGCCGGCTTGATATCGCGGTGAATAACACCACGTTCGTGGGCATAAGACAATGCGGACAATGTCTCGCGAATCCATTGAATCGCCTGGGAGACCTGGATAGACGATTGGCGAAGGCGCTGATCAAGTGTAATGCCTTCCACGAACTCCATAATCATTAAAAGCTGGTTATCAAAGCGAATGGCCGTTCGAAGGGAAGCGATGTTGGGGTGTTCGAGACTTGCCTGAATCCTGATTTCGCGGCTGAAGCGCTCGGCCAGCTCGGGCGTGCTATAGAGGCTGGGTAATAACGCCTTCATCGCCTCCTCGCGATCCGTAATCAGGTTACGGACTCGATAGACGGAGCCCATGCCGCCCGACCCAAGCAGCTCTACAATGCGGTAGTCGCCGATTGTGTCACCAATATTGAAGGCCACTGACGATCAAGAATATCAAGCCGCCGGAGACCGGCGGGTCACCGAAAGTCAATTTTTGACAACGAGTAATTCGAAATCGGGATTCGCAATTTCCTCGGGCACAAAGACTCGCACTTGCCGTTCACGGCTAAGGCCTTCCCATAGAATGCCCGTTTGATTCAGTGCAAAATATTGGCGATCGAGTTTCGCGGCAATGCCATCTGGAGGAACTGCAAGATGCCGAAGCGTGATTCCGGGCAGCGCGTTTCGTACAAGCCGCTGAAGTTCCGCCGGAGGAGAAACTTTAATTAGCCGCGGAACCTGCTTAATCAGATCGTCTATCCCCATCTTGGCTCCGACCGAGAGCACAAATTGCGTTTGATGGAACAATTGCATGTCGGCGATGGCGCCGGCCCATGTTGACTTCTCTTCTAAATGAAGCGGCACAACCACACAGCGAGTTGGGATCGCCGTTTCGAGCAGCTCGCGAATTTTTTCATCGAGAGCACTAAAGCAGCCACCGAGATCGTCGTGGTCGTAGTCGGGAAGGTTACGCGCTTCCGCATTCAGCGCAAACGTCGTAAGAGCGCCGGCAAGCATGAGCATAGTGATATAGAGATCTTCAGGATGCCGGCGGCGCTGGATCCAAAAATGTTTCAGCTTAGGAAGATATGTATTGATCGTATGGAGCAGCCAGAACGAACCGACATCGCCCGTGCTGAAATCTGCCTGCGACTTCCCCTTCTGTTTTCGTTGACCGGCAAGCGACAAAGCCTTTGCAGAAAGAAGCTCAACCAGCCGGCGAACCATCACAAGCAGATACTCGCTCGCTTCAAGGCTTAACGCAGGTGGAATAAAACGCGGCTCGGGAACATATGCTCCGGCGTCGTTGCGAGTGATGCGCGCGATTCGAATAAACGAAAGGCCATCCAATGGCTCGCTGCCGAAAGCAATCCGGAAATTCTTCGCGCAAAATTGAACGGGTTTTTCTTCGTTTCCCGAAATCTGATCGACAACATTCGCCGTGCGGGCAATATAGCGAGCGGACGCCCCCGCTTTGGCGAGAGCAATATTGCGGCCGCGCGCCTGATGCTCGGGAAGCACGAGATAGACGTCTAGGTTCTGGTCTGTTGGCGGGAAGTAGGGTTCAATTTCCCGGCTTTCGGGAGCCGGGTCGCTATCCGGCAGATGAAATGAGAGCCCATCCGGAAGGATGCCCCGGCAATTTCGCAGACTAAAAACTCCGTTGGAAAGGCTTTCCTGGTCGATAGCAAGATCCGTAAGGCCCCAGCCGCAGTTAGTGGAGACGCCGGCGCGAAAGTTCACTAAATCTTCAAAGAAGTTGTCCTGCGCCTGAAAATGTTGCGGCGACAGAAACATGCCTTTCGACCAGACAACGCGTTCTAAATTCTTCATTGCAAAATTTCCTTCACTCAGTTACGGGCCGATAACGACTGTAGGACAACCCGCAACAATAACGCCGCCATGCGTAGTCGGATCGCCGACTCGGGCCGCCGGCTCGCCGCCGATCATAACAGTTTCCGATCCACTAATAATCGCGTCCGGAGGCCCCGTACAGGTAGCCTCATCACCAACGCGGGCGGCTGGCTGCCCTCCAATCACGACCGTAAGACACCCCGCGGCAATTGGCCCGCCAACATGAGGCACCGGCCCCGGCTCTTCCATGGGACACGTATGCATATCCAGAATTCGTGCAGCAAAGCCTGGCATAGCTAGTTAATTTTCACCATCGCTCCCTGCACGACGATCGTCATCGGACTTTGAATCGTGATCCCCTCGGCGCCAATCGTAATGGATCCACCGGGCGCAGACAATTTAATCTCCTCGCCGGCAACCACGCTCAGCTTAGCGCCGACTTGGACGGAGTCGTTTTTTGCAATCTTTGCCGTTCGATCCGCACCTACCGACAGCGAATCGTTTTTCGTGACGTTTGCGCTTCTATCCACCTTCACTGTCAGTGAATCGTTGTTGGAAATAGTTGCGTCGCGGTTGTGCTTGACCGTAGTTGTTTGATCGTTGCCGATGGCGGTTGTGCAATCGTGCTTTATGTTTACCTGGTGATCCCGCTCCGCCTGGAAGAACAATACTTCTTGTCCCTTGCGGTCTTCAAAATAGATCTCATTGCAATTCGAAACCGTTCCGCCGGCGCTACTATGCGAACGAATACCGCTGCGCGTCTTATTCGCGGGCAGATCGTATGGAGGCATTTGGTCGGCATTGTAGACGGAACCGATGATGAGCGGCCGATCGGGATTCCCTTCCAAAAAATCGACCACTACTTCCTGCCCGATTCGAGGAATCGCAATGGATCCCCAATTTTTCCCCGCCCACGTTTGCGCGACGCGCACCCAACAGGAATTGCTATCGGGCTCTGCCCAAAAGAAGCGCACCTGGATGCGCCCGTACGAATCGGTATCGATCTCCTGCCCTTCCGGTCCCATGACCACCGCCGTCTGCGTCCCGCGAACAATCGCGGCCGGCGTAATTCGTGGCGGACGATATTGCACAATTTGCGGAATGGCCCGGAAAGAGTTACGATACTTGGCCGCCTGCGATTGAGCATCGCCTCGATAGGTCTGATTTTGACCCGAATGGTGGACCGAAAGTATCAGGTATTGTCTGTTCCAATCTCGCTGTGCGTGCCCGCTTAGCTGAAAAGAATGGCCCGCGCGAAAGCCCGCACAAGCCCCGGAGCCAACCACTTCCGATACCTGAGCCTCTTCCTCCTCCAGCCGGATACGTGCGTATCTCTCCCCGTCCGATTTCGTTGCGTAGCGGCCTGGATAATGAAACAAGTTTCCTGGCGATGAATTATCAAGGCTTGCAGCCAAACTGATTTTCGGTGTTTCGTAATTGTAATCGTTTAGTTCAACCCTGCCGGGCCGAAGTCGGCGTCGCGACTTCAACGAGAAAACCGGGCTGGAAACACGCAAGCCGCCTTCAAGCGGATGATAGTTTGCGGCCCCATCCGCCGGGCACGGCGGCAAGCCCGCCTTCTTATCGGAAAGGATCAGCTTGTGCTTGCTCTTCTCGTGCTGAAAGAAGTAGAAGATGCCCTCTTCTTCGAGCAGCCGTGACACAAAGTTCAAGTCCGTCTCGCGGTACTGAACACAGTATTCTCGCGTCGGGAGATCGCCTTGCAAATCGAATTCGTAGTCCTTCAGGCTATTTGAATCAAAAATGCTCGATACGATTGTCTTTACCGTCGCCTTATGGAATATGCGGCATTTCCTCTGCAATTCCAGCAGCCGCAGCGTGGGCACCAACTCCGCTTCATACGCCAGTAAATTCTGTTCGGTATCGGAGCACTGTTGCAAGCTCCATATCTTCCCGTGAAAATAGATGGGCGTCGATGAAAGCTCCTCTTGTACGGTTATGACGGCATCCGTTCCCAGAAGACTGCTTAAATCGACCGGCTTCTCACTTAGAAAGCGGATCAAAAAGCGGAAGGGCCTGGACACTGACTCGCGTCCTTCGAAGCTCGCGAGAAGAGTGAACTCCCCACCTAGCTTTGTGTCGAACCGGAAGGCGCGGCTTTGTTGCGTGTACACGGCAGCCATAGTCTTTACGCGTAGACAAACGATCCGTCAGTCCCAAGGCTCACGCGGATGGCTTGTAGCTGTTCAGCCGCGGCAATTTGCCCCAGGATGCGCTTCGAAATATCGGGCAGCATCGTGTTCGTCAGAATATTGTCCACGTTTCTTGCTCCGCTCTCTACTTCCGTGCACCGGCGCGCCACCTCGGCAACAATATCGTCGTGATAGGCGAAATCTACTTTGTGCGACTCCGCAATCCGGTGCTGAATTTTTCCGAGCTTCAACCTGATGATGCGATGAAGAGCCTCGTCGCGCACCGGATAGTACGGAACAATAACAAGACGTCCCAGAAACGCAGGCTTGAAAATGCGGTTTAACTCAGGTTTCAGTGCCGCGACAAGAGCTTCCGGCTCCGGCATATTGTCCGGATCGGAGCAGCGCCTCATCAGAATGTCCGTACCCGCGTTCGAAGTAAGAATAATGATCGTGTTCTTGAAATCGATCTGACGGCCTTCCCCATCTTCAAGAGTCCCTTTGTCGAATACCTGGAAGAACAGCTCCAGCACGTCGGGATGCGCCTTCTCCACTTCATCCAATAGAACCACCGAATACGGACGGCGGCGAACGGCCTCCGTCAGCACGCCTCCCTCGCCATAGCCCACGTAGCCTGGAGGCGACCCTTTCAGTGAAGAGACCGTATGCGCCTCCTGAAATTCCGACATGTTGATCGTGATAAGGTTGCGTTCGCCACCATAGAGCAAGTCCGCCAGCGCAAGAGCGGTTTCCGTTTTTCCAACCCCGCTGGGGCCAACCAGGAGAAATACGCCAACCGGCTTGCGCGGATCGTCAAGCCGCGCTCGCGCCGTGCGCAGCCGCTGCGCAATCGCCTCCAGCGCGTGGTTCTGGCCGATCACCCGCGACTCCAGATGACGCTCCATGCAGAGGTGTGTGGCAATCTCATCGCGCAGCATCTTACCGATGGGAATGCCCGTCCAACCGGAGATCACTTCGCTCACGATTTGGGAATCGACACAAACCCGGATCATCGGCGTCTCATCCTGCAGCTCTTCGAGTTGCGAGGTCAACGCCGCAAGATCGCCACGGAGCCCTTCGCCATCTGAAGGTTGCTCCTCAATCCTGGTGCGCACTTCGTGAATGCGCTGAACCAGATCGAGTTCGTGCTTCCACTGCTTTGTCAGCAACTCAAGTTTCGCCTCTGCTTCCGCGTGGCTCGCCTCAAGGTTTGCCAGGCGCTCCGCATGGTCCGCGCCCAATACGCTCTCTCGTTCTAGTACGCGCTTCTGCGTGGCTAGATCGTCGAGTGTGCGTGATAGGTCTTCCACAGCCGGCGGAGTAGCGCGCTGCCCCAAAGCAAGCCGGGCACATGCGGTATCCAGTACGCTGACGGCCTTATCGGGCAACTGGCGATCGGGAAGGTAGCGATGAGAGAATCGAACGGCGGCGTCCAGGCCTTCGTCCAGTATTCGGACACTATGATGGCGCTCGAGCGCCGGCACGATACCGCGGAGCATCACCAAACAACGCGCTTCATCCGGCTCGTCTACTTTCACCATTTGAAACCGCCGCGCCAACGCGGGATCTTTCTCGAAATATTTTTTGTATTCCGACCAGGTTGTCGCGGCAATGGTTCTTAGCTCGCCGCGCGCGAGCGCCGGTTTCAACAAGTTCGCCGCGTCATTTTGCCCGGCTTGGCCGCCCGCGCCGATCATGGTGTGCGCCTCATCGATAAAAAGAATGATGGGAACCGGCGACGATTTTACTTCCTCAATTAATCCCTTCAGCCTATTTTCAAATTCGCCCTTCACCCCCGCGCCTGCCTGCAACAAAGCAAGATCGAGCGTTCTCATCGAGACGTTCCGTAAACTATCTGGAACATCTCCTGCCGCTATTCGCGAAGCGAACCCTTCCACAACAGCGGTTTTGCCAACGCCCGCTTCACCCACAAGAATGGGATTGTTTTGCCGACGCCGCGTAAGAATATCGATTACCTGGCGCACTTCAGCATCACGCCCCAGAACCGGGTCTATCTTCCCTGCCCTGGCGCGTTCTGTCAAATTAACTGTGTATTGATCGAGATTCGGTGTTTTTCCTGGGACTGCGGTGCCGGAACCCAACGTTCCCGCTTCCGCCGCCTCGCCCAATGACCATTCCTGTAAAAACGAAGGAAGATCGTGCCGCAGCTCGTCCGCGGAAATTTTGCCGATTTCCCCACTGATATTGCGTACCAACCGTGAAAGTTCTTCATTGGTCAACAGCGCCAGGAGCGTATGCCCCGGCCGGATCCGCTCGCTCTGAAAATCGAGTGACGCTATGGTCCAGGCATCCGTAAGCATGTGAACCACAGAAGGACTCAGGGACGGCGTACGCGCGTTGCCGGTCTTAAGCCGGTCGAGACTACGCGTTAACTCCGCAGAAAAGCGCGAACGATCTACATTGAAATGATTGAGAATAGCGCCAAAATCATCTGGTCTTTGGTCGAGCAGCCGCAGAAGATAGTGCTCTACTTCAATGTCGTAATGGGTACGCGACAGGCATAAACCCGCGGCGGCCTCAAGCGCTTTGCGCGACGGCTCATCCAAATGCCCGATCAACGATTTCAAATTCACATGCATAGTTGTTGTCCTATCTGCAACGTTGCGCCTTCCGGATGCGACGCGAATTCCTCGGTTTTGAACCACGAGCACCAACCGAGCGGGAGCTCCGCGCCGAGTTCCAGCGCCGGAACCTCCTCTCGATCGAGAACAAGCTGGATATCGAAATCCAATTGCCGGTTAGCGTAGAATTCGACAAGCGCTTCCACTTCGCAGTACGCGCCACCCGCAGGCAGGAAGTCGCGATAGCGCGCCAGCGGCATGGGCCCCAGGCGGATTGTGACGCGAGATTGTTGGTTCCAAACGGCATCGCCCAAAACGGTTCCTAACCCAAGCTGCTCAAAACAAGTCTCATTTCCTAAGCGACATTGGTTCGAAGAAGGCAGCATGCACCATGCGCCCGAGAATTGCTCCACTGCCGTGGGCACTCGAAAGTAATCGCCAATTAGCTGCTCAAGCGCCATGGCCGGGCGCGTTTGCATTGCCAGCAGCCCTGTATAGAACAACAGCGTGTCATCCGCAATTGCTTGGCGATCGTGTAATCCGGGTGAATGGATTCCCAGCAGTGCGCGCAGTGCAAAAGTAACGCCTTCCGCACGATTCTGTTCCCACCCAACGGAGAACCGATGTTTTTGCCAAGCCTGATAAAAGAACTTGATCAGCCGGTGCTGAAAGATATCGAGAAACGCCTGCAGCGCGGAATCCTTTGCGCGAAGGCGGTCCGTGACAAGTTCGGAATAGAAGTACGGCAGCGCTCCCATCGGCCCAACTAATCCCAGGAAATTCACAGAGACGTTGGCCATGTCGTCCGCGGAGATGTCGATGCTTTCTATTTGCGAGGGCGGAAAATCGAGGCGAGGATTCGAACAAAATCGCACGGCATCCGCATCGGGCAGCAACAATTCAAGTAACCGAACAGCCTGAAAAAAATTGAGTTCATTCCCAAACGTGGCGCACGCACTTCTGCGTGCCGCGTCGAGACTCGTCTCGATGCCATTCCTTGTTACAGCAAAATCCGCTGTCCCGCTCTTGGTTGCCATTCTCGTAGCAACTCCTTCCGTTGTTGAACTCGTACTCTGAGCTGGCTAAAGCTGTTCAGCGAACAGTAGGAGGCAAAGAAACGTTCCAGAATCGCGGCGAAAAGATAGACGCCCCCACCCACGAACTGTTCTTCATCGAGAGTCAGATCGACGCGAGTGCCGCGAACAAAAGTGAGGCCGTGCTCAGATAGCAAGCCGGCAAAGTGTGGCTGGCTCTCAATGCCCCGAATCCCCTCGAGCGCCCGCTGCGACGATACAGAACGGCTGTAGTCGCAAAGCCGAAGCAGGCTTTGGAGCGCCGACGTTCCCTCCTGTACCAGGGAAAGATAGTTCAGCGACAGATGAGAGATCAAATTCCAAAGTGAGCCCGCGCCGTCCGGCGGACGCAACGCGGGAGTGGGCTTACGAAGCGCGAGAATCCGGTTTATGCGCACGCTACCCTCGAGTTCGAAATCGCCTTCCGAATTGCCGAACGGCAGCCGTGACGGCAGATCCCGATTGCTGCACGTGGCGCGAACCGTAACGGTGCCGTTCCATGGCGGTGGCGCTCCTTTGGAAGCGCCCGTGAATGACAGGAAAATATCGCTTCCGGCATCCTGAGTTCTATTGGATGGACGTCGCCACGCAGTCCAATAGCAGGTGTCCTTAAGTTTCGAAGAATGGCCGCCAATGCGCGGCGAATAGAAGGGCTCGCATTCTATGAGATCGTTCGCCCCACGCGTGTCGAGGGTTACACGATTAATGGAATGAATCTCGACAGCCATCGGTCTGCGAGCGTCCGGCACGACCGGATATTCATAGTTCTTTTGATCGAGCGAAATCGGCTCGCAAGTTTGTTCAAACAGATTGATAATGGGCGTGCAGTTTAGGCGAAATACGCGCGGTCCCAACCCAAGTTTCAAGCGATTTAGCCTGTCCGCGCCTCCTGGAACGGAAAACAAAAAATAGAGTTCGGCCGAGTCTTGAGCGCCCGCCGACGACCACGCCCCGGCGCACCCGCTCAAATCGAAGAACAGGAATTTTTCCGGAAACGCAAAATATTCCTGAAGTAAACGGTAGCCGCAAAACGAACGCTGCGAGTACGGCAGCACGCCTTCGTCCGGCTCAAACCCGACAGGCGTGACAGTCCCAGGAGGAACAACTGCATGGTTCTTAGAGCGAATGGCGACCCGCAGAAGATTGGAGTGGAACATCTCGTACAACGTGTGAACCAACCCGCTTTGGCCATCGAGAAAAAAGCGAAGTTGATCCGGATTCAACGTCGAAAGCGGTACTCCGAGCGGCCCTCGCAGTTCTATGCGAATCGCGCCATTGCAATCCGGATGGCCGATCCCACGCGGCAGGCGTTCGGGTTCTCGCCATTCCGCCGCGGCCACTTTTATCGGCCAGAGTTTCAAATCGTAAGCGGTCCGAAACTTACACGGCACACCGTTTACCGGCTTTGAATAGAGCTTAGCCCCACGTTTGATCTCCATGCCGCTCGTGATGGCGCCGGAATCGGAATCAAGCTCAAATTCGGCAATCGACATGGAAGGAAGCGGCCGCAAGAAATCCGGATACAGCACTTCAAGCAACGACTCCGTAATCAACGGGAACTCATCGTCCAATTTGAGATGAATGCGAGCGGCAATAAAGGCAAAGGCTTCTAGCAGCCGCTCGACATGTGGATCCTCGCATTTCGTCGGCTCCAGTTCCAGACGGGAAGCGATTTTTGGATATTTTTG
>Ga0134125_10005757_pt1 | contig 14062 bp, 11 predicted proteins | sample KB31751_FD_96464 | JGI IMG/M metagenome (GOLD analysis project Ga0134125, IMG submission 96464) | Terrestrial soil microbial communities with excess Nitrogen fertilizer from Kellogg Biological Station, Michigan, USA - KB3-175-1 | ecosystem: Environmental > Terrestrial > Soil > Unclassified ... | reverse complement strand
CGAATCCCGGCCGGGACATCCATATCAATGGCGATGAGGGACATCGGTTCTTCCATGAACCAGGAAAAAGGATTTGCAGCTGCCTCCAGCTGCTACCCTATCCGAAAAACGCGATTTCGCCCATAAACGGAAGAGCCTAAAAAATCACATTGTCAATCAGGCGCGTGGTGCCGAGGAACACGGCAACGGCGGCGACAGCTGGGCGATCCAGTCGCGGCAGCGGTTGCAATGTCTCGGCATCCACGATGCTCGCATAATCAATCCGTGCTCCGGGGATCGCCGATAGGTCGGCATGCAAAGCGGTCTCGAGCGCCGAAACGTCCTTTTCTCCGGCGGATGCCCGGGATTTCGTCGCTTGCAAGGCGCGATAGATCGCCGGCGCCGCGGCACGCTCATCGGCGGACAAATAGCGGTTCCGCGAACTGAGCGCCAGGCCGTCCGCTTCCCGTACCGTCGGTTCCACCTGAACCCGGACTGGCACGTTGAGGTCGCGGACCATCTGTTGAATAATGCGAGCTTGCTGATAATCCTTGGCCCCGAAGTAGGCCACATCGGGTTGCACGATGTTGAAGAGTTTGAGAACGACGGTGCAGACGCCGCGAAAGTGCCCTGGCCGCCTGGGCCCGCACAGCGTGTCGCCCAGCTTCGCGACATCCACGAAGGCGACGGCATTCTCCGGATACATTTCCTCGACGGCCGGCGCGAAGATGGCGTTGGCCCCGGCGGCGGCACACACCGCGCGGTCGGCTTCCAGCGTTCGCGGATAACGAGTGAAATCCTCAGTGGGCCCGAATTGCATTGGGTTCACGAAGATGGACACGACGACGAACGACGATGGCCGGCCGGCGGCGCGGATGAGTGCGGCATGTCCTTCGTGCAGCGCCCCCATCGTCGGAATGAAGGCGACGTTCATGCCGAGTTCGCGGGCTCGCGCCGTCTCGGCCGAAATCTCGGCAATCGTATGGAGGATCGGTGCGGCCATGGGCCTATGGTAACCCGCCACCCGGCCGCGATGAAACCCGGAAACTCAGGTTTAGCCGCGAGGTGCAGCCGAGCGCGAACCGTCGACAAAGTGGTCGCGGATCAGTGCGACGGCATCCGCGGGGAGCCGATGATTGTCGCCGAGCGTCACAGACCGCAAGTTGCCCAAATGTGGCGACTCGATCAAAGCAATTGCGCCGGCCATTCTTAACCATGTTCCGATGAGGTCGAGGTTGTGCAATCCGGCGAGGTCCGGGCACGCGGCCAAAGCGCGAATGCCGGCGTCACCCAAGGCGTTCCATGCCAATGAAAGCGATTGCAAACCGCCGAGTGCCCCGCTGCGCGCGAGCCGGTGTATGCCGGCATCGCTCAATTCGCAGTTCATCAGATTCAGCCGCCGCAAACTCGCGAGACCCTCGCTGGCAACGAGCGCGAATGCCCCCGCATCGCCGATCGGGTTCGTGGCCAAGTTTAATTCGTGTACCGCCTCGAACGCGTGGGATTCGGCCAAGAGCGCGGCACCTTGCTGGGCGATGCGATTACCGGCAAGGTTGAGCGACTCCAATGCCGGGAACTCGGCCGCCGCGAGCGCTTCGACACCGGCATCTTCCAGATCGTTGAAGGCAAGGTTGAGTTTCCGCAGACGCGGGAAGCCCGTTGCGGCGCACCGGTCTTCCGCGCCGATGTCATTGAAGCTCAAATCCACGTCCAGAGCGTCGGCGAAGCATCCCTGCTCCGTGAGGCGAGCAGCGCCGCGAATTCCGAGGCCGCAGGCAGATAGTGCTAGCCGCTTCAATCCGCAGGGGAGTACGAGATCGGGCCCGAGCGGATTCCGCGACAGATCGAGTTCTTGCAACTTGGGAGTTCGCGCTTCCCATTTCGTTAGATTATTCTCCGCGATTTCGAGGACGCGAAGCTGGCCAAACCACGGGGCCTCTCGCAATGCGGCCAAACCGGCTCCGCCGAGGTTGTTCCGCGTCAGTATTAGTTCGCGCAATCTTCCGAGATGGGGCGAATTCGCCAGCGCCTTCGCGCCGCGCTCCCCGATGCGATTGCCCGATAAATCGAGCAGTCGCACTCGCTCCAGCAACGGACAGCGGGCCAGTTCCTCCATGAATGGCTGCACCGCGACGAGGCGAACTTGGAGTGCGGAATATGGAATGTGGAATGCGGAATGCGAACCGCAGACTTCCCCGAAGGCAATGAATGCCCGGCCCGACAGCGAACAACTCATCACGCCGTCGCGAATGACGATATTCTGCGCGCCCCACTCTTCGAGCGGAGCATCGGGGCCAGGGGGTTGGGCGGCAAGCTCATCGCGCAGATCGGCGACGGACGGGGCACGGTAGGAAGGGAACCGAGCCATCGCCGCGAGTGCGGCCGGCGAAAATCGATCGCTCCGCAAACGCCGTCGAAACGCGCTTGTCAACCGCGGAATCCACATAAGCTAATCCATCCCAGCAAAGGAAGTGACCATCTTTACAGGATGTGCTGCAACGCCGTCAACGCGAGACATTTTTCACCACAGAGGCACAGCGCGGCTGAGCCGCCGTGATGGGCGACGGACGTGGCGTTTCGTTCGCGTGCGGGGTTGGAGTCGTGGTATTGGCGGTGGGTGCGTCATGCGTTCGAGACGTTCGACTCGACGCGGGTGCTGCGGTTCTTGGGTCGTTCGGGTCAGTTGCATTCGAACGGCGTTGTCGACGTGCATTCGGACGTGCAGGCGTTCGAGGAGTCGGTGCGTTTGAAGCACTGGGTCAACGGCAACTCGGTGAAGAAGTACGATCACGGGAGCGTGCTGCGGGTGGAGACGACGATCAACGAGGCGAAGGAGTTTCGGAGTTATCGGTCGAAGGTGGGCGATCCGGAGGGCGGGAAGGGTTAGCGGGTGTTGCGTCGGAGCGTGGCGGACACGCATCGACGAAGCGAGGTGAGCCAGAAGTCGAACGAGCGGTACTTCGAGAGTCTGTCGAGCGTGGCGGCCACGACGACGGTGGGGGAGTTGGCGTCGTCGTGGTGCGAACGGGCGGCGGAACCGGGTGGAAGCGGAAGAAAACTGCGAGCCTTGAACCCGCTTGCGGAGGACGATGCGGCACTGCTGGCCGCGGTGGCCGACCCCCAGTGGTCGTTGAACGGCTTGCGGAATCACGCCTTGGCGGAGGCGTTGAACGGGGAGGCTCCGACGGATCCTGCGGAGCGAAAGCGGCGGTCGGCTCGTGTGAGCCGATTGCTTCGACTGTTGCGGGCGCACGGTATACTCAAGAAGTTGCCGAAGTCGCATCGCTAGTTGGTGTGTTCGAAAAGCCGCGACGCGCTCATGGCGGTGATGACTGCGCGAGGGGCCGACCCGAAAGCGTTGTCGGCAAAGGCCGCATAGGAAATAGTCGGGAATTGCGAAGAAGTGAAAGCATTAGTATCACCTACCTACTGAGAGTCGGCAAGGTAATGACAGGCACCAACTACCCCAAAACCTCTCCCCCGGGTCGCCGGGGGAGAGGTCGAATTGAAGTTGCGAATGCAACTTCAATTCGGGTGAGGGGGAGTTATTGAGACACATCGCAGGCACCCCCTCACCCGCCACGCCGATGCTGCGCGTCGACATGGCGACCTCTCCCCCGCAGACGGCCCCACAAGGGGGAGGTTGTGAGTGGTTGGTTCCGTGTCATTGCTTGAATGAGTGTCAGTAACGGCCGTTCGTTCGCGGCAGTGCCAACGGCGGATGGAATGTCTTCGCGATCTCGTCCCACGGCGTCAGCAACACCGGGCAAGGCGAGACCGACCCAGTATGGCAAAGGAATAGGCCGTTCGCGAACTTGCCGCCGAGGTTCGCGGCGACCACCTCAATGCCGTCCGGTTCGCCCATGCCGGCGATGCGAAATGAACCAAGATATGCATGATTGCCCTGGCGATCGTAGACGCGAATTCGATTGGCCCCTTGGTCGGAGACAAGCAGGTAGCCGCGGCCATCCGGGCCGTGGAAAATCGCCAACCCCTCGACGTCGCCTTTTAATTCGTTGTCGCCGAGTTTGATGATGCGCGTGCCCGGCACTTCGTCATCCGGCTCGGCGCCGAGTTCCCAGACGCCGCCGCGCTCCTCGGCGATATACAGGCGGCCAGTGGAATCGTCGGCCACCGCCCCTTCGGAGATGCCGCCGACCTTCCACGACCGCACCTTGTCGCCGCGCACCTTGCCGGCGCCATTGTCTTTCAGTTCGAACTGCGCGATGCGTCCGGTTGTCGACGTACTGGCTGCGAAGAAACGGCCGCTCTTCGCGCTCTTGTAAAGGCAGCCGCCGTAGTTTTCGCCGGTCGCGATCTTGCCGTCGTCGATGCGGCTCAGCTTGCGGCTGCCCGGATCGATTTTGAAGACTGCCAGGCGATGGTCGTCGCGCAGGTTCACCGCGATGATGTCCACCTTGGCGCCGTCGAGTGGGAAGCCCTTCCGCGTATCGATGTTCCCCGGATGCCGCACGTTCACGCTTTGAATCGTCTTCCCATCAAGCGTGTAAACGAACAGCTTGTTGGCCTGCTTGTCGCTGGTGATGACGACGCTTTGGCTCGGTTCGGTCGGATGAATCCAGACGCACATATCGTCCTGGTCGCCGATGGCGGGGTCGGCGAGGCGCTGCGACGGGGTTGCCAGGTCGGCGGCAGGCGGAGCGGGCCGATGGGCGACCGAGAAAAGCGAGAGGGCGATCGCGGCCAGCGCGACGCACAGCTTCATGGGAACATCTCCAAAGGGCCTTTGGCCTGATTCAAGAATACCCGCCCGCCAACCGCAAGCAACTCTCCTTCCTTTGAGTAAAATGAAGTCATGAGCGAATACGAATCTGCAACGACCGGCGCCGCGCTGTTCGACACCTCCGCCGCCGCCAAGCTGGAACTCACCGGGCCGGATGTCCCGATGTTTCTCGCCAACCTGTGCACCAACGACATCAAGAACCTGCCGGCCGGCCGCGGTTGTGCTGCTTACTTCTGCGATCCGCGCGGCAAGGTTCAATTCCAGACCTGGATTTACAACGCATCGCCGAGTTTCTGGATCGAAACCACGGCCGGCCGGAATGAGGCGCTCTTCAAGTACCTCGATCGCTACCGGATTTCCGAACGCGTTGAACTGACCGACCGCACGATGGAGTTCGCTCAGTTCCATCTGGCGGGGCCGATGGCACGAACCGTGCTGGAAAAGGCACTCGGCGACGCCTTCGACCTGCCGGAATTCGGCCACGTCGATGGGAAGATTCGCCGTCGCGACTGGATCGGGATTGCAGGGTTTGATCTCCTCGCGGCTAGGGATGAAGCAGCGGGGTTAAGGAAGCGAGTGCTCGATGCCGGGGCTCGTGAGGCCGGCGCGAATGTGTTCGAGACGCTGCGCATCGAGGCGGGAACGCCGCTCTTCGGCCCGGACATCGACGACAACCGCTTCGTGATGGAAGTCGGCGGAGCGGATCGAGCCGTCAGTTTCACCAAGGGCTGTTATTTGGGGCAAGAGCCGATCGTGATGGCCCGCGACCGGGCCGGGCATGTGAACCGTCTCTTCGTTGGCCTCAAGGCGCTCGAGGGCGAACTGCCGCCGCCGCCCGGCACGCGCTTGACGCACGAGGGGCAAGACGTGGGGCAAGTGACATCGAGCTGTCAATCGCCGTGGCTCGGGGCGCCGCTCGCGCTGGCCTACGTGCGGTGGAAGCACCACGAACCGGGGACCCGGCTCGTCGGCGAGTCGCAAACCGTCGAGGTGATTCCGAATTCCGCATTTCGCATTCCGGACTGAGCATAGAATGGAATGCCTTCGTGCCGCCGCGTCCCAGTGAGATCCGCTTCCATGGCACTCATCCCACCTCACGACTTCGACGACCGCGGGCCGCCGCGCCGCGAACGCCATTCTCCGCGCTTTCTGTCCTATCTGCTGATCATTCTGTTCGCGGTGGCCATCGCGGGGCTCGGCGTCTGGGCCGGCAGCCGCCTCGTTCACATGCTGAACCCGCAACCGCCCGCGACCAACCCGAACGAACCGCCCAAGCCCGCCGTCGCCAACGGCCCACTCGACGCCGAGGAAACCGAGGCCAACCAAGTCTTCGAATCGGTCAAGGATAGCGTCGTCAACGTCGACACCATGCTCCTGCAGCGCGGCACGTTGCACATCTCCGAACGGCAAACCGGCACCGGCTCCGGCTTCGTCTGGGACGCCGATGGCCGCATCGTCACCAATTATCACGTGGTTCAGGCCCTCTACAAGCACGCCAACATGGCGCTCCGCGTGGTCATGGCGGACGGCAGCGAACACGATGCCCGGGTCGTGGGAACCGCCGCCGACTACGACCTGGCCGTCGTGCAGATTCTCAACGTCGCCAAGGACAAGCTCAAGCCGGTTCAGTTGGCGACATCGTCCGACTTGAAGGTGGGGCAAAAGGTATTCGCCATCGGCAATCCGTTCGCCCTTTCCTTGACGCTGACGAGCGGCATCATCAGCAACCTGGACCGCTCGATCGAGTCGCCGACCGGCGTGCCGATTCCCGGAGCGATTCAGCACACGGCGCAGATTAACCCGGGGAACAGCGGCGGCCCGCTCTTGAACCGCCACGGCCAACTGATCGGCGTCAATACCTCGATCGCCACGACCAGCGGGGGCAACGTTGGCATTGGCTTCTCCATTCCCTCGGATACGGTCAATCAGGTTGTGACGGCGATCATTCGCAACGAGCGGCCGCTGAAGCCGGACCTCGGCGTACGGCTCTACGACGAGAAGGAACTTCGCTCCGCGGGGTACGATTCGGGAGTGATGATCCAGGACGTGCTGCCGGGCGGCCCGGCGGAGAAAGCGGGCCTGCGCGGGATTCGCCGCGGAGCCAACGGCCACGCCCGACCCGGCGACATCATCATCGCCATCAATGGCCAAACGGTCGACAATATCCGCGACTACAAGCAGGTGCTCTCGAAGTTGAAGCCCGGCCAGCAGGTGAAGGTGAAATATCAGCGCGACGAGGAGGAACACGAGGCGACGCTATCCGTTCGCGGCGTGTAGGATTTGCGTAGGGAGCGCGGGCGAAAACCACAGATCGTGTAGCCGCGACCCAGCGGTAAGCGCGTTCCCGTCATCGGCATATTTGGCAACCTCGGAAAACGCGGCATTTCTTACAGCATTTCTCCAGCTCAGAATCCGCTAATTCCGCCTCGAATTCTTGCCGATTGTCGTGCAATTGCTATAACTCTAGGGCGCTGCCGAGTGGTCGGCAGAACTCTCCTTCCCGCCAGTTTTCCGCGGGTTTCGAAGGGTACGATCATGGGTACCGGGCTGCTGGATGTGGACGTCATCGAGGAATTTCGGCTCCGCCGCTGGGCGCGCGAACATTACGTGCCCGCCGAACAACGCGATCGGGGCTGGCATCCCATCATTCTCGAGGAGATGCACCGCAAGGACGGCGAGGTGAGCGAGGCCGTGCTCGTCGGTTAAGGCACGACCTCGCATTCCGCGGGTACACCAGGCGTGTCCCAACCCTTCGCGGTGGGACACGCCTTCTTCTTTCCACCCACGGCCCTGGGTGGGCTTTTCTCCGGTGCCGAAATGGGTTTCTTTTCAGGGCGGGTGTCGTGCTTGCGCTTTCAGGTGAGCGGGTCGGCGCCGCGGTCGTTCACCGAAGAGCACGTCGACCGCCTCGCCGACCGCCAGGCCGGCCGCCAGCGGATCGCCTCCGCCGACGGTATCGAAGTCGGCTGGACCGCCGGCGACCACATCCTCGACACCGACTTCGGCCTCGAAAAGAACATCATCAACGACGCCCTGCACTTCGAGCTCCGCATCGACTCCGAATCGCTGCCGGCGGACCTGATGCGCGCTTATTACGCCGTCGAACTCAAGGCGCTCACCAAGAACAACCCGAGCGGGTTTCCGAGCGCCCGGCAGAAGCGCGAAGCCAAGGAATCCGCTCGCGAACGACTCGAAGAAGAAGCCAAGGACGGCCGCTTTCGCAAGCGGAAGTGCGTGCCGGTGCTCTGGGATCGCCTTTCCAACGAAGTGCTGTTCGGGGCGACGTCCATCACGCACGTCGATCGCTTGTGCAGCCTGTTCGAGCAGACGTTTCAAAAGGAACTGGAATGCGTGACGGCGGGGCCGCGGGCGTTTCAACTCGCGGAGTTGCACGGCCGCACCCGCCAGGTCGACGACAGCGCCCCCTCCGCGTTCCTTCCCGGCATCACCCCGGCCGATGTCGCCTGGATCGCCGACGAATCGAGCCGCGATTTCCTCGGCAACGAGTTCCTGCTCTGGCTCTGGTATTACACCGACGTGGAATCGGACACGCTGAAACTGGCCGACGATTCGGAAGCGACAGTGATGATGGCGCGATCGCTGACGCTCGAGTGCCCGCGCGGCCAGACGGGTCACGAGACGATCAGCCACGAGGGGCCGACGCGATTGCCGGAATCGCGGCGAGCGATCCAGAGCGGCAAACTCCCGCGCAAGGCGGGCCTCACGCTCGTGCGCCATAGCCAGCAGTACGAACTGGCGATCCACGCCGAGACGCTGGCGATTGCCAGCGCGAAGTTGCCCGCACCGCCGGAAGATGTGACCGAGGCGCGGGCCAAGCTGGAAGAGCGGGCCACGCAACTGCGGAGCCTGTTGGAAACACTCGATTTATTGTACGACGCCTTCGGCCGCCGCCGCTTCGGCAAGGAATGGGAAGCCGACCTGACCGCGATGCAGAAATGGCTGAAGCGCGAGGAACGCCGCGGTTAGTGTCTTGGGTGGCACCGGCTTCCAGCCGGTGTTGCCTGCACCGGCTGGAAGCCGGTGCCACCCAAGAATGTGGGTTCGTGATTCACTTCCCCGCGACCTTCAAATAAGCAAACAAATCGGCGACGTCCTGCTTCGTCAGCTTCTTCTCCATTTCCTCGGGCATCAGCGAAAGCTTGGTGGACCGCAGCGACTCCAGGTCTTTGCGCAGAATCGCGTCTTCGACGCCGTCGGCGCGGCGCAGCGTGATGCTCGTCGGCGTCTCGGTCGCCACGATGCCGAGCAAGATGCGCCCATCAGCCGTGACCGCTTGATAGTTGACGTAACGCGGATCGACTTCGCGGTTCGGATCGAGGAGCGACACGAGCAGGTCGGCGCCGGACTTGTTCGGCAAGGCCGCCAGCAGGTTCGGGCCGACGTCGTGGCCGACGCCATCGAGCTTGTGGCACGCCGCACAATGCATCTTGAACGCCGCCTTCCCCTTTTCAACATTGCCTTTCAGTTCCAGGGCGCCGGCGAAATTGGCCACGATCTTGGTGCGATCGGCATTGGCATTCGCCTGCAGAATCGCAGCGGCGCGGGTGCGAACGGCGCCCGATGGATGCTTCTTCAACAGCGCGACCCGGGCCGGATCGAGTTCGCTGGGTGAAACCTTCTTCTTCTCGATGGCGTCGAGCAGTTTCAGAACGCGATCGGGGCGAGCGAGCAATGCATCCAGCACTTCCCGGCGTAGGGCCGGCCCGTAGCTGGACCACCTGGCGAGGAGCAGTTCGCCGACCTGTGGATCGTTGTGGGAGGCGAGGCCGCGGACGGCCGCGAGTTGCAGATCGCCCGGCGACATTGGCCCAAGCACATCGGCGAGCGCCGGCCCGGCGACATCGAACGGACCGAGCGCGAGCATGGTCGCGGCGCCGACGCGAAGCACTGATGGCTCTGTGTCATTCTTGACGGCGAGCGCGTCGCGTTGGAAGCGGCCGCGCAACTGGGACATGGCATTGACGGCGGCGGCCGGCGGCTTGGTCCACCACGTCGCCAGCGGCCGCTTGCCGTTCCGCAATCCCTGGCCCAGGCCGCTCAGGAGCGCTGCATCGGAGACGGCGCCGCCGCGGCCATCGGCAATCAATTTCAACACGGCCACCGTCTCGGTTTCATCACCCTTGGCGCCGATTAGTGCGGCCAGTTTGAACAGCACCGGCGCGTTGGCCGATTTTCCTGAAAGGGGGTCGATTAATGCGAAGGTGCAGCGAAATGCGGAACTGAGGGCCGCCGTTTGAATCCACGGATCGGCCGCATCCTTTTGCAATATGGCGGCAAGCAACTTGGCCGCACCGGCATCGGGCATCGCACCGGCGCTGCACGCCAGTTGGAAGCGAACTTGAGCAACCGGATCATCCATTAGTTGCGCGGCCCGGCTTCGCAATTCCGGCGACTGGGCGAAGAACTTCTCGGCCAGGCGAAGGGCCTGTTCGCGCACTCCCGGCGCCGGGTCGTCGAAGATCGGCAGCAGGTCGGCCGCGGGGAGTTGACCCAGGCCGTGCAGCGTCCAGAGAAGATTGGCCCGGCCCGGTTTGCCGACGGCTTTCGCCAGGCGTTCGCGAAGCGGGCCGACGGCTTCCTTGTCCTGGCGCTCGACGAGCAGCCGCTGGGCGGTGAGCCGCCGCGTCGAGTTTCCGCTCAGCAGTTCATCGGCCAGTTGAACGGCCGTGTAGCGGCTCACGTCCGGAAGCTTGCCCGGCTTGAACCCCGTCGGCGCGATCCGCCAAACGCGGCCGCGGCCCCGGCTCTCCAGATTCAACTTCTTCTTGATGTCCTCGGGCAACGACAGCGGCGTCTCGATCACTTCCCGGTAAAAATCGAGCAGATACATCGCCCCGTCCGGGCCGATCGCCGTTTGCACCGGCCGAAACCAGTTGTCGGTGGAAGCGAGGAACTCGGAACTGGCATCGGCGCGGCGAGCCGTGAAGACGCTTCCCTTGGTGTGGAGCGTCTCGCGGTGGATCAGATTGTTGGCCGGGTCGCAGACGAAGTTGTTGTTGCGGAAGGCTTCCGGAAAGAGGTCGGCGGTGTAGATGAGCGGGCTGCAGGCGGAGGTGATGAATCCGCCAGGAACGAGTTCGGTGGGCGAGAAGCGTTTGGAATCGGGGCCGCCGGCGCGGCGCGTGGTGCGCTCCACCCGCCACGCTTCGAAGTCGCTGATGCGGAACACCTTCGCCGCCGCCCCGTGCTCGGCAATGTTGATTGTCACAGTAGGTACGGCCAAGTATGGGTTGCGGCGCAGGTAGCGTTCGGGCAGCACGATCTGCTTCAAGTGTTCGCTGTTGGTGGCGGTGAACCAGTGCTGGGCGTCGTCCGCGCTGAGGCCGTACTGGCCGCCGCCGCTGGTCGGTTCGAGGCTGCCGGGCCGCCACGGCTGGAAGCGAAGCCCGCGATTTCGGAGTGAAATCGGTCGTGCGTCCTTGTTCTCGCCTGACGAAACCATGCCGCCATCGTTGCCGGCCACGCCGTAAATCCAGTTGTCCAGCCCCCATTGCAGGCCGTTCACCATCTGCTGAATGTTGGCGAGATTGAAACCCGTGTAGAGCACGGTGGTCTTGTCAGCCTTGCCGTCGTCGTCGGTGTCTTCGAGGTAGAGAATGTCGGGGGCGACGGCGACGAGCAGGCCGTTCTTGTACGGCGTGATGCCCATCGGGAAGCGGAGCCCTTCCGCGAAGACGTGGCTGGTTTCGAAGCGGCCGTCGCCATCGGCATCGGTCAGGCACTTGATCTTGCCGCGGGTTTCCTTGCCGGTGCCGATGCCGCCGTTGGGGTAGCCGCGCATCTCGCAGACGAACAGTCGGCCGCGGGCATCGAAGCACATCGCCACGGGATCGACGACATCCGGCTCGGCGGCGACCAGTTGGATATCGAAACCGAGGGCCAGTTTGAATGTGGCCTGTTCTTCCTGTGGGCTGCGCGCTCCGCTCCGCAGACTCCGCGTCGCGGCTAATCCATCCTGCGGCGCCGCCGAGCTCAGGGGAAGCGCCGCGATCAACGCCGCGATGCATACGATTCGCGCCATCACTTCTTCTCCACGTTCAGCAGCTTGGCCATCGCCTTCAGGATGAGGCCTTCGGAATCGGGGTGGGCGAGGGCGACCGTCGGTTCGTAGCCGCCTTGCAGGAAGGCCGCGGCCGTGGGAATATAGCCGGGGCCGTCGTCGCCGTAAGCGATGACGCGGATGGAGGCGTCCGGCCGCATCTTCGCGGCGGCCAGTTGATATTCGATGAACGCTTCGCCCGGCAAGAACAGCGTCATGACCTTGCCGCCGAAATCGAGGCAGTTCAGTTCGATCGGCGTCTCGATGCGCTGGAGCCAGGCCAGTTGAAACGCGGCGTTGTTCCGCTTGGCGGCGGTCGCCTTGGGGTCGTCGAGCACGCGGCGACTCGCCTCGGCGCCGAAGGCCGCTTCCTTCCGCGCCGCGAACTTCATGGCTTCGTAACGCCACTCCCAGCCGCCGACCGGCATCATTTTCACGTCCTGCTTCGACATAGCACGGTAGATGCGGTCGCGGAGCACGGGGCGATTCGCCTTGGCCCCGTCGTTGTACTTCCCGGCCGTGATGTTGCCGCCGCAGCCGTTGAAGTACATTTGGAAGATGCCGGGATGCTCGTCCTGGCGTTTCTGCCGGGCGAGCCCGCAGAAGTCGGCAGTGACGCGGCCATCGCCGTAATAGCTCATCGGATGGCAAGCATAAGTGTGCAGTTCGGCGAGCGGCGTGCCGTCGTTCCAGAAACTGAGCGTCCGCAGCATCGGGTCGATGAGCCCTTCCGGGGCGTCGCGGATCTCCGGTTGCTTGGTCGCACTGTAGCGGGTGAACTTCACCTTGCCGTCAACGACGATGCGGCGATTGCAAGCTACTTGCTCGACCTTCGCCTCACCGACGCCGATGTGCGTGAACGCTTTGGCCTTGGGCAAGGCGGCTTTCACGGCTTCGGCTGAACGCTCCACGCACGAGGCGAAGAACTTCAAGTCGAGCGAAGGGGCCGCCCCGGCCGCGGCGATCAACTTCTGAGCTTCGGTGTCCGCGAACGGAGCATTGTGCGGATGGACGGCATGCAGCGAGACGTGTTCCGGCGTGGTGTGGGCCGCATCGGCGAGCGCTTTGCGCCAGGTGCGGAACGCCTCGTTGCGAATGCCGGTCCAGTCGACGGCGCAGAGCACGACCGGCTTGCCGCCGCCGAGCAGCACGACGCCGAGCGCCTTGAGCGGGTCGTCGACGCCGCGGACCGGTTCGATCCAGCCGCCACAGAGCGGATGGCCGAGCGGCGGCGTCGCGTCGCAGGAAAAAGTGGCGAGGTATCGCGGCATGATGGAACCGCAAGCAGGAAGGAGATGGGTGCAGATTATCCGGCCGTCGGCGCGAATGCCAGCGCGAAGCGGTCAGTCTGGATCTTGGTGGCACAGGCATTCTTGCCTGTGCAAGCTTGGACACAGGCAAGAATGCCTGAGCCACCATACAATGCCGCCACCGCTTCCTCGCGAGAACTTCCCATGATGCGTTCGCTCCTCGGCCTCGGTCTTTGCCTCGGCTGGGCGCTGCAAAGCACCGCTGCGGATAACGCTTCTCCCGTCGCCGAGGGCGCCAAGGTCGTGAAGCTTGCCGGCGGCTTCAAGTTCACCGAAGGCCCCGCCCCGGACGCCGACGGCAACGTCTACTTCACCGATCAACCCAACGACCGCATCCTCATCTGGAGCACGGACGGCAAACTCTCCAAGTTCATGGAACCGTGCGGCCGCTCGAACGGTCTCTGCTTCGATAAAGAGGGCCGGCTCTGGGCCTGCGCCGACGACAAGAACGAACTGTGGCGCATCGACGTGAAGACCAAGGAAAAGACCGTTCTGGTGAAGGAGTTCGGCGGCAAATTGCTCAATGGCCCGAACGACATCTGGGTGCGGCCGGACGGCGGGGCGTACTTCACCGACCCGTATTACAAGCGGCCGTACTGGAAGCGCGGCCCCAAGGAACAGAACGTGCAAGGGGTGTTCTTCCTGTCGCCGGCCGGGAAGTTGACCCGCGTCGAGGCCGACGTGAAGCAATGCAACGGCATCATCGGCACGCCGGACGGCAAGACGCTCTACGTCGCCGACATCGGGGACAGGAAAAGCTACGCCTACGACATCCAGGACGACGGCTCGCTCAAGAATCGCCGGCTCTTTTGTTCGCAAGGCTCGGACGGCATGACCATCGACGATCGCGGCAACGTCTATCTCACGCTCGGCAAGGCCGTGACGGTGTTCGACAAGGGCGGCAAGCAGGTCGCGAAGATTCCGGTGCCCGAGGGTTGCACCAACGTCTGTTTCGGCGGCAAGGAGCGG
>Ga0134125_10005756_pt1 | contig 14065 bp, 9 predicted proteins | sample KB31751_FD_96464 | JGI IMG/M metagenome (GOLD analysis project Ga0134125, IMG submission 96464) | Terrestrial soil microbial communities with excess Nitrogen fertilizer from Kellogg Biological Station, Michigan, USA - KB3-175-1 | ecosystem: Environmental > Terrestrial > Soil > Unclassified ... | reverse complement strand
GACCCCGGTTTCGCCGCGCTGTATTTCCAGTACGCGCGCTACCTGCTGATTTCCTCCTCGCGTCCCGGCGGGCTGCCCGCCAACTTGCAGGGGCTGTGGGCCGAAGGCACCAGCACGCCGTGGAATGGCGATTACCACACCAACGTCAACATCGAGATGAACTACTGGCCGGCCGAGCCCACCGGCCTGGGCGAGCTGGTGCAGCCGCTGTTTGCGCTGACCGCCTCGCTGCAACGGCCCGGCGCCAAAACCGCGCAACGCTACTACGGCGCGCGCGGCTGGGTGGTGCACACGCTGACCAACCTGTGGGGCTTCACCGCGCCCGGCGCCGAGGCCAGCTGGGGCGTGTGGCAGGGCGCGCCCGCGTGGCTCAGCTTCCACATCTGGGATCACTACCGCTACACCGGCGACCGCGACTTCCTGCGCCGCTACTACCCCGTGCTGCGCGGCGCCGCGCAGTTCTATGCCGACGTGCTGATCGAGGAACCCAGCCGCCACTGGCTGGTGACCGCACCATCGAGCTCGCCGGAAAACACCGTCTACATGGACGACGGCCGCAAGGCCGCGATCGTGATGGGCCCGACAATGGACGAGGAGCTGATCCGCTTCCTGTTCGGTGCGGTGATCGAGGCTTCGCAGGATCTGCAGGTGGATGCCGATTTCCGCCGCGAGCTGGAAGCCAAGCGGGCGCGACTGGCGCCGATCCAGATCAGCCCCGACGGCCGCATCCAGGAATACCTGAAACCCTATCGCGAGGTGGAGGTACACCACCGCCACGTATCGCATCTGTGGGGCTTGTTCCCCGGCAACCAGATCGACCTTGCCGAAACGCCGAAGCTCGCCGCCGCGGCAGCGCGCTCGCTGGACGTGCGCGGCGACGACTCCACCGGCTGGTCGGAAGCCTACAAGGTGAACCTGTGGGCGCACCTGGGCGACGGCAACCGCGCACTGCACCTGCTGGATGTGCTGTTCAAGCCGGCCTCGCGCGACTCGCGGCGCGGCCACGAATGGGCCGGCACCTACCCGAACCTGTTCAACGCCGGCCCGCCGTTCCAGATCGACGGCAACTTCGGCGCCACCTCCGGCATGGTGGAAATGCTGATGCAAAGCGAACCCGGCCAACTCGACCTGTTGCCCGCCTTGCCCGATGCGTGGCCGCAAGGCGACGTGCGCGGCCTGCATGCGCGCGGCGGTTTCGTGGTCGACATGCGTTGGGCGAAAGGCGAACTGGTCGAAGCCAGCTTGAGTTCACTGCGTGGTGGCGATTGTGTGGTGCGTTATGGCAAGCGACAGGTATCGCTATCGACGAAGGCGGGTCAGACCTACAAGCTACATCCCGCCGATTTCCTGTAGGAGCGGCGACCTCTGTGGGAGCGACTTCAGTCGCGATGCTTGTGCTCTGGAACCCCAAAGCAAGAGCATCGCGGCTGAAGCCGCTCCCACAGTAAATGCCAAATGTCGGGAATCAGGCGCGCCCGTAAACATCGTCAAACCGCACGATGTCGTCCTCGCCCAGATAACTGCCCGACTGCACCTCGATCAACTCCAGCGGCAGCTTGCCCGGGTTGCGCAAGCGATGCTTGCTGCCCAGCGGAATGTAGGTGCTCTGGTTCTCGCCCAGCAGGAACACCTTGTCGTCGCAGGTGACTTCGGCCGTGCCGGAGACCACGATCCAGTGTTCGGCGCGGTGGTGATGCTTCTGCAGGCTGAGGCTGGCGCCGGGTTTGACCACGATGCGTTTCACCTGGAAGCGCTCGCCTTCCTCCAGCGAGTCGTACTTGCCCCAGGGGCGATGCACCACCCGATGCAGCGAGTGTTCGCTGCGACCGGCGGCCTTCAACTTCTCGACGATCTTCTTCACGTCCTGCGCGGCATCGCGATGCGCCACCAGGGTGGCGTCCGGTGTGGTGACCACGATCAGATCGTCGACGCCGACGGTGGCCAGCAGGTGGCGATCGTGCGAGCGCAGCAGCGAGTTGCGGGTATCGATCGCCAGCGTGTCGCCGTCGTGCGCATTGCCTTGCGCATCGTGCGCCGAGGTCTGCCACAGCGCCGACCACGAGCCGATGTCGCTCCACGCGCAACTGACCGGAATCACCGCCGCGCGGCGGGTCTTTTCCATCACCGCGTAGTCGATCGAATCGTCCGGCACAAGGGCGAACGCGTCACGGTCGATGCGCACGAAATCCAGATCGACCGACGCTTTCGCATGCGCCTCGCGCACTGCGGCCAGCATCGCCGGCGCATGCGCCGCCAGCTCTTCCAGGTAGCGCGATGCCTTGAACAGGAACATGCCCGAATTCCAGTCGTAGCCGCCGTCGGCAACATAGGATTTCGCGGTGGCGAGGTCCGGTTTTTCGACGAACTGGTCCACGTGATAACCGTCGCCGACCGCCTCGCCGTGGCGGATATAGCCAAAGCCGGTTTCCGGCCGATCAGGACGGATGCCGAACGTCACCAGCCAGCCCTGCTCGGCCAGCGGCAACGCCTTTTCCACCGCCGCGGCAAACGCGGCGGTGTCGCCGATGAGGTGGTCGGCCGGCAGCACCAGCAACACCGCGTCGGCATCGCGATCGATCGCCTGCAACGCGCCCAGCGCAATCGCCGGCGCCGTATTGCGCGCCAGCGGCTCCAGCACGATGGTGGCGTCGTCGATGCCGGCTTCCAGCAACTGGTCGGCGGCAAGGAAGCGGTGATCGTCGCTGGCCACCACGATCGGCGCCGCCACCTGCGGCAACTGCCGCGTGCGCGCGATCGCCTGCTGAAACAGCGTGCCCTGGCCAGCCAGGGCCAGGAATTGCTTGGGCAGGTTCTTGCGCGACACCGGCCAGAGCCGGGTACCGCTGCCGCCGCTGAGGATGAGGGGGATCAACATTCGGTGATCATAATGCCAACCCGGGCCGGCGCACCGCCTGTGGGAGCGACTTCAGTCGCGATGCTGCTGCTCTGAGGTCCGGTCCAAGAGCATCGCGGCTGAAGCGGCTCCTACAGCGTCTTCCCGTGTGGCCTCACCGGCGCGCGGAGCGGGCCATTTCGCCGATCACATTGCCCAGACCGTCGCGCCAGTCCGGCAACGTCACGTCGAACCGCGAGTGCAGCAACGTGTTGTCCAGCACCGACCATGCAGGCCGCGGGGCAGGGGTGGGGAATTCGCCACTGGCGATTGGCAGCACGCGCGGCGCGCGTGGCAGCAGGCCATGTGCCATGGCCTGTTCGAAAATCGCCGTGGCGAAGCCGTGCCAAGTGGTCGCGCCGCTGGCCACGAGGTGATACGTGCCGCGTAACGACTGGCGCTCGGTCGTACTGGCCTGCTGCCAGCGTGCCAGCGTTGCCAGCGTGACATCGACGATCAAGCCGGTATCGGTGGGCGCGCCATGCTGGTCGGCCACCACCCGCAACTCGTCGCGCTCCGCACCCAGGCGCAGCATGGTACGCAGGAAGTTGTGGCCGTGCGCGGCGTAGACCCACGCCGTGCGGAAGATCAGGTGATCGGCGCCGCTGCGGCGCAGCGCTTCCTCGCCGGCCAGCTTGCTGCGGCCGTACGCGTTTACCGGCGCCGTCGGCGCATCCACCGCATAAGGCTGGGCCTGGCTGCCGTCGAAAACGTAGTCGGTGGAATAGTGGACCACCAGCGCACCATGGGCGGCCGCCCATTGCCCGAGTACGCCGACCGCCTCGCCATTGACGCGGGTGGCCAGCGCTTCCTCCTGCTCGGCGCGATCGACCGCGGTATAGGCCGCGGCATTGACGATCACATCCGGCTGCACGCGATCAAGCAGGGCGGGCAGCGATTCGGGCATCGACAGGTCGGCAATTTCGCCATGGCGCCCGTCGACGAGCATGCCGTCGCGGCTGGCGGCAAGCAGGTCGCCGCGTGTGGACAGGCCACCCTGGTCGAGAAACGTGCGACCAAGCTGTCCATTGGCGCCGAGCAGCAGGATTCTCATGCCTTGAAGACCGGCAAACGCTCCGGCGCCACATCGTGCAGAAACGGTGTGATTCGATCCTTGTCGGAGAGCAGCGGGTCGCTGACCGGCCAGTCGATGCCCAGCGCTGCGTCGTTCCAGCGGATGCCCGCGTCGGTCTTGGCGTCGTACAGCGCGGTGCACTGGTAGCCGAACGTGGCGAAGTCGGACAAGACGCAGAAGCCGTGCGCGAAACCCTCCGGCACCCAGAAATGACGATGGTTTTCGGCGGTGAGCATTACGCCGACCGACTGACCGAATGTCGGTGAACCTTGGCGGATGTCCACCGCCACGTCGTAGACCTCGCCTTCAAGCACGCTGACCAGCTTGCCCTGCGGATTCGGCCACTGGTAATGCAGTCCGCGCAACACGCCCTTGGCGGAACGCGAAACGTTGGATTGCACGAAACGACGGTCGATGCCGGCGTCGCGGTACTTTGCCTCGTTGTAGCTCTCGTAGAAGAAGCCGCGGGCGTCGCCGAACACCTGCGGTTCGAGAACCAGTGCGCTGGGAAGAGCGGTCTCGATCACCTTCATCGTGCCAGGCCCTGCTTCGGCAATTGCTGCAGGTACTGGCCGTAGCCGGTCTTGGCCAGCGGTGCGGCCAGCGCCAGCAGTTGATCGGTGTCGATCCAGCCGTTGAGATAGGCGATCTCCTCGGGGCAGCACACCTTGAGTCCTTGCCGATTCTCGATCGTCTGGATGTAATTGCCCGCTTCCATCAGCGACTCGTGCGTGCCGGTATCGAGCCAGGCGAAGCCGCGGCCCAGTTGTTCCATATGCAGCGAGTTGTCGTCGAGGTAGCAGCGGTTGAGGTCGGTGATTTCCAGCTCGCCGCGCGGCGAGGGTTTCAGCGCCGCGGCGTAGTCGCAGACGCGCTCGTCGTAGAAATACAGGCCGGTTACCGCGTAGTGCGACTTCGGCTGGGCTGGTTTCTCCACCAGCCCGATCACCTTGCCGGCGGCATCGAACTCGGCTACGCCATAGCGCTCCGGATCCTTCACCCAGTAGCCGAACACGGTGGCGCCGTGCGCGCGTGCCGCCGCGTGCCTGAGCCGTTCGGTGAAGCCATGGCCGTAAAAAATATTGTCGCCCAGCACCAGGCAGCTCGGCTTGCCGTCGATGAAATCGCGACCGATCGTGAAAGCCTGGGCCAGCCCGTCCGGCGAGGGCTGCACCGCGTAGCGGATGTCGATGCCCCACTGCGAACCGTCGCCGAGCAGGCGCTGGAACATTTCCTGCTCGTGCGGCGTGTTGATCACCAGCACTTCGCGAATACCGGCCAGCATCAGCGTGGCCAGCGGGTAATAAATCATCGGCTTGTCGTACACCGGCAACAACTGCTTGCTCGTTGCGCGGGTGATCGGATGCAGCCGGGTACCGGAGCCACCGGCCAGGATGATGCCTTTGCGTGTCGTCATGATCCGAGCCGCTCCATGCGATAGCTGCCATCCAGTACACGCTGGCTCCACGACTGGTTGGCGAGGTACCAGTCCACCGTTTGCGCAATGCCGGTCTCGAACGTGTGCGTCGGTTGCCAGCCCAGCTCGGTCTGCAGCTTGCTGGAGTCGATCGCATAGCGGCGATCGTGGCCGGGGCGATCCTTCACGTAGGTGATCAGCGATTCGCGCGCGCGGCCGTCGGCCAGCGGCTGACGCTGATCGAGCAGCGCGCAGATGGTCTTCACCACAGTGATGTTCTCGCGCTCGGCGTTGCCGCCGACGTTATAGGTCTCACCGACGCGACCGGCTTCCAGCACGCGGCGGATGGCGCTGCAGTGATCGCCCACGAACAACCAGTCGCGGATGTTCTTTCCGTCGCCGTAGACCGGCAGGGCTTCACCGGCCAGCGCCTTCTGGATGATCAACGGGATGAGCTTTTCAGGGAACTGGTAGGGGCCGTAGTTGTTCGAGCAGTTGGTCGTCAGGACCGGCAACCCATAGGTATGGTGGAACGCGCGCACCAGGTGGTCGGAGGCCGCCTTGGAGGCGGAGTAGGGCGAGTTGGGAGCGTACGGTGTCTGCTCGGTGAACTTGCCCTCGGCGCCCAGCGAACCGTAAACCTCGTCGGTCGACACATGCAGGAAGCGAAACGCGTCGCGCAACCCTTCGTCGAGGCCGCGCCAGTAGTCGCGGGCGGCTTCCAGCAGGGCCAGCGTGCCCACCACATTGGTCTGCACGAACTCGGCCGGGCCATCGATGGACCGGTCCACATGCGATTCGGCCGCAAAGTTGACGATGGCATCGGGGCGATGCTCGGCCAGCAGCCTTGTCACCAGCTCCCGGTCACCAATGTCGCCCTGCACGAACACATGGCGGGCGTTGCCTTCCAGCGAGGCCAGCGTGTCCGGGTTGCCGGCGTAGGTGAGCTTGTCCAGATTGACGACGCGAAGGCCATCGGCGATGGCCTGTAGCACAAAGTTGGCGCCAATGAACCCGGCGCCGCCGGTGACGAGTAGGGTGGTGATCCTTGCGGATGAAGAAGTCATCAATACGTCCATGGTTCGACGGGTGGATACGGCGACTTGCTTGCCGAGGGGATGGCAAATGATGCCTTTTCCCGCCTCGTCAACCAAGCGCGAAGGGTTGGAAGGATTGGAACGGCGTTGAAAAGACTGCAATTTTGCCGCCCACTGGATGAACGTCGCGCATCCACACCGACCAGAACTGCTCCCATAAGAAGGTAAGATGGCGGACTTCACAATGACGGGACCCGCCCCGCGGGTTGTTGAGGTCGATGAAAACTGGCACGAAGCAAAAGCGGCATGGCATGGGAACCCGGGCGATCCACGCCGGGCAGCATCCGGATCCTTCCACTGGCGCCATCATGACGCCGATCTACGCCACCTCGACCTACGTGCAAGAAAGCCCCGGCAAGCACAAGGGCTATGAGTACTCGCGTTCGCAGAATCCGACCCGGATGGCCTACGAGCGCTGTGTGGCGGACCTTGAGGGTGGCGTAGCCGGCTTCGCGTTTGCATCCGGCCTGGCTGCGGCATCCACCGTGCTGGATTTGCTCGACTCGGGCAGCCACGTGATCGCGATGGACGACTTGTATGGCGGCAGCTATCGGTTGTTCGAGAAGGTGCGCCGCCGTTCGGCCGGACTGGATTTCAGCTTTGTCGACCTGAACGACACCGCGGCGATGAAAGCCGCCCTGCAGCCGAGCACGCGGATGATCTGGGCCGAGACACCCACCAATCCCATGTTGAAGCTGGTCGACCTGGCCAAGGTCGCCGCATTCGCCAAGAAGCACGGTCTGATTCTGGTGGTCGACAACACGTTCTGCTCACCGATGGTCCAGCGTCCGCTGGAATACGGGGCGGACCTGGTGCTGCATTCGGCCACCAAATACATCAATGGTCACTCCGACATGGTTGGCGGCATCGTGGTTGCCGGCAACGAGGACCCGGCCCAGCAGATGGGCTTTCTCCAGAATTCGGTGGGCGCCATCGCCGGTCCATTCGATGCTTTCCTGGCCATGCGTGGCTTGAAAACCCTCCACCTGCGCATGAAGGCGCACTGCGCCAGCGCGCTGGAGCTGGCTAAGTGGCTGGAGAAACACCCCGCGGTGGAGCGGGTGATCTATCCGGGCCTGAAGAGCCACCCGCAACACGCGCTGGCCAAGCGCCAGATGAACGGTTTCGGCGGCATCATCACCATCGAGGTCAAGGGCGGCCTGAGGAAGGCCAAGCGCATGCTGGAACGCTGTGAACTGTTTTCCCTGGCCGAGTCCCTCGGCGGCGTCGAGAGCCTGATCGAGCATCCGGCGATCATGACCCACGCATCGGTACCGGCCGCCAACCGCAAGCGGCTGGGCATCAGTGACGGGCTGATCCGTCTGTCCGTGGGGGTGGAGGATATTGCTGATTTACAAGATGAGCTGACAGGCGCTTTATCATGAATCATGAAATCATCAATGAAAATTGTTAGGGAGAGGTGGTAATTGGATCCACATTACAAACAACCAACCTCTCCATTGGCGATGGCGAAGGCCGTATGGACTCATCGTGCCCTGATTAAACAGATGGCGGTGCGTGAGGTAATCGGGCGCTACCGAGGGTCCTTCATGGGACTGGCTTGGTCCTTCTTTAATCCATTGATCATGCTCATCGTTTACACGTTTGTGTTTACGACAGTATTTCATTCGCGTTGGGCTGGAGATGCGGCGGCTGACAAGACAAATTTCGCGGTCGTTTTATTTGTAGGCATGATCGTCTATTCGATCTTCGCAGATAATGTTAATCGCGCGCCAACCTTAATATTGTCCAACACGAGCTACGTTAAAAGAGTGGTGTTCCCACTGGAGATACTTCCAGTGGTCGCCATGGGTGCTTCAGTATTTCATACGATAGTGAGCTTCATCGTCTGGTTGCTGGCCTACATTATTCTAATTGGCGTTCCGCACCTAACTTCCCTATACCTTCCAATAGTCATACTTCCATTCATAATAGGGACATTGGGTATAAGCTGGTTTCTCGCTTCCGTCGGCGTATTTATCCGTGACGTTGCCCAAACTGTTGGAATCTTGACAACGGCTTTGATGTTCCTTGCGCCGGTATTCTATTCACTAGATAACCTGCCATCAAAATATAGAGCCTTGGTTATGGCCAACCCTGCAACCTTTATCATAGAGCAGGCAAGAGTCGTGCTTGTGTGGGGGCATATGCCTGATTGGGCCGGATTGGGCGCTTACTCCATTATGAGTTTACTCGTCGCTTGGGGCGGCTATTGGTGGTTTCAGAAAACTCGAAAAGGGTTCGCAGATGTTCTGTGAGATAAGTCACAAGGAACGCCTTGGCCTCGCAGCCTTCGATCGCCGAGGGGTGCAATGATATGTCTGAATTTTCGGTTCGTCTCAATGGAATATCAAAATGCTACCAAATCTATGAGCGTCCCCAGGACCGCCTCAAGCAGTCAATTCTCCCTCGTATGCGGCGATGGCTGGGATTCAAGCCCAAGAAGTATCACAAGGAATTTTGGGCGCTTAAGGATGTTTCATTCGAGATAAAAAGGGGAGAGACGGTAGGCATAGTCGGTCGCAATGGATCAGGCAAATCGACACTTTTACAAATTCTGTGTGGAACACTTACCCCCACAATTGGTGAAGTCAATGTCGTCGGCCGTGTCGGTGCATTGCTCGAGCTTGGCTCAGGGTTTAATCCCGAATTCACCGGGCGTGAAAATATCTACATGAGTGGTGCAATTCTCGGACTCAGTCATGGTGAGATCGAGAGGCGGTTTGATGAGATCGTCGCGTTTGCAGATATCGGTGATTTTATCGAGCAACCGGTCAAGACCTACTCGAGTGGCATGTACGTTCGACTAGCCTTTTCCGTCATTGCCCACGTCGATGCCGATGTTCTGGTTATTGATGAGGCGTTGTCTGTGGGTGATGTGTTTTTCGGCCAAAAATGCATGCGCTTTCTCCGGGATTTTATGCAGCGCGGGACGGTTATTTTTGTATCTCATGACACTGCTGCGGTCCTCAATTTGTGTGATCGTGTCATCTGGCTTCGAGATGGCGAAATTGCTGGCGAGGGTCCAGCTAAAGAGGTGACCGCGCTCTATCTCGAGGATCTGTATTACGAGGATCATGCGGTAGTTAGTTCTGGCAACGAAAGAGATCCATTGAACGAGCTGGCCGATGATGTTTCTCCGCGCGATATGCGCCAGGATTTACTTAACGCTAGTCCATACAGAAATGACATCGAAATATTTGACTTTTCCAAAAATTGTCGAGCGTTTGGTGTGGGCGGGGCGAACGTAATTGATGCAGGATTTTTTGACGCCGAATCGAAGCCGCTCTCATGGATAGTTGGCGGCGAAAAGGTGAGACTCTCCATAAAATGTCGTTCATTGGCTCGCCTCTCGATGCCCATCGTGGGCTTTGAGGTGTACGACCGCCTTGGGCAGACAATTTTTGGAGATAATACATACATAACTACTCGAGTTAATCCAGTAAGCTTGGATCCAGGAGATTTTCTGACGACCCATTTTGATTTCCGAATGCCCATCATGCGCGAAGGCGATTACACGATGAGTGTGGCAATTGCTGAGGGGACTCAACAAGATCATGTTCAGCATCACTGGTTGCATGATGCTTTGGCTTTTCATGTGCACGGAAGCACGATTTGCATTGGTCTGATCGGCGTCCCCATGCAGAATATTGAATTGAATGTCCTTGTCACTTGAATGACGCAGTCATTCTCCGGGCGACCATTATGTGAGGCGATGGCTATCGGAGCTTTCGTGCAATGAGTCAATAGAGATCTATTAGTATCTCCCTACGATTAGAGGGTTGGGCATCTTGGCAACAGATCTTGAATTTACAGGTGAGCGCTTTCTACCCGAGGTTTCGGGGCAGATTGCTTTTGAGCACCTCCATCGCTATTACTTCGCCAAGGATTTCATCAAGGGTGGGCGTGTTCTTGATGTGGCTTGCGGAGAGGGATACGGCAGCTGGATATTGTCTGAGACAGCTGCAGAAGTGGTTGGTGTAGATATCGCGCCAGATGCGGTTTCCCACGCGTGCGCGCGATATCCTGCGCCCAATCTGCGATTTATAGAGGGATCCGCCGCTGAGTTACCATTTGAAGGCGGCATATTCGACGCGGTTGTGAGCTTTGAGACGATTGAACACCTGACCTTTCATCAGGAAATGATGTCCGAAATAAAAAGGGTGCTGAAAGGGAACGGGATATTGATCATTTCCAGCCCGAACAAGCAATACTATTCTGTCGAATCCGGATACGTGAATCCCTTCCATGTGAAGGAGTTGTTCAGGGACGAATTTACAGGGCTGGTGAAATCATATTTCTCCAACGTGGCGTTGTTTGGTCAACGTGTTGTGCATGGTTCGATGATAGTCGCGGATGGCGAAGATGTCGCGCCGAGTTTTGTCTCGATTGCCGCGCGGGATTCGGAAGTTGATTCAACTAGAGGACTTGCAAAGCCTCTGTACGACCTGTTGATCGCGTCGGAAGCACCTTTGCCCAAGGCTTCAAATGCATTATTTGAGGGCGTCGTCCATGGTATGGATCCAGCCCAATTTTACGGTGTTCATTTGCCCGATCGCGTCGCTAAGGCGGATGAGATGGTTGCTGAATTGCAATCGGAATATGGGCACAGCCAACTGAAACTGGGGGAGGCGCAAACACGAGCACATGGGCTCGAGCTGGATCTGAAGCAGATGCAAGAGAAAGTCCGATCCTTGGAGGACGCTCTTACTTCATTGAGAACAGAGATTGCGTCCGTGCAGCAACGGTTTCAGTCTGCGGAGGCCACCTTGGCAGCTATATATCGCTCAACAAGCTGGAGAGTCACAACGCCTCTGCGTTGGGCGAGGTCTACTTGGACGAAATTCATTCATGGTTGATGCAATCTCTCTAGCCAAGCGAGTGGTTCGATCCTTGTATCGCCACCTTCCCCTGGGTTGGAAGTCCAAGCTGGCGCTCAAGGGCTGGGTGTTCCGCCTTTTTTCGCCGGCTTTGAAGCACTCGACTGCTTATCGGCGCTGGCAAGCGTTCGGGAAAAGTCGAGCTTTTGTTTACGAACGTGGCTACGAAAGCCACGCTAATGGTCAGAGCCAGCCGTCCACATCGTCGGCAAATCAGTACGCCAAGGATTTATTCGACCAGGCAGCCGGGGTTCGCTCCAGTAATTACGTGCCAATTCTCTCGGACGCGGCACCTCCGGAATATTTGGCTGCGAAGGCTATTGCCTTTTATTTGCCTCAGTTTCATCCGATTGCCGAGAACGATAGTTGGTGGGGCAAAGGATTTACAGAGTGGACGAATGTATCCAAGGCTGTTCCCCAATTTATCGGGCACCAGCAGCCCAAGCTTCCGGGGGAGTTGGGTTTTTATGACCTGCGCCTGGTCGACGTTATGCGTCGGCAGGTGGAGCTGGCGAAACTGTATGGGGTTCACGGGTTCTGCTTTCATTATTATTGGTTTGCTGGAAGGCGATTGCTGGAGCGGCCGGTAGAGCAGTTCCTCGCCAGCGACGATATCGATTTCCCATTCTGTATCTGCTGGGCGAATGAAAATTGGACTCGGCGCTGGGATGGTCTGGACCAAGAAATCCTGATTGGGCAGCACTACTCGCCGGAAGATGACCGTGATTTTATTGTGGCGCTCGAGCCACTGCTTCGTGACCCGCGATATATTCGTGTAGACGGAAGGCCGCTTGTTGTCTTGTATAGGCCATCGATTCTTCCCGATGCTGCCGCCACCTTGAGGCTCTGGCGAAATCATTGCCGAGAGGTCGGGATTGGCGAGGTATTCCTTGCGATGGTGCAGTTCGATGTGGAAGATCCCCGTATCTATGGCTTCGATGCTTCCATTGAATTTCCGCCGCATGTATTGGCTAGTGGCTTGGAGCCAATTAACGAACGGCTACAGATTGTAAATCCTGAATATTCCGGTCATGTAGTTGACTACGGCAGTGTGGTGGATCGCGCTCGTGACCGCGGCGTGCCTGATTACGACATGTTCCGTGGTGTATTCCCGTCGTGGGATAACGAAGCGCGGAAACCTGGAAGGGGTTACACCTTCGCCAATTCCACACCAAGGCGCTATCGCGAATGGCTTGGTTTTGCCATTGACTATGCGCGGAAGCACCCGGTGGCTGGCGAGAAACTGGTATTTATCAATGCCTGGAACGAATGGGCGGAAGGGGCTTATCTAGAGCCTGACCGGCGCTATGGCTATGCCTACCTTGATCAGACGCGCGCCGCACTCCAAGCGAATCCGTCGTCGGGCTCAATTGCTGGTCGAAGAGTTGCGATTATTTCCCACGACGCTCATCCACACGGTGCGCAATATCTTGCACTGAATATGGTGCGGGAGATGGTTTCAGGTCTTGGCCTGAAGGTGGACGTGTTACTGCTAGGAGGGGGGCGGCTTGCTCCGGCCTTTGCAGAAACAGCACGTGTCCATGACGTGGCCGGGGCTTCGGCCGATACGCTGGCCACGTTGTTAGCGGAGTTGCGCGAATCAGGTGTTGAGCTGGTCATTGCCAATACTGTCGTCACCGGAGGGCTTATCCGAGCCGTGACGGCGGCCGGATTGCGGGTGATCACCTTGGTGCACGAGTTGCCGCAGCTCATTCGCGACTATGGACTGGAAACTGCGGTCCGAGATTTGGTGGAGTATTCGGACAAGGTGATTCTGCCGTCTGTCGCAGTGCGGGATGGTCTTGCTGAGTTTGTTGATCCGGACCTGCTCACTGAACGGACGGTGCTTCGAGCGCAAGGGCTATTCACGCGTAGCAAGTATCGCGGTGTTTCCGATTTGTCTGAAGCTCGGAAGCGGCTGCGGGAGAAGCTGAACTTGGGAGCGGATGCCAAGATTGTGCTGGCAATTGGCTATGCGGATCGGCGCAAGGGTGTAGACCTGCTCATTGCCGCCGCAGCCGAGTGTTGCAGGGCCGAACCTTCCTTGCACTTCGTTTGGGTCGGGCACCTGGATGCCTCGCTGGAACGCGAAAACTCAGCGGCCATCGCCAGGGGCGGTCTTGCGGGACGCTTTCATTTCGTGGGTCTCGATTTCGATACCGGCGACTATTACGCGGGTTCGGATCTCTACGCGTTGCCGTCGCGGGAGGATCCGTTCCCGTCGGTGGTCCTCGAGAGCCTTTCAGTGGGGATTCCAGTGGTCGCATTTGCTGGTACTGGTGGAGGCGCCGATTTGCTGCAACGCGGGGTCGGAATTGTCGTACCGGCTTTTGATACAAAGGAATATGCCGCAGCCATTTTGAAATTATTAGCTGACGACAGCGGACGTCGGCGGTTGGGCCGTGCGGGCAGTGAGCTCGTCGACTCGGAATTTTCCTTCCGCACTTACGTCATGGATCTGCTCTGCCTCGGAGGGATGCAGGTTCCGCGTGTCTCCGTAGTAGTGCCTAACTTCAACTACGCGCGCTATCTTCCCAAGCGCTTGGCCACCATTGCGGCTCAGAGTATTCCTGTCTACGAAATCATCATTCTGGATGACGGTTCCAGTGACAACAGCGTTGAGACTATTCAGGAGTTGAGGCACTCGCTACGGCCTGAACCACGCATTGTCATCAATCGTACCAATGGTGGCTCAGTATTCCG
>Ga0134125_10005754_pt1 | contig 14066 bp, 11 predicted proteins | sample KB31751_FD_96464 | JGI IMG/M metagenome (GOLD analysis project Ga0134125, IMG submission 96464) | Terrestrial soil microbial communities with excess Nitrogen fertilizer from Kellogg Biological Station, Michigan, USA - KB3-175-1 | ecosystem: Environmental > Terrestrial > Soil > Unclassified ... | reverse complement strand
TCGATCGCTGGGCGGCGGATGGATTGAAACCGGATTTGACCTTGCTGCTGGATCTGCCGGTCGCGGAAGGATTGAAACGCGCCAATGGTCGCGGTTCGGCAGATCGCATCGAAATGGAAAATGCGGATTTTTTCGAGCGCGTGCGCGCCGCGTATCGCACGCGTGCGGCGGCCGAGCCGGCGCGTTTCCGCGTGATCGATTCAAGCCGTCCGCTTGCAGCCGTGCTGGCCGACGTGCGCCGTGCCGTTGGCGCATTCCTCGACACTGAGGCGGCGCGCGCATGAATCTCGCGCCGTGGTATGCGCAAGACTGGCAGCGCCTGCTTGCGCGGCGCGCGCAGGACCGCCTGCCGCATGCGCTGTTGCTGTGCGGGCCGGCGGGGCTGGGCAAGCACGCATTCGCCGATGCCTTCGTGGCCGCGCTGCTGTGCGAACATGCCGGCGACTGCGCTTGCGGGCAATGCCGGGCCTGCACGCTGCTCAAGGCGGGCAGTCATCCGGATGCGGTGCGGGTGACGCTGGAACTGCGCGACGACGGCACGCCGCGCACCGAGATCATCGTCGACCAGATCCGCGCGCTCGGCGAACGCCTCGCGCTGACGCCGCAATTCGGCGGCCTGCAGATCGCATTGATCGATCCGGCCGACGCGATGAACGCGAGTGCCGCGAATGCCTTGCTCAAGACGCTGGAAGAACCCACACCTGCGACGGTGATCATCCTCGTCGCCGACCGTCCCGCACGCCTGCCCGCGACGATCCGCAGCCGTTGCCAGCGCATCGATTTCCACCTGCCGCCGCGCGAGCAGGCGCTGGCGTGGATGAGCGGGCAGGGCGTCGATGCGAAAACCGCTCCTGCGGCGCTGGACGTGGCCGCGGGCAATCCCGGCATCGCGCTGGAATTGGCCAAATCCGGCGGCCTGGCCCTGCATGCGGAAGTCGACGCCGACCTGCGCGCCCTGCGCGGCGGCAAGGCCACCGCATCGCAGATCGCCATGCGCTGGAGCAAGTCCGAGCCGGAGCGGCGCCTGTGGTTTGCCGCCATGCAGCTGCAGGATTGCGCGCGCGCCTTGACCGCGCCCGCCGAATTGCCCAAGCTAGCGGCGGGGTTCGACCGCATCAACCGCGCACGCGAACAGTTGCGCGGACCGTTGCGGACGGAGTTGGTGATACTGGACGCGCTGTCGGCACTGGCCGCGTAACGAGGAGCAAGCGCAATGGCCGCACCCAATCTGGCTATGCCGCGGCAAGGCATTCTGCCGCTGACGATCAAGGACAAGACCGCGCTGTACAGCGCCTACATGCCGTTCGTGCGCGGCGGCGGTCTGTTCGTGCCGACGGCCAAGCGCTACAACCTCGGCGACGAGGTGTTTATCCTGCTCACCCTGATGGATGAGAAGGATCGCCTGCCGGTGCCGGGCAAGATCGTGTGGATCACGCCCGCTGGCTCGCAAGGCAACCGCGCGGCCGGCATCGGCGTGCAGTTCAACGATTCGTCCGACGGCGAGTTGGCGCGCACCAAGATCGAATCCATACTTGCCGGCATTCTGGGTTCCGACAAACCGACGTACACGATGTAATGCAAAAACGCTTTTTCGGCACCGACGGCATCCGCGGCCGCGCGGGTGAGCCGCCGATCACCGCCGAATTCATGTTGCGTCTGGGCCGCGCCGCCGGTCGCGTGCTGGCGAATGGCAGTGCCGTGCCGGTGTTCATCGGCAAGGACACGCGCGTATCCGGCTACATGCTCGAGTCGGCGCTGGAAGCCGGGCTGGTGTCGGCCGGCACGAACGTGCGATTGCTCGGGCCGATGCCGACGCCGGCGGTCGCCTTTCTCACCCGCGATCTGCACGGCAGCGCCGGCATCGTCATCAGTGCTTCGCACAATCCATACTGGGACAATGGCGTCAAATTCTTCGACGCCAATGGCGAGAAGCTCGGCGATGACGTGGAACTGGCCATCGAATCCGAACTCGACGCGTCCGGCACACCATCCGCCCGCATCGGCAAGGCTGCGCGCGTGGACGACGCCGCGCAGCGCTACGCCGCGCATTGCCGCGCCACGGTGCCGGGCCTGCAGTTGCACGGCATGCGCGTCGTTCTGGATTGCGCGCACGGCGCGACCTACCAGATCGCGCCAAAACTCTTCGCCGAACTCGGCGCGCAGGTGCATGCGATCGGCGTTGCACCTGATGGCGAGAATATCAACCGCGATTGCGGTGCCACGCATCTCGAGGCCTTGCAGGAAGCGGTGCGCGGGCACGGTGCGGACATCGGCATCGCTTTCGATGGCGACGGCGACCGCGTGCAAATGGTCGATGCGGACGGCGCCCTCGTCGATGGCGACGATCTGCTCTATATCCTCGCCCGCGACGCGCAGGCGCGTGGCGCGCTGCATGGGCCGGTGGTCGGCACGCTGATGACGAACTTCGGCGTGGAGCGCGCGATCGGCGAACTCGGCGCGCAATTCCTGCGCGCGAACGTCGGCGATCGTTACGTCTTGCAGATGCTCAAGGAGCGCGGCGGCAGGCTTGGCGGCGAAGCATCGGGGCATCTGCTGAGGCTGGAACACGCCCCGACCGGCGACGGCATCGTCAGCGCCCTGCTCGTGCTCGACGCCTTGCGACGCCAGGGCATCACACTGGCGCAGGCGCGCGCGCCGCTGCGCCGCGTGCCGCAGGTGATGCTCAACGTGCGCGTCGCCGCGGCGGCGATTTCCGCGGCGTCGGTGCAAGCGCAATTGCGGCGCGTGGAGGAGACACTGCGCGGTCGCGGGCGCGTGGTGCTGCGTGCCTCCGGCACCGAGCCGCTGGTCCGCGTGACCGTGGAAGGCGAGGATGCTGCCGAGGTGAATGCACTCGCGCGGACACTCGCGGACGCCGTACAATCGGTTGCGTTATAGCAATCGTCCTTGATTGCGAAGATCAAATAGCGGCCCTCCTTGGCCGCACTTTTCAAAAACATCCGACAGCGACACATGTATGGCCAATCACGTTCCAACCCTCGACATCCGCCGTTTCGACAATGATCGGAACGCCTTTGTGGCCGAACTCGGCGCGGCCTACCGTGAATGGGGCTTTGCCGGCATCCGCGGCCACGGCATCCCGCAGACATTGATCGACGGCGCCTACGACGCTTTCGTGCGCTTCTTTGCGCTACCGGCGGAAGTGAAAGCGAAATATCACCTCAAGGGTACTGGCGGCGCGCGCGGCTACACGCCGTTCGGCATCGAGACGGCCAAGGATTCGCGTTATCCCGATTTGAAGGAGTTCTATCACATCGGCCGCGAACTGCCGCCCGGCTCGAAGTTTGTCGACGTGATGGCGCCGAACGTGTGGCCGGCCGAGATTGCCGATTTCCACGACGAGGGGCTGGCGCTGTACAACGCGCTGGACGCCTTGGGTTCGCGGGTACTGCGCGCGCTCGCGCTGCACATCGGGCTGGCCGAGAATTTCTTCGCCGACAAGACGAACGTCGGCAATTCGATCCTGCGCCCGATCCACTATCCGCCGATCACCACGCCCGACGTTCCCAACGTGCGTGCCGGCGCACACGAGGACATCAATTTCATCACCCTGCTGGTCGGCGCCAGCGCGGCGGGCCTTGAGGTGAAATCGCGGGCGGGTGAGTGGGTGCCGTTCACCTCGGATGCCGACACCATCGTGGTGAACATCGGCGACATGCTGCAACGCCTGACCAATCACGTGTACCCCTCGACCACACACCGCGTCGTCAATCCGCCGGGCGAGGCCGCGCGCAAGCCGCGCTACTCGGTGCCGTTCTTCCTGCATCCGAATCCCGATGTGGTGCTCGATCCGCTGACTGCGTGCGTGACCGCGGACAATCCGCGCCGCTACGACACCACGATCACCGCGCACGAATATCTGCAAGAGCGCCTGCGCGAGATCAAGCTGATCTGATCCGCGCCGGCGGTTGCACCGTTGCGGGCAGCGGCATCTGCAGGCGCACGATGGTTGCGCCGGGTTGCGAACCGATGGAAAACGTCGCGCCAAGACGGCGCGCGCGTGCCTGCATGCTGCGCATGCCGGTGCCGGGCGTGGCGTCGTCGCTCGGGGCGATGCCTTTGCCGTTGTCGCGCACGACGAGTTGCAGCGCTGTCTCGTCGTTGACCAGATCCACTTCCACCCAGCTCGCACCGCTGTGCTTGAGCACGTTGGTCAGCGATTCCTGCAGGATGCGCAGCAAGTCCATGCTCTGCGTCGAGGTGAGCAGCACGGCATCGAGGTTTTCGACGCGCCAGCGGATCGCGAGGTCGCGGGCCTCGAACAATTGCGACATGCGATGGCGCAGCGGTCCCAGCAGTTCCTTCAGCGAATACTCGCCGTAGCGCTGGCTCGACGCGGCGTCGATGATCAGGCGCAAGTCGTCGCGCAACTGCCGCATGCTATCGAGCATGGCGCGCGCGGATACGTTTTCCGGCGCGCGTTCCAGCGCGGCGATGTTGCCGATCAGCATGCCGCCGAGGCCGTCGTGCAGGTCGTGCGCGAGGTTCAGGCGCTCGCCGAGCCGCGCCTGCACCAATTCGAGATCGTGCTGGCGCGACAGTGTGGTGGCGAGTTCGGCGCGCGCTTCGTCGGCGTTGCGTTGCAATTCCACGTTGAAGCCTTCGATGCGGCGCAGGCTGCGCGCGAAGTTCCAGGCCAGTACCAGCGCCACGCCGATCACGGTGAGCTGCACGGTCAAGGACGCATAATTCGCGGTGCCCTTGATGATTCCCGCTACGGTCAACGTGTCGTGCAAGCCAGCCCCGAATGCGGCTGCGGCGCACAGCGACAGCACGCGCTGGTCGGTGCGCCCGCCGCGCCAGGCGAACCACAGGAACATCAGGTCGGCGGCGCTGACGATCAGCATCGACAGCGCATTCGCCGCATCGCGCACAACGTGCTTGGCATCGTGCGGCGCAAAGACGATGCAGGCAGAGCCAAACAGGATCGCGATCCACATCGTCGTCTCGCGGCGCGGCCAGCGCCGTCCGCAGAAGCGCAGCACGAACATCATCCAGCAGCTGGCGAACAGCGGCACCGCCACTTCGGTGACGTTCTGGTACGGATCGGTCGTCGCGAACGGCCACGGACTCGTCGCCACCACGTTCCACGCGATCGGCAGCCAAGCCAGTTGCTGCGCGCCGTACCAGCCGTAGGCGACCTCGCGGCGGCGCAACAGCCACAGCACGAGGAAAAACAGGCCGAGGGTGACGCCGATGCCCAGGCTGAGAAAGCCCAGGCGCTGGCGCATCCACTGCGAGGCTTCGTACTGCGCGTGCAGCGGCGCGGCTGGCCCGACATGCACGGGGCCGAGTCCGGGCAGGTATTGGGCAAGCCCCGACACGCGCACGAGCAGCGTGTTTTCGCCTTCGTGCAGCAGCGGCAGCGGCAGGCGCAAGTAGCGCGGCACGTTCCACATGCGCGAGAGCGGTTCGACCAGGCTGGCGTCGCGCGCGATGAGCGTACCGTTGACGCGGATTTCGCCGGCCAGCGTGAGGTATTCGATGTACAGCGCGACATCGTCCAGCGGCGCCGACTGGTTCCACGTCAGCCGATACCAGACCACGCCGTCGAAGTCCGGCCAGCGCCGGCTCCAGTCGTCGGGCAGCGTCGCATCCATCCAGCCGGTTGCGGGCGGCGATTGCGCGTTCCAGTCGGATTTCGCGGCCTGCACCGTGCCCGGCCACGCGGGCGTATCCGCGCGCGCGCCGCCGGCGTGCGCGAGCGCCAGCGCGAACAGGACCAGTGCGATTCGCCAGAGGCTGTTCCGTTTGCGTCGCATGCGTCGAGTGTAGCAGCGCGTGCGCGCCGGATCGTCAGCGCAGCAGGCCGCGTCCGCGCGCCGCCTGCACCGCCGCCGTGCGCGTATGCACGGCGAGCTTGGCGTAGATGTTCTTCACATGGCTCGCCACCGTCCAGCGCGACAGCGCGATCTTGTCGGCGATCTCGATGTTGCTCAAGCCTTCGGCGACGAGTTCGAGGATTTCCTTCTCGCGCCCGGAAAACGCCTTGTCCAGTTCGTTCGCGTCCGCGCTGAGCATGGGCGATGGTTGCAGCGCGCCGTTGATCTGTCCGGTCAGCGCCAGGATGCGCCGCGCGATGAACGGGTCGATCGGCGCGCCGCCCTTGAGCGCGGTGCGCACGAGCATGGCGATTTCGGTGTCGTCGCGTTCCTTGAGAATGTAGCCGGTGGCGCCGGCGCGCAGCGCATCGACGATTTTCTCCTCGGTGCTCCACGCCGAGATCACCAGTATCGGCAAATCCGCATCGCGCTCGCGCAGCCAGCGCACGAAGTCCGCGCCGTTGCCGTCCGGAAGGCCCAGATCCACCAGCGCCAGCGCGAACGTGTTGCCATCCGCCAGCGACTTGGCCTCTGCGAGATTTTCGGCGCAGACCAATGTCGCGTCCGGCGCATGTTTGCGCAGGATGCGGCGCAGGCGCGCCAGCAGCGCTGGTTCGTCGTCCACGAGCAGAAAGGCATCGGTCATGGCGGCAAGGTGCCACAGTGGAATGGGCCTGACAATCGCTCATTCGGGTGATTTCGCGCGCAACAAAAAATCACTCATTTGAGCGATGCGCGACGGCAGGGGCTGGGCTAGGCTCCGCGTGTTTCCAACCCACAGGGAGATCGCCATGTGTCGCAAACCATCCGTTTCCACATTGGCCGCGGCCTTGCTCGCCGCGCTCGGCACCGTGCCGCTGGCGGCGCAGGCAGCGACGGTTACCGTCAACATCATCAATGAGGCTTATGGGCAAGGTAATAGTTGCAGTTTTTTCCAGGCCATCAACACGATGAGTGATGGGGCGACCCCCGGCACATTGGAGGGCACCTGTCGCTCGACAGTAACCGGAACCTTCGGCAACAACGACACGATCCTCTTCGATACAACCGTATTTCCATACGGTGGCACGAACGTGATTCAACCTTTTAAGTCCCACGTTATAAAAAATGCAAACCTTGTGATCGATGCCACGGCCAATGGCAACGTAACGCTCTCTGGCATTACATCGAGCTCGCAAACGCTGGTTGATTTGGCGCCCGCCGGCAGCTCGCTGACATTGAAGCATATGACGATGGACAAGAGCTATACCAGGCTGCACTCCACCCCCTACTCACATTGTTATCGGCAAGATTCGTCAGGTAGAACTAACTACTACGGGGGAGCTGCGATCTGCAGTGTGTCTGCAAACGTGACTCTGATCGATAGCAAAGTGACCAATGGTATTTCGCAAGTTGGCAACACAACCGGCGGCGGCGGCGGCATTTTCATAGCGCAAGGCAACATTACGCTGATCAACACGACCATCAGCGGCAATCGCACGCTCGGCCAGGGCGGAGGAATTTCTGCGCGCTTCGGCAACGTCACGCTGATCAACAGCACCGTGAGTGACAATCGGGCCCATATGGGCGGAGGAATTGCTGCGGATATCGGCAAGGTCACGCTGATCAACAGCACCGTAAGCGGCAACCAAGCCGGCAGTTCTTATCGTGGCGGGGGGATAAGTGCAGGGCGAAGTGGAGTCGATATGGTCAACAGCACGGTGAGCGGCAACTCGGCCATTGCCGGCGCCGGAATCTATGCCGGCGGTCCGGTCACGCTGACCAACAGTACGGTGAGCAGCAATTCGGCTACTGATGGCAGTGGCATCTACATGCTTCAGAAATTTTCCCCCGTAACTGCCAAAAATTCCATCATTGCCGGCAACCTGCTGAGCGGGGGCAGCCAGCCAGGCGGCGACCTACTTGGAAACCTCAGTGCGGGTTCTTATGGCAACCTGATCGGTGTCATTCCCAACTTGAATCTTGGTCCACTTGCCGACAACGGCGGCCCGACGCAAACGATGCTGCCGCAGACTGGCAGCCCGGCGATCGATGCGATTTCTTGCGCGAACGCACCGCCAACCGACCAGCGCGGCATGATCCGGCCCGATCCGGGCAGCACATCCATAACCCCTTGCGACATCGGCGCGGTGGAAGTGGGTTCGATATCCGACGAGATATTCAAGGACGGGTTCGGCAACTGAGCGTACAGGAGACGGCGCGCATCGACAGTGCGTGTACCGGGCGATCCTCGGAAGGACGGGTTCGCTCGATTTCCCGTAATCGCAAAAACCCGCGCGATTCATGTCTGCAGGCGTCACGCATCCGCGCGCTGTACCGCTTCCGGCAAAGGCATCGACAAGCGCACGACGGTCGCGCCGGGTTGCGATCCGATCGAAAGCGTCGCGTTGAGCCGGCGCGCGCGCGAGCGCATGCTGCGCATGCCCGTGCCGGACGCGGTTTCGTTGGTGTCCGCCATGCCGCAGCCGTTGTCGGTCACTTCCATGCGCAGCGTGCGTGCGTCGCGCAGTATTTCGACGTCGATGCGATCCGCGCCGCTGTGTTTGAGCGCGTTGGTCAGCGCTTCCTGCACGATGCGCAACAGGTCGAGGTTCTGCGACGTGGTCAAGTAGATGCCGGCGATATCGTCGAGCCGCCAGTTCACGTCGATGCCGTGCGCTTCGAGCAGGCGCGTCATGCGATGGCGCAGCGGCGCGAGCAGTTCGGCGAAGGAATGCTCGCCGTAGTGCTGTGCCGATGCGGTGTCGATGATCAGGCGCAAGTCGTCGCGCAGTTCGCGCAGCGTGTCGAGCATCTTGCGCGAGGACACATTCTCTGGCGCCTGTTCCAGCGCGGCGATGTTGCCGATCAGCATGCCGCCAAGGCCGTCGTGCAGGTCGTGCGCCAGACTCACGCGTTCGCCGAGGCGCGCCTGCAGAAGTTCCAGTTCGTGCTGACGCAGCAGGCTGCCGGCGAGTTCGCTGCGCGCGTCCTCAATGCCGTGCTGCAATTCGACGTTGAAGCCCTCGATGCGGCGCAGGCTGCGCGCGAAATTCCAGGCCAGCACCAGCGCCACGCCGATCACCGTGAGCTGCACGGTCATGGAAGCATAGTTCATGGTATCGCGGATCACGCCGGCGACCGCGAGCGCATCGTGCACGCCGGCGATTAACCCGGCGATCGCGCACAGCGACAGCACGCGTTGGTCGGTGCGCCCGCCGCGCCAGGCGAACCACAGGAACAGCAGGTCGGCGGCGCTGGTGATGAGCAGCGACAGCGCATTCGCCGCATCGCGCGCCGCGTGCTTGGCGGTGTGCGGCGCAAACACGATGCAAGCCGATGCAAGCGCAATCGTCACCCACAACGCGATCTCGCGTCGCGGCCAGCGGCGCTCACAGAAACGCAGCACGAACATCGTCCAGCACCCGGCGAATAGCGGCACCGCCACTTCGGTGACGTTCTGGTACGGATCGGTTGCCGTGAACGGCCACGGACTCGTCGCGACCACGTTCCATGCGACTGGCAGCCAGACCAGTTGCTGTGCGCCGTACCAGCCGTAGGCGACCTCGCTGCGGCGCATCAGCCACAGCACGAGGAAGAACAGTCCGAGAGTGATACCGATGCCCAGACTGACGAAGCCCAGGCGTTGGCGCATCCACCATGCGGCTTGGTAATCCGCGTGCAGCGGCACGGCGGGTCCGACCTGCACTGGGCCGAGTCCAGGCTGGTACTGCGACAATCCTGAAACACGCACGAGCAGCGTGTTCTCGCCGGCGCGCAGCAGTGGCGGCGACAGGCGCCAGTAGCGCGGTACGTTCCACATGCGTGACAGCGGCTCCACGAGGCTGACGTCGCGCGCGACGAGCGTGTCGTTGACGCGGATTTCGCCGGCCAGCGTGAGGTATTCGATGTACAGCGCGGTGTCGTCCAGCCGCGTGGATTGATTCCATGTCAGTCGATACCAGACCACGCCGTCGAAACCGGGCCAGCGCACGCTCCAGTTGTCGGGCAGCGTTACCTCGACCCAACCCGATGGCGGCGGCGTCTGCGCATTCCAGTCGGATTTCGCAGCTTGCACCGTGCCCGGCCAAGCGGCCGACGTTGCGTTTGCCACGGACGCATACAGCAAGAAAAGCGCAACTGCCAATCGCAGCAACACGCGGCTCCCTCTCACTGCAACAATCCGTGCGCGCGCGCCGCGTTGATCGCCTGCGTGCGCGATTTCACCGCGAGCTTGCGGTAGATGTGCTGCACATGGGTGTCGACGGTGGATTTGGAAATCGAGAGCGTGTCGGCGATCTCGCGGTTGCTCATGCCGCCGGCGACGCGCGCAAGAATGTCCAGCTCGCGCTCGCTCAAGGCGCGGCGCAGTTCCGCGGCGTCTTCCTTCGCGGCCGGCGTCGTCGCGGGCTCGTGGATCAGCCCAAGGATGCGCCGCGCGATGAACGGGTCGATCGGCGCGCCGCCGGCGAGCACGTTCTTCAGCGACAGCGCGATCTCCATGTCGTCGCGTTCCTTGAGCACGTAACCGGACGCGCCCGCACGCAACGCGCCCAGGATCATCTCCTCGGTGCTCCATGCCGAGATCACCAGAATCGGCAGCGACTCGGAGCGCGCGCGCAGCCAAGCGATCAACTCGATGCCGTTGCCATCGGGCAGGCCCAGGTCCACCAACGCCATCGCGAATTCGCCGTTGCCGCCTGCGAGCGCCTTGCCTTCGGCCAGATTTCCGGCGCAGCGCAGCGCGCCGTTCGCATGTCCGAGCGTGCCCAGAATGCGGCGCAAGCGCGCCTGCATGGGCGGTTCGTCGTCGACGATGAGGATGGATTGCGTCATGGCGGCGGCGACCGTAACACATCGCCGCGCGGCAAAAAATCACTATTTCTATGGATATTCACGGCCTGCACTAGTTGTTAGATTCCCGAGTGTTTCCGTGCTCAGGGGCGTTCCATGAATCGCAAAGCGTTTCGTTTCGTGCGCGCTGGTGCGTTGTTACTGATGCTGGTTTCGGCGTCGGCGCAGGCCGCGCCGTTCGCTTACCTGTCCACGTACTCGGGCAACATCTACGTGCTCGACATCGCTACGAATACGGTGGTGACCAGCGTTGCGGCAAGCGCCGGGTTTGCTTACGCGTCGGCAGTGACTCCAGACGGCACCCGTGCGTATGTGCCGAGCTACTACGGCGGCAAGGTCACGGTGGTCGATACCGCAACGAACGCAACCTCGACCATCGCAAATGTTGGCGGAGGATCGACTGGCATGGCGTTCAACCCCGCCGGCACGCTGGCATATGTCGCCAACTATGCAGTAAACACCGTTTCCGTGTTGGATACGAATCCGGCCGATCTGAACTACAACACCATCGTCGCGACGATTACGGTCGGCACGTATCCGAATGGCGTGGCGGTGAGCCCCGATGGCTATCGCGTCTACGTTGCCAATCACCACGACAACACCGTGTCGGTGATAGACGCGAATTCGGCGGACGCGAATTACAACACGGTGATCGCCACGATCAACGTCGGCAGCGTTCCGGTGGGATTGGCAGTGAGTCCCGACGGGCGCACGGTTTACGTGCCGAGCAGCGGCGGCAACGACATCGCCATCATCGCGGTAGACGCAACCGGCACGCCCGCGCCGACGGCCACGTTCCTAACGCTGGAAAGCAATCCCACCGCTGCCGTGTTCGATCCGGCGGGACGCTGTGCCTACGTGACCAATCAAAGCAGTGCATCGGTGTCGGTGATCGACGTGGCCAGCGCCGGTATCGCAGGGACGATTCCCGTCGGCTCCGGCCCGATCGGCATTGCGCTCACGCACGATGGCCGCTATGCCTACGTCGCCAATCGCAACGATGGCACCGCGTCGCAGATCGACACCGCCACGGCGAAAGTCGTCGCCACGGTGACGCTGGACGCGACCAAGAGCAATGCGGACGTTGCCGCGGTCGGCAAGTTCATCACGCCGGAAAACACCGACAGCGTATTCGCCAATGATTTCGGAACCTGCGGATTCTAAAGGAGACAGAACATGCCAACGTCTTTCCATCACAACCTGCGCGTCAATCCGCTGGCGCTGGCCCTGCTCACGGGCCTGGGCCTGAGCACCAACGCAATGGCCGCATTTCAGGTTCCGGTCACCACGAGCGGCGATGCCGGAACGAACGCCACCTGCACGCTGCGCCAGGCGATCACGACGCTGAACAACGGTTCCGCGATCAACACCGCCTGCGTTCCCAGCTCGATTTCGGGCAGCACCGATTCCATCGTGTTCAATACGGCGACGTTTCCGCCGAACGGCGCGAACACGATCACGCTGGCGGATGCGGCGAACAACCAATTGTTGATCACCGATTCGAACCTGACCATCGACGCCAGCGCCAATGGCAACGTGACCGTGCAGCGCGCGGCGACGGCGACGAATGCGTTCGGGATCATCTATGCCTACAGTTCGAACAAGGCTGGCAATTTGACGATCAAGAACTTGACGATCGCCAACGGCAAACTCACTGCGGTGCAGCCTTCTCACGCGGCGTTGGGGGCCGGAATCGCGACCCTTTACGGAAGCCTGACCGTCATCGACAGCGTTGTGACCGGCAACTCCATTGCGACGGGTAACACTGCGACATACAACTATGCAGCGGGCGCAGGAATTGCTGTGTACGCCGGCGATCTGACGTTGACCAACAGTACCGTCAGCAACAACAGCGTTTCGAGTTTTTCGGGCGCGTCGGGACATGGCGGCGGCGTGTTCACCCGTCCGAACATTTATAGCCATGCCGGGGGAAACGCGATCATCTCCGGCAGCCAGATCATCGACAATACGGCGAAAGGCAACGGCGGCGGCCTGCAAGTGGACGGCACGCTGACGATGACCGGCAGTCGCGTCACCGGCAACACGGCCAACAACAACGGCGGCGGCATGAAGATTTACGCTGTGACGACGTTGACGAACAGCACGGTCAGCGGCAATACCGCGACCAATGGTGGTGGCGGCATCTACGACGCGGCCGGCTATCACGTCCCGCAGGCATTGCTCACTCTCACTGGCACGACGCTGAGCGGCAACATGGCTACGAATACGGGCGGCGCGCGTGGTGGTGGAATTTTCACGCGCTACGGAAACCTTTCTTTCCTCAACAGCACTATTGCCGGCAATTCCGCGTCGCTGTACGGCGGCGGCATTTACGTCAAAAACAACACCCAACCCATTACTTTCCAGCAAGCCACGCTCGCCTCCAATTTCGCAAACAATCGCGGCGGCGGTTTGATGATCGCGACCAGTGGAGCGGGCACGGTAACTTTCAACGGCACGCTGTTCGACAACACAGGCGCGCCGTCCACGGGCGGCGGCAACATCGCAGTGACGATTGGCGGCATCACCATCGCCGGCAGCAACAACCTGGAGTTTTCCGGTACGGCAGGCGACATCAACGCATCGTTCACGAACGCGCCGCTGACGGGCGATCCGATACTCACGCCGCCGTCCAATTTCGGCGGCCCGACAAAGACGATGTTTCCGCTGGCCGGCAGCGCGGCGATAAATGCGATTCCTGCAACGGGAGGAAGCTGTCCTGTCGCAACCGATCAGCGCGGCGTGGCGCGGCCGCGAGGCGCGGGATGCGACATCGGAGCGGTGGAAGCCGATGCGGCAACCGGCAACGACATCATCTTCATCGACGGCTTCGATTGACGACGCTTCAGCCACGGGTGGTCGTAGCACATCGTCGCGCCACGCAAAATCACTATTTCTATGGATATTCACGGCATGCTGGGCTTGCTAGATTCCCGTGTGTTCGCAATCCACAGGGGGAATCGTCCATGAACCGCAAATCGTTTCGTCGCGCGCGCGCTGGCGCGCTGTTGCTGGCGCTGGTTTCGGTATCTGCGCTGGCGGGTGTCTCTGGCCAGAATGGCGGCAACGGCGGCACCGCTAACAGCGGCGCAGCAGCAGGCGCTGCGGGCAACGGCAGCAATCACGGCGCGAGCGATGGTAGCGCCAATGATGGCGGAAAAGGCGGCGCAGCCGGTTCGCCGGCCACTGCCGGCGGTGGCGCAAACGGCAGCGGTGGTAACGCCGGACAGCCATGCCCGTGCAGCCCAAACCCCTTTAACGGCTCCGGCGCCGGTGGCCGCGGCGGCAATTTTGGCGACGGTGGTGTGGGCGGCGGCGGTGGCGGCGGAAGTTATGTTCCCAACATCGGTGGTGGCGGCGGTGGCGGTGGTGGTGGCGGTGGATTGGGTG